>Ga0302149_1000432_pt1 | contig 13468 bp, 15 predicted proteins | sample I_Bog_N1_1_FD_192435 | JGI IMG/M metagenome (GOLD analysis project Ga0302149, IMG submission 192435) | Peat permafrost microbial communities from Stordalen Mire near Abisko, Sweden - I_Bog_N1_1 | ecosystem: Environmental > Terrestrial > Soil > Wetlands > Peat | place: Sweden: Abisko, Stordalen...
CCCTGAAGATGCCTTCGCAGCAGCCTGCGTGCGCTGGTACCAACTCGGGTGAGACGCGGTAGTGCCCCGCATACTGCCGCACAAACTGCGCCGCCGGCGCGGGATCGACTTGGGCAGGTGCGACTCGGGGGAGCAGCAGCAACAGCAGGAGAAGGCACCGTTTCATGAATGTGTCCCTCCAGGGAGTGCCAGGCTCCGCGCAAATCGGGCGCCGTCGTCCAGCAGGCTCTTGAATCCTTCGCGGAGCAACAGATGACGCCGGTCCTTCTCCGTTTTTGCCAGGAACGGCAGCAGCACGTCGCGGTGCTCCTCGGTTACGTGGTCGGTTCCGAGCAACTGAAGCGCATTCGCGAAGTCGATCATCTCCGAGACCGAGGGCGGCTTTTCGAGAGAATAGTTGCGGAACGAGAGCGCAATCCCCGCCATCTCCCGGTGAAACGTCTCATCGGCCTTTGGAGTGCGGCTGGCGATGATCTCCGCCTCGCGCTCCGGTGTCGGGTGCTCGACACGCACGTAGAGACTGCGCCTACGGATGGGGTCGCCCAGTCTGCGCTCCTCATTACTGGTGAGCACGACGAAGGGAATGCTCTTTGCGCTGACGGTGCCAAACTCGGGAATCGAAAGCGTCCATGCGGAAAGTATTTCCAACAGCATTGCTTCGAACCCTTCGTCTACCTTGTCCAACTCGTCAATGAGCAGGACACATGGCCGGTCGCATTCGAGCGCGCGCATCAGAGGACCTGGCCGAAAGAAGTCCCGCCCTTTGAGATTTGCCTGCACTGTCTGCCAGTTCTCGTGCTGGCCCTTTGAGAACTCCATGTAGAGCCGCTGGAGTCCCTCATCGAAGCGCCCGATGGCCTTGTCCTCCGTCACGCCGCGGTAGCACTGGAGTCGCTCAACGTGCGTACCTCCTGCTGCGGCGACTGAAAGCGCTAATTGGGTTTTGCCCGAGCCGGCGGGGCCTTCGAGCAGCAACGGCTTCTGGAGTTTCGCAGCCAGGAAGACAACCTGGGTCATCACAGGATTGATGAAGTAGCCCGTCGCGGCGAGCTTCCTGGAAAGGTCTTTGAGGGAATCAAACATCAGCCACTCCACGCGCTTTGGTTGAGATCGCCATTCGGCCTCCTCGAACGCGGAGACAGAATGAAGCGGTCTCGAAACTCAGTCAAATCGAGTTCCGATTCCCCCGGTGAAGAGACCGGCGGAGCGGGCAGGAGTCGGCGTCAATTTGACCGAGAATCGAATTCGACCCAAGATTTCCACACTCGCCGGCCCTTCGGGGCCGCACACAACACCGTGGGAGGCAATCTGGTCATGGCGTTTGCACAAATGATTACGGAGCAATCACTTTCGGTCGACCCACTCTTAACTGTCGAAGATGTCGCCGAACGGCTAAAGGTCAGCAGGGATTGGGTTTGGGACCATTCTTCGCGAAAGGCCCCTTATCTTCCAGTCATCCGCATGGGAGATGGGGCGCTTCGCTACCGGGCGAGCAAGATTGAGGCGTTTATCGATGAAAGAGAGCGGCTCGCAGGCTTGCGTCTCCGGCGCAAGTAAAATGAGAGCTGCCCACTGCTTCCTGCACAGAAATCGAGAAACCAATGGGCATTTCGCATCAAGCTGGATGGGTCGTCTTGCGGGGAAAACGCTGGTACGGGTATTTCCGCAAACACGTCCTTAATCCCACAACCAACGAGGAACAGGAGGATACGGTCTGCGTCCTTCTGGAACTCAAATCCAAGATGACAAAGGCGGAGGCGCGCGATGCCCTCCGAATTGAAATCGCCAAGCAGACTGGCCAAAATCTCGGAGGGGGAAGAGTTCTAAAGGATAGCTCGACGACCTTCGAGTGGTTTGTTCGCAACCGCTACTTTCCGCTTCGTAAGGGAGACTGGCGGCCGGAGACGGCGAAGGAAAAGATGTCTCAGATTGAAATTGATCTCATCGCCAAGTTCGGCGAGTATCCGCTCGACGCGTTCGATCGCTTCATGCTGCAGACGCATGTGAACGATCTCGCCCTGCGTTACTCCCAGGACAGGTTCAAGCAGGCGAGATCCTATCTGAGATCCATCTTTGACGAAGCCATCGAGCAAGAGTTCCTGGTGAAGGACCCTACCCGAAAGCTGAAGATTCCCAAGAATCTCCGGCCCAAGGACAAGGCGATCCTGAGTTGGGACGAGATGTGGTTGATCCTGGCGAAAACGGCCAGGCGAGACCGCCTCTTGCTGATGCTGGATATGACTGAGGCGCTTCGCCCGAGCGAACTGTTTGCACTGCGCTGGCGTTCCTTCGACGATCACAATACCTTGTCGATTACCGAAACCGTCTACCGGAGGACGATCCGGCCCTTTGGGAAGACGCCCGGGAGCCTCAGCAAGGTTCATCTTCCCGATGGTCTGGCGAACGAACTCCGGCGATGGAAGCTGGAGTGCAAGGACCGCTCTGCGGAGGCTTTTGTCTTTCCAAACACGGATGGTGGGTGCATCGACACCGCCAACTACCGCTTCCGGGTTCTCAAGCCGCTCGCAGAGAAGTTGGGAATCGAAAAACTGAACTTCCAGATTCTGCGCCGGACCATGGCGACCCAGGCGCAAAGGATGGGGTCGGTGAAGGATATTCAGGCTCATCTGCGGCACGCCCGACCAGACACGACGGCCTACGAATACATGCAAGAACTGCCGGAAAGCGTGCAGGAAATGGTCGGATCGATGTACGCGAAGCTCAAGAAAGGAGGAGGTTCTAAGAAGGGAGTTGCGGGTTTGCTACCAAATGCTACCAAAGCTCCCGAAGAATAGGCCGTAAGTTATTGATTTTATGGTGGGCGCTGCAGGATTCGAACCTGCGACTTCCACCGTGTGAAGGTGGCACTCTACCGCTGAGTTAAGCGCCCGCTTTGGCGATCACGGGCGGGACTGGCCAGCCGAACCGGCAGACCGCGCCAGCGGGGCATCCCATGAGTTAGAGTAGCACCAGCAGGGCTTTCAAGGCCACCCCCGCGCATTCCGGCGGCTGGCTCTATCCCTGCCCGATAGCCGATGCACTGGAGATTCTTCTCAATTCGCCAAGCAGCCGAATTCCCGCTGGACGGGGAAGCGGCGATGCGCCCGTTACCTGCCCTCGGCGGCGTGAATCTTGCCGGCGCGAGATTGGGCGGCGCGGAACTGGGTAGCGGGGGCCTGACGCCCTTCAGGGTTGAATTCTCCGCCCTGCCCCATGGCGCCAGGCACGGCAAGCGCCCCAAAGGCGCCGGCGACACCGGTCTTGACCCGGAAACAGCCAATGAAATCGACGATTTAGCGCAACCTTCCGATGAAAATGGGGTTCCAGAGAGTATGGCGACTCTGGTCCTGGACAACTCGGTTCTGGGGGCGGGCGCGGCCTCACGGCCGGACGCGGTACCGGAAAGCTATGGCGGATCGCAGGTGAGCCTGGATCCGGCCAGCGATGCAGCCATCATGCTGCGGGTGGCCGCCGGCGACGAGGCCGGCTTCAATTATCTGGTGGAAAAGTACCACCGGGCCATGATTCACTTTCTCTTCCGCATGGCGCGCAACCAGGCCGTAGCCGAAGAGCTGGCGCAGGAGGTTTTCCTGCGGGTTTACCGCTCGCGCGAGAGCTACCGTGCCGAAGCCAAGTTCACCACCTGGCTTTACCGGATCGCGACCAACCTGGCGGTGAACCACGCGCGCGATACCCGGCATGAGCGGTCGGCGCAAACGGTGTATCTGGACGCTCCGGACGAAGAGAGCGGCACCACGCCGGATGTAGCCGACGACGAGCCGTCGGTGGAGCAGCGCATGGTGCGCGATGAGCGGATGGCCGCGATTCGCACGCACGTGATGGCGCTGCCGGAACGGCAGAGGATGGCGGTGCTGATGCACAAGTATCAGGGAATGGATTACCGGCAGATCGGGGAAGTGCTCAAGTTGAGCGAGTCGGCGACCAAGTCGCTGCTCTTCCGCGCCTACCAGACGCTGCGGGACAAGTTGAAGGATTTTGTATAGGCAAGAAGCAGAATGCTTTTGTTCAAGTGAAGAAGCCGGGCAACACCGGCAGGGAGTGGGGTGTTCACCATGGATCGGATGAAAACAAATTGCACTGGGATGGAATCGAAGCTGGCGGACCTGCTGCTCGATCCCGAGAAAGTGCCTGCCAAGGTTCAAGCGCATGTGGACGCGTGTGAGCACTGCCGCGCCGAACTCAAGGAGTTGCGCGCCACCAGGTCTCTGCTGGACGCCTGGGAGAGCCCCGAGCCGAGCCCGTACTTCCTGAGCAAGCTGGATGCGCGGATGCGCGAAGAGCGCGCGACCGCACCGGCCGGCTGGCTTGAGAAGCTTCATGCGCGCCTCACTTATGGTCCCTCGATGCATGTTCGTCCAATGGCTGCCATGGCGCTGGCGGTTGTGCTGCTGGTGGGCGGTGGAACTTACCTGGGCGTTACCGATGGGGAAAAGCAGCCATTGCCGCAGCCGCAGGCATACGTGCACGATTTGCAGACGCTGGACAACAACGCCCAACTGCTTGAGCAGTTGGATTCGATCTCCAGCACGGACGGCAACAGCAACGGCGACTAACTGAATTTTCTTACCGGACACGGCGAAGGCCGAAGGACATTTGTGAAGGCGGGATTCAATGCGGGGCGTATGAGCCGCGCGGCTTTGGCCGCGGTGGTCATGGCGGCTTTGTGTTTGCCGGCGGCCTGGGCTCGCGGACAGCACGCTTCCGCTGCCCGCTCCGCGCCCGCGCCTCGCGCAGCGGCTCCGCGCAACCCCGCACCCAGCAACCAGAGCGGCAAGGCGCAGCAGGGACGGCAGCAGTACGGTAATCGTCCGGCTCAGCAGCCTCAAGGCAGGCCGCAAGGCGGCGCGCCGGTAGGGGGGCGTCCCGGCTATCCCGCTCCAGGCTATGGAGTCCAGGGCGCAGCTCGTCCCGCCTATCCGGGCTATGCTCACCCGGGCTATGCCAACCCGGGCTATGCAGCCAGAGGCGCAGCGGGGCAGGGCAACTATCCCGCGGGGCACCTGGGCGACTGGCTCAACCAGCATCGCAATCTTCCCGTGCAAGACCAGGAACGGATGCTGCGCAGCGATCCCGGCTTCAACCGGCTTCCGGCGCAGGAGCAGCAGCGGCTGGTGAACCGGTTGCACCAGGTGAACGAGATGCCCGCGCAACGGCGCGACCAAACACTTGCCCGCGCCGAGATGATCGAGCACCTGTCGCCACAAGACCGGATGCAGGTGAACATGTCCGCGCGGCGCTTTGCCACCATGCCGCCGGGCCGCCAGGCGCTCATGCGCGGCGCCTTCCGCGATCTGCGCGCGGTTCCCATGGACCAACGTGCGATTGTGCTCAACTCCAGCCGCTACCAGGGCGTCTTTACGCCCGATGAGCGCGGGGTGCTGTCAGACATGCTGCGGGTTGAGCCGTACGAGCCGATGCAGCCGCGTTAGAGCTTTAAGCCATGCGCCCTACTCCCGAAAGACCGCGCCGCAGAACCTCTCACTATTTTCTCTAGCCAACCGGCATTTTTCCTGTTCAAATGGGCAGCATCGTTCTACGGAATGAACGATTTTTCGTCGGGCGCCGCGCTTCCCCGTCACGGCACACGACCCCATGCGCGACGATCGAGGTTTCACGCTGACCCATTTGAAACTTGCATAGAATTTCCCGAGGATGCCAATGCGCAAAGGTGTGAGCCTTGCCCTCCTGTTTGGATTGATAGCAACAGCGATTGCCGGCACGCGGACGGCAGCAGCGCAGCAACCTGCTCCGTCGCGGCCCGGCCAGGTCGACATTTCTTTGACCTACACCACCAGCCACTCCAACTTCGTCCCCGGCGACAGCTTCTGGATGCAGGGCGGGGATGTCGAGGTTGCGTACCATCTGCCGGCCAGGTTCGCCGGTATCGCCAGCTTCTCCGGCGGCCATACCGGACCGGGCGCGGGCGGCGTTCCGCTCAACCTGATTACCACGGTTTACGGCCCGCGCTACACATGGACGCTTCACCGGTCAAAGCGGGAGGTTGCGATCTTCGGACAGGGGCTGGCCGGCACTTCAGAGGGATTGGGCAGCACGTTTCCTCATGCTGGAGCGTCCACCACCAGCGCATCCAGCCTTGCCATTCAAGCCGGAGGCGGCGTCAACATTGGTCTCTCTCCGCACTGGGCCATCCGCGCCGGCGAGGTACAGTGGCTGCGCACCGAGCTACCGAACTCGACCACCAGCGTGCAGAACAGCGTCAAAATCGGCGCCGGCATCGTGGTCCGATTTCAGGCCATTCGATAACGCCGGCTCCCCTCGGGTAGACTGCGGCCATGGCATTGGAGTTCACCACATCGTATCTTGAGGATGCGCGGGCGGTTTTCCGCTATTACAAGAAGCTTGCCGACCGCGCCATGGAGCAGATGACGGACGAACAGCTCTTCATCGCCCTGGACGAGGAAGCGAACTCGATTGCCATCGTCGTCAAGCATATGGTGGGCAACATGCGCTCCCGCTGGAGCGGTTTGCTCACCACGGACGGGGAGAAGCCGGACCGCAATCGCGACATGGAATTCGTTAGTCCGCCGGAAACGCGTGAGGCCCTGCTGGCAGAGTGGGAGGCCGGCTGGGCGCAGTTGTTTCAGGCGCTGGAACCGCTGACGGATGCCGACCTTGGCCGCACTGTGACCATTCGCGGCGAGGCTCACTCGGTGATGCAGGCCATCAATCGCCAGCTTGCTCACTATCCGTACCATGTGGGCCAGATCGTCCTGCTGGCCAAGCACTTCGCCTGCGAGAAGTGGCAATCGCTCAGCGTGCCGCGCAACAGGTCGGCGGAGTTCAACCGCAAGGTGGCTGCGGGCGAGGCCAGCCAAAGATAAACGATCCGCCGCTAAGCTACAATGAAAGGTGGGCCAAGGCCAGGAAACTTTGCGCAGTGAGCGCAACTAAAGCAAGGAGCTTTAACTTTTATGGCGATTCCCGCCACTCAAATGCGTCCGGGCATGATCATCAAGCACAACGAGCAGTTGCACCTGGTCTTCAAGGTGGAGCACCGCACCCCCGGCAATCTGCGCGCCTTCATCCAGGCCAAGCTGCGCAACCTGCGCACAGGCGCCATGTTTGAGCATCGCTTCCGCTCCGCCGACGCCATCGAAAAGGTCATCGTGGACGAGGTGTCGATGGAGTATCTCTACAACGACGGCGACGACTACTACTTCATGAACCCGGTGGACTACGAGCAGACCGTGCTGAAGGGCTCCACGCTGGGCGACGCTGTGGAGTACCTGACGCCAAACCTGCAGATCAAGGTCAGCTACCACGATGGAAACGCCGTGGGCATTGAGCTGCCTTCGGCCGTCGAGCTTACCGTGGTCGAGACCGAGCCCGGGCTCAAGGCGGCCACCGCCTCCAGCGTCACCAAGCCGGCCAAGACCGAAACCGGTCTGGTGGTCCAGGTTCCCGCCTTTATCAACGAAGGCGAAAAGATCCGCGTGGACACCAGCGAAGGGGCCTACCTGAGCCGGGCGTAAGGAAAGTTGATGCATGGCAATGAACCGCAACGATTTTCAGCAGCTATCGCATTCGATAGGCTGGCTAAGGAATCGGGACAGTCATCCCGGTTGCTGATCCACAGCGGCGCGTTCCGCACGGAATGCGCCGCTGTTCTTTGAGCGCGAATTCGTCCCATAAAACCTTCCGATAACTCTCTGCGATTCGCGTAAGATTTGAACCGCAGCCGTTTCATCGCAAAGGAGAATACCCAAATGCCTGCACCAAGCCGGATTGCCGAAGCCGCGCATAGTTTTCACATGAACAGCAGTCTGCTGAAGAAGAGCTTTGAGGGCCTGAACCCCGAGGAGTGGCTGCGCCGTCCCAGCGATAATTCAAACCACTTGCTTTGGATCGTGTGCCACATGGTCTGGGCGCGGGGGAACACACTTGGGTTTCTGGGAACGCCCTGGTCAACACCCTGGTCTTCACTTTTTGGCCGCGGAGCCAAGCTGGCGGATTCAGCCGAGTATCCGACGCCGGAAGAAGCGGTGCAGGCATTTGGCGAGGTTGGCCGGCTGCTCAAAACTGCGTTCGACGAGGTATCGGAAGAGACGCTCTCGGCCGCCTCAACGGTGAAAGTGCCGAGCGCGGACGGCACGCTCGGCGGGGTCATCAACTTTCTGGCCTACCACGACACCTATCACACAGGGCAGGTTGCGTTCCTGCGCTGTTGGCTCGGCCACGAAGGCGTTGCCGGCTAGAGCTGGTTGCATAAATGCTGTCCGACCAGTGCGAAGCGTCCCTCAGGGGCTAAAGCCCATATTCTATGCGCCTTTTGCGGCACGGCTGAAGCCGTGCCCTTTCAAAACCTGATTTATGCAACCAGTTTCAGAACTTCCCTTCGGGCAGGCTCACCGGTCGGGCCTCGATCATGGCTTCAATCTTGAGCAGGTCTTCAAGTACGTTGGCGGGCACCGGCGCATCCACCTGGACCACGGCCAGCGCTTTCACCGGCCGGGGCCCTGTGCGCTCGCGGCCCAGCGCGAAGTTGGCGATATTGACGCCATGCTCGCCGAGAATTGAGCCGATCTTGCCGATTACGCCGGGGACGTCGAGGTTGCGGCAGACCAGCAGGTTGCCCTCAAGCGGCGCCTCGATGTCAATGCCGCTGAATTCAAGAAGCCTGGGCTGTTCACCGTGCAGAACAGTAGCTGTTGCGTGGCTCGAGCCGGCCGCGGTGTGCAACTCGATTTGAAATACCGATGCCGTCCCGCCGCGATGGCTTTCAGTTTTCTCCTCGTGCACGCGGATGCCGCGCTCGTGGGCCACGGCCGCTGCATTGATGCGGTTCACATTCTCTGAGCCTTGCAGCAATCCCTCGATGGCCGCGTTGCGGACCAGCTCCGTTTTCGCCTCGGCCAAAGCCCCGCCATAAGTGAGATGAATGGCCTCAATGCCGCCTTTGCCGGTCTGCGCAAGGAATGAGCCAAGCCGCCCGGCGAGGTCAATGTACGGCGCCAGCACTACGTACTCTTCATGCGTGAGAGATGGCAGGTTCACAGCGTTCTGCACCACACCCAGCTTCAGATACTCGCGCACCTGGCAGGCAATCTGAATCCCTACTGCCTCCTGCGCCTCAGCCGTGGAACCGGCAATGTGCGGCGTCAGAATCACGTTGTCCAGGTTCGCGTACGGGGAATCTTTGGGCGGCTCGACCACAAACACGTCCAGTGCCGCGCCAGCCACCTGGCCGCTCTTGAGCGCGGCTGCCAGCGCCGCGTCGTCAATCAGCTCGCCGCGCGCGCAGTTGATGATGCGCACGCCCTTCTTCATTGCCGCAAGGTTCTTTGCGTTGATCACGCCGGCGGTCTGCGGGGTCAGTCCCACGTGCAGCGTGATGTAGTCGGAGCCGGCAATCAACTCGTCGAGCGTCACCAGCCTGATGCCGTTCTCTCGCGCCACAGCGGCTGAGACAAACGGATCGCTGCCGATAATCTCCAGACCAAAGCCCTTGGCGCGCTTCGCTACTTCCAGGCCGATGCGACCCAGGCCCAGAATGCCCAGCGTCTTGCCGCGCAGTTCAGCGCCTTGCAGATTTTTCTTCTCCCACTTGCCGGCGTGCATGGACGAATTGGCCGCGGGCACCTTGCGCGCCAGCGCCAGCATCAGCCCGATAGTCAGCTCGGCCACGGCTACGGCGTTTGCGCCCGGCGTGTTCATCACCACGATGCCGCGCCGCGTGGCCGCATCGGCGTCAATGTTGTCCACACCAACGCCCGCCCGGCCAACCACGCGCAGCTTGGGCGCGTGTTCCATCAGTGCGTCGTCCACCTGCACAGCACTGCGCACCACCAGCGCATCGGCATCGGCAAGGGCCGCCGGTAAACCGTCCGGCAACTGGTCGTGCGTCAGGACTTCCCATCCGGGCTCGGCCGCAAACACGGCCAGCGTCGCCGGAGAAACCTTCTCCGCCAGAACGATCTTCATCTTCTCTCCCTTGTCCTTTTCGGCAGCCACATAGTTGTCAAAGCGAATGCCCTCCTGCTCGCACAGCAGGTCAAACATGCGCACCACGGCCGCGTGCGGCTTGCCCTCGCCGCGTTCGTAGTTGGTAATCGAGTTGGGATGCACGCCTAGCCGCTCCGCCATCTGGTATTGGTAGAGGTCGAGCTGCTTGCGCGCAATCAGCAGCTTCTCTCCGAAAGTGAGTTCAGGCATGGTTGCTGCTCCTGGCGGTGATTGCTAAAAGCGGAGTTAGCGGGGTTAGCCGCGCTCCGCGCGTGTTAGCGGAGTTAGTAAGAGCCATTCGACCGAGCGGGCATTTGCTAACTCCGCTAACAACGCTAACTCCGCTGACAACGCTAACTCCGCTACGGCTTCACCGCTGCCGCGTACACCTTCTGCGCCGCGGCGACCGCCTGGCCATACTCCACCGGCAGCCCCAGCGTGTCCTTGGCAATGTGTTCCATGGCTCCGAGAAACGCAATCGTGTCCAGAAAGTCAAAGAAGCCAAGGTGCGCCACGCGGAAGATCTTGCCCTGCATCTCGCCCTGCCCGTTGGCGATCACCAGGCTGAAGCGCGTCTTGAGCGCCTTCACCACGTCGCTCGAATTCATCCCCTCGGGCACGGCAACCGCGGTGGCCGCAGCCGCAGGGGCCGTGGGCGCAAAGAGCGTGAAGCCCAGCGTCACCAATCCGGCGCGCGTGGCCTCTGCGTTCACCTGCGCGTTGTCGATGAGCGCAATGCGGCCTTTTTCAAGGTCGCCGCCGGCCTGTCCGGCAATGTAGTCGAGCGCCGCGCCCAGGCCGGCAATCAATGCCACCGCCGGCGTATACGCGCTCTCGCCTTTCACGGCGTTCTTGCGTTCTTTGCGCAGGTCAAAGTAGTAGCGCGGATTCTTCGACTTCTCCATCGCCGCCCAGGCCTTCTCACTGACGCTCAGGTAGGCCAGGCCGGGAGGAATCATGACCGCTTTCTGCGAGCCGCCAATGAGTACGTCGATGCCCCAGCCGTCGACGTCAAAGTGCGTCGTGCCCAGGCCGGTAATCCCGTCTACGATCAATAGCGCGTCGGTCTCCTTGACCAATTTGGCGATCGATTCCACGTCGTGGCGCACCGCGGTGGAGGTCTCCGTGGCCTGGAGATAGACCGCTTTATGCTCCGGCTTGATGGCCGCCTTGACCACTTCCAGGTCGAATGTCTCGCCGTAGGGCGCGGTCACCACATCGACCTCGCAGCCGAAGGCCTTGGCCAGCCCTACCCAGCGCTCGCCAAATTTTCCGGCGGTCAGCACCAGCACCTTGTCTCCCGGCGAGGTCAGATTCGAGACCGCAGCCTCCATCGCTCCCGTGCCGGACGACGAGAGCAGGAGCACGTCATTTTGGGTGCCGACAAAGATCTTCAACTGGGCCAGCACCTTGAGGTAAAGGGCGCGGAACTCCGGCGTGCGGTGGTGAATATCCGCCGCGGCCATGGCAAACTGGGCCGCGGGAAGAAGCGGCGTGGGACCGGGTGTAAAAAGGCGAGTTTTGCGAATCATGTTTTGTCTCCCAGCGAACTGAACCAACGGGCTGCCGATACAGCAGTAACCACAGAATACACAATTTTATGGTTTTTATGAATTATTCACCTGTGCAAATCGCCCCTAGACTCCCAAATCGGCCCGGCGATGCCATTTTGAGACCAGAAGTGTACTCGATATGATTTTTGAGTCATATCACTTTGAAGGTATAATTGGATGACGGCCTGGCAATAAGAGGATAAGGCGATGGCCACAAAATGGAGAGATATTCGCAAAACCTTTTCGCCGGAAGTGGAACAAGAGATTGCACGCCGCGTCAGCGAAGCTCCCCGCGTCATGGCTCTCTACCAGCTTCGCGAGGCGCGCAGCCTGACTCAGGTGAATCTGGCCAAGGTTCTCAATGTGAACCAGGGCGCGGTGTCCAGGATGGAGAGGCGGACCGACATGTACGTCTCCACACTGCGCAACTTCATTCAGGCCATGGGCGGGCAGTTGCAGGTGAAGGCCGTGTTCCCCGAGGGCGAGGTGGAGATCGACCAGTTTGAGAAGCTGGCCGAACCGCAGGACGACGCCCTTGCGGCGACCCAATCCTGATCAAGCCGTAGAATTAATATCGAGGAAGAAACCCCATGACCGACGCAGGCGCACTGGAAGCCATCATCACTCAACAGACCGTCACCTCCATGAAGGCGCACGACGCGGTGCGCACCGGCACGCTGCGCCTGATCAAGAACGCGCTCAAGAACAAGGCCATTGAAAAGCGCGAGCCGCTGACCCCGGCCGAGGAGCAGCAGGCGCTGGCCACCATGATCAAGCAGCGCCGCGACTCGATTGAGCAGTTCACCAAGGGCAACCGGCCGGAGCTGGCCGCGATTGAAGCCGCGGAGATCGTGGTGATCGAGGAGTTCCTGCCCAAGGCGCTGGACGAAGCCGGACTGCAGGCCTTGGTGACTGAGGCGGTTGCCGAGATCACCGCGGCGAGTGGCAAAGCGCCAACTCCCAAGGAAATCGGCACGGTGATCAAGGCAGTGCAGGCCAAACTGCAGGCTGGCGGTCTGCGCGCCGAGGGCCGGGTGGTGAGCGAGTTGGTGAAGAAGGTACTGGCCGGCTAATCCGCAATGACGGGGGCGGGGCTTTGCATCAGCTCATTGTTCAGTCGGTTGCGATTGCAGGTGTTCGCGGGCCAGGGCCAGCTTCTCAAGCAGAGGTGCGACCGAGGGCAGTCCCTCGATGTTCTCGGCCGTGCTCACGAGCTGCTCCATCTTGCTGAGAGCGGCTTGCGGCTGCCCGGCCTGACTGAGTACCTTGATCTCGTCGATGCGGGCTCTGAGGGTGAACAGGAAGATCAGTTCCTCCCGTTTTTTCCTGTCGAAGAGAAGCACCCATAACTTGGCGCCGTCGCTGGTTCTGCCCAGGGTTTTGAAGGGGATGAGCTGAAGCGCGCCGACGAAAACGGAAAACAGCGTGAACAGCATGACGAGGTTGGCGAAGCCGGTGTCCCCTCGAAAAAATGGCATGGCGATCAGAATGAAGCAGAAGTTTGCCAGCGGACCGCCGAGGACAAAGAAGACAATCTTCCACCTGGCCCACGCGACCGGGAGCTTGCGGAATTGCACCTGGACAAACCCGGCGAGAGGCCCTCTTTGTGACCAGCTGAACGACCAGGATTTGGGCGGCGTGAAATGGACTGGTCCTACTTTGACACCGGTGATTTGAAGGCCGCAAAGAAGCGCGGCGGCGGCGTGTCCACACTCATGGACGAAGATTCCGCCAAGAAACAGGAGCGCGATGCCAAGGAGTTCTCCGGCCAGCATGACGATCGATCCCATGAGCGGAGAATCCATTCCCCGAGTATCTCAGGACTTTGCGTGGTGAGCGAGTTGGTGAAGAAGGTACTGGCCGGCTAAGACTCTGCCGGCATGCTTCCCGAGTTGCTCTAAGATGAGGGAACCCCGCATGAGGTTCCCCTT
>Ga0302149_1000437_pt1 | contig 13433 bp, 14 predicted proteins | sample I_Bog_N1_1_FD_192435 | JGI IMG/M metagenome (GOLD analysis project Ga0302149, IMG submission 192435) | Peat permafrost microbial communities from Stordalen Mire near Abisko, Sweden - I_Bog_N1_1 | ecosystem: Environmental > Terrestrial > Soil > Wetlands > Peat | place: Sweden: Abisko, Stordalen...
ATCGCGGCGAACAATACGACAGCGACCTAGGCCTCTACTACCTCCGCGCCAGATACTACAACCCCGCCACCGGTCGATTCATGTCCCGCGATCCAGAGAGCGGAGAAGCAAAAGACCCAGCGTCGCTGCATAAGTATCTGTACGCCAATGGTGATCCAGTCAATGGACTCGACCCGACGGGTCACGAAGGCCTGACGGAATATTTTCTGGCCGTAAAGAAGGTCTTTGCCTCTCCGGCGTTCGCGCTCGCGGCAAGGGCGATAACCACGACGTGCCTTGTCAACGCCTGGCGTGGCATTGCAGGTGCCAACGTTTATACGAATGATTTGGATAAGGCTGTGGCAGTTCTAATATGCACGACAGCCAGCAGCCTAGCGCTTCTTAGCTGGTTGGCGGCCCTTTGACGGGATTCTTCAAACGGTAGAAACGAGAAGGATGAAAGGCTTGGCATGGATCGCGTTCTCTCGATATTGAATCGCCCAATGGGTCGGTCAATGTTCTTTACCCCGACAATCTGTCTTCTCTATTTTCTCAATGCACTGACCGAACTCAACCTCCATGGCGAGCGGGGCTTTCCTTTGGTTGGATTTGTGCATTCAAAGGGATGGTATGAGTTCAACCTTCTGATGGTCGCGGCCTTTGCGTTGCTTTGGACAATTTCCATCGCGGGACGAATGCTCGACCTCTGTCTCAGCAGGCTCTGGGCGATTCCGTTTCTTGTGCCGTGGGCCATCATTTTATGGACGATGGCGAGAGGGAGTTTACACCAAGTCTTGGGTGCATCGATTTTTGCTTTAGCTGTTCAGTTGCCGCTTTTGCTTCTCCCGTCGCGCCGAGCGGGGAGTGGCTTAGGTGCCCATCCATAAATCCGGCGGGCGGATGGCCCGCGTCTGTCTTTTCAGACATGGGTTTCATCTACGATTCGAGGCCTGCAGTTATGACGACCGCCGTGACATGTGCAGTCGGTGAGGAGTCGCCCAACCCGTCGCATTATCGCGCCAGATACTACAATCCCGCCACTGGTAGGTTCCTCAGCCGCGACCCGGAAAACGGCAACACGATCGACCCGAGTTCATTGCACAAGTATCTTTACGGTGGCGGCGATCCTATAAACAGGATCGATCCGAGTGGGCGGGCGGACACGATTCAGACCGTCTTCACCATCACAGTTATTACCACTCCGACCGAGGCGGGCCTTGTGGCGCTTGTGGGGGGCACAGGAGCACAAATAGCCGCGTGGGCCGCAGTGGCTGAACAGTATGCGGGAATTGCTTACCTTACCACGCAAGACATTCTGGCTTTTATCGCCGATGTCGCGTACCAAAAGGGGATTGTAAAGCTGTTGGGATGTGCCACTGTGGGGGTGGCTGTAGCGCGATTTGGTTCGGAGGTAGGTATTCCCGACAAAGCAAAATTCTGGGTCGGTTTAGCCTTCAGTGCTGCGTGTACTCGCTACTTCCCAGCGCCAGGCATTCCCCCATCGAATTGGTGGAAATAACAATGGAACACAGGGTATATCCGCGCCTCCATTACGTCATCACGACCGTTGTCTTCGTGGACTTCCCGCTGGGGTTGGCAGTTCAGCATCACGCATGGTTCTTTATCGGAGTGATTGGGCTTGTTCTGCTAATTCTGACTGTACATCGGCTCATCGATATCGGGTGGCAACGGGGTTGGGCAGTACCGTTGTGTTGCGTAGGTATGAGCCCGGCTTTGATCCTGTATGCGAGGCCCAGCGTCGGCCTGTGGTGGATACTTGGGTGTATGGCGGTCCTCCAAGTGCCTGTAATGGCCTGGCCGAAGAAAAAGACCGGAACCGCGCTGCCTTCGGCATCGGTTTTAGGGTGACACGTCTTGTCCCTCGCCAAAACTCCATCCGGGCGCAAAACGGCGGGTGGCCCAGGTGCCCATCCATAAACTTGGGTGGCCCAGGTCCCTCGCTTTGGGGGACCTGGGATGCATGTACGACGGAGGGGCCTACGCTTATGACGACGGCCGCGATCTGTGCATTCGGCGAAGTGTCGCGCAGCCCATCGCACTATCGCGGCGAACAGTACGACTCCGACCTCGGCCTCTACTACCTCCGCGCCAGATACTACAACCCCGCCACCGGAAGGTTCTTGTCCCGCGATCCGGAAGATGGAGATGCGATCTATCCAATTTCACTGCATAAGTACCTCTATGCGGGGAGCAATCCAGTCAAGTACGTTGATCCAACGGGTAGAGATCTGTTCAGCTACGCGATAAGGTTCAGTGCCGCAATACCGGAAGCGAAACTGCTCAGCATCTATGGATGTGTTGCTGATGCCGGTTTGGTAGCGCTGGACCTTGTCCTGCTTGAGGTCAATCCGAAGGACACGCTGGGTAATATTGGTACCGGATTGGGTGCTGGCTCGGCCGTGATCGGCTGTGTTTTGCTGACCCCGGGAATTGGTCAGCTTGCCGACCAGGGAACCAAGATTGTGAAGAACACAGTGAGATTTATTAGGTTTATCGGCAGATATTCTGGATGGGGTGCATGCGCGATCGATGCGAGACATTTTGTCAATGGTCTCAATGGCCTGGCAACGGGAAATCCGAAAGCGGGAGGCGAGATAGGCGAATCCATTGAAGCGTTGGGAGGTTGTGTGGGCGATCTGTTGCGCGAAATGTTATTGGACGAGGTGAAGGAATGACCCAGATAGCGCTTCATTTAGTCTCCAGTATCCTCATGTTCGACGGTGGCACAGGCACCCGTTTCTGGCTCATTCTGATCTCGCTGATCGTCGGGGGCGGGATACTTGTGGCTATCTGTTTGGGCATCGTGCAGGACTGGATTGAACGGACTCGTGGCCGAAACTGGCCCACTGCCTCCGCAGTCATTGACCTCGTAAGTGTCGCCTTCATCAAGGATAATACGCTGTCTCCCAAAGCCGATTTAGACGACTTCTATTACAAGGCCACGCTTACGTATACCTACAACAATCCCGAGCAGCAGATGGGCGATTACAGCCGTGATTTTGCCAACGAAGATGATGCCACGGCTTGGGCGAATTCCTACAAAGGCGAAACCGTCAAGATCCACGTAGATCCGCGCAACCCAACTCGTTCAGTCCTGCGAAAAGAAGACCTTTAGGTGGCCCATCCTTCCGCGTGCTTTGCAGAAGGATGGATTCCTTGAAACCCTGCTTGCATCGTGAAGGGCGCGCTGCCTACGGCATCGGATTTAGGTGGACACGTCACCCGTATGTCCAGGAAAAAGTGAACTTTCGGCGTAGCCGAAAGTTCACGAAAGGCAGGTGTATTCAGTGGGGTTAAGCCCACCGGGGCAAAAGTCAGAAGCCCCGTAGCTTGGATGGGCAGGGGGAGGGAAACCGAACTCTGGGAGTCCATCGACAAAGCCATCTTGAAGGATGGGGAGCGAGTCGTCGGGCCGTAACGGAAGTAAAGGCAGAGGTGGCCTCGAAATGTCGAGATCCAGTGACCGAGCCCTCGGGTGACGGGCGAAGGCGGCATGGCTCGTTGCAATCTGACTGATGCGGCGGGACACACTGGCGGGGTGGTAGCCAAAGCACGGCGACAAGGATGCACGATGCAACTGGAGAATATCGCTCCTGAGGAGATCAAAGCTGCCATCGAGCGGTCTGTCGGTGAGAGCTTTGGACTGGTTCAAGACGACGTCGCGACCTCAGCGTGCCGGATGCTGGGCTTTGCAAGAGTCAGTGAGGACATGCGTGTCGCGGTCGAAAAGCTACGGGATGCAATGATCAAAGAGGGGCGACTCGCACTACAGGGCGAGACCGTAACTGTGAAGGCCATTACCGGGTGAGGCGCACGTCGAAGGCGGCGCACGCCTTCACAAGGCGTGACCGCGCGCAGTACGCTTGTCTTATAGAGGTGTATCTAGCCCCAAGAAAGGTCAAGAAGCGCCGTGCACGGTAATTGCTAATCCGGGTCCGGATCAACTAGCGGCTTCCTTATTGACATTCATGATCCTCCAAGAGGATCAGAACAGGAAGATTTCAGTGGCTTACCGATTTGTTCACACCGCAGATATTCACCTTGATTCGCCGCTGAAGTCCTTGGCTCTCCGTAATCCCGATCTTGCAGAATTGATTGGGAATGCGACCCGCCGCGCATTCGTGCGAACGGTCGAGCTATGTCTGGAAGAGCGAGTGCAGGCGCTTATCATCGCAGGAGACCTTTACGACGGCGACCAGACATCCATGAAGACTGCGCGGTTTCTTTCCGAGCAGATGCGCCGGCTTTGTGAGGCCGGAGTTTCCGTATTCATCGTGCGGGGAAACCACGATGCCCTTTCCAAGATCACTAAGGAGTTGACTCCCCCGGAATCTGTCAAGGTGTTTGATGGCAGGGCGGAATACGTTGAATTTGACGGTAACCTTCCAATCGCAATTCATGGCCTGAGCTTCGCGAAGCCGCAAGCTCCCGAAAGCTTGCTTGGGAAATACAAACCAGCGGTCCCAGGCGCCTACAACATAGGAATCATGCACACGAGTCTTTCAGGTGTCGTCGGTCACGACTTATATGCGCCTTGCTCTGTGTCAGAACTGCTATCCACAGGATTCGATTACTGGGCCCTGGGACATATCCACAAACGCTCTGTGATAGAAGGAAGGACGTCAATCGTCATGCCGGGCAATCCTCAGGGCCGCGACATCAACGAAGATGGCCTGAAATCCGTTACGTTGGTTACTGTCCGGGAGGACCGAAGTGCGACGATCGAAGAGCGGCCAACGGCGATTGCGCAATTTGGGAGAGTTGCTCTTGATCTATCTTCGGTTGAGAATTGGACAGATCTGATTGAACGGACGTCTTCTTTACTAAATGACACCCGACGCCAAGTTCCCGCGGAGTATTTCGTTGCCCGTGTAGGTCTCACGGGGAGCACGCCTCTCGCGTGGCGAATTCGGCGCGACCTCGACCTCTTGAAGACGGAGCTAGAGACAAACAGCCCGGATCGTTGCTGGATTGAAAAGATTGAGGTATCTTGTTCGCCGCAATCAACACAGGTTTTAGGGGACACACCGGATCACGCGGATCCGCTCATGGAGTTGCGGGATCTCATACAGAGTGGTGTGCTCGATTCCGATGCGTTCATGACCAGATTGGCAGCGATTGCAGATGAGTTGAAGGGACATCTCCCGCATGAGTGTCGCGATAGCTTGGGCACAGACGAGGCCTCCGCGCAATCCATTCTTGCAGAGTTCGCTCGGGACGGGGCCGAGGAGGTTCTGGCTCGCCTCCAGGTAACCGAACGGAGCGAATAGCCGATGCGCTTGAATCGTCTGGATCTTACACGCTATGGGAAATTTACTGGGAAGAGCATTTCTTTCGGCGAGAAGGTGTCGGGCAAGACCGACCTGCATTTGATTTACGGTCTCAATGAAGCTGGCAAGTCGACCCTTTTCTCTGCGTATCTAGACCGTATCCGTCTGAGCAACGCACTCTGTTCTTGCGCCGCGTTTAGTGGTCGACTGGATCTATGAGCGAAGTGGGAATGATGCGCAGGCGCCGTAGTTTGGCCGAGGTCCAGGCCGTGGTTGCGGAGTTTGAAACGAGTGGATTGAGGCGGGCAGCTTTTTGCCTGCAGCGGGGCTTGTCCATAGGGACGCTGGATAAATATCGTCAACGCGTGCATGGTGGACGGCAGTCGGGAGGCAGGCCTTTTGTTCCCGTCGAAGTGATTCCCTCTACGGCGCATGATGTCAACAGCGTCGCCGGGCGCGATGGTGCTCTAGTCGTTGAACTGGGATGCGGACGTCGGATCGAAGTATGTCGTGGATTCGATGCGGAAACATTGGGACGTCTGCTGACCGTATTGGACCGGGCGTAGTTGGTGTTCGGGTTTGGACCGGCGACGCGGATCTATGTTGCAGCCGGCGCGACGGACATGCGCAAAAACTTCAATGGCCTCTACGGCCTCGTGCGCGATTATCTGGGCTGCGATCCGGAAAGCGGCCATGTGTTTGTTTTCACGAATGCGCGACGCAATCGCCTGAAGCTTCTGGTATATGACGGAAGCGGGCTTTGGGTATGTGCAAAGAAGTTGGACGGAGGAAGATTTCGGTGGCCAGATGCGGACAGTACGGTGAAGAAACTCGTACTGAGTTCCGAGCAACTGGTGCTGCTTTTGGGTGGCATTGATCTAACTCAGACGCGGCCCCGCAAGTGGTATCGCAAGCCTCCGGCGGAAGAATCAACAGAGTCACTCAAGACCGCATAAACACTGGACATTTCGCTCACTTATCCACAGGGAATTATGTTATTCAATAAGCATCGTGAGCACCTCTTCTGAGCCCACTCTTCCGCCGCACTCGGAGTCCTTCATGGCCGAAGTCATCGCGCAGTTGGAGAAGCAAGTTGCGTCGCAGAAGACGGAACTGGAGTACGCACGGCTGAAGATTCAGGTTCTCGAAGAGCGTCTTCGTTTGCAGCGGATCCAAAAGTATGGACCGAGCAGCGAGAAGCTCAGCAATTTGCAACTGGAGCTACTGGAACAAGAGCCCGGGGTTAGCCAGGAAGAAGTAGCCGCGGAGAGCGAGCGTAAAGCCCCGCCGCCTGTTACGGAACAAAAGAAACGCAAGCATCCCGGACGTCAGACTCTGCCTGCGGATCTTCCTCGTGTGGAACGGGTGATTGCCTGCACGGCGGAGCAGTGCGTATGCGGCAACTGCGGCGCTGAGACCACAGTGATCGGCTACGAAGTCAGCGAAGTGCTGGATGTCGAGCCGGCGCGGTACTTTGTGCAGGTGACCAAGCGCGAGAAGCGGGCATGCAAATCGTGTCCCGAGCAAGGCGTGACGGCGGCGACTCTTCCCATCCGGATCATCGACAAGAGTCTGGTGTCGGACGGAGTGATCATCGACACGGTGGTGAATAAATATTGTGACCACAGTCCGCTTTTTCGGCAAAGCGTGGCCTTGCTCCGCGACGCGGGCATCGACATCAGCAGGGCTACGATGTGCGGCTGGGTGATGACCATCGGAGAGATGTTAATGCCGGTTGCCGGCGCGATGCGCAGCCAGTTGTTGGCCGGACCCTACATCCAGGCGGATGAAACTCCGGTCGATGTTCAGACCCATAACGGAAGCGGCACCAATCATCAGGCGTATCTCTGGCAGTACGGGACGCCGGGCGGCATGGCGGTTTTTGATTTCCGCATGAGCCGCAAACGCGAAGGCCCGCTGAACTTCCTCGGCAACTTCGAAGGACTTCTCCAAACGGATGGCTACGCTGCATATGATCGCGTGGGCGGTCCGAAGATGGTGCATGCGGCCTGTTGGAGCCACGCCAGAAGATACTTCGTGGATGCGGTCAAACTCAATAAGCAGGATGCCGCATCCATCCGCGCGGTTGAATTGATAAACGAGTTATTCGCGATCGATGCTCAAGCACGGAACGAAAAGATGGACCACGCCACACGCCATGCTCTGCGCCACCAGAAGGCTCCGCCGTTGCTAACCGAAATCCGCACGCACATCCTGGAGATGAGCAAGGCGGTGCTGCCCAGCAGCGCTGCCGGCAAGGCCTGCAGATACACGCTCGCTCTTTGGCAAAAGCTGACTCGCTTCCTCGATCATCCCGATCTGGAGCTCAGTAACAATGTTGCGGAGAATTCAATGAGGCCTATCGCTCTCGGTCGCGGCAACTGGATCCACATCGGCAGTGCGATGGCAGGACCGCGTGTGGCCGCTATCATCTCCGTGATCGAAAGCTGCCGGCGCCTCAAAATCCCAGTCCGCAATTACCTCGCCGAGATCCTCCCGGGACTTGCCAACGCACCGCTTCAGCGAATCGCAGAAATTACTCCTGCAGCCTGGGTCGCAAAGAATGCGTTGGTCTGACGCTTACTCTAGACCTGCTTTTCGGCATCGGGCCACAAAGCCCCTACAACTTCATCCATTCCTATCCAGCGATGAGGATCGGAGCCCAGTTGGAATTTGCCGATGGCCCACGCGATCTTCTTCGGGTCAAACGCAAGGAAAGTCTACTGGATGCGCAAGAGCATCCGATCAGCGAGGCCGCACTGCACCAAGAACTAGGGGGAATTGAACGCGAGGCTTATTGCATGATGTTCTCCCTCGACGACAAGTCCCTGGAGAGAGGAGGCCAAAGCATCCTTGCAAGCCAGGGTGAATTGGGAAGATTGCTTTTTTCAGCAAGCGCAGGACTCTCCGACCTGAGTCGCGCGTTGCAGGGCCTTCGAGAACACTCGGAGGAATTCTATAAGCCGCGAGGCCGGAACCATCAACTGAACGAACTCAAGAACAAACTTGCTGACCTGAAGAACGAGCGCGAGCGACTAGACATGGCGGTCGGCGAATACAGGTCCCTGGTTGAAGAGCGCGACCGCATTCAACAACAGTACAATTCCGCACAGAAAGAGCGCGCCGCTGAGGTTGCCAGGCGTGATGAAATCCAGCGACAACTGACAGCACTCCCCAAGCTTGGAATCCTGATAACAATGCGGCACCAGTTGGAGGGCCTTGCTGATATTCCAGAGCCACCAGCAGCGTGGGCCGAGGAATTGGACTCTCTTCGAAAACAGGATATTCAAGCTCAGGTGAAGGAAGAGGCAATTTCAAATGAAATCGACCGTCTCAACAGAGTCATTGGGGGGCTGGAAATAGATTCACGCCGTGAGAGCATGGCGGCGGAAGTGGAGCGCCTGAAAGAATTACGCGCGCGCTTCATGAGCGCCGAAAAGGACCTGCCCGGACGAAGAATGAGCCTGCGCGAAGCGAATGCTAGGATCGACGGCATTCTAGTGCGCATTGAGCGTGAGGAGGAGAAGAATCCTGCGAGGCTGGCTCTTGGTGCGTCTGTAACCGGGCCGATGCAGCGATTGATGGAACAGCGGTCAGGAATCGACCAGGCGTTTCAAACTGCCGAGGTGGAGTTGCGCGCAGCTAAAACGAGTCTTGAAGCAGAACGTTCGAAACTTGGTGAAGAGGACTCGGAGCGCATCGAAGAGAACGATCTGCAGATTGTCAAACTGGAAATAGCGGTCGAGAGCTTGCGCTTATCTGACCACACCGTTCGTGAACGCACAGCAAAGCGCGCTGCCGAAACGGCGAACGTTAGGTTGGCGAGCCGGCTCAAGTCGCTCCTTCCGTGGACGGGGCAAGTTGAAGCGATCGAGGCGATGGTCGGTCCAGACAGGGGAAGGATTGCGCGCTGGAAAACAGCGCTGAACAAGGCAGAACTGGATCTCGCTGGGTATATCAGGGATGTCGATGAGTATTCTCGTGAGGTCGAGCGCTCTAAGGCAAAAGTCAATGCAATCTCGGGAGCAACAGGGGTTGTTAGCGACAAAGAGGCCGCGGCCGTCCGCGGTAAGCGAGAGCGTGCATGGGCTCAGCACAAGAGCGAAATGAACACCGCGTCTGCTGATCTGTTTGAGGAGGTTTTGCGTCAAGATGATATCGTCACGGCTGCACGGATTTCCCATGTAAGTGAACTGGCAAAGCTCCATCAGGCCCAGCAGTCCCTAGCCGAGGCGCAGGCAGTGCTCAAGAGGGCAAATGTCCTCAAGATTGAAGGTGGCCAGGCTCGGGATGCGGTCCTTAAGGAGATTGCAACAGCAATCTCTCGCATGAACCCAACCTTGGCGAAGAGTAGTTTGACTCTTTCAGGTCTGGAAGATTGGTTGGCTAAGCGGGAAAAAGCAATCGAAACGCAACAGGAGGTTCGATCTGCCGAGCAAGATATTCGAGCCGCGGTGGAAGATGGCAAGGAGGCGGCGCTGAGGTTATCGAAAGCGCTGAAGGCAGTTGGAGTCCTACACGATCCAAAGGAAGGATTCGACGGTCTGCTCGCGATTGGACGGGAGACTCTGGATCAACATGCCAAGCGAGGAGTGATTCGCAATACCATCGAAGAATTACGGAATCAGGTTGCAAATCGCTTACGCACGCTTCAGGATGCCGAGACGCGGCAAAAGGCTTGGCATGCATCCTGGAGCAAGCTCTGTTCTCAAACGTGGCTCAGTGAGAACGGTGTTCCGACGATTGAGACTGTCCGAGAGATCCTAACAAGCATTTCGGAGCTTTCCAGTGCTTTGCAAACCAAATCAGGACTTGAAGACCGCGTTGCCAAAATGGAGAAGGACCAGGAGGATTTTCGGGAACACACGGAAATTCTGGTTCAAGTATTTGGCATCTCCGCGGAAACGGGTTCCCTCCTGGAGCGAGCCGAACTGGTTAGCACAAGGATGAAAAGCATCGAAAGCGACCGCCAAAGGAAGACTCAGGCACAAAAGGATCTGGAAGGAAAAGAGGGCGAGAGCAGGGCAGTGGCAGAAGCGAGGAGTCTTATTAATCAAAGCAAGAATGCGATGTTGGAGTTTTTTGGAGTACAGTCTCTCGATGATGTGGCTGCGAAGCTAGCTGAGGTTAAGACGCGTAAAGATTTGAATAAACGCACGCACCAAATCGAGACAGAGATCGTCCAGGCACTTCGGGTGGATGATCTGGCGGTCGCTGAAAACATTCTTGAGACAATAGACATGACAGTACTTGAAACGGAGTTGGCCGAACTCGATGCGAGGATCGAGGACCAGGTGCTTCTTTGCCAGCAATTATTCTCAAGCATGAAGGAGGCGGCTGCGAAGCTGGACGCCGTTGGTGGGGATTCGAAGATTGCAGACCTCGAAGAGCGGCGTCAAACAGCGCTGTTGGAAATCAAGGAAGGCAGTATCGGCTACCTTCGATTGAGCGCTGGTGTGCTTGCCGCAGAAGAAGCTCTTCAGATCTATCGGGATAAGCACAGGAGCAGCATGATGGAGCGCGCCTCTGCAGCCTTTCGAACGATCAGCCGCGGCGATTATTGTGAGTTTTCTGCAAGGGTGCGTGACGTGATTTAACTGACCTTGTTACGTTCAGTCAGCCGCTGAGGTCGGCTGATATTGAACGATAAGAGCGCATCCCCTATCCCCGAGCCAATCGCGCAATTGCAACGGCGGTTTGATGAGTTTCGCAGCTCGCGGCCGCATCGGGCGAAGCTGCCGGAGACGCTGTGGGAGTCTGCGGTGGAACTGGCCCGGCAGCACGGTTTGTATTCGGTCGCTCACCCGCTGCGGTTGGATTATGTGCAGTTGAAGAAACGGCTCGGGGGAGTTTCGGACGTGCGGAAGAAGGCAGCCAAGCCGACCTTCGTTGAACTGGTCGCTGCGCATCCGGCGACGATGTCGGAATGCGTAGTTGAGTTCGAGTCCTCGACAGGAAGCAAGATGCGGATTCAGTGGAAAGGCTCCTCGACACCTGACTGGGCAAGCCTTCTCCGTGCCTGGCGGGAAGCGGAACGATGATTCAGATCACGGCGCAGATGCGCGTGCTGGTGGCGATCGAGCCTGTTGACGGACGCAAAGGAATCGACTCATTGGTTCGCGTCTGCCAGGGTCAGCTCAGTGAAGATCCGATGACCGGTTGTGTTTTTGTGTTCAGGAGCCGGCGAGGAACATCGATTCGATTGCTCAGCTATGACGGCCAGGGATATTGGCTTGCGCAGAAGCGTCTTTCCAAAGGTCGGTTCACGTGGTGGCCCGAATCGAGCCAAGCGGCGAAGCCCCTGGAGGCTTATGAAGCGCAGTTGCTGATGGTGGCAGGTGATGTGTCGCGCGTCCGCGCCGCGCCGATGTGGCGGCGAGTCAGCGTACTGAAATAAGAATCAAGAAAATCATCAATACCCCCTTGCGTTCCAAGAAGAACTGATTCATACTGCTGTCGAATGGCAGAGTTCAGATATCGCGGGCGTGAAATCGGAGAGGAAGACATCCTCTCCATACGCGCGCTGATCGAGCGGTATCCGAAGGAAAGCCGCCGCAGACTATCGACGCGAATATGTGAAGCCTGGCAGTGGCGCCAGGCCAATGGCGCATTGCGTGACATGGTGTGCCGCGGCCTGCTGCTGATGCTGGAGCGGGCCGGCCAGATCACGCTGCCGCCGGTCAGTTACGTGCGGCATAATCCGCTGGCGCACAGAGCGCGGCCGGAGCCGGTGCTGATCGATAAGACTCCCATCGAAGATCCGTTGCGCAAGCTGCAACCGCTCGAGTTCGAGCAAGTGCGGCGCAGCGCGCAGGAGCCGCAGTTCAACAGCCTGATGGAGGAACATCACTATCTCGGCTATGAACAACCGGTTGGAGAACACTTGAAGTATGTTGTGTGGGCTGAAGGTCGTCCCATCGCGTGCCTGGCCTGGTCATCTGCTCCGCGCCATCTTGGCAGTCGCGATCACTATATCGGATGGGATGCCACAGCGCGACGCAGCCGCATCCGTTTTATCGCTTACAACACGCGCTTCCTGATCCTGCCGTGGGTGCGGGTCGAACATCTGGCGTCGCATATCCTGGGCCGGATGGCGGCGCGAATCTCCGACGACTGGCAGCAGATGTATGGGCATCCGATTTACTTCCTGGAGACGTTCATCGATCCGGAGCGGTTCCGCGGAACCTGTTATCGGGCGGCCAACTGGGTGCTGATGGGCAGGACCACAGGGCGAGGCAAACAATCCAACAGCTATGTTCCGAACCGGTCGATCAAGGAGGTTCTGGGCTATCCGTTGACGAAGCGTTTTCGTGAACTGCTGGGGGGAGTGGCATGAAGAAGGCCAGACGCCGCATCGATGTGAACCTGGAGGAACTGGACCGGGTGCTGGACGGAGCGCGAGAAGCGCCGTTGAGCGAGGCGGATCACGACAAGCTCAAAGACACGCTGCATGCACTGGCAGCGATGTTGGTGCGGCAGCGCAATACGGAGAAGACCAGCGAGGTACTGGAGAAACCGCAAGGTGCAGAAACCGGGGAGCAGCCAGACAACAATACGCCACCGCCGACTGGGCACGGCCGCAATGGAGCAGAGGCGTTTGGCGGCGCGCGAAAGGTAGATATCAAGCACCAGAAGCTGACCCACGGGGACCGTTGCCCGGAGTGCGGAAAAGGCAATGTGTACGGGCAGAAGGAGCCGAAGGTGCTGGTTCGGATCGTCGGTCAGGCGCCGCTGGCGGCTACAGTCTACTCACTCGAACGGTTGCGCTGCGGTGCATGCGGCCAGGTGTTCACGGCGCAGGAGCCGGAAGGTGTAGGACCGGAGAAGTACGACGAAACGGCTGCGGCGATGATCGCCCAACTCAAGTACGGTGCCGGAACGCCGTTCTACCGGCTGGAACAACTGGAAAGCCAGTTGGGTATCCCGCTGCCGGCGGCGACGCAGTGGGAGATCGTCGAGGAAGAAGCGCAGGTGATCAAGCCGGCACGAGATGAGTTGATCCGGCAGGCGGCGCAAGGCACGGTGGTCCATAACGATGACACCGGCATGCGTGTGCTCATGCTGAATCGCGATCCGTCCGATGAGCGCACGGGGGTGTTCACCAGCGGAATCGTGTCTGTCGGTGAGGGGCACAAGATCGCGCTCTACTTCACTGGAAGCCGG
>Ga0302149_1000439_pt1 | contig 13421 bp, 12 predicted proteins | sample I_Bog_N1_1_FD_192435 | JGI IMG/M metagenome (GOLD analysis project Ga0302149, IMG submission 192435) | Peat permafrost microbial communities from Stordalen Mire near Abisko, Sweden - I_Bog_N1_1 | ecosystem: Environmental > Terrestrial > Soil > Wetlands > Peat | place: Sweden: Abisko, Stordalen...
GAAGCGCGGCTACCCGCGCTCGTTCCGCTTTTTGCAGAAACATCTACTTTTTTGGGCGGACGAAACTGGCGATTTCGTCGGCCTGAAGGCCTATGGATTGGCGTGCGCAGGTTTTGGGGCGAAAAGAGTTCGGTTGCGGGCCGACAGAAAGCCGCGGGATGTAGCCGTGCGCCGTGCCAAAAAAGTATAAAAATCGATGCGTTATCGATGCGTTTTGAAGCCGTTTTGTGCGTACACCAACCTTGGTTTGCGACTCTCGGATGTGTAGGCGAGGCCCCAATTCATTCATCCGATACTGCCCAGGGACAATAAGAATCAGAGATCCAATGGAAGGCAATCGGCAGCTCCCATCGCTCTGCCCTTTTGTGAGCGGTGTAGCACAGACGCGTCCAATCGCAATCGGATAGATTTGCGTTGCGCGGCCCTCAACGTCAATCCCCGAGGAAGTCACATTTCCGCTCCGGAAGGCGCCATGAACTTCACACGCAAGACCCTGTCGTGTCTGGTGGCAAGCGCGACGATTCTTTTCAGCGCGTACCCCTCGATTGCAGCCACCCGAAAGATGCCGCCGGCGCGGCCGGTTGCGTCCACAGAACTCGAAATGCAGGTCCTTCTCGATCGGGCAAACTTCTCGCCGGGTCAGATCGACGGGAACGCGGGAAGGAACAGCCGCGAGGCCCTGGCGGCGTTCCAGAAGGCGCGCGGGCTTGCTCCGGGCGTGCGGAATCGCAAGGCGTTGCTCGTGGCGCTCGGGGCCGGTGCGGTTCAACCGATCGTCTCCTATACGATCAGCGCGGAGGAGGCCGCGGGGCCGTTTACCGGGACGATTCCGGATGACGCCACGGAACAGGCGAAGCTTCCTGGCCTTTACTACACATCCGTGCTACAGGAACTCGGCGCGAAGTTCCACTCGGCGCCGGCGTTGCTCCAGCGTCTGAACCCCAGCGCCCATTTCACCGCGGGAGAGAACATCCGTGTCCCCAACGTATTGGGCGCCGAACAGGGAGAATCCGACGCGGCGCAGACTAAGGTCGCGGACGGCAAACGCGAGCCGGTCGCGGGCCAGAACGACAAGCCTGCGTCGGCCGGTTCGGGCGTAGTGAGGGTCGTTGTTTCGAAAAAGGCATCGGTGCTGAATGTGTATGACAAGGAAGGGCAGCTCGTCTTCTACGCCCCGGTCACCAGCGGCAGCGAGCACGACCCGCTCCCCCTTGGCAATTGGGTGATTACTTCGGTGGTGCGTGATCCGGTCTACAGCTACAACCCCGACCTGTTCTGGGATGCCGATCAAGCGAATGCCAAGGTGAAGATTGCGGCGGGTCCCAACAATCCCGTGGGTGTCGTCTGGATGGGGCTCAACGAGCCGCACTACGGGATCCACGGCACTGCCGAGCCGGGAGAGATTGGCCATTCCGCATCGCACGGATGCGTGCGGATGACAAACTGGGACGCCACCAGGGTCGCCGACCTGGTGAAAGTTGGGACGCAAGTCGTGTTCGAGGAATGAGAAAACCAAGCTCACGATACGGGTTTCAACACGGCACGCCAGCCTTCGTGGAGGCAGAGTCTTGAGGATCTACGCCTGCATCGCCGTTCTTTTCCCCGTGCTTCTTGCCGCGAACGCCACCTCCAGCCTCTTAGACATGGCTCCGCCGATCAGCGGACTCGCCCTCGCGGATCTTAGGGATAGCTTCGACGAGATTCACAACGGACACCGGCATGAGGCAATCGACATCATGGAACCGAGAGGGACACCCGTGCATGCGGTTGTGTCCGGAACAATCCGCAAATTGTTCCTCAGCAAACCGGGCGGGAACACAATCTACGAGTTCGACGAAACGAGCGTGTATTGCTACTACTACGCGCACCTGGACCGGTACGCGGATGGGTTGCGGGAGGGGCAGCGGGTGGAGCGTGGGGACGTGATCGGTTTTGTGGGATCGACCGGGGATGCGGATGCGCGTTCGCCGCACCTGCATCTGGCAATTGTCGACCTGGGGCCGGAGAAGCAGTGGTGGAAAGGGACGGCGATTGACCCATATCCTGACCTGGTCGCCGCGGTGAAGCGGACGAAATAGCGGATCATCCTCTCCTGTTGCGGCCTGTGAAGCCGGCATCCATTCAGACGGAAACAGCGAGACAGGACGCGTGGCGCCTCCTGTCTCGCTGTCTGGGTTGGGTTGACGAGTGGGTCTAGCGAGGACGGTGACCCCCGCCTCCTCCGCCGCCGCGATAACCGGGCAGGGCGTGTTCGCCGCCGCCTTCGTGCGGTGCTCTGCCTACGTTGCCTTTGCCGTCACGGGCTTCGTTGGCCTGGAAGTGGTTGAAGCGCTGCGAGCCGCGTCCGGGGACCGGTCCGTTGTAGCCGTGACGGGGGTCATAGCGGTTGTCGACGTGGCCGTAGAAGCCCTCGCGGCCATGGAACCAGGGACCGGCTCCAATAAACAAGCCGCCGGCAAACCAGTCGGGCCCATAGTAGCCGTATGGGGAACAGTCGTAGGGGGCGTAGTCGAAGTAGCCGTAGGGGCAGTCGGGGGCTACGCCGATGTCGACAGCGACCTGGGCATGGCCAAGCGATGGGCCCCCCAGGGATGCGCCGCCCAGCAGTGCCATCGCCAGAATTGAGAGTGCAAGGATCTTTCCGTGGGACATAAATCCCTCCTGGCAGCTTTAGAGAGGCAAAAAGGGCGGCGGGTTGTCTTGGAAGCGGGGAAGGGTTTAAATCCTATGGGATTTTTGACTGGGGCCTCGTGTTCGAGAGAACCAAAGGCATACGAGGGACGGCGCAAGCGAATTCTTTCGTAATGTTGATTAATATCCCTTCGTAATGAAGGCAAAAGTCGCTGTTGCAGCGGGGGTTACAGTGGATGGTAAGCTTGGGTCAAATATGCCTGAACCTTGGAAACCTCTAACCGGACTCGGAGAGCTTGACGATGCCGCGACGGCGCAGCAGCGCGGTCCGCGTGCCGCCGACGGTGTGCACGCCATCCAGTCCGATGCGCCGCGGTGTGCGCTGTGCGGGGACGCCATCTTCGGCGAGTTTTACCGCGTGAACATGAAGCTTGCCTGCGCCAAATGCGGCGTAGAGGCGCGCGGCGGGAGTGCGCTTGCAAGCACATCTTCCTTTAGGGACGGGCTGTTGTACGGGATGTTTGCAGCCGGGGTTTCCATGGCGGTGTACGCCGGGTTCACCATCGTGACCCACTTCTACCTGGGCTACGTGGCGGTGGCGGTGGGATGGCTGATCGGCAAGGCGATGATGAGGGGGTCGCAGGGCGTGGGCGGGCCGCGTTTCCAGATAGCCGCAGTGGTGCTTACCTATCTCTCCATCTCGCTGGCGGCGGTACCGATTCGCGTGGAGAATGTTTCCGGGGCCGGGGACGTAAACTGGGGGAGCGAACTGTTCCCGCTGGCGCTGTGGGGACTGGCGTCGCCGATTCTCTACCTGCAATACCCGATCTTCGGGTTTATCGGGCTGGTGCTGCTGCTGGTGGGCATGCGCACCGCGTGGCGGCTGACGGCGGCAAGGCGATTGATTGTGGAAGGTCCCCACCCGGTGGTGATCGCCTGACGAACCGGTCTGATTCGCCAGGCGGTTTGCAAATTTCCCAAATTACCAGGGCAGGGGCTTACCGAGGTGGAAGTATCCGCCGGTGGGGCCGTCGTCTGGGAGCGTGGCGAGGGCGGCGCTGGTCTTGCCGCCTTCACTGAGTTCCATGGTCGCCTGTTCGCCGCCCATATCGGTCTTGACCCAGCCGGGATGCGCTGAGTTGACTTTGATGTTGGTGTCGCGCAGCTCATAGGCCAGGTGGATGGTGAAGGCATTGAGCGCGGTCTTTGAGGCGTCGTAGGCAAACGACTTGGCGTGATAGAGGGGCGAGTTGGGGTCGGCTTGCAGGGTGAGCGAGCCGAGGATGCTGGACAGGTTCACGATGCGGCCCGCGGGGCTTTTCTTGAGCAACGGCAGGAGGGCGCCGGTGAGAGCGACCGGGGCAAAGAAGTTGGTCTCGAAGACCTTGTGCAGCAGGCCGGATTCAACAAAGGCCGCAGTGTGTTCCGGGCCGGTTCCGGGGAATTTGCCGGCGGCGATGCCTGCGTTGTTGATGAGAATGTCGAGGCGTCCGTATTTGGAGTTGAAGTAGTCGTAAGCGGCCTGGTAGTCGGCTGGTTTGGTGATGTCGAATTGAAGCACGTCGGCATCGACGCCGGCGGCGCGCAGCTTTTCAACGGCTTTTTCTCCCTGGGCCAGGTCGCGTGAGCCGATGACGACCTTCACGCCGTCCGCTTTGAGGTCGAGAGCGGTCTGGAAGCCGAGTCCGCGATTTCCGCCGGTAATGAACGCAATTTTCTGAGGCATGTAGTGTACTTCTCCTGTGCTGGTTTTGATTCGCGAGTCTGGAAAAAGGTGCAGGGACATTGCTTCCGCGGGTGTTCAAGCGGGAATCTCATCCCGCATGGGGCAAGCAGCGGCGGGAAGGCGAAGGATATGGTTGCTTTGTGAAGGTCTGAGCGGTTAATGTCCACTCAAGGTTAGAGTCACGTATGCGCCCGTCCGATTCCCCTGAAAAGGACGCAGCGCCTGGGGCCGAGTACGACCGGGCCGAGGTCGCTCAAGTCGCGCTGGAGAATCTGTTCGATGTTTCTCCCGACGCGATCTTTGTCACGGATACCCACGGGGTGATCCGCGGCGCGAATCCGCGTGCAGCCGCATTATTTGGTCACACACAGGCGGAACTGCTGGGGCTGCCGATTGAGAGCCTGGTTCCGGAGCGATTCAGAGGCAAGCACCCCAGTCACAGAGAGAATTACAACGCCCATCCGCGGGCGCGGCAGATGGGTGCGGCCATGAATCTTTTTGGGCTGCGCAAGGATGGAAGCGAGTTCCCGGTCGACATCATGCTCAAGCCGATCGAGACCGCGTCCGGCCCTGTGGTGTTGAGCTTTGTGCGCGATGTGACGGAACAGCGCGCGGCGCTTGACGCGCTGCGGCGCAACGATCAGTACTTGAGGTCGATTGTCGAAAGCGTGCGCGACTATGCGATCTACATGCTTGACCTGGACGGATTCGTGATGACCTGGAATCCCGGCGCGGAGCGGATCAAGCAGTACAGCGCGGACGAGATTGTGGGCATGCACTTCTCGCGTTTCTTTACGCATGAGGATGTGGAGCGGGGCAGGCCGGCGGAACTGTTGAAGCTGGCCGCGATGCGCGGGCGCGTGGAAGAAGAGGCCTGGCGGGTGCGGCGGGATGGCTCGCGTTTTTGGGCGGATGTTGTTCTCACCGCGATTCGCGATGATACGGGCGCGATCACCGGCTACTCCAAAGTGACGCGGGATTTTACCGACCGCAAACGTGCGGAGGAAGCGCTGATCTCCCAACTGAGCACCGCGCTCTTGGCCAATATGGATGCGGGAAAGTTGCTGGGAGCAATTTCAGCGACGATTCGCGACGTGATTCCCCACGACAACGCGGGCCTGGTGCTTTACGATGCAGCGGCCGGGGACATGGTGGTGCAGTTTCTGGGACATGAGGGAACGGATGTGTTTCCCAGGGAGTTGCGGGTTCCGATCGGAAGCTCGCTTTCGGGGATGGCGTTCAAGACGCGCGAGCCGGTGATACTGGAGCGCATGGACGATTCCCGCTTTGCCGCGGACACGACCAGTTACATGCGCCGGATGGGCATGCAGTCAGGCTGCTGGGTTCCGCTGATTCATCACGGCGAGGTGATTGGCGCGTTGTCGGTGGTGAGCCGGGTGGAGGCCAGATTTGGCCAGCGCGAGGCGGAAATGCTGGTGCAGATTGCGGGCCAGGTGGCCATGGCGGTGGATCACTCGATGGCAGTGCGGCGCATTGCGGAACTGCGCGACCAGTTGCGGCAAGAGAAGCAATATCTGGAAGAGGAGATCAACCTGGAACGGCGTTTCGACGACATCGTCGGCGAGAGCACAGGGCTGCGGAGGGTGCTGAAGGAGATTGCGACGGTTGCGCCGACTGACGCGACTGTCCTTATTCAAGGAGAGACGGGAACCGGCAAAGAGCTGCTGGCGCGCGCGATTCACCGGCTGAGCCCGCGCAACGATCGGACATTCATCAAGCTGAACTGCGCGGCGATTCCCGCGGGGCTGATTGAGAGCGAGTTGTTCGGTCACGAGAAGGGCGCGTTCACCGGCGCCATTGCGCGCAAGATCGGACGGCTGGAACTGGCGCACGAAGGGACGCTGTTTCTGGATGAGATTGGCGAGCTGCCGCTGGACTTGCAGCCCAAGCTGCTGCGCGCGTTGCAGGAGCGGGAGATTGAGCGGCTGGGCGGAACGCGGCCGATCCAGGTGAACGTGCGGCTGATCGCGGCCACCAATCGCGACCTGGCGAAAATGGTGATGGAGAAAACCTTCCGCAGCGATCTGTTTTACCGGCTCAAGGTCTTTCCGGTGTTCTCGCCGCCTCTGCGTGAGCGGCTCAGCGACATTCCGATCCTGGTGCGGCATTTTGTCTCAGCACACAGCCGGCGCATGGGCAAGCTGATTGAGAGCATTCCCAACGAGACGATGCAGGCGCTGATCCGCTGGCCGTGGCCGGGGAACATTCGCGAGCTGGAAAACTTTCTGGAGCGCGCCGTGATTCTCACGCGCGGGCCGGTGCTGTATGTACCGCTGGCGGAGCTTGAGACTGCCGGGCAGGAGAACGAGAGCGATGCGGAATCGGAGAGCCCTACGCTTCAGTCCGCCGAGCGCGAGCACATTCTGCGCGCGTTGCGCGAGGCCAAGGGACAAATTGGCGGCGACGATGGCGCGGCCGCAAAACTAGGACTGAAACGCACTACATTAAATTCGAAGATCAAGAAGCTCGGCATTGAGCGAAGCGAGTATATCTAGAGCGGTTTCAGGATAGGTATACCCTATCTGCACTACTGCGAGGTCGCCGCTCCTTGGGGTCGCGTCGACTTGAGTGTATTCCCTTTGGGTACGGCAATCCTGAAACCGCTATAGTGTCCTGTCGCTGAAATTCGTAGCATAAATTTCAAGGTGCAAATGCAGGTCCTTCGACTCACCACCCCCAAACTCCACCCCAAAGAGCACAGACCGCTCTTTGGGGACCCCGGAACTGAAAAGCGTTTGGGCCCCTTTCGCTCAGGATGACAGGTCATTTTATGTGATGGACTTTAGGGACAGGACAGTAGGTCGAGCCGGAATTCTTCAGCAGCCTGGCGGCTCCCCACGTGGGAGCCGTTTTTGTTGATGCGGCCAACGGTAGTATTGTTGATCGGTTGCAGTGTTTATTGAGGAGTGGGTCCCATGCGATTAATTGCCGGTTGCCTTTCGCTTATTCTGTTCTCGACCTTACCTGCAGTTGCGCAGGATCACGCGGCCGATGTGAAGACCGCCTTTGCGCGCGCGCAGCACTTGAAGCGCGGCATCAACGTGTCGCATTGGTTTTCGCAGTCTCCCAACGACTACTCGACGCACCACACCGACACGTTCACCGACGCCGGCGATATTGCGTTGATTGCGAAGATGGGCTTCGACAACGTGCGGCTGAGCATTGACGCCACGCCGCTGGAGCAGTATCCGCGCGGCAAAGATGGACTGAATGCCGACTTTGTGGGCCGCCTCGATCGCGCTGTGGACGCCATGCTGGCCGACGGGTTGGCGGTGACCATCGATCTGCATCCCGAGGACGGCTTCAAGCTGCCGCTGCGCACCGGGAACGACGGCGTGGACCACATGACGATGCTGTGGCGGAGCCTGGCCGCACACTTTGCCGTGCGCGATCCGGAACGGGTCTTCTTCGAGATCATGAACGAGCCGGAGGTGAACGACGCGTACCGCTGGGCGGGGATTCAGGCGCGGGTGGCAGATGCCATTCGCGAGGTTGCACCGCGGCACACGATCATTGCCACGGGGCCGAACTACTCCGACATTGTGGACCTGCTGACGCAGCAGGTGCTGCCCGACGGCAACGTGATTTATAACTTCCATTTCTACGATCCGCACGAGTTTACGCACCAGGGCGCGGGATGGGCCGTGGGCTGGTGGAGGCTGACGCATAACATTCCGTATCCGGCGACGGAGAGCTCGCTGGCGGAGTCGCTGAAGCAGGTTCCCGACCCGCTGAGCCGCTATGAGCTGGAGCGCTACTGGCTGGACCACTGGGACGCGCACCGGATCAAGCTGACGATCGACGAGGCGGCGGCATGGGGCAAGGAAAACGGCGTGCCGCTGATCTGCAACGAGTTTGGCGTGTTCCGCGATCACTCCGACCCGGCCTCGCGCAACGCTTGGATTCACGACGTGCGGACGGCGCTTGAGGCAGATGGAATTGGCTGGGCGATGTGGGATTATCGCGCCAACTTCGGCGTGGTGACGAAGCAGGGCGGCGAGGCGGCTGTGCCGGACCCGGCTACGGTGGAGGCGCTGGGGCTGAGCAGGTAGGGAGCGGAGTTAGGAGAGTAGCGGAGTTAGCCCCGCCTCGCGGGTGTTAGAGCGGTTTCAGGATAGGTATACCCTATCTGCACTACTGCGAGGTCGCCGCTCCTTGGGGTCGCGTCGACTTGAGTGTATTCCCTTTGGGTACGGCAATCCTGAAACCGCTATAGCGGTAGCGCCGGCCAATTCGAATTGGTGGGCGACATTCACGCAGAGCAGTAGAAGAACTGTTTTGTTGACACTTAAGTTGATTGAAATGCACGATGCCAAGGCCATCTATCAAATCAACGCGAATGAATTGCACGGGTTTCAATTCGGCAATCCCGCCGTCGCTCCCTACGAGGTTTGGCTCGTGCTTTTTGATCGAAACGACCGGCGGTATGAAATCTCGCTTCATCGTAAAGAGAACAATGCGCCGTTTGTGTCTCAGGCCGAAGTGAACGCGATTGTGGCGTCGATACGGCCGGTGCCTCATAGCTGAATGCATCCAGCGAGAGTGGCAACGGCCTTGGTTCTAGGGTCGGATTTTCCAGCCGGTGGTCTGTTCCATGATGTCGTACCAGGCGTTGTCGTCGGCGAGGCCGTGGACGGCGATGTAGGCCTCGTCGGGAGTGGCGGCGCGGGAGGCAAGCGTCGCCGCTGCCTCAGGACCGGCGGGGTGGCGCAGTTGCCAGGTGCCGCTCTCGACGATGTGCTGAATGGTTTCGGCGACTACGAGCGGGGGCGTGGGTTTGCGCAGCGCGGCGGCAAAGTAGTTGGCCATGCGGCGCTGGCCGGGATAGAGGGTAGGAACCGCGGGCTCCTCGATTTCATTGGCCATTTGCGTATCGATCACGCCCGGTTCGACGATGGCGACGCGCACATCGAACAGCTTCATCTCCTGCGCCAGCGATTCCGAGAGGGCTTCAAGTGCGAACTTGGTGGCGGCGTATGCGCCGAGCGGCGAGGTGGAGAGCTTGCCGGCGACGGAGGTGACGTTGACGATGAGGCCGCTGCGGCGCCGGCGCATCTGCGGGATGACTTGCTTGATGCAGCGCAGCGCGCCGAAGTAGTTGGTCTCCATGACGGCGCGGAATTCGGACAGGGGCAGCTCCTCGGTGGATCCGGCGCGGGCGATGCCGGCGTTGTTGACGAGGACATCGATTTCGCCGGCGTGGGTGGAGATGGCTGCGAAGCCGTCCGTGACGGATTCATTGGAGTCGACGTCCATGGCGGAGACGTGGAGGGGCAGGCTCTCCTTCGCGGCGGTTTCGGCGAGCTCTGGCGCACGGCTGGGATTGCGCATGGTGGCGTAGACGGTGTGTCCGGCGCGGGCGAGGGTGAGCGCGGCGATGAGGCCGATGCCTCGGCTGGCGCCGGTGACGACGATGTTGGCCATGGGTGGTCTCCTGGGGGAAGGTTGGGATGCGGATTCGATCTTATCGGGTGTGCGGCAGGTATGGCCAGAATCATTGGATTGTTGGGATAAAGGCAGCGAGTTGGCGTGCGCTTCGCGCACATGGCGGGTTGGCAAGTTGGCGGGGGCGTTGTCCGAGGACCCGCTCATCGCACAAAGCCGCGATGAACGGGCACAGTCCGGATACCGGGATGAGTGGGGCACCTGCCGCAAGCGGATACCATTCTTGAGGGAGAGGATCACAGCGCAATGGAGACGGCGAATAATACGGCGAAGCCAGGCAGCGCGGAAGAGAGCATGCCTGGGAATGGGGGTCTGCTGGGGATTCCGGATCTTTATCGTTATTGGCAGCGCCAGGCGCCGCGCGATGGGCAGCGGATTGCGAAGCCCGTGGAAGATACGGGCGAATGGGATATCGACAACACGCTGCTCTCCGGGCTGGGGCTGAATCTGCTGGAGACTTCGCGGTTTCTCCACGGGACGTCGGCGCCGAATTTTAGGGCGTTTGAAGAGTGGATTCTGGCGACGAATGGCGGGGAGGTGGAAGAGGCGCGACTCACGCGGCTGCGCGATGCGCTGAATGGCCGGCTGGTGGGCTCGGCGGCGGGTAGCCTTGACGATGTGCAGGGGCTGACGGCGGAAGAACTGGCCTTCTGGGATGAGCATGGCTACGTGGTAGTGCACGACGCGGTGGATCCGGCAGATCGCGATGCGGCTGCCGCGGCGATTTATGAGTTTCTCGGGGCGGATCCGGACGATCCATCCACGTGGTATGGCAACAAATTTGGCAAGAGCATATGGGTTCCTTTGCTGCGGCATCCGGCGTTTTTGTCCAACCGCCGTGCGCCGCGGCTGGTGAAGGCTTTTGCGCAGTTGTGGGGGCGCGAGGATCTCTGGTCCACGGTTGACCAGGGCGGACTGAACCCGCCGGAGCGCGCCGACTGGCGGTTTCCCGGTCCGCATATTCACTGGGATATGACGCTGGCGCCCCCGCACTGCTTTGGGGTGCAGGGGATTCTGTATCTCACCGATACGCCAGCGGAGCAGGGAGCCTTCAACTGCATTCCGGGATTTCACCGCAGATTGGAACAGTGGCTGAAGGAGCTGCCCGCGGGCGACGATCCGCGGCGGGCGATCACGCGGCATCCGGGGTTTGTGCCGATTGCAGGGAAGGCCGGCGACCTGGTGATCTGGCACCAGGCTCTGCCCCACGGCAGCAGTCCGAACAGGGGCACGAAGCCGCGCGTGGCGCAGTACATCATGCTGCGTCCGACGCGATGGCCGTACACGAAGACCTGGTTGTGAAGGGCGCGATAGCGTAGTTAGAGCGGTTTCAGGATAGGTATACCCTATCTGCACTACTGCGAGGTCGCCGCTCCTTGGGGTCGCGTCGACTTGAGTGTATTCCCTTTGGGTACGGCAATCCTGAAACCGCTATAACTCCGTCAACGTCGCTGACGCCCGCAGATAGCTCCGCGTTACTGTTGCGCGCTTGCTGCCATGCTGGAAAGCTGGGCTGGGGTGATGGAGGCGGTGACGACGACGCGGTTGCGATGCTGGGTGACGGCGGCGGTGTTGAGGAGCTGGTCGAGTCCGGCGTTGGCGGTGTTTTTGGCGAGCGGGGAGGAGAGCGTGCGGGCCAGCGTGATCAGGGTGGCGAGGGACGCGGCCTGGGATTCGGCGGCCTGGTCAGTGGGGGCAATGTCTTCCACCTTGATGTTGAGCGAGCCGGCGAGGGGCAGCGAGGGGGTGACGCTGGCGACGATGAGGGAGTCGTCCTGCAGGGGGAGATCGACGCCGAAGACGTGGATGGCGCCGCTTTCGGAGAGGGGCAGGCCGATTTGGCCGATGCCCCAGGCGAGGGCGAGCAGGGGGACGTCGTGGTAGTGCTGGGCCAGCAGCGAGGAGCCGGCGATGGGCAGCGCGGCGGTGCGATGGCGGTCGAGCATGGAGTGGATCATTTCAGGGGTGGGGTAGTTGGAGATGGCCAGCATGTCATAGCCGATCTGGGCGACGCGGACGGTGCGGCCGTCAGAGGGGATGCTGTAGATGGTGTGTCCGGCGTAGGAGTCGCGCGCGGTGGCGTTGGTCTCAAGCCATGTATTGAGGTGCTGGCCGGTGAGCTTGCCGACGAGGACCATGGAATAGGCGACGGGTCCGTTGGGTCCGTGGGGGTCTGGCATGCGATGCAGGGCAACGGCGACCTGGTCGAGGTCGCGCTCCCAGTCAATGCCGGTGGCGTCAACGAATTTCTGGTAGTCGGGGACGCGCTGGGGCGGCTTGAGGGCTTTGTGGGCGAAGGCGTGGACCGGCTTGAGGTTGAAGTAGAGGATGCCTTCGGATTCAGGCAAAAGGCGCGCGGCCTCTGGCGGGGCTTTGGAGCGCAGGAAGATAGCCGCGGCCAGAAGGAGCAGGACCGCGGCCAATATCCAAAGCGTTCTGCGGGTGCGTCGGTGCATGAGTGCCGTCAAAGACAAAGTTACCATCTGAGCCCTTGCGGGCTTTGTTCAGTTGGGAACAGTGCGGCGGGACCCCGTCGGCTAGCTCAACATGGAATCAAATCGATGCGGGCGCAGGCGGCGGTGGTGGGATCGGCGCTGTTGTTGGGGACGGTGCTGGAGTTGCGGACGGGAGCGGGATGTGAGCGCATGTATCTTTGATTGCCTTTTCGACGGTGTTCTGCTTGGTCGCGTAGACCATGTCTCCGTCCGTTTTAAAGAGGGACGCGCCGTCCACTTTCATGCCCCCGGCCAAGGCCAAGCCAGTTAGCCCGCCAAAGGCAAACATCGCGGTGCGCGAGCCGCCTCGGCGACGGAAGACCAGGACGTAATCTGATCGATCTTGGTTGTTGGACGCCACGATAAAAGATGGGCAGACCTTCATGATATCGGCCTCTACTTCGACAACTCGCGGATCATCTCCTGCCTGTGTGTGCGATACTGCGGCGGCAGAACCACCGTTTCTATCCCCGGATGCCCGTGCGACGCCGTTTGATTCAAACATTGGGTGGTCGGTGACATAGACGCGAACCTTACCGTCAACCGAATGAAATGGCGGCGGAGGAGGGCTCGGCGGCTCGGGAGCTTGAGGTGCCGGAGCCGGAGTAGGCGCTGTGGTTGGAGGTGCTGTGAGAACGGGCGGCGGGGCTGGCGCAGGAGGTGGTGCAGCCGCTTTAGCGACCACAGCGGCTACAACCTTGTCGCTCACGCCCGCGGCTTTCAAGGCGATTAGACCGTCGGGCGATGTGTCGTATGTTCCCGGCTGTGCACCAATCGTTGACACGATCAAGTCGTCTGACAAACCGGCCTTGGCGAGCTTGATGACGGCGTCGTTGTTCAGGGACTGCTGGGCAACAAGAAAAGGGCAAAGCGCCAAGAAGGCGAGCGCCAGAAGGGGCCTGCGCATAATAGTTCTCCTTGCTTTTCAAAACCGCGAAAAGTTTTCTGGGGAGGCAATACGATGATCTACCCGGAGGGTTGCTTTCGCAAGGGGAATCGATGTTTTGAGAATGATTTCGGTCAGCCGGGTGATCGCGAAGGACTTTCCGCAGGGGTTAAAACCCCATCTTTTTTTGGGCAACTTTTGGCACGACTTAAGCCGT
>Ga0302149_1000441_pt1 | contig 13384 bp, 9 predicted proteins | sample I_Bog_N1_1_FD_192435 | JGI IMG/M metagenome (GOLD analysis project Ga0302149, IMG submission 192435) | Peat permafrost microbial communities from Stordalen Mire near Abisko, Sweden - I_Bog_N1_1 | ecosystem: Environmental > Terrestrial > Soil > Wetlands > Peat | place: Sweden: Abisko, Stordalen...
GGCGGCTTGTTCCAGGTTGTCGATGGAGGGCTTCATGCATGCACCTCCACGGTGTTGGATAGTAGCTGGTCATAGTTGGTCATCACCGGCAGTGGCCGTTCGTAGCGAGCAAGATCGCCGATGGCGATGGCCGCGATCAAGGGACGGTTCATCTGCTCGGCAGTGAGCAAGTGCCGGATGGCGGCGGCATCATGACAGCCCATCGACAGCGTCTGTTCGACAGCAATACGCAATCGGTCCCAGCCATGGCTGGCGCCGAGTTCGAGCAGTTCGATCATCTGCCGTGTCCCCTCGGATCGGCCATGCCGAAGGTTCAATAGGTGCCACAACTGATCGAAGGATGCCGGCCATCGCCCCGCCTGCCGCCACTGTGCCAGCGGAGTCGAGCCCACCAGTGCGCCCGGCTTCTTGCGCAGCACGTCCAGATAGTGCTCCAGATCGAGGATCTTCTGCTGGCGGCTATAGCTGCGTTCATGCCAGGCAACCCGCTTGCCTCCATGACATAGCTCAACTGCAGCGGCATGAACTCTGGCTTCAACCTTCGTGCCTGGCGGCAACGGAACCGAGTAGCGGTTGGTCCGCACCCGCACGCACCGCAGGCTATCAACTGTTGGAAAGCTGATCTCGGCCAGATCGAACGGCTCAACGGCCAGTGGCAACAGATGCGGCTGTTCGTTCAGCATCGCGGCGCCAACTGCCTCTGTGCGCCCGCTCAGAATGCGTCGCCGGTCTTGGTTCGAGCAGTACTCCAGATATCCATTTAACTCATCGAGGCCGGTCGCTGCCGGAACGGGCACCCAGTGGTTGCGACGAAAGTACCCACCCTCGCCTTCAACGCCACCCTTCTCGTTCCCACGAGCCGGATTACAGAACTCGCTCTGATAGCGCCAGTGAGAACGGAAGGCGATGAAGCGACTGGTCTCTTCCCGCCGATGGCCGCGCAGGATCTTCTTCACCGCACTCGAAAGGTTATCGTAGCGGAGGAGCCGGAAAACCCGCCAAAGTATCGGAACGCCAACTCGTGGGCCTCAAGAAATGCTTGCTGCGTGGCGTGCGTGTAGGCCCGATGAAACGCTCCGCCGCTGGCCATCGAACGCATCTCGAACACCTGAAGCTTGGTCCGCTCGCCATCGAGATCGGCGTACGACTCATACCAATCCACCTGCGCTTCCACGCCTTCGGAAAGGACATGCTGATGCGGACCCACCGCTGTCTGATCCACGTTCCGCCGGCGCTTTCCGATGTGTCCGAGCACCGGGTCTTTCCTATCTAGGGTTGCTCTCTGTACGCCAGAGGCCCTTTTTCAGTTGTATCTCTCCCGTCTTTGTTCCCCATCCCAAGCCTCAGTACAAGATGGGAGGAATAGCGCGCAAGCGCAGACCTCCCGTTCCACAACCCTTAGGAAGAATCCGTGCCCCTCGATCAAACCGGCTATCGCAACACCTTCCCTCTCACCAAAGTCCTTGACCGCCTCTTTCTGGGCGGCTTCAAGGACGCTGAGGACCTCAGGTCCGGCAACCTGTCTGACCTGCCCACCTTGATGGCCAATGAGCGCCGGCAGGAATGGGCCCAGACCGATCATCAGATCTTTGTCACCGGACACATCCATGGCGAAGTGCTTGAGGATGACGGTGGCATCATGCACTACACCTGCCCGTCGCTGTCGGCGGCAGATCGATGGCATGAATGCCGCGGCTACAACCTCAACCGCCAGGCGATGGCTGCGATCATTCTCGATGAAGAGGATGGTCCTACCAACTTCGTCGTCTCAGCGCGCCAGAACCGGACCACCGTCGGCTTCAACATCAAGAACCGATCGAGGGCGGCCTAACCCACAACAGTTAGGAACACCTACCGACAGCGCGCCTACCGCCGGCGCGCTGTTGTCGCATTAGGCAGGACAGAACCATGAAACCCTTCTCCGCACAGATCAAGAAGCCCGCACGAAGGGCCGGACTGGCCGCGATGCCCACCCGTGTCATCAAGACAGGCGCAAGCCGGGCTGTGGTCGGCGGAGTCGCGCGTTCAACCAGGACCGCTGGCGCTCGCAGGTTCTGCGGGGTTTGATTCCTACAAGAAGACGACCGCGAAGGCCCAGCCAAAACCAGCAGCGCGGCCCACGACAGCCAAGAAGGCCAAAGCCGCATAATCCTCAACTTCCAGGCCTTCCAAACGGGGTCTGCCAGCGCAGGCCCCGTTCGTTTTCGCCCGTCTGCCCGCCCTTTTTCTGTGCTGCCGCTTCGCGTCAGACTTGGTTGGGCCCAGCCGACGGGCTTGAGTACCTTGCATGAGTGCCCCATCATTCAACGGTGAAGGGTATTGGAATCCCAAGCTCCGTGCACCTTTGCTCCGTGACCTCGGGCACATACTGCAATTTAGATCTCGTGGTACCCACAGGGTAGGTTGCCAATCACCAACAGACACATTCAAAAGGAGGTTTCGTACAAATGTCTCGATACGCTGACGTAACATTCAGGTGGTTGTTTGTTGCAGTTATCATCTCCATGATCGCCATTGAGCCTCGGGCCAACGCGATCCAGGCAACAACGAATCAACCGAATCGTATGACTCAAAACACTGAACAGGCGGTTATCAAAAAAACTGTACAACAAAAGTTAGGCCAATCGCCTTTATTCAAAATCAATAAGATTTCAGTGGCATCTGATTTTGCATTAGTGCTTTGGGTCCAAGGAGAAGGTGGGGGCGTAGTGTTGTTAAAAGAAACATCTGGAACCTGGAATATCCTTGCCCATAGTGGCGGATGGTATGGGTTGAAAGACCTGAAGGAATATGGAGTGCCACAGGAGATTGCCGAACGGCTGCTAACCCAAGCTGATCCCAAATGGCGCAATTACGAATGAATCCAGCCGCATTCCTATCAGCCTGTGGCAAAAGTCGAGAAGCCCGAGGTTCGTGCTATCTCAAGTCCGAAAATCCGGACTTGGAGCACCCAGGCTTCGTACTGAATCTCAGTCGCTGGATGTGAACCCGCCCGACGCCTATCGTCGCATGCGTCCTTCGTCATCTTACGGGGTGCATAGGTCGTTATATGCGGCTGAGTTCTGAGCCTTCAGAAGCACTATGAGAGTCCAAATTCCGATTGCGGTTCCTATTGGAAACTCAGTTAGATTTACCAAGGCAATAATTGCCGCGATAATCGACGCGGTGCTGCCCCATTTTTGCAGGGTAAGTAGCCCGATTGCAGCAATTAAACCCGACAAAACAGAAGCCCAAGCCGCGAATATAACAACGCCCGTGATGAAACGGATATTCTCGGGGGTCTCATCCCAATGCTTATAGCCAACCCAGAGGATGACGATGTTCAGTGCGACATTCGCCAACCAACAGAAAGCGAGAGCCCGGAGTTTCCTTCCAAGACCAATATGCAGTAGCGGGACAAATGGCTGTGAGTGACCTTGCAAAACGTATCCCTTAGCGAGCTGCTCTAATAGCGAAAGGGAAACGAAGATGAGGCATGGGACGCGTGGTCGTTACACGCTTGAGTTCAAGCAGGAAGCGGTTCGACTGATCGAATCGGGCCAGACGATGGCGGCAGCAGCGCGCATCGCAAGTAGCCATGTCCAGAACTGCGGTACCGATGTTTCTCGGTAGCCCACTGGGTCTAGTTACTCCGCGCACGCATGCACGACGCTACGCCGGACACCGGCGCATGGCTTCGTGCAGTTGTGCAAGGCCACTTCAACTACTACGCAGTACCCGGGAATCTGGACAGCCTCGGCATGTTCCGGGAGCGGGTGCTTAGCATGTGGTGGCACGTTCTGTGCCGTCGCAGTCAAAAGCGTGGGGTGACGTGGGAACGCATGATCGCGATTGCCAAGCGGTGGCTTCCTTCTCCACGCGTGCTCCACCCTTATCCCGCGCAACGCTTCGCCGCCAATCATCCGAGATAAGAGCCGCATGCGCTAGCGAGCGCTCGTGCGGATTCTGCGCGGGGGGTATCAGGCAACTGGTATCCCTACCGCGACCCAGTGATCCATCCGAAGCGGTTATTAACTGTAGATATCCGGCCAACGCGCTCATCGACATAGTTCAGGCGGTCCAGAGATCATGCGCTGGTCATCGATCCATTAACTCATCGCGACCAGACTTGCTAGTCCGCGGGAGTCGATGCGTTGCGTATTTTCTTTGAGACTAAACAACTTTCAGGATTAACCAATAGGGTGGTAAATATGATTGCCGCGCGAGGAATCCGAGTAGAATTCCCTCACAGTTTCCCTCACAACAAAGTTCTCACCCCTTGCTGGGGAGGGCTTGGGATTCCCGCGCCTTCCGTTCAAGTTGTTCAAATGATTGATTAGAGGAGATTTTGAAGAAGAGCTGAATGAAGCGCTGGCCATTGGCATCAAGTTGCTTAGAACTCCGTACATCGGCTTGGCTGTTCCTGATCGCCTCCGAAAAAATCCTCAGATCTACGCCGAAGAGGTTTTCGCAACCGCTGAATACAACGAACGGTTTGGCAATGTCGTTCGGACGATCGTTGACAGAGGAGTAGGCGAGGGGACGCTCCTGCTTCTCGCGAAAGAGCTCACGGAGCAGCTCGACGGCCCAAGGCCTGCCGGATTATCGGATCGAGCCCTCATTTACGGCGTTTACGAATACGCTTGCACGTCAGGGCGCAGTAAGTACAAGAGGCAGATCGAGAAGGCTTTTGCAGAATCAGCAGATGGTGATCTGGTGGCTGCGCATATTGTGGGTGTCGGCATGCAGATGGAGCAGGTCGCGAATCTGGCCTCCCTCGAACGTCTGGGGTTCGCGATCCTGGTTCCCAAATCACGAAATCCGTCGGCCAAGATTCATGTTGCGATTGAGAAGTTGTTGCACAATGACGAGGCTAAAGGAAAGGCGGCCGCATTTGCCAGAGTCGTTGCCAGGTGCGACGGACCAAGACTAGCAGTAGAGAAGTTACTTGAACACTACAGTGATGGGGAAAGGAGAGCTTGACTCAGTGAACTGGACTGGCAGGCACGCATCCTGTCTCGTGCTGGCCCCCGGTTCGTTGGCCAAACAAAGATCGCAACGCTCTGGTCGTACCCGTGAACTAAAGCCTCTTCCTGAGATATTCAAACACGACGTACCCAATCAACGCCGAGCTCGTGGCAATAAGAAAATTCTTATCCGTAAGGATATCGTTCAAAGCGAATGCAAGACTTTTCCCGGGTCCATTGCTTGAGTCAGTTGGCCTCCCGAACATCCGCTTATACGGTCTGCGCCATATTGCGGCCACCCTGGCCCTGGTCGCAGGCGTCTAACCCAAGTTCGTCAGTGAGCAACCCGGGCGTGCCTCCGCGGCGTTTACGCTCGAGGTCTACTCGGACGTTCTCCCGCATACGCTATAAACGCAGCCGCTCTGAAGGTTGAAGCAATGTTGACGGCCGCCTGAAACACTTTGGAGCAATTGTCCTTTTGGTTCCAGACGATTGCTCCGCAGTCTCTTTTGTCAGGCAATTTAGCTTCAGCGTACAGCGGAATCGACGCAATCTATCGGTGTGTTTTTTCGCTCTGAGGTATCGATTATCCTAGATTGCAGTGATCTCTTTGGAACGTGCTTGTATGAGAACTGGCCGATGCTCGGCCGCAGAGGGCACGGAGATCAAACTGATTGTGCCTGCCAGTTGGAAGCTTTTCTACATTTGCGACCCCGGTGATGATTGCGGCCTCGAACATCTGGTATTCGATCAGTGCGGATCGGACGCGGCGCGCAGGGACGGCTGATCTTCCGACGGGAAGGTGTCTGCCCCCGCATTCTGTGGTCCCTGGGGAAAACTAATTTTCTTCACCAACTCTCTGTACTCTGGTTCATCTCTCAACAAGAGCAGATCCGATTCAGATACGCACGCGAGGACATGAGTTTCATGGCGGTCGTAAGCTTCTTTCAGCAATTGCAACGCTTCGTGTTTCTTGCCCATCAAGACGCATGTCTTGGCCATCGTAGTTCCCGATAGTTTTCCGGCCCGGAAATACTCCATTTGTTTGTTGTAGAGTCCGGTCAGCAGTCCGCGCTCGCCATCCCGCTTATAACCGGCTCGCGCTGACGCGACGATGTCTTTCAGCACCGGATCATTTTCACCATCGGCGGTCTTTTGGCCCTCCTCGAGGTAGGACGGGTAGTCCTTAACGATCAAGTTGATGTTCATGAGGTAGTGGTGAGGAGAGAGAAACTCGGGGGCGGAGCGCTCCACATCTTTGATTACTGCTAGCCCCTCGTCTTTCTTGCCAGCATTGAATAGCATCCAACCCTTGTCGGCAAGAATTGAATGGGATGTGGGATCGAGTTCCTGCGCCTTTTCGTTCTCCTCCAGCCCTTCGGCAAATCTTCCCTGTACCGAAAGAACATTTGCATACCATTTGCGCGCAACAGGGTCTCGGGGATTTAACTCGATGGCGCGCCGAAACTCTTTTTCGCCGTCCGCAAAATCCCAACTGCCCCACCATTCGGCAAAAGCCAGAGCACGATGCGCTTCCGCAAGAGAATCGTCCAGTTCGACGGCCTTTCTGGCAGCAGCGATCGCGCGAGTATAGGCCTCGCTGTCTGGCATAGTGGAGTATTCCCGAAGTAGATCGTAGGTATCTGCCATGCCGACGTATGCCTGGGCATCACCAGGATCGTGCAAGATTGCCTGAGTAAAGCAATCCAAAGCTCGATTCAGGCTTTCAGGAGTCCGCTGATTCCACTCGTAGCGGCCTTTTAGATAGAGGTCGCGTGCCTGGCTCTTTTCGGAGTCGGTGACTGATATCGGCGTTCCACGCGTTCTTTCTTGAGTTCTGTCGGCGAACAAGTTCTCCAATGACCTGGATAGCCGCTGGCTGGCCGTGCCTAACCCAGCGGAGTAGACGCTGATGCCGACAAAACTGGCAAACAGCAGCAAACCAACAAATGCCTGCAGCCATTCTTGTTTCATGAACGGCTGTGAGGCGCTTGCTCTCGGGATGTGGGAGCTTTCTGTCGCAGGCGGCTCTGGCCCGGAGAACTGCGCGCTCGAAGGATAAAGTTGCACGGTTGCTTCCGAGGCAACTTCCGCTCCCCGTGCAGAGGTCGACTTTAACCAATCATCCAATTCACGGGTAAAGGCGTAAACCGATGCGCCACCTCTGCCTGGCAAGCGATGGATCGGCAGACCACGATTCGTCTCCCAGCGTTTAACCGTTCGTTCGACCTTGCCAAGATAAGTTGCAATTTCTTTCCAGGAGTCCAGGCGCATGCCGGGGCCGCCCATTTCTCCATTCGAGTGGTTTGCAGAAGGCGGCATGAACTTTCCTTAAGTTCAGGGCAAAAGTCACGAATTGTCTCAATCAGTCCCGAGGTGTCACTTGCCGCGGACCCGATGTGGCCTGATTATCGCATTTGACGGAACCAGCGGCAACGCCTAAAGCGAGCTCCAAACCGTGGCCTTCAATGCGTTTGCCTTCCTCGAGTGCTTTGCTCCGCGGACGGGGACAGGCTAGCAAACCCGCTCATGCAAGAAGTTTGACGCATTTTTTCGAAGAACGGCGCTTTAAACAACAGGAGCTTGGATGTGAGCGTAAGAGTCTTGCCTTGCGACGGACCCGCCTCGGTCCTCGCCTTGATGCAAATCCACTGTGGCTTTCGACGGCGCAGGCCGTTCCCCCTTCAAACAGTGTGTTTGCGCTGCTGCTGAAGATTATGGCCGGCCTGCAGGGGGTTCGTCCTGAGGATTCGGCCCTTTAGTCCCCCAACTGAAAAGCATTCCCGGAGGTCGTTTCGTGATCGTGACCCGGCTCCTTTCCTTCCATCCTCGTTTTGCCTCGACTTGCAGCCTCGTGGTTCTTTTGCTGCGCTCGGCCGCCTTGGTTCTTCTCATCGGCGTTGTCCTGGGCCCTGCCGTGCAGGCGCAGACCGGGACGGGCGAATGGACCTGGATGGGCGGCAATCCTGGCACGCTGGGCGAGATCCCAACCGCGCGCGGCATGCTCGGTGTGCCGTCGGCACAGTTCTCGCCCGGTCCACGCCAGTGGAGCGCGGTCTGGACCGGCGCCGACGGCAGCTTCTGGATCTTAGGCGGTTTTGGAAACGACGCAACCGGAGCCTCCGGTTCGTTCAACGATCTTTGGCGGTTCACCCCGGTCACCAATCAGTGGACGTGGGTGAGCGGAAGCGCATCGCTGAACGCCTCTGGCATTTACGGCACGCTGGGCTCGCCCGCGGCGGCCAATTCGCCTGGCGCGCGCTATCAGGGGGTCACCTGGGTGGACAAGAGCGGCAATCTCTGGCTCTTCGGCGGCTGGGGATACGACTCTGCGGGAACTCAGGGCTACCTGAACGATCTATGGATGTATAACAACGCCACGAACCAGTGGACCTGGAAGAGTGGAAGTAACCTCGCCAATCAGTTCTCTGCATTTGGAGCCGCCGGCCAATCCAGCACCAGTTACATTCCCGGATCGCGCTACAGCGCTATGAGTTGGGTGGATGCAAGCGGCAACTTCTGGCTCTTTGGCGGTCAGGGAGATTACCTCGACAACTCCTCAGAGATAAATGTCGCCATGAACGACCTGTGGAAGTACTCTCCTTCGTCCGGCGAGTGGACCTGGTACGGCGGCGAGGTCCCGGGCAGCTACGGCACCCTGGGCAACCCCGCAGCCGGGAACCTACCAGGAGAACGGACCGGTGGCGCCACCTGGGTCGATGCCAGTGGAACCCTTTGGCTATTCGGTGGCTTTGGACTCGACGCGCAGTCGCAGGTCGGCGTTCTTGGGGACCTTTGGAGCCTGAATCCGGCTAACCAGCAGTGGACCTGGGTGAGCGGGCCGAATGTGGCCAACTCAACGGGTGATTATGGCGTCCTTGGCGTTGCCTCGAGCTCCAACCACTCTCCAGGCCGCATGTTCACGAACGTCTGGCAGGATAAGAGCGGCAATGTCTGGATATTTGGTGGCGGCGCCGTCAACACCGCCAACCAGCCAATCCTCTTGAACGACTTGTGGGAGTACGCCCCAACCACGAATCTTTGGACCTGGGTCGCCGGGACACCGCTGGCAGATGTGAGTCAGTTTGCGGTCAATGGCGTCTATGGGACGCTTGGGATACCGGATGCCGCCAACATTCCTGGTGGCAGGGTCGGGGCCGCAAACTGGACCGACCAACAGGGCAACTTCTGGCTCTATGGAGGAAACTGGGGTCCGTTTATCAATACCGGGATCGCTGCTCCGTATCTTTCCTTCAACGATCTCTGGGTCTACGATCCACCCGCCTCGGCCACCGCGCCCCAGGCTGTACTCACGCCGCTGCAACTAAGCTTCTCCACACCGACGGGCGTAACCGCCCCTGCGCAAACGGTAACGCTTAGCAATTTCGGCGCGGCCGCGCTGACCATTGGCAACATTGCCATCGGCGGCGCCAACGCCAGCGCCTTCAATGAGTACAATGCCTGCGGAACGTCGCTCGCGCCCGGAGCCAGTTGCACCATCACGGTCTCGTTTGCTCCCTCCGCATCAGGCTTCAATGCGGCCACGCTCACCGTAACCGACAATGCGGCCACAACCTTGCCCATCGCGCTCAACGGAATTGCGCAAGCGCAAACAACCCTGGCCCTCTCCACTTCTCCGGCATCCACCAGTTTAGTGCTCGCCCCTGTGAAACTGACGGCAACCCTTTCGCCATCTTCAGATTCCGCTGCTTCGACCGATGGCGAAATCGTGATCTTTCGGGACGGCAACCAGATCTTGGGCGGCGAACAGATGACCAATGGTGTGGCTACGATGACCACCACCCAGCTTCCTTTTGGAACCAGTACGCTGACAGCCAGTTATGCCGGTAATAAGTATTTTGCTGCGGCAACCAGCGCTGGGTCATCATTCACCGTCACCTATCCAACCAATCTCACCGCTACGCAAACAGCGCTGGTCTTTCTGGCGGGTGGGCAGCCGGTCACCAGCGCCAGCCGCACGTCGCTGGTGAATCTGACGGCAACGGTCACCAGCAACGGCTCGCCCGTGACGCCGGGCATTGTCACCTTCTGCGATGCTGCCTATGCCTCGTGCGTGGGCCAGGGGCTGATCGGCATCGCGCAGACCAACTCCAAAGGCGTGGCCACGTTCCCCATGCGTTTTGGCGCTGGAGCACACCAGGTTGTGGCCCGCTTTCAGGTGCAATCCACGCTCGCGGCCTCGGTTTCGCCCGTCACCGCAATCTCGATCAATAACGCGCTCACCACAGCTGGCCTGGCGTCTTCCGGCACATCTGCCGGCTACGAACTGACGGCAACGATCGCCGGCTTCGGTCCAAAAAACGCGCCCACCGGCAGCGTGCAGTTCATCGACACCAGCAACAACAACGCGGTGCTGGGCACGGTCCAGCTTGAAGGCGCAACCGAGAGCCAATCCTACGTCGTCGGGCCGGAGATTCCCGACACCGCGGGCTTCGGCTGGTACACCACGACAGCCGACCTGAACGGCGACGGCATCCCCGATGTGATTGTCGTGAACGGCGTAGCAGATCTCGCGGGAAACAATGTTCCGGAGACCATTCAGGTCTATCTCGGCAAGGGCGATGGTACATTCAACGCGCTCGCGCCGCAGCAGATCGTGGCCAATTCGCCCAGCGGGGTGGCGAGCCTCCCAATCTTTGACTCGGCTTCAATCACAATTGGCGACTTCAACCAGGACGGCATTCCAGACCTGGCCATCGGCCTTTCCCAGTCACCCACCGCAGGCGCCGCCATAGCGAACACGATCGCCATCCTGCTGGGCAAGGGCGACGGTACTTTTGCCGTGCAGCAAACGCAATTGCAACCCGTAGACGGCAGCGCATTTCTGGCTGCGCCCGTGGTGGCGGACTTCAATGGCGACGGCATTCCCGATATTCTCGCGACCTATGGCATCGTTGACTTCGACTACAGCGTGCTCTATCTGGGCAATGGCGACGGAACTTTCCAAACAGCGACAGCCACCACTCCCATAAGTTTCTTCGAGACAAGTGTCCCCTTCCCAACCTATTTTCCGGCTGTGTCCGACTTCAACGGTGACGGAATCCCCGACGTTGGGTTTGTCTCACAGTTGGGCGCGTACTCCGAAATCGGCCTGGGCAATGGGACTTTCTCAAGCGTGCTGACGGCGGACACGCTGTCCCCCCCGATCGACCAGGAGCCGGCCTACGTGCCGGTTGTTGGAGACTTCAACGGCGACGGCAAGCCGGATATGGCCGTAACGAGCCCCGGCAGCCAGATTCCCATCTTCCTCGGCAACGGAGACGGAACGTTTACCACAACCACGCAAACGCCGGCCGTAACCAACGAATCATGGAACCTGGTGACCGCCGACTTTGCCGGCAACGGCTTCGACGGATTCGCCTCCGCGAATGACGACACCACCATCAGCGTCTTCAAATCGAACGGAGACGGTACATTCACACAGCAGAACATCACCGTCGGCATCGGCCACACCGGACCACCGGGTGAAATCCCATTCTATCCAACGGGCATCGCAGCCGGGGACTTCCACAACAGCGGCCGCAAAGATATTGTTTTCTCGATTGAGGGCGATTACGCCATCCAGACCGTGGAGAACCGGCTGACTGAAGCCGCAACGGTGAAACTTGAGAATGTTCGCCTGGCCGGCAGCGGAACGCATAACATCGTTGCCGTGTATACGGGCGACTCGCTCTTTGCCACAAGCACTTCAAGCTCCGTTGCGCTCGGCGCGGAGTCTCTTAACTCCACCACCACGTCGTTCACCGTTACTCCAACCCAGGGGCTCACCGGAGCCCCGGTAAACCTGAGCGCAACGGTGGCCCCAGCCAGCGGATCTACAACGCCAACCGGCGATATCTCGTTCCTCGACGGTTCCACTGTCCTGGCGGTTCTACCGGTCAACTCCAATGGATCGGCCTCCTTCTCGAGCACTTCGTTTGTTGCCGGCATGCACAGCTTCACGGCTGTCTATAGCGGCGATGCGAACAACCTCACCAGCACTTCGCCCGTCGTCCCCGCAACCTACACTACCAATCTGCCCGCGGTCACCCTCTCGCAGACGGCGGCACTCACCTTTGTCTCCAGCGCCGGAACCACGAGCGCGCCGCAGACGTTCACCGTCACGAACAGCGGCGCCGTAAACCTGTCAATCACCGGCATCACCATCACCGGTTCGACCAACCCAAGTGTCTTTGCGCAGACCAACAACTGCCCCTCAACCCTGGCCCCCTCCGCGCTTTGCACGGTCTCCGTTACTTACACGCCAGCCGGCGAGGAAAACGATGCAGCTTACGTCTCGATCGCGGACAACGCCGTCACATCGCCGCAGACCTTAGAGGTCATTGGCATAGGCGAGGCTGCGAGCGGGCCCGGCATCTCTATCAGCCCGGCAGGCCCGCTGCGGTTCAGCGCATTGGCCGGCGCTACCAGCGCGACCCAGATAATCACCATCGCCAGTACCGGCAATATCAATCTCTCCATCAACAGCGTGTCCATCATCGGCGCAAATCCTGCCGACTTTGCCGAGACCAACAACTGCAGCAACTCGATCGCAGCAACCGGTCTATGCCAGATCTTCGTAACGTTCACGCCGGCTGCCGCGCAGTCCTACAGTGCGTCGGTTTCCATTGCCGATAACGTCGTCGGCTCGCCGCAATCCGTGAGCCTGTCCGGAACCGGCTCGGCCGCGCCCCTTGCGACGCAGACGCAGCTTTCTTCGAGCGTGAACTCGATCACCCTGGGTACCAGTGTGAACCTCACGGCGCAGGTCTCGGAGACTGCCGGGAACAGCATCCCGTCAGGCACGGTCACGTTTTACGACGGAGCGACCTCGCTCGGAACGGCGCTCCTATCTGGCAATGGAACTACCCCATTCATCACGAACGCGCTCGCCGTCGGCACGCACAGCATCACGGCGACCTACGGCGGCGACATCAATAACGCCGGAAGCACCTCGGCGGCGGTTGTCGTCACGGTGAACGCCGCAGCCACAGGCTCCGGCGAATGGACCTGGATGGGCGGAAATCAGGGCACAGTTTTAGGTTTCATTTTCGAAGGCCCCGTGACACCCGCGAACGCCCCTGTATACGGCACGCAGGGAACACCCTCGACAGCCAACCTTCCCGGGAACCGTTATGGCGCTTCCACCTGGACGGACAGCAACGGAAACCTGTGGCTGCTTGGTGGATACGGCTACGACTCAACCGGCACCAGTGGCTACCTCAACGATTTGTGGGAGTACTCCCCCACGGCCAGGACATGGACCTGGGTCGGCGGCAGTAACGTAGTCGGCGCGAATGACAGCCAATTCGGTGTCTACGGAACCCAGGGCACAGCCGCGGCGGGCAACCTGCCGGGGGGCCGAGAGTACGCCGCATCATGGACCGACAACGGCGGACGGCTCTGGCTCTTCGGAGGATTCGGCTCCGGCGCTGGAC
>Ga0302149_1000442_pt1 | contig 13365 bp, 12 predicted proteins | sample I_Bog_N1_1_FD_192435 | JGI IMG/M metagenome (GOLD analysis project Ga0302149, IMG submission 192435) | Peat permafrost microbial communities from Stordalen Mire near Abisko, Sweden - I_Bog_N1_1 | ecosystem: Environmental > Terrestrial > Soil > Wetlands > Peat | place: Sweden: Abisko, Stordalen...
AAAGCCGCTGAACTGATGTACCGTGCCGAAGTGGCGGAATTGGCAGACGCGCGTGGTTCAGGTCCACGTACTCGCAAGGGTGTGGGGGTTCGAGTCCCTTCTTCGGCACCAAATGTCTAGCGGCACTCGCCGCAAACCTCTGAAAACAGGCTGAAAGACGCATGAACACAAGCGATCACGCGATTCGTGCGCTTTCTGCATTTTCCCCTATTTTCCAGGATTTTCCGCGCTGTACACCGCCTTCCCTCGATTTCGTGTACAAAGCAGAGATCTCTGTACAAAGGGCTGTTCCGGTCGCCAACTTCCACTTTTCCAAATCGTCCGCGTCGTCCGGATTTTCCGTCGAATTCGGCTCCTGGGGCGCTTTTTGCATGACAACGGGCGGGCGCATGACGACGCCAGTCGGACCGACGCGCCCGCTTTGGAGTTGCTTGTGCTCCGGCTCCCTGCTCCGCGCCAGTTTGCGCCAATGCCCATTCTCTCCCGAGTGGTCGCTGAAATCTATAGAAACCAGGGAGCCTTCCAAGCAATAATGGATCGGTCGACAGTTCGATCCCGGCGGTTACAAAATCATCAATCTCAATGAGCTTGAAGACCGAGGTTGGACTCTCGTCACCGGGGTTTCATCTCGGTCCGCGATGATCGAACTTGCGAACATCGTTGGATCGCCGTTAGTCGGCCCAAATGGCAGGCTGGTCAAGGAAATCAGGGTGAGCCCGCAAGCGGCGGCAAAAACCGGCACCCTGAGCGCGAGTTTCGGGACTAAGGGCTTCCCGCTCCATACGGACACGGCCTTCTTGCCGATCCCAGCACGCTATATCATTCTCCGAGCTTTCGGGGATACGCGACGACCCACGACTGTGTTGTCGTTCCGGCAAATTGTTCAGAACTGCGGCAAACACATCGTGGGCATCGCCAATCGGTCCGTGTGGTATCTCCGAACGCCTTCCTTAAGTGCATACTGTTCTATGAGATTCCGCGAGAGTGGGTTGTCCGGGTGGCGCTATGATCGGCAATGCATGTTCCCTGCAAATGAGACGGCACGCGAGATTGCAAACTTACTCGACGGTTCGCATGGCGCGCTCTCGGTCGAGCAAATAGCTTGGTCGGGCGATTGCGCGGCAGTGATCTCAAACTGGGAAGTTCTTCATGGGAGGGGTTCGGAGCCGGACCTGGAGGGCGAGCGCGTGCTAGAAAGGATTTACGTGGGGTGCAGACCATGATCTGGGAACGTGATCCACTTTGGGCCAAGTGCAAGTTGTTTTTCGAGCGAGCGTTCGCCGAACCTCCGGACGGTCCTCTATACGGCTTGTGGTGTTCGCTTGGCCTGGAGCTGCTCGCTCGTGCCGCGATCTCTTCCGTTAGCCCTACCCTGCTAGCGGAACCCGATCAAGACCATAAGTACCTCCTGTACGCCTTGAATCGCTCACCTGAAAAGACGCCCCCTAGATCAATAGGCGCGATTCAGGTTTTCAGTTTGTGCGTCACATTGTTTGACAGCTTTTCGAAGGATGACTTTAATGCAGCGAAAGCCTTGGTCAATCGCCGCAATGCGGAGTTGCACTCCGCGGAAGACGCCTTCGATCAGTACCCCACCAGAATTTGGCTTCCAGGCTTTTACAAGGTTTGTAGTTCGCTTGCGCATGAGCTTGGAGAGTCACTCGAAAGCCTCTTTGGAACGGATCAAGCAACTGTTGCAAGTGAAATACTGAGGGAAACCGAGACCGAGGCGACCGCGCGAGTTCAGTCCGCCATTGCGGCCCATAGGCGCGTATTTCAAGCAAAGTTGCCTGCGGATCAGGCAGCTGCCGCCGCCGACGCGACCGAACTGGCTACAAAACTCTCTCACCTGCTTCATCACCGCGTGACATGTCCTGCATGCGGGTGCGATGCAGCAGTCCAGGGAGAACTGTTTGGCCAGGAACGAGTGACACACGAGGACGGCCAGGTTATCGTGAGGCGGTCCGTATCGCCACGGACCTTTGCGTGTTCTGCCTGCGGGCTAAAGCTGGTTGGATACTCGGAGCTTTCCGCCGCAGGCCTAGGCGGATACTACTCCCGCAGGAGAACTTACTCGCCGGAAGAGTACTTTGGTCTCATCGACCCGGAGACCGCTGACCTCACTCCTTATATAGAGAGCTACCTAGACGATATGGCCGCGGACGCCGCGTACGACAACGAGTAGCAGGGAGAGTGCGGTCACCTCCCATGGAGCACGGTGGCGGGTCTCAGCCTCCGTCAAGTTGAACAGATGTGACACAGCCAGTCGGCCTTATCGCCTTTTGTTTGTATAATGTCCGCCTATGGCAATTACGCTGAAACGCCAACTCGACGAGAGTGAGAAGCAGAAGATTCTTGACCAGCACGGGCGAATCTGCTTCGCAACGGGCCATCCAATTGCGGAGGGTGATGCGCTCCATTTTGACCACATCCGTGCATTTGCGAACGACGGTGCAAGCGAGTTGGACAATATTGCCCCCATGTGCGAGGTTCACAATAAGCAGAAGGGGACCCTTTCCCTTGAGGACTTCAGGGTCAGTCTCCGGCTTAAGCAGTTCTTCTCAGAAGGTGACGGCCTTACGCTGAAGAATCTGCTGCTCTATATGAAGAAGAACGGCGATTTAAAGAGCTTCGGCCAGCAGGTTGTTGTTCACCAAACGAACGGCGAGGCCGTAATCGAGACGGGCCTCGACAAATTCTCCTGCGCGGTTCACAAGTGCCCAACGACCGGATGGAAGTATTTTTATGCAACTCTTCCTGTCGAGATTCTCGACAGCGATGATGAAGACGAAGAGCACATCGGCCTCCAACCGCGATACCTGCTGTATGAGAAAGTCTTCAACCTGTACCGTCACTTTCAGCGTCATCCTGTACTGCAGCCGTCAATAGGCAGGGTAAATAAGAACCGCATTGTGATCTTCGACGGCCAGCACAAAATGGCTGCGCTGCTTTGGACCGGTCGCCGGAAGTTTGAATGCAAAATATACATTGAGCCGAACCTTCGTCTGCTCAATGACACAAATATCGCCGCGCACGACAATTTCTCTCAGACGCGCTTCTTTGCTTCCATCATGGTCGCGCGGCTAGGTTCTGAATTTGGCGCGGACTTCGATAAGTACAAGAATCTGGAAGACGGCGCCATCAAGAGTGAAGCAGGGTTCATGAAGTACCTTGACCGCGCAGATGGACAAGTACTGACCCGTGGAGAACGCAATAAGCGTTTCAGGAGCTATCTTTACAATTCCGTTCTGCAGAGTCCAGATAATAAGCTCTCCAAGTACGTCTCAAAGGGCAATCGAGGCACGGAGGAGACGCCGCTAACCATCGATGTCCTCTCGAAATCGCTCTTTTCGTCCTTTTTGTTCACTGAGCCGGCCGAAGACAACATGGCCATGGATGCTTACAAGCGCGACAAGGAGATCGAAAACCTGATCTCTCTGATGAATATGGTCAACGACTTGGCCCTGGGATTTTGGAATGCAAAGGCGGGGAAGAATGATGAGACGCAGCGCAAACTGGCGCGGCTCTTTGGTTCCAAATCGATGATGGCCTGGTCGACCCTCCTGAAGGATGCCGTTTGCGGGCGGCTGGAGATATTCACCGAAGAAGAGAGGACCCGCCCGTTCTACCGAGACATCTCGCCTGCCGAGCACGAGAAGATCAAAACGATCGTTTCAAAGTTGATTAACTTCAAGATCTGGAAATCTCCCGCCGACAGCGATGTGGACAGAGTGCTCTCGGACAATAAGAGCGCTGTCAAGGACTGGTTGAAAAAGCAGGGCCTGGACGTCGGCTACTTGCTCCTTTGAACCTAGGGGCTGTTCGGCTGACCGACTCGGGCGTGGGGGCTTCAGCCATTGAGGGCAGCAAGCTTTTCCTCGTTGCTAATGATGCCCCGCCGTATGGCCACGATGTCCGCCTCGTCTCGCGGATTCCTCCGCTCCGCCTCTTCGAGCTTCAGTCGCAGCGTGTGGAGTATTCCTTCAAGTTGTTGCCGGGGAGATCTTCCAACTCGTCCAAGCATTTTTCTATCCTCTGTGGTCGCATTCCATCACCCACTGACAAATCATAGACGGCAAAGAGGTTCATCGTCGAATCGGCGGCGGGGTGCGCCGATTTGAGACTCCCCAACAGAGCGCGTTACACTTGGACTTCAGATGTTCAACAACTATTCGGCAAGCGGCTGATGGATTCTCTCTCGTGGCTGTGCCCGAGGGTGCCTAAACACGGCCCTACCGGGGAACCAAACAGCAAGAAGAGAGAACATGAAACTCACGCAGCAGCAGCTCGAAACCCACCTTTGGGGCGCGGCAAATATCCTTCGCGGCAAGACCGCCGGGCAGGACTACAAGAACTACATCCTGTCCCTCATGTTTTACAAGCGTCTCTGCGACCAATGGGAGAACGAGACGGACGAGGCGATAGCCGAGCAGGAACGCCAGCAGGGTCGGGCCTTCACGGATAAACAAAAAGCACGGTTTAGGGCACACGGCGAGCACCGCTTTTCCATCCCAGAGGGCAGTCGATGGGGAGACGTTCTGGCCGCCTCCACAAACCTCGGCCAAGTGCTGACAACCGCGATGCGGGCCGTTGCCGAGTCAAATGACGATCTCAAGGGCGTTTTCACAGTCGACTGGAATCAACCGGCACCTGACGGCAGCGGCAAGCCCCTCATCCCCAACGAGGTTGTCCATGCTCTGATACAGCACTTCGACGCACACGACCTATCCAACGCCAGCGTCCCGCCAGATATTCTTGGCCGTGCCTACGAATACCTCATTAAGAAGTTTGCGGACGACGCCGGTGCCAAGGCGGGAGAGTTCTTCACGCCACCCGAAGTGGTGGATACCCTTGTCCGCATCCTGGAGCCAAAGCCGGGCGACACGGTGTACGACCCGACGTCCGGTAGCGGTGGGATGCTAGTCCACTGCGCTGATTACCTGCGGGAACAGGGCTATCACGCGACGCGGGCGCGCTACTTCGCCCAAGAGATGAACTGGGGTAACGCTGCCATTGGAAAGATCAATTCGGTCCTCCATGGACTCGATGCGAAGATCATGGCGGGAACTAGCACAATCACCGACCCCGCCTTCAGAGATGGAAAGGGTAAGATCAGCAAGTTCTCTCTCGTGCTGGCCAATTTCCCTTTCTCGGACGAATTCTGGTGGCTGAAGCCAGAGCAGCAGACGGATGACAAGAAGAAGAAAGAAAAGCTAAAGAAGGAGGTCTTCGGGAAGGATGGGTACAAGGACCCATTCGGGAGATTCGGGCGCGGAGCTCCCTTCAAGGCGCCTCCCGCTGGGTATGGCGACTATGCATTTATCCTGCACATTGTAGCCTCACTCGCCAAGGATGGCCGCGCCGGAATCGTCTGTCCGCAAGGTGTTCTCTTTCGCGGTCAACCGGAGGTGGAGGAAGAGACCGGAGAGTTTGACAACGAAGGCAACCCGAAGATCAAGCGCCGCAAGGCCGACGATGAACACCTCATACGAAAAGCCTTGCTGGAGTCTCGGCTAATTGACGCCGTAATTTCCCTCCCGCTGAACGTCTTCTATGGGGCCGGCGTACCCGCCTGTCTGCTCATCCTCAGGAAAGAGCGCCCACCCGAGCGGCACGACAAGGTGCTGCTCGTATACGCGGCCCGTCACTTTCGCGAACTTTCAGCACAGAACGAATTGCGTCCTCAGGACGTAATGCGCATCCTCGTGCACGCACATGCCTACGGGGACGCGGTAAAAGTTCCAAGTCTGGTCGGAATATACAGTAAGTACATTCGGGAGCAAATCAAAGCCCGCGAGCGTGACGAAGTTGAACGACTGGAAGCGGAATACGCCGACTGCGCGGCGTCTCTCGAAAAGCTAAAAGCGGCGATTGCTGAGGCCAAAGCCAAACATGCAAAAACAACCCCAAAAGCTGCCAAGGACAAGGCCAAAAAGGCACTAGCTAAGTCAGAGGCGTACCGTGACAAGCTTGTAGCCAAACTGGCGGAGAGGGATGAGAAGATTGCCGAAGCCCGCCGTCGTGCTCAGGATGATCGCAACGACACGGAAGAGGTAGGCAAAGAACTCATTGGCCTTTACGGGGACGAGAACGAATTGCTCAAACACGCTCGCGTGGTTGGGATCGACGAAATTGGAGAAAACGAATTCAACCTGCATATTCCTCGATACGTCGATACTTTTGAGCCGGAACCCTTGATACCGATAGCAGACGCGGTCCGTGAACTCCGTAAGAGTGAAGGCATTCTCAGGGACGCTGAATCCTCAATCCATAAACTTCTGACGGCGGCTGGCTATGTCCTCTAGGCTTGATGCGAGTTACGCAGTGCTCCGTCGAACTGGAGTGCCTGATGGGTGGCGCGAGAAGCAGGTATCTTCTCTAGCCCAGATTGTGGGCGGCGGCACTCCGGATCGAGCTGAGAGCTCCTACTGGCGCGACGGCAAGATTCCTTGGATTACCCCGACTGACCTCACTGCAAATCGCGGAAGGTACATTCGAAACGGAGCGGAGCATCTTTCGGAAACTGGCCTCGCCAACTCAAATGCGCAGTTAGTTCCGGTCGGGTCTATCGTTTTCTCAACCCGAGGGACAGTTGGAAATCTGGCAATTGCTGCGGTTCCGCTTGCAACGAATCAGTCATGCGAGGTCCTGATTCCGATAGACGGAGAGACGAACAGCGAGTTTCTCTTTTATCTTCTTACCTACGGAATGTTCGCCTATCACCGACTTGCGGGGGGGACGACTTTTGGATCAATTACTCGTCGGGAGATACAGCGAGTCTACTTCGCAGTGCCGCGGATTGAAGACCAGACTCCCATTGTTCGCATACTCGACGTAGTCGATACCGCAATCGAGCAAGTCCAAGAGGCGATGGTGCAGGCCAGGTCGCTTCAACGTGCGATTCTGGAAGATGTTTTTCAAAGAATGAAGGCAGCGCCTAAAAGGCTCAAGGAGCATATAACAGAAGTTCGCTATGGGACATCGCAAGCATCCAGCGACAGGGGTTGGGGGAACCCGGTACTCCGGATACCAAACGTAGTTGGCGATCAACTATCCATTGACGATCTGGCGTTTGTCGATCTTCGCCCGATAGACGTGAAGCGGCTCGCGCTTGCAGATGGGGATTTGCTTATAGTGAGGACCAATGGGAATCCAGGTTACGTCGGGCGGTCCGCCGTCTTCCGTAAGCCCGATGAGCGCACATGGGTACGGTTGTCCGGTATGCAACGATCACCTCAACGTCAGCTATTACCGGGTTCTCGTGATCGAAGCCGCAGTCTATCGATACTCACCGCCGGACTTGATTCTCCTGTTCGATCCGTCATGTATGTGGGCGGAGTCGTTGGGCTGCTATCGAGAGGATAGTGGCACCCTCGTGCAGAGTGATCTCGACGATTTCGGAGATTTCTATATGCCCGTTCTCCGGGCTCTCTGGGAGCGAATCGGAGCAGGTCGGTGGTGCGATGCGACGCGTGGTGACGTGATTGTTGGTGAGGAAGGCCGTTAGAACGGAGGGTGATACGAGATGAACAGAGATCAGATCATCGCAAAGACGATTGTTGACATGCGCCATCATGAAAACTCCGATGAAGATTGTGAACCGGGAAGTGACGATGCCGCTGTCGCATACGACAGGGATGTTGTCATCCCTGAGATGCTGAGGCGGCTCCCCGAGGGCGAGATCGCCACCTGCGGTGACCTTAGGCTGGCGGACAAATGCTGCGAGAGCTGCCACGCATTTTACCCGCACTACGATATGTACGTGGTGCAACTTTCCGATGGTCGAACGGGCTGGATATGCTGCGCGGTGCGCCGACTCTTGTTCCCGGAGACATCGATCCCAGACGACTTGCCAGAGTTTGTTGACCTCATGGAGGCGCTTGGCGGTTACGAGTTAAATGACCAAGACGCGTAGCTGTTTCTTTGATAAAGGACGCCGCACGCGGCTGCCGCAAAATTGGGCAGACATCGTTTGGTGTTCGAGAGAAAGGGTCGAGATGACAAACACTCGCACCGTTCAATTCCCTGACAAGGCTTCGGGCTTGCCCATACTTCCGATCCCTTCGGTATACCTCCTGCACGGCAAGGGAGGTTCGCCTGAGGGCACTGTAAGAAAGCTTCAGGACGTTCTTGAGCAGCATTGGCCCGGGCTGGATTTCATCCGCCCCCTGATGCCGCATCACGATCCCGCTTCACCGGCTAGTGCATCCATCGAAACCTTGCTCTGCATGAACATACCCAAGAACTCACTCATTCTCGGAGTGAGCCTCGGTGGTCTTGTCGCTGCCAAGCTTCAGGAATGCGGGCGCGACGATCTTCAGGTGATTGCGATCAGTTCGCCGACATGGGCAGACGACGTCATGCTTGAATCCAGATCAGCCAGGCGGTTGGCGTTCTATTCTTCAGCGGATTCCGTCATCGCTTCTCGTGTTGGCAAATGGCCTGAGCTGGCGGGCTTCTCCAGAGATTTTGACTGGCTGACTCACGACACGGATGCCCATATGAAGCATGTAGCCCGTGTATTCGATTGGTATCTTCAGGGAATACTGCCGCGATTAGTCGACCAAATTCGGAACGAATCGAGCACCCAGCAAGAAAGAGATGAGATCGTATGGCGAGTGATGGCCGAGCCACACGACTCGCGTTGCGACTGGAACGCAAAGTGGCGTGGACGCCGTCCGAGAGACTATGCCGAGATCGGGCTGGCGATGCAGTCGGGACAAGATTGGTACCAAGCCTGGGGAAACTGGCTGCATGAGTTTGTGCTGCTCAAGGACTCTAGATGTCTGGCAGCAGAGCCGCCGGACTTTTTGCATGAGGAGCGCCGCGCTATGCTGGCCGGAGTTGCAGAGTTCTTCGCAAGGCTGTACGGGCTCTCCAAACCAGACTGGGTGGAGAAACCAGAATACTTCCTGTCCGGGACCGGTTACTGTGCAATCATGGAAGACCCCGACGACATTGATGCCGTCGTCATGATACCGATTAACGATGATCACGATTTTAGAAAACGAGCGAAGACCCCGAAGGAGATGCTGAGAAGGAATGTGGTATTCGAAGCTCGCGGGCTAACGGTCCTCTGATGCAGGGAGAATGGTCAAGACAACGACCACAAGGTGGATACCGTAGTCCCTTCAGACCGTCAATAGGGCGGGATCAAACCAGACGTCCAGGTAGTCTCCGGACAGCAGGAATCTCCAACCGGGTGCCAGTCCCAGCAGTCGGATCACCTCATGACGTTCATCATAGAAGTGGTGCGTGCATCGCGGCTCAAAGAAGTCTGGCGCTTCGGAGAAGTACTCACCACACCATATGTACCAGCCGCTGGTTCCGACGGTCGGGGGATGCCGGAGGCCGTTGATTGGCAGTTGACTGGTTGTGGAGACTGCAAATCCGACCTTCGCATCCGGAAGTGATGGGACGAACTCTGCGCCGAACTGCCTGCACACAGCTTTCTGGGCTTCTTCGATCTGCACTTGATCCGCTCGCACTCTTCGTCTCCTGCCAACAAGCATAGCCGCCGCCGCAGTAGGCATACAGGGAGTCGTAGCTGATATGGATGTGCCTGCTCTGGCCAGCATCGAAGTGTACCGTGGAGACGAGCCACTGGAGCAGCTCCGGGCGCTTGTCAGGCGGGAACTCGTCAAGCTCGCCCATCTGGCGGAACTTTGCATCGAATAGCCCCTTGAACGGGGCAGGGTCGCCGGACTCCGTGGCGGAGGCAACAGGCTGCCCGTCCGCATAGAGGGCGTAGTGCTCGATCTCCTTGTGCGGGACGTCCTCAAGCTGCACACCAAGGCTGGGGAAGCCAGCGCGAACGTCGATGGCCGGTCCGGTGTTGCGGAAGGTGTAGTCAACCTCGACTTTGGCTCGGTCACGATATAGGCGGATGCGCAGGTCTTCCCGCTGCATTTCGATCTGATCGGTTCCGAAAGCGTGGAAGCTGCCGGTGGCTACGCTTCCCCCTGCGGTGCTGCCCCAGTTGGCATGCAGGGGCACGCTCGAACCGAGCAGAGCAAGGGTGAGGAGAAACTGCGGTGCACGCATCGTTGGCTGACCTTGGCAGCCATTCTACGCGACGGATGGTTCAAACAGTGCTGTGTCCCTGCCTTCGCCACTCTGCGACCAAACTCCACAGCATTTGCTGACCTCACGAATCAGGCACTTTAATGATCGAAAGAGGCGTCTCTTCCGCAACTTCAGCCAGCTTGAGTCTCCCCGCGATGCGTGTGATGTTGTTCCTTCGCTCTTCATCAAAGGCCGAGTAAATGTTCCCAGCTCCACGGGATACCACATAGAGGGCTGAAGCAATGGCAACCAGCTTCGCAGTCTTCGGACCAGACCACAAAAGGATGGCAGTCTGGACAACGCAAAAGGTCCCAAACACAACCTCCCAAATCCCATATACAAACAACTGCTTCCGCTTCCAATATGCAAGTAGGACGCCAACAATCAGGGCCCCAGCTCCAATGACGACTCCTGCATCAGTAGGGTTCGCTGGTGCCCAGGTTGAAAAGACCCACATTGCCTCTATTTCGTGCCTGTCTACAATCAACAGCCATAACATCAGCAGTATTCCGACTATTACGACAAATTCGGCCCATCGTAACAGGAGCTTGGCCTCAACTTCCAAGACGCCGTGGATAGCGCCTCCCTCCTTGATGGTGAATAGAAGGCCATCGCGGCCAAACTCGATGTCGAGATTAATCAAATTGTCGAGGAGGGGGCTCATGGTTATAGAGTCTACCTCGATTCGTGCGACATGATCGTTGAGCCTGTATGCCAATTTTGGGTACACCCTTGCTTGACGCCGATCGATTTACACTTCCTGCCTGAATACGCGTCAAATTTAAGTCGGTAGTCTGATCCCACACTTGTGTCCTGAACCTCGTAGATTCAAATTAGACAGCTTAGGAGTCCAGGCATGGTCGCAGCGCAGCAAGGTGGTAAGCGGATCGGATACGTCCGGGTTAGCAGTGCGGATCAGAATACGATCCGGCAACTGGACGGCGTCCCGGTTGATAAGATGTTCACCGATCGTGCCAGAGGCAAGGATACGAACAGGCCGCAACTGACAGCCGCAATGGAGTATCTCAGGGACGGGGATGTTCTGGTGTGCCACTCGATGGACCGCCTGGCCCGCAACATTTCCGATCTGCTGCAAACCGTCGATTTGCTAAACAGGCGCGGCGTGCTCGTGGAGTTCGTTAAGGAGGCCCTGGTCTTCACTGGCGACGATTCCGCCATCTCCAAGTTGATGTTGACCATCATGGGTGGCGTGGCCGAATTCGAACGGGCCATGATCCGTGAACGACAACTCGAAGGAATCGCAAAAGCCAAGGAAGCTGGCAAGTATCGGGGTCGCCAGTCGACGATGACGGCTGCTCAGGTGCAAGCGATCCGTGATCGTGTGGCGGCTGGCTGCAACAAAGCCGCCCTCGCCAGGGAGTACGGAGTAACCAGGCAAACGATTTACAACGTCCTTGCTGTTCAGTGAACGTCCCGAACAGACCCAGGATGCACGAATAGGTGAGCATCCCATCAATCGCATCGAGGAGGTGCTGCCATGGAACGTCGCCGGAAAACTGCTCCCCGCATTACAGAAAGCCGCTTAGCCTGCATTTCTCACACGGGTCGAGTTTTGCATCGAGCCGGAGTGCAGGGCTGATTTTGAGGGCCGATTTTCAGTCTGACGTCGCTTTTTATAAGGTCCTGCGATGTCCCGGAAGGGCTTTTCTCGGATCGAGAGGGGATTTGGGGCATAGCTCCGCCAGGCCGATTCTTGGGTTCGTGTGGAAAAGTTGTTTGGTCGCGGCGGCTAAGTTCAGCAGCGCAGCGCGTCGCAGGCCCGGGCGTAAATCTGCTTCCACGGATAGGTGGAACTGAGCTCCAGCCACACGCGCCGGGCGCTGATGCGTACCAGGGCGCCGATTTTGAACAGCTTGAGCCGGATCGTATCCACCTGCGCCTCGGCCCACTCGGTACCCTTCAGCGCCAGCCGCCGCAGCGCTTCAACCAGCGTATAAGCCAGCGCCGACAGGTACAGCCTGAGCTGATTGCCCTTCATTTCTTCCGTCGAGAGGCGATAGGCGAACAGGCACATCTGCTCCTTGATGCGGTTCTCCATCTCGCCGCGCTGGCAATAGAACTTCTCATAAAGCTCGCGCGCCGCCCACTCATCGGTGCTCAGTGAGGTAACGACGAAGCGCGGGTTCTCGCCCTTGTCCAGATACTCGGCCTTTGCAACAACTCGCCTGGCCCGCGCCCAGCTGTTGTGCGTTTGATAGTCGAACTCGGTAAACACACGCGCTGCCTTGCCGGTCTCGGCGTGTTCGAGCTTGGCCTCCTGCATCTGCTTGCCGATGATCTTCTGAAGCCGGCTGTTGCGCGCCAGACCGAACAGGAAGTCCACCTGGTTCTCCGCAGCCTCGCACCAGGCCATCAGTTCCTCGCGACAGAAGCCGGAATCGCCGCGTAGCACGATGCGCACCTTGGGCCACTTGGCGCGCAACTGGGCCACGATGCGCTTGACCTCGTCGAGCGCACCGGCCGCCCCGTCGATGTTAGCTGGCCTGAGCCGCGCGCACAGCAGTTGATCGCCGGCGAAGATATAGAGCGGCAAGTAGCAGTAGCTGTCGTAGTAGCCATGAAAGAACCGCTCCGGTTGATGGCCATGGAGCGGGATGTCGGTTGCATCCAGGTCGAGCACGATCCGGGCTGGCGCTTCGGCGTGTGACTCGATGAACAGATCGCAAAGCAGCGCGTCGATCTTTTCCGGCGCGTAATCGATCTTGTGATAGCGCTTGGAACCGCCGGGAAGTTCCAGCCGGTTCAGCGTGCTCTTTCCGGCCAGCGGCTCTTCCAGCTTGCGCCGGCCGGCCAGCACCGCCATCAGCGGATCGTGGCGCAACTGCTCATGATCGCAAAGATCCTCGTAACCAAGCGCCAGCCCGTAGATGCGCTGCGAGAGCATCTCAGGAAGTTGGTGCTCGACCAGCAGCGGCGACCGCCGGTCGGTGAAACAGGACGCCACCCGCTTCAGCAAACCGATCTTGCGATCGGCTTGGCGCAACAAAAGCGCTCCGCCATCGCTCGATACCTGACCCGCCGTGAAACTGACTTCCACACGCCGCGAAAAATGAGATGCAAACGAGAAGACTTCTTGATTACACTCTGTCATGTGAAAGGCCGCCCTTTCCTCGGCCATAACCCCGTCTCGATAACGTAGTTATGACACAGAAATGACGGCCTTTCCACCTATTTCCTTCGCCCAGAATCACCCAAATCGACAATCAACATGTGAGATATGCGGGTTAGGTCTACGAGGCCTGGGGAAGGCCATCCTCACCCATTCGACGCGGTCGACAT
>Ga0302149_1000483_pt1 | contig 12606 bp, 10 predicted proteins | sample I_Bog_N1_1_FD_192435 | JGI IMG/M metagenome (GOLD analysis project Ga0302149, IMG submission 192435) | Peat permafrost microbial communities from Stordalen Mire near Abisko, Sweden - I_Bog_N1_1 | ecosystem: Environmental > Terrestrial > Soil > Wetlands > Peat | place: Sweden: Abisko, Stordalen...
GATGGGCCAAGATGGAAAATGGAACGCGGCAGCCGAGCGACCTTCTCCTGACCAATCTGGTCGCGTGGTTGGTCAAGGATCGGTACATCAAGAAGAATGAGTCTGGGCTTCTGCTGGATGAATTACTTACGCTCAAATACATGGGACATCTTTCCCCTTTTGTCCGCGATCTGGCGCGCCGCCATCATGACCTGCACTTCGTGCAATCGCACTCTCTGCTCAAAGTCGCCGAGCATCCCAAGGAGTAGGATCTTCTTGTCCCGCTTTCTTGTTTTCCAGATTTATCCCGGATTTTACGATGGCATCGGTTCTCGCAGCGTGGAGAGCAGGGAGATTTTTGACAGGATGAACAAGATGAACAGAACACATAGCCATTCCCACGGCTATGTGTTCGCCAGTCGTTGATTTCTGCAATCCTATAAATCCTGTTCATCCTGTCCATTTTCCCTTTTGGGATAAAAACTTATCTCTGTTTTCCTCCGCGTCCCCCGCGCCTTTGAACTCGGGCGTGCCCACGCCGTTCGCCCCTAACGGGGCTGCTTCGCAGTCCTACCAGCTCCAGCCAGTCGCTGGTTTGCGCGAGAAGTTCCCTCTTCTTGCAGCAGTGGCCTTGATGCGGTTTACTCATCGTTTCTTCCGCAACGATTTCATGCCCCGAATCGCCAATATCTCAACCTACAAATTCGCCGAGTTGCACGATCTCCCGACTCTTCGGGAGCGACTGCGTGGGCAGAGCCTCGCATCGGAACTCAAGGGCACCATCCTCCTGAGCCCCGAGGGAATCAACCTCTTCGTCGCCGGTGAACTACCTGCCGTGGAGGCCCTGGTTGATTCCATTCGTGCGATTCCCGGACTTGAGGATTTGGCTCCAAAGTGGAGTGAAAGCGAGGAACAACCCTTTAACCGGATGCTGGTGAAGATCAAAAAGGAGATCATTGCCTTCGGGGTCGAGGGGATCAATCCGGCCCGTTACACCAGCCCGAGAATCTCAGCGCGAGAATTGAAACAATGGCTCGACGAGGGGCGTCCGGTTACCCTCCTCGACACAAGGAACGACTACGAAGTGAAGATGGGAACCTTCACCGGAGCGAAGATCCTGCACCTCGACCATTTCAAGGAGTTCCCGGAAGCCGTGAAAAAGTTACCTGAGTCCATGAAAGAAGTGCCTATGGTCTCCTTCTGCACGGGGGGAGTGCGTTGTGAGAAGGCGGCACCCCTGTTGGAACGCGAAGGCTTTCGCACGGTCTATCAATTGGACGGAGGGATCCTAAAATACTTCGAGGAGTGCGGAGGTGCCCACTACGAGGGGGAGTGCTTTGTCTTCGACAAGCGCGTCGGTGTTGATCCGGCTCTGCAGGAAACCGGCAGCCAGCTCTGCTTTGCCTGTCAGGAGCCTCTCAAAGCAGAAGAACTGCTCGATCCCCGATATGTTTACGAGGTGAGCTGCCCCTACTGCTTTGAGCAGAGAGTGTCAGCGACGGCTTAAGCGGCACTTAACAAAGTATCACGCAGCAGTCGGGCAACCGTGCGATCATGGGTGTGGAGTGAAAGACGGACACGTTCTTTGGTGTAATCAGGCTGATGCCTGGTGAAATGGCACCACCAGGTGCCGTTGTTGTTCCAAAGATGGTGATCGGGATTCTCGGAACGCGTTCTCACCGCCAGACGCGGCTTCTCAAGTAGATGAAGAGTCGTTGTGCTCATGGATAAATCCTCCTCGTTGATTATTTGATTATTCCTCGGTGAGTTCGATCTCCGCCCAGGGAGTGGGTCCGGATTGCGTGCCTAGTTTGGAAAAACTGCGGGCAAGCCTGGTTCTGGTTTTCTCCGCAGACCACGGCGCGTTTCGCGCCGGGGTGCAACGGGTTGTCTTCTTTGTCGTGATGTTTCGGGTTGTTGTGCTCATCGCTTCCTTTTTTGGGTTCAGCCCGAAAAAAGCGTTTGATCGGAGCGATCTGACTTAATCTGCTGGCCACTAGGAGCTTTGTCAGCGCTCACCGTATCTTAAGATACGCTTCCGCGCTTCCGTTCCTCCTATTGTCCAGCATCTTGAGCCATCTCATCACCTCCAATCGCTCTTTTCGGGCTATGGTGGCGCACAGGGATCGGGACAATAAAAAAACCGCCGTTTCCATCAGGAAGCGGCGGCTCATTCAAAGTCCTGGAGATAGTTGTTCGCCGGATTTCTCCCCGACGCACATCGGAAGATCACACCGATTCCCTATTGAGAACCGGCATCTCGTGATCATCCAAACCACCGTGGGGTCTCCACCCCCGGTTGGCAGCCTTCCCTCTCCTTGCGGATTAGTCGGGCGTTCCTGATGCTTGAGTAAGAGCATACATCAACACGCCGCTCCTGCAAGTACCGCCTGTGTCATAAAAATCAGTCCGGGAACCGCAGCCCCCCGCCGGAACCACCCTGCCCACGTTGGGCACGGCGGGCCTCCATCTGCTTCTGGTACTCTTCCCACTTCGGCTGCTGATCGGGCGTGAGGATCTCTGCAATCTTCGCATTCACCGCTTCTCGGGCTTTTTGGAAGGCGGCTCGTCGATCCTCCCGGCTCATGCCCTGCGTCTGCGCACGTATTGCGCCAAACTGGTCCTGCATGATGGCCTTCACTTTTTCGGCCTGATCCTGGGTAAGTGCGAGCGTCGTCGTCATCTGATCAAGTCGCTGCTGGGCGCGCTGCTGATAATTTCCCCGGCTTCCCCCTCCTTCCTCCTGCGACGAGGATGAGGGCTGCTCATCGGCAGCCACCGGAGAGGCGGAGGGCAACGGTGGTGGTATTGGAGCGGACGCCTCCGGGCTGGAGACAGGTTTCGGTTTGCATGCCGGAAGCAGCGCAAGCGTGAGAAGGAGAAGGGCAGAGGGTAGGAACGGGGATTTCATGGTTTTTTGGGTAACACCATATCCGAGCGAAAGTTGCCAATTTTCATCTCTTTGTCGGCATTTTCAGGAACAAAAATTGTAGAAAGCCCCTTTTTGCTGAAACGTAATACTCTGAGCCACCCAATCTCCGGAACCACGGGGGGATCACCTCGACCAGCAGGGCGCGCGATACAGGGTTTGAACTACCTCCCACTGCAGTTATCTCAGTGTAGCACTCTAGTGACACCCGCAGCCCGAACCGCAACCTCCGCCAGAAGAAGGCCGGGGAGACTGCACCGCTTCTGCCTTTGCTGCATACCCAAAACCACCTGTGATCACACGACGCACCGGCTTTCCATTCTCGGGATGGTGCGTCAGGGGCGCATCTTTCATACTCTGCTGGATCTCAAAAGTCTCCGGATTCTCGCCCGGTTTGTTCGAAATCGTCTCGTAGAGATAGGTAGCCATACCGTTGATGGTAGCAGATAAAAATGGTGCGCGATACAGGGTTCGAACCTGTGACTCTAACCCGTTGATCTTAAAGCACTTGTAACAGAGTAACTTAAAGGCTCAAGGGCGGTAATGTTGATTGAGGTTGTTATGACTTTGTTATGACTTTTTTGTTGTTTCAGGGAATGATTTGAGGCACAGATTGATCCTGCACCCCATCCCCTCCTACCTAAATTTTTACGATGCCTTCGCTTCATAAAGACCCCAAAGATCGGTCTCCATATTTCTACTGCGCCTATTCGCTTGCCAACGGAAAACGCAAGTTTCGTAGCACAAAGATGAAGACAAAGGCGGAGGCTTGGAAAGTGTGCATTGCCTGGGCGGATGCCGCCAAAGAGGCAGGAGCAGATCATCGGGACCGTGAGATTCTTGACCAGATGAGAGAAGCCAGGGGAAAGAAACCTCTCAAAGTTTCCACGATTAGGAAATTTTTTGAGGAGTGGGTGGAAGGTCAGAAACTCCATCTCTCCGAGAACACCCATAAACGGTACTCCTCAAGCATCAGAAAGCTTGTTCTGTTCCTTGGCGAGGAGGCTGACCACGACTTGCCAACATTGACCGGCGAACAGATCGAAAGTTTCATCAGGCATGAACAGGATGAGGGGTTGGCCGAAAAAACACTCAATATTGATCTCAAAGCAATCCATGCAGCCTTGGGTAAAGCATTCAAACGAGGGCAGGTGAAACTCAATGTTGCTGGCACGGTGGAGACCAAACCCAACAACAGTGCCATCAAGAACCCTTTTACAAGAACACAGGTGGAGCAATTGCTAGCTGCCGCCGATGACGAATGGTACGGGTTCATTTTTGTTGGTTATTTCACGGGACTCCGCCTTGGAGATATTGCCTCGCTGAAATGGGAAAACCTCGATCTTGCTACCAAGGTGATAACCGTGCATCCGCAGAAGCGACGTGAGGGAGCCCTTCGACCACCTCTACAAATCCCACTCCACAAGCGGCTTCTTCTCTGGCTTCGATTGTGGAAGGCAGAGGGAGATTCCAAAAAGGAATCGGACTTTATTTTCACAAAACTTTCAAAACTGAAAGTCACCGGAACTACAGGTCTCTCAAACACCTTCACGCGACTAATTGAAAAGGCAGGCATCAAGAATTATCCCGTAAAGGAGAAGAAGGCAGGAAGCACCCGTGGCAGGGATGTTTATGCCTTTGGCTTTCATAGCCTCCGGGCCACCTTCAATACAGAGCTTGAGGCCGCAGGAGTAAGCGCAGAGGTACGGATGAAACTATCCGACCACACGAGCCGGGACGTAAATATGTTGTACACGAAACCAGAGGCGGCGAGGTTGGCGGACGAGATCTCCAAGCTCCCCTCCCCCGAGAAACCCAAGAAGCCAAAACCGAAGGGATGATATTACTCTTTTCGCAGAGTCAGCTTGTCTCCGCTCCCCATGGCATCCGCAGGATTTGCGAAGGCGTGGCACTCATTGAGTTGCTTAACTGCGGTGGGGTAATCCGAAAAATCGATCTTGCTGACAAAATGCTGGGCGAAATCCAAGACTGAAATAAGGCCGTCCGTGCGGTGATTGTGGGTCAGGGATCGGAGAGACTGAAGATATTCCGTGCGGAAGACATTGGGAATCATCACCCGTTCGTGTCCCTCGTGGTGAAGTTCTGCATTCATCATGATCCGGGCAATGCGGCCATTGCCATCTGAAAAGGGATGGACTTCAGCAACGAGGAACATGGCATAGATAGCCCGAGCCATCGGATGTTGGAGCGTGGAGAGCAGTTCAAATCCCCGTTCAAGGGTTCCTAGAACGAGGTTGGGTTGGACGAAGAGGGATTCTCCGGCCCGATTGAACTGAGTCTTGAACTGGCCGGGGTTCTTGTCCGGTCTACCGGCAAGGATGACGGAGTGGCGGTGACGGAGAAGTTCGATGAACTCCTTGGGATTGGAGGCCCTACGGTTCATCTCGACGGGATCGGAGACGATCCTGAAAGCATCAAGGATGTCGTGGGCATCGGCTGGACGTTCCTGCGGGATGACACCTTCAAACACGATGGCGTAGGCTTCTTTGACTTCAAACTCCGTTCCCTCGATGAAGTTTGAAAAGTAACTTTCAAAAAAGGGCAGGTAGGTACTTTTTTGCCGGGCTATCCTTTCGGCAAAGGGATGTGCAGCCAGAGAGGCTCTGAGATGCTCGAAGAGCACTAGCCGCTCGGGATCGTAGCCGAGCCCCTTGGAGAGAGAAACCCCGAGATCGGAGAAGAGGGGCTCGTTCTGTGTTCCCATCATCGTTCCGATGATGGCGGAGAGTTTGGAGGCTTCTGCTTCCATGGAGAGCTGGGGGGCCATGGTTCGAGCTTGGTCTCGGAGTCTGTTGAGAACGGTCTCTCCACTATTGCGGAGCATCTTTTCAATGAAGGCCTCCAGCTCTTCCTGGGTAAGCGTGCGGCGCACATGGGTGCGTTGCCTGGAGGGACGGAGGTTATCCATGAGCGCCCTGGCTTGGGAGGACATCCAGAGACCTGCCATAAACGGCATGTCGTATCCTTCTAGGGGAGGATACCCCTTTCTGGGGCGGAAGGTAATGCCAGGGAGTTCAAGATCGGTAGAGCGGCTTTCGGTGATGAGGAAAATGGACCCATCGGAGGCCGGGCGTTGTTCCAAGGCGGTACGGTCTGCAATCAGGGCGCTGGGAAAGACGGCACCGGCAATCTGCCAGCAATTGGCAAGAATGATTTTCTCTGGGGTATCCTGGAGATTAGAAGTATAGATTCGGGGGGCAAGTTTACGGAGCTTTCCGGCACGGACGGCACGGTGGATAGCGACACGGTTGCTCTCCATGGAGATGACAACCTCGCCTTGCTGATCCGGTAACGAAATTCCCTTTAAGGGCTTGCTCATAGGGAAGAATGTAACGGATTCTTGATTAAAGCGCCATAATTGAAATGGAAAATGATTTAATGAGGAATCTTTGGAGCAGGAAAATCTCGTAATCTAGCAGAAAACGGTTGATTTAATGCGATGACCGAAAGAAATCCCTTTCTATGCCCCCTGATCCTACATCAACACCTCGACGTACAGTTCTATTCGAGAAGAAAGTTGTACCTATACCGGGATTGACAAATCCAGATCAATTCGCGTGGCCCTGGATGGCAGAGATTTTTGACGCGGAATTTCCAAAGGTGCCTTTGTGGAAAAGGATATTACTTCTTTTATCTTCCTTGATTATTATAAAGCAGTCCCGAGCGGAAATAGCCAAAAATGCTGATATATTATATGGTTATCTTCCAAATCGCTTGGGCGAGCTCAGGAGAGCTAGAGCTCATGCCAGAAAGTATCTACAGATGGCTCTGAAAGGCCCCTGGAGTAAACGTCTCTTTCTCATCGGGTACATTGATACCTTAAGGGGGCTCGTTCTGGCCATCGGAACAAAGCTGGCCAATTCATTAACACGACCAAACCGTTGGGGGTGGAAAGATCTGCGTGCCTATCGTCTCTTCGTAGCCCTGCAAACAAACTTGGCGCGAATACTACCCCAGCCCATCTATTTTGTCACCTTAACCTTCGAGGGGAAAATTCATTATAACGATGTGCGGTCACATCTGAAAGACTTCAGAGAAGATACCTTTGATAGGCTTGGGTATCAATCTGTGGCAGTCATTGCCTTCGGCACACACACCAAATATCAAGAGTGGCGCCATAAGGGGTATTATTACCGAACTCCGGTCCATAAAGAACCAAGGCTTCACTGCCATCTTATGATGTGGCCCTTCACTGAAAGAGGCGACAAGGAGGAGAAGGAGTCATACCAAGGCCTTCAGAAAATCATCGCAGAGAAGAGACATGGCATTGGCGAGGAGCATGACCTGGAAATCCTACCTACAACCGAAGATTTTCTCAGGGTTTGCTCCTATATGGCATTGAACTACTGCGGCAGCCTTCTGATTGATCGCAAGAACGGTATGTGTCCCATACCACCAAGATCAAACCCGTTAACTCCTCCAGATTATGTCTACACTGGAAGGAAGTGGGCGAGGACAAGCGAACTAGCGCATGTAACCCCGTACATGATTGCATGGCGGAAAGCAGCGGGGAGTTATGCGGAATCAATGGGGTACAGCTCCGGAGGAAGTTGGCTCATGAGAGAAGCTGAGGGGATAAAGGAATTTATGGAGCCCGAGCAATGGAGAGAGGCCACTGTTACCGGATTGGATGGATACAATTACCTAGTCCAGCCAAAAGAGCTAACGAACGATGGTACTGAATGGTATATGCTCTTCAATCCGGAGAGGCCCATTTACACGATTTCAGAAAGCGAGTTAAGCCACCTTGGAACCCTGGGTGCCTTTCCGGGAGCCCTCCATGCGCGGCCTGATTTTCACCCGTTGTATGGTGAAGCGCAATTCGCCAATCCACCGACGAGAGGTGAGGTTAAGCGGCATCAGACTTCACTACTCGCCAAAGCCACCATCGGCGCTATCGGAATCGCTCTCATAGGCGTGGTCGCCTGGAAACTGTACCAAAGAAAGCGTTAGGCTCTGAAGAAGTGCAATGCCAGAATAACGATGGGAATCAACGCGGCGGAGCCGATAGCAGCCATGTTCCATTTGAACGCACTGTTATATGCGAGAGTGAGTTTGGATTTTGTTTTCTCAGACTCTTCTCTCAATTGCTCCAATGCGCGTGACGGGACTCGGGAAGTTGGACCACATGAGAGTTAGTCTTTGGGGGTTGATTATGGTTGTAGTGGGTTGGTGTGGTGTTGTCCATCTCCGACGCAGGGAGGCCGTAGGCCGAGTGGAGACGGAGATGGTGCGCTCTTCCTTGCCGCAAAGCTGGCGGGGCTCAGATAGCCCAGCCTACTGTGTGGCCTGAAGGTGTTGTACTCCCTGCGGTAATCTTCGATTAGCACGCGGGCTTCGGTGAGAGTCCAGAACTGCTCCCGGTTGAGACATTCATCACGGAGGCGTCCATGGAAGCTCTCCACATAGCCGTTCTGCCAAGGACTGCCCGGCTCGATGTAGATCGTTTTGATGCGGTTCTCGGCAAGCCATGCCTGCACCGCCTTGGCGATGAACTCACTCCCGTTGTCGCTCCTGAGATAGGCTGGTGCTCCGTGCTCTTGGATGGCTTTGCCCATCCATTCGAGCACATCGTCACTCTTTAAGGCCCGATCAGCTCTCAGGACATGGCACTCACGGGTGTACTCATCCAGGATGGTGAGCATGCGGATCGCTCCTCCACGCGTGGTTCCATCACAGATAAAGTCCCAGGTCCAGACATGCCCCTTGTACTCTGCCTTCACCGGAAGTCCCGTGGAGTGGCCCCTGCGTATGATCTTCCTTTTGGTGGGTGGAACCCGAAGGCCCAAGGCTCTCCTCATGCTCTGGATCCTCCTCTTGCCAACAGGCCATCCTTCCCTCCGAAGCAGTGCTGCGATACGGCGATAGCCGTACCGCACCTGCTCTTCACTGAGTTCCTTCACCCTCTCTATGAGCCTTTGTTCCCAAGGCGTCTTCTCCTTGGGTCGATACCAGTAGCTCGAACGGGGGACTTTCAGGATCCGGCAGATTTTCCTGCCACTTCCCAGTCCTCCATCCACTACCTTGAGTGCATAGGCCCGGCGACTGGCCGGGCTCAGAGCTTTTTTTCGCATACGAATTTGAGGACTCGGTTCTCTAGCAAGCTGTCTGCCAGCATCTTCTTTAACTCGGTGTTTTCACGCTCTAACTCCTTGAGTCGCTTGGCTTCGTTCACCTCCATCTGCCCAAACTGCTTCTTCCACCGGTAAAAACTTACCTGCGAGAGGTTGTGCTCCTGGCACACCTCGGCAACGCTTCTGCCACTGTCCACCTGTCTCAGAATTCGGATTTTATCCTCTTGAAATGACTCGGGAAGCTGGACCACATGAGAGTTAGTTTTTGGGGATTGGTATTGTTGTAGTATGTAGGGGTTGTGATGTCCATCCCCGGCGTAGGGAGGTCGTAGGCCGACTGGAGACGTTGATGAGGGGCAGTCTTCATGGCCGCGAAGGTGGCGAGGCTTAGGTGCCCCGCCCTGCCTAGACCCGTTGACAAAATTCATTATGAAATGAACTTCCCGAGACGAAGGGTCGAACATTTTTAAAGAATTACTTGCGCAGTATACGAATCCGGGGAAGGTTTTGAAAATACTCTCCAACAGGGAGACCCAATGATAACGGATTTAATCAGCGGTTTCTTAACCAGCGGAAAAAGATCAAAAAACGGCTACCTCTCGTAATAACGGGAGGTAGCTATTTTTATGAATTCATGGTCTAGGGCAGCGGCATTACCCAGATAGAGATTATCCCAAAGGACGTCAGAGCATTTTCCGGTACGACCCTACGGGGCTGTGTCCTCAAATCTTCTTCCTTGTCGATAACTGCAAAGGAAAAATTCAATTGTAGCTCCTCCGCTTTCCTTCCGTTATCGGTTGCCAGAGCCTCCGGCTACTGAGCACCTACCACTTCAGTCGCTCCCTCCCCACACCCTCACTTCTCCTTGGGATCTGTCTGAACGAGCGAACCTACTGCCAACAACGCCGCTAGTCGAGCCCGACGACTTGAGAGTTTTCCGATGCTCCAGTCCCTTTCTGTTACTTCGTTGTCTGGTCCAAGGAAGCAGAGGAATAGTTCCACATCCGATAAAACATCATCAATGCTGTAGCAATGTGGGTTGGTGATATGGGATGCCCACCGGTAACCACGTTGGTCTTCAGCTATGCGCCTTAGATAATCTTGGAGTGATTTTTTATTGATGAGGCGGACTGCGCGAGTTGCTCCAGGTTTTTGCTTCCGCAGCGAGATGACATATTTTTCCCCAGTGAGGGGATCGGCTTCCTCCAGAAGCTCCGAAAGCCCAGTACGGGACAGCCCAGAAACTTTGCAGCGTTCACCCTCGTCGGGGAGCCTGATCCAACAATCGTCATCCATCTCAACAGGGTAACATGGGGATCAAGAAGTCATAACAAAAGCTCGAACCTGCACAGGCACAGCTTTTCGATTTGTTATGAATCTGTTATGACTTTAGGCTGTTTTCAGCCTCATTCCTGTCGTAAGTCTCTGATTATCAGAGGTGGTGCGCGATACAGGGTTCGAACCTGTGACCCCTACAGTGTCAGTGTAGTGCTCTACCGCTGAGCTAACCGCGCCTGTGCTAAATGATTTGTGCTTAATCCACTCTTCATTTGCCCTCTTCTCGTTGGGTTGAGGGTCAAAGAGGGAACCACATCCTGATTGAAGAAGGAAGAAAAAAACACTTTGTCACCAAGGGGTCTATTCTGGATTTCTGATCATCCCCAATCTCTACGTGGGGTTGGTAAAATTAAGGGTTCTCTTGAGCTGTCACCGTCACCTGAGCCGTTTGAACCGCTGGCTTGTAGTTCCCATCTCCAGACAGACTTGCCGTGATGGTGACCGTTCCTTTGGCATGGATCGTCGCTGTTGTTCCAGAGATCGAAATAATATGGGGATTGCTGCTCGTGAATGTCACAAGGAGGTTGGAGCTGGATTCGGCAGCAAGAGTAAATGCCTTCCCCTGCACGAAGGGTTCGGTGGGAGACGTTAAGAATAGGAAGGACGGGGTTGCTTTTGCCACCGTGAGCACCTGATGGACAGGTAGAGCCGCTTTGAAGTTGGCATTACTTGTCTGACTTGCGGTGATGGTGGTGCTGCCAGCTCCCGTGATCGTCACCAAACTTCCAAAAACGGTCGCCACATTGGTATTGGAGCTGGCGTAGCTGACCGACAATCCGGAGGAGTTCGTTGCGGTCAGCGAGAAGGTGCTATTAGGTGCGTACGTTTTGGCAGGGATTTTGCCAAAGCTGATGCTCTGGGTGCCCTTGTCTACCGTGAGTATCTGACTCACTGGTGTTGCGGCAGTGTAATAGGTCCCTCCTAGCTGGCTCGCCGTGATGGTGGCACTGCCCACACCCACAATGGTCAGCGTATTGCTGGAAACAACCGCCACATTGGTATCGGAGCTGGTGTAGCTCACAGACAGTCCTGAACTGGCCCTGGCATTCAGAGGGAAGGAGGCATCTCCGTAGGCTTTCGCAGGAAGGGCTTTGAAGCTGATGGTTTGGCTGGCTGGGGTGATAAATGCCGCCTGTCGGATCGTGTTCTGGTCGGATAGATAGAAGTTTCCTTTGCTATCAACGGTGATGCCAGTGGGATGGTCAAAAGTGGCATTGGTTCCTTGGCCATCGGCACTTCCCGAAACGCCAGCCTGTCCCGAAAGTGTCGTCACATTAAGATTCGTGTCTATCTTACGAATGGTGTCGTTGTGTTGATCCGCCACATAGAGATTCCCTTGGCTATCTGAGGTGATGCCCGCGGGCAGAGCAAAGGTGGCATTGGTTCCTTGGCCGTCGGCACTTCCCCGAGTGCGTGCGTGTCCCGCAATCGTCGTCACATTGTTACTACTGTCTATCTTGCGAATGGTGTCGTTGTATAGATCAGTCACATAGAGATTCCCTTGGCCATCACGGGTGATGCCAGTGGGATAGTAAAAAGTTGCATTGGTTCCTTGACCGTTGGCTCTTCCTGAAATGCCTGCCTGTCCCGCAATCGTCGTCACATTGTTACTACTGTCTATCTTGCGAATGATGTCGTTGCCACTATCCGCCACATAGAGATTCCCTTTGCTATCAACGGTGATGCCATTGGGAGTGTTAAAGCTGGCATTGGTTCCTTGACCATTGGCACTTCCCGCATTGCCAACCTGTCCCGCAATCGTCGTCACACTATCATTCGTCCCTATTTTCAAAATATCGTTGTTGACATTATCCGCCACAAAAAGATTGCCCTGACCATCAACCGTGATCGCCGGGGTGATAAACCAGTCGACATTGGCAGCAGGTCCATCAGAGCTACCCTGCAGCCCAACCTGTCCCGCAATCGTCGTCACAGTGTAGTTACTGTCTACCTTGCGAATGGTTTCGTTGTAGAGATCAGTCACATAAAGATTCCCCTGGCTATCACTGGTGATACCAGTGGGATAGTAAAAGGTGGCATTGGTTCCTTGACCGTTGGCACTTCCCTGATTGCCAACCTGTCCCGCAATCGTCGTCACATTGTTATTACTGTCTATCTTGCGAATGGTTTGGTTGGATGGATCAGTCACATAGAGATTCCCTTGGCCATCACGGGTGATGCTATTGGGATAGTTAAAGCTGGCATTGGTTCCTTGACCATCGGCACTTCCCGTATTGCGTGCGTGTCCCGCAATCGTCGTCACAT
>Ga0302149_1000485_pt1 | contig 12549 bp, 6 predicted proteins | sample I_Bog_N1_1_FD_192435 | JGI IMG/M metagenome (GOLD analysis project Ga0302149, IMG submission 192435) | Peat permafrost microbial communities from Stordalen Mire near Abisko, Sweden - I_Bog_N1_1 | ecosystem: Environmental > Terrestrial > Soil > Wetlands > Peat | place: Sweden: Abisko, Stordalen...
GCGTTGTTCGACAAGCCATGCTTGTACTCCGTCGCGAGGGACCACATCTGGCCACCGGTGAAAGCCCATCCACCGTTGGTCTCGACTTGTGCCCACGCCTGGCGCAGGCGCAGCGTGTAGCTGTTGCTCTGGTTGTCGTTCGACGTTGTTCCTGCCGAAAGAAAATCAGACTCAAAGTATCCGCGCAGGATTGCGCTCGATAACTTACCCTCCGCCAATAGCGAGATGCGGGATTGACGACCGCTGGCATTGAATTCGGAGAGCACTCCAGCAGTCTGACCGCTAAACGGAATGGCGCTAAATGATGTATTAACGTCACCACCGGTTGCGCGTTGGCGATTTACCGTTTCCCCGGCAAGAAACCCTCCAGGCGTCAGCTCGATTCCACGAAATCGAATGGTCGTTGGATTCTCCAAAGACTTCGTCTCCGCTTGGTTAGCTTCCACGGCCTTCGTCAGATCGACATTCTTGGCATTCAGTTCATCCACTTTTGACTGAAGAGCCGTGACCGCTTGGGCCTGTGCCGCCTCCGGCTGTTGCGCCTGCGCAGCAGCGGCTTGAGCCGCGGCCGCGGCCGAATGTGCCTGTTGCAGCTCGGCATCACGAATCCCTAGCTGCTTCTTGATCTCCTCCACTTCTTTCTCAAGTTGTTGGTACTTCTCCGTCAGATCTTCTAGTTTGTCGAACTTATCATTGAGTTGCTCCAGAAGGACTTGCTCTCGTGTCTTATGCTCGGCCTTGGCAGACGGAGTGCTTGCGGGCGTGGAGGAATTGGAACTCTGTCCGTGTGCGGCGAGGCTCACGCATACGAGTAGTGCTGCGAAGATGGTCTTGTACCTAGTCATCGAAACGTTCTCCTTGAACTGATGAGCCGAAGTAAATCTGCAACGAAATGGAAGCGTTCATGCAATCGATCACGGGAGGATCGAAAGCGTGACGCTACTGAACTGAGAAGGATCGGCGGTCGAGCTCGCATACAAGGTGACTCTTGCCGGGTTCGGTTGGGCGGCGGGCGCCTGATACAAGACGACAATGCCGCTGCCGCTGGTCGCGTAGCTGGGCACCGGTGCGCTCAGCGTATGCGCTGGGGTGAAGAAGCCGCAGGTTTTATCTACGGTCTGGCCCGGCGGAAGCGGCGTGCCCGGCGCGAGCTCGCCATTGCAGCTTACTGACCAGTTCACACCCAGCATCGACGGATCGTTGACCACGATCGCGTCGAGATTGAGACTACTTCCAACGCTCAACGCCGTGACTGTCGCGACCGTTTTTCCGTTCGCATCGGTAAAGGTAATAGGACCTATCAGCGGCCCGGTGGTGACGTTCGATCCACACCCTGACAGACTCAATATGACAGCGAAAGGGGCGAGAACCAAGGCTGCCCTCATCCGGTGAATGCATCGTTCGGCGGATGAGGTATTGCGGGGTCCATGTGTACTGATTAACTTGTCCACGAGCTTCCTTCTTCTAAAATCCATTTCTGTTCCAATCGGCGACAAGTTGCATCGCATAGTTACGGTGTCTTCCCAAGCTTCTCGTTCTTCACCGCTACAGCGATGGGTGTCACCGCGGGCGTGGCAATCCCCACATACTCTGTGAGTGTGTTGTTGGCGAGCAGTACCCAGACATTGCCCGCTCCGTCCGCCGCGACCATCAGTGTTCCCGCCGCTAGGCTGGGAGAATCGAAGCCGGCATAGGGATGATTGTTGCCGAGCTGGCTCGGAATAATCTCGGTGAGATTAGGTTGCACGCTCGAACCGCCGGCATTGCCAACCCACAGCGTTCCCGCTCCGTCGAGAGCAATGCCACCTGGGTTATAGATGGAGCCAAGATCAGCGCTACTGCCTCCTGGAGGGCCTCCGGCATAGCATGTATCTTGAAGTACCGATCCGAGGCCGCCATAGGCCGGCATCTTACATAATTCCCCATCGGCGGCTAACCAGATGTTCCCCGAGCCGTCAGCAACCATCTGCGATTGGATCGATCCGTTGCCCAACTGGGCCTGGACAACAAGCTGTCCGACGGTATCGCTCAGCTCCGATAGAAGGAAGCTGCCACCAGATGGTTGACTGCCAACCCACACATTGTTCGAATCATCGATCGCGATCGGACCGATGCTTGTTACCCCAGGGTTGGTATATCCGTCCTTCGGCGAGAGCTCCGTGCCGACGCTGTTGAACTTCATCACGCCGGTGCTGTTGGTAATCCAGATATTGCTCAAACCGTCGATCGCCATCCCGAGCCCGCTAGCTCCTCCCGCAAAAGGGCTCCCCTCGGCGGTTGTTCCGGCAGCATAGAGCTCGGTCAGATTGTTGACTCCGGAGATCCAAACGTTACCCGAGACGTCAATCGCAAGGGGACCGGGAGCGAGGATGCCCCCGGCGCTGTAACCGGCGGATGGGGAGATGGCAGCGCCTAGACCACTCCACTCGATGACGTGATTGCCAGTGCTGTCGGTGATCCAAAGGTTATCGTTCGTGTCGATGGCAAAGAAGCTGGCCGTGCTCGATGCGGAGAGGCCGCCGCCACCAGTAAAGTTCAACGCGATCGAAAAATCATTCGGCTGGGTGGTAAGGATCGGCTGGAATGGAGATTTGGCTGAGGGAATGCCTGCAAGATTCCCCACTACAATGTTGTAGCCAAAGCTGCCTCCAGGATGCTGGGCGATGTTGAACGCTGCCTGCAGGGTGTCCGTGGGCGCAACGTAGTTGTAGAGCCCTCCGTTGCCTAGAGGCGCCGTATTGGAAAACAAATTGCCGCAGGCAGTGCCGTCCTGGTACGCTCCGCCTGAGGTAACGGTGCAGCTGTTCAGAATATCCGCCAGCGTGTTGATCTCCACGTAGGGCACTGCGGCGTTACCGGAGGGTGTGGACGTCTGAGGCTGCCCCGTACCAATATTGACCAGGTTGTTGACTGCTGCGAAGGCGTTCGCGAGACCTGCCGTATTGGTGCTGCTCGATCCAAGATTAAGATAGCTCCTGTTGCCAGTAAGAGCGTCATTGGCGGCAAACGGTGCCAGGGGCCAAGCCGATGCCACGGTTGTGACCTCGTTGATCACCACCGTCCCCGAACTAAGCGTGCTGCACGAGCCCAGGGCTGTCATCATGGCCAGATTCGGGTTCGCGCCATTGGTGCCGACTTGTCCGCCGGTAGCGACCAGATAAACCTGACTATTAGTCTGCGGACAGCTGTAGCCGGCAGCGACCGTGAAGTTGCCGTTGCTGTCTGTGGTCGCATAGGCGCTGCCCCCCGGCGCATAGATCAGGCTTGAAGCAGAGCCATACCCGCTTGTACCCGCTGCATACAGAGCTACCGATGCTCCGACGACGGGTTGCGTGCCGGCCTGAACAAGACCATTCAACGCGGGACCGGTCACACCGTTGGAAATCGAAATAGTTGCCGATGCCGTCGCCGAGGGTTGGGCGTGCGCGGTCGCAGTTAGGGTGACCGTTTTACCCTGCGACGTTGCAACCGGAGCTGTGTATGGAATCGATAGACCGCTGGGCCATCCCTGGACCGTGGTCGCGGTCACTGCTGCAACTGCTGGAACAAAAGGTGTCGTAGGCGTTGCGGGAATTGCGGGAACAGCTGCCACGGTGGTAAAGAAACCGCACCCGCTGGCACAGACCTGCCAATCGACTCCAGCGTTAGTCGTATCGTTAGTTACCGCGGCGTTGAGATTGACGACGGCGTATCCCGGCAATTGTGATGGAGCAGACGGAACGAAGTTGATCGACACGTTCGTCGATGGGGTGATGGTGATGGCCGGCGTCGAATAAACGCTCACGGCGCTGTCCGCGGTCGAAGTGGCCACGATGGTTACCGTGCCACTAGGAGCCACGGGTGGCGCTATATAGTTTGCTGTAGCTCCGTCCGCAGTCTGATACGGCGCGACATAGCCGCAACCGCCCGGAACGGTGGAACCACAAGTTACACTCCAGGTCACACCTCCGGGAGAGCTGTCATTGGTGACAGTCGCGCTCACGGGGACCCGTTCAAGAGTGGTGATCGTGGACGGAGGCCCTTGTACGAAAGCGATGGTCGGCACCGGCGTGGTGATCGTGATGTCGGCGATGCCGGGATTGGATGGAGATGTCCCTGCAGAGGCAGCGCTAATGGTCACGACCTTACCGCTGGGAATAGCAGACGGAGCCGTATAGGTCGTCTTTGCGCCGCTGGCAGTCTGTGCCGGAGAGAAATTACCGCAGGCTCCAGGACTACCGCAGCTCGCGCTCCAAACGATGTTTTGACTTCCCGAACTGGCCGTCGCCGAAAGACCTACCGCGGCGTTTTCTCCCAGCGTCACCGGAACTGCACCCAACTTAATCGTGATAGGCGCGGTCGATGAGACAGTGGCTGTGGCCGAAGAACAGATCGATGGCTGAGAGTCGGAACAAGCGGTGAGGGTAATCGTCCCCTGAGCTGGAACATTACTCGTGTTCACGTAGGTTGCGGCTACACCGCTATTCGACGCGGACGGCGGATTGCCACAGTTTGAAGCGCTACAGCTCACGCTCCAGGTCACACCTTTCCCGGCCGGATCATTCAGGACCGTAGCGATGAAAGAGACCGAACGGCTCGATCCGGCGCTGGTTACGTAGACATTCTGCGGAGAGATGCTCACGGTAATCGAAGGAGGGGCCGAATTCGGAGTGATCGAAACCGAGACACTGGCCGATTTAGTTGAGTCGGTAACAGAGGTTGCGGTAATGACCACCGTCTCCGCTGTTGTGACCGAGGGCGCAGTATAGGTCGTCGCGGTGGTGGTATTCGGCGTGGTTAGCGTTGGGCTCAACGACCCACAGCTTGCAAAGCCGCAAGTCACCGTCCAGTTGATCCCGGCTGCCGTCGTATCGTTCAGAACGTTGGCTTGGTAGACGGCAGTGCCACCACTCGAGACTGTCGATGGATCGGCGGTAAACACAACCGATATGGGCAGAGCAACGATCGGCAACGTCACGCTACTCGTCGCAGACGGGTTATCAGTGGCAGAAGCCTTGATCACGACGTTGTTCCCCAATGGGATCGTAGAGGGCGCGGTGTAGATCGAGGCAGCTCCGGCGGATGTATGTGTGGGAGCAAAGGAGCCGCAGGCTCCCCCTGTAAGGCTTCCATTCAGAGGATTGCCATTGCAGATCACGGTCCAATCAACCCCGGCATTGCCCCCACCGCCGCTTGGTGTCATGCTGACATTCGCCGCCGTCCCAACGGCCAGTGAGGTCAGCTGTCCGACGACAGTCCCACCTGGACTGGTAATCGAGATGGGGCCAGCCTGAACGCCGGAGCTACCGCCGCAGCCGCTCAAGAATCCGAGTATCACCGCCGTTATTCCCAGCGAGATCTTCTGTCGGAGGAGACATGCTTCATCTCTGCGAAAGAAAGAGAAGCCCCTCACCCACAACCGAACAGGGGCCGTACCTTGGTAAGGCGAGCGGTCGATGACTCCTCGCCCACAACAAAGCAAAAACCTTGCATGAACGGCACGAGATAGTTGGCTCAGCATACTCTGCTCTTCCTATTTCCTTCCGCGGTTGGCCGCGGTGTTGTCGTCATGGATCCTGGTTTCATGCGCGCTGGCGCGCACCTGGTCCAACGACGCAGAGAGATCACCGAGGATGGATTCTGCACGGCGAGGGGAAGGATCGGCACCGAACGTAAGCTCCTTACATAACGCGAGATTTCGTGCAGACGCACTCGTCAGAAGCATGGTCCTGTCCACCGATATTGCAGACGCCGTGGAGTTCGATAGGGCTTCGACCTGGTTGAGCAAGTTCCGCTCTTGTTGCAGAGCAAGAAACAAGCGTTCTCGATGCGAGAAGATGAGTTCAGATAACGTGGCAGATGCTATATCCGTCATCTTCTCCCCTGCCCCGAATCGGGCGACTAGATCGGTGATGGCCCGACTCTCCTGATCGATGGTCAACGCACTATTTGTCAACTGCGCGGAGAGGCCGCTCACAGTCGTCAGGCCGCGCCCATGGGCAGCAAAGTAAATTTCCAGTGGCGAGGGCTGCTGGGGCGAGCTAGCACCCATCGATTGGCTGTTTACTTCCTCGCTGCGGTCGGGGTGCCGCCGTAGCTCCTCGATGCTCAGGATGGCAACCGATACTAATGGGATTGTGCGCAGCTGCGTTTCCAGCTCTGCTCTTCGCATTTCTGTCTCTACAAGACCCTTCACCTGGACTCCACGCGCGTCACGATCAATCCGGATCTGTTCTCCGCTGTCCCCATGGAGTTCGTTCAGGACCAGCCTTGCACTCAACTCCGCCTCATCCACTTCCTTTTCACTTGGCAAAAGAGGCATATGTAGAACAAGTGCTGGCTGCGGGCGAGCGTTCGCTGCAGTCGCCGGGGCTTCAGGAGATTCGAACAACACGGCGGTGGTTTCGGTCCATGGCAAGACTTGATAATCTAGCTCCGCGATCTCCACGGTCTCCATATTCCGAAAGACGATGGTGCGCTCAATTGGATGAAAATCAGATTCGCGCACTGTAAGCGCTTGCGACACAACATCCCCATCGGGAACGGTCGTAGTCAGCATAAGGTTCTTGCCAGTTTTCTGGATTCGATCCTGGCGCACGCGCTGATGATCATGCCAGTCCTGGTAGGAGGTCGCGGAAAGCGGATCATTCCAAAGCACGCCGGCGGTTGCGAGCGAATCCTTCAATTGGTTGTCTTCACCGGCGAGTCTCTGGGGTTTCGGCTTCCTCCGGCCATGCGCGTCGCGATAGATCTTCCGAGACAGCTCACGTCGTGACGTCTTGATTGAGACACGTTGGCAAATCACTCCCGCTGCAGTATTTGTGGTGGTCGCATCCCATGCCTCAGCGCGGACCAACAGCGTGTTCGACGTGATGTTCGGCTGAGCCTGATGGATCCATGTAACGAGACACGCAACGGAGGCAATGGCTAGGACGATACTGGTCGCGAACATTGGGTTCATAGGTGGAAACGCGCTGCGTGCAGCCCTTTCTCGCTTCGGAGTCAACCGAGGACTGCTGGAAGCCTCATGGAAGAGGCGATTCAACCGTGCAGCAAAGAACGCACGATGCGCAGGGTTCCTAGGAAGATCTCCTTCCACTAAAGCGTCGCAGTAGGCGTCAACGCTGAGAGCCGCTTGGCGCAGACACTCGTATCTGGCACGGCACGAACGGCAGGTTAGCAGGTGCTTCTCCGCTTGATGTCCCGCTCGGAGCGAGAGCTCATGGTTAAGCAACAGCAGCATATCTTTGGAGGAGAGGTGGCTCCAGAAAGAAATGAAGGGAAAAATATTGCACAATTGCTGAATCAATGGACTCACAGACCTCCGGTCAATCGCATTAGGCCTCGCTTGACTAGATAGATCGCACGCGATTCAGTGACACCCAGCACCGAGCCGATCTCCCCATAGCGCAAACCCCGCGCGCGCAACAAGATGCCGTTGCGTTGCTTGGTGGTCAATTTCGTCATAGCTTGATTTACTCGCTTCATTGCTTCCTTTTGCAGATAGATTCGTTCTGGATCGGATTTCGGATCGGCAGGCTCTTCTTGATTCACGTCCTCTGGGTCCGTCCTGTCCCGCTCGTTTGCCCTATGAATATCCATGGAAAGGTTATGCGCCACTTGAAACAGCCAGGAGCGCAAATTGGCGTCGTTTACTCCCGTGATGAGGTGCTTCGCCAGGCGAAGGAACGTTTCCTGGACCACATCTTCTGCCTCCTCCTCATCGAGCTTCAGCGTTCGAAGGTACTTATAGAGGTAGGAACTGTATTGGTCGTATAGTTCTAGGATCTTGCGCTGTCGTTCGACGTCCTCCTGCTTAGTCAAAAAGATCAACCCCGAGTTGCTGACAGCCTGCGCGTCTTGACAGGTGCAAGCCTCATCCGACATCAATTCCATCTTGCCGTCGCCACGCATGGGAACCGCCTCTGCTCGTTTCATTCTTGGGCGCTGCATCCGCGCTCCGGAAGAAGAGATCTTCCCTCTTACCCCACCATCTCCCAGGGATGTAAGTGCATCCTGGAGATAGCTGCTTTGGAGTGCCGACGATTTGCCAGAGTGGCTCGATTATGGGGGAGGCAATACAACAATCATGTCAAGTTCAAATTCACCTTCGATTAATTCCCAGCACATCAAAATGATTGTTCGCATCGCTTTTCTCTAGGGCGCTATTGGCCTGAAACCGGTAAGCGACAAAGATTCGGGACGCGACCATACGCGCCGACGGCCCGATCGGATCCTCGGGCACTGAACACAGCCGCTTTACACATAAGCGGTAAATCAATCATGAGAGGCAAAAAGGTTGCAGAAAACGGAAGTGCGAATCGCTTCATTACTGCTTTCTCCTGAACAACTGAGTACCGAATTCCTTGAATAAGCGCCGAATAAGCTGCCCTGTATCTATTGGCCAAAAGTCAGCTACCAAACACGTAAGCGCAAGCGCTCGATGGGCCGCCGAAGGTGGAATGGCGCCGCGTTATCACCGCTTCAGCAAATTGAAACTCTGCCGAAGACATAACGTTTTTGGTGGCGATTTCCCAACTACCCAGGAAAATTTATTTTTAGGAGATTTGCTCAACTGCAAGAGAATCCCGCAGGAACAATGGAACGTTCTGGAAAGAATATCTAGCTAGAGATATATAGCACCCGTCGCACGACATTATGACAATAGGATGAATTGTTCGGATCGGCCACTGCTGCGTGGCGTGGAACTGCATCCAGTCGAGGTCGTCGTACATACACGTGCCATACCATCTGCGACGATCTCTGGGGGCGAACACTTGCGCTTAGACAAGAAATTTGCCGCGCCCTGACGCGACATATGCAGGAAGGCACGGACCGCGCTTCATGAGAATGTCCCCTCCGCAAGAAAGCACTCGTCTTCAGGGAGGGGACTCTTATTTGCTAGAAGGAGATCCGCCCAACGATCTCCATGATGCGCGGATCCGCCGGACTATTCACCACTCCCGGATCTGGATCATCCGGCCCAATGCCAGTATTCACGCCATTGAAGGTGGGATGATTGGCAACGTTGAACGCCTCTGCACGGAGTTGAAAGTTGATTCTTCCCCGAACCGGGAATGTCTTATATAGAGCTGTGTTGTAACTGATTTGCCTAGGTCCACGAATGGACCCGACCGCGGCGTCTCCAAAGAAGCCGTAGGCAGGAACGGCAAAAGCATTTGGGTTGAATATCTGATTCCAATTGTCGCCATTGTGCAAAGGGCCAACCCGGTTTGGCCTTGAGGCCAATGCGGTGTCTGGAGCGTCAGTGCTTGGCGTCAAAGCAAATCCGCTCTCGAGAAGCGCGATGCCCGACAAGGACCACCCACCAATCAGTTCTCTCTTCCAGCCGGTCGTTGCATTGGTCAGCGGCAACGCATAAATGATGTTGCCGCTAAAGATATGCGTACGATCGAAGTTCCTTGGGCCATACTCGCAGGTAAGGCAATAGCTGTTCTGGTCGGTGCTGTAGGACGTCCGGTAATTACTGCCGCCGTTTGCATCGCCCATGGCCTTGCCGTACGTATAATTCAGCGTGGTCTGCCAGCTCTTGCGTTTCACTCTGAACTGCGATTGCAAAGAGTTGTAGTTGTCGTTCCCCACATAGACGTACTCATTGATACTGCTGATTCCCTGGTAGGGACGAAGATAGGCTGAAGAGACCGCATTTGTATTGAGACAAGGATCGAAATCGTACACAGCAGAAGGTGCCTGTCCCTTGGCCAGACAACTTAGAGAATAGGGTGTGTTGGTGGGCTTGACCTGGTTCTGGTCGGTATCGATGCGAAGATGGCGCCCTAGTGATCCGGCATAACCGACCTGAAAGACCGCATTGGCAAAAAGCTGGCGCTCCACAATAAGACTAAAGCTCTGAATCTGTGAGGCTCGGAAGTGAGTATTCACCTCGACGAGCGCCTGCGGAGTCGGCACCGCTATCTTTTCGGCGCCTGCTGTAGGGTTTTCGATGGTCCCCGAAAGGAAGTCAACATTGGCAACACCCGGAGGATTGGAGGTAAGAGCATCGGCGATTCGGAAAGGCACGCGTGTATAGCCCACTCCATAGCCACCATGAACGGAAGTGCGATTGTCGCTGGTCAGAGCGTAAGCGAATCCTACCCGCGGGGCCGGGTCAATCATGCTGTCATGAAAGAAGCCCCGCGGTACGCCGGGCGTCGTATTGAACACGAGGCCGTTATCCAGATCTGCAACCGTTCCTGTGGCGGTGATAGGAACGCTGGCAGAGTTCGTCTCGTAGATGCCTGAAGGAAGCACGATCGGGGCAAGCGCCGCGTTGAACTGGGACGGATTAAAGCTCGACGTTTCGCTGTTTGGCCCGGTCAACCAGTCGGGAGAATAGTAGAAAAAACGCATCCCAGCATTGATGGTCAGGCGAGGAGTCGCCTTCCAGTCATCCTGCACGTAAAACTCAGTAGAACGATAGTGAGCGGTGTAGTGCGGTTTGGCGCTCTGCTGGGTGAAGCTATCATGCAACCCGAGCAGATAATCTGCCGCGCCGCTTCCAGTATACGTTCCGCCGAAACTCATATTGCCCCACGGCTCACCTGTGGTGATCTGGTTCTTAATTCCGAAGATGTAAAAGCCGCCGACCTGCAGACTATGCTTCCCTACCAGGAGACTGAAGTCGTCGTTGATGATGCCCTCTCCATCGCTCGCATTGACCGGCCGCGAACCGGGACCAAATCCCTCATAGCCGCCAATGCTGATGTTTGGAATAGAGTTCGTCGTATTGGCGTCCGGGTAAAAATATGCTATCTGCACTCCCGTAGGAATCGTGGCGGCGGTGGTATGAAGCCTCGGCTTATCAAAGGTCTCTGCAACCGATGCGGTATTCACGATGTTCGACCCAAAGGTGGACGTAAGGCGCATCATCATATTCAGGCCGCTAGTAAAGGTGGAATCGGAAATCGTCGTAGCCGACGGAGCAAAATCGTCAACCTGCTCGTACATGAATCGCCCCGTCAGCATTTCCTTTGGCGAGAATTCGTGGTCGATTCGGTAGTCATGATCGATCTGGGAAAAAGTACTCGGAGCGTAATTAACGTAGTTGAAGGAGGGATTGGAAGCATTTTCGGTCGGCTCATAGGTATTGAGCAGAGTGATGGCATCCTGATCGATACAGCTCGGATTCAACACCGTGGCAGAGGCAATACAGTTGGTCTTGCCTTCCGCCGCTAATAGACTTTGGCCCTGCGCGGTTAGCGTAAGTCCTGCGGTCGGCAAACCTATGCTTCCCGCGAGATTGCCTGTACGCATAGCCTTCGTGATCACAAAGGCGGTAGCGGTGTTGCCTGTTGTCTTAGCCCACCATTCGTCCGAGGCAAAGAAAAAAGTCTTCGGGTTATGGTGCCAATCGTACAGTCGGGGGATTTGCAGCGGGCCTCCGAGGCTGAAACCGTAGATGTTCTGGTGCAGCGCAGTCTTTACCCCCTTACTGTAATAATCGCTGGCGTCCATCGCATCGTTGCGGAAGTAGTCCCATAGAGATCCATGGTAGGTCTCCGTACCGCTCTTGGTGTCGACCAGAACGGTGCTGTTCGAGGCCGTCCCATAGCGTGAGCTATAGTTCGCCTTTAGAACCGTGAATTCGGAGATCACATCCATCGATGGCGAAACATTCAGGTTGATGTAGTTTCCTGTGTTCATGTTGTAGACGCCATCGATGGAGTAGGTCGTATCATCCGTTCCGGTGCCTCCGATGGAGAGCGTTGTTGTGGAACTCAGGCCGCCACCGGAATATTGGCTGTTCCCATTCGTATTGTTGACCCCCGGGTTCAGGGTTGCCAGCGACTGGAAGTTTCTCCCGTTCACAAGCAGCGTTGAGATTTCCTTAGAACCGATGGTCGAGGAATCTTCCGAGGTCTCTGTCTTCACCTGCAGCGTGTTGGCCTGCACTGTAACGGCTTCCTGTGCGCCACCAGGCGTCAGTCGTTCGGACACATCTCTTCGCTGGCCGGGATCCAGGTGAACGTGCTGGATAGTGAAGCCCTTGAACCCGTCCCGCCGGAGGACTACGGTGTAGTCTCCGCTCGCCATGGCTTCCTTGGAAAAGAACCCCTGACCGTTGGTTGTCAAGGTGCTGCTCACTCCAGTTTGCTCATTGCTGACCGTCACGGATGTCGCGGGCAGAGACGCACCGGTTGTATCGCTGATCGTTCCGAAAATTGCTCCAGTGTCGGCACTCTGCGCAAACACCGAATGCAGAGAAAACGTGAGCAGAAGAATTATCAGGAATCGTGCAGTTGCCAGGCTTCTCGGGTTCATGACCTCTCCAAAATAGAATTGCGTGGTGGACCGTGACAGGAGCGGACCGATGAGGCAAACCTCCTCGATCCTTCTCCTCTTCCAAGGACATTTACTTGCGGCTTTCCAAGGAATACGTGAGACGGGAATGCCGCGCTCAGTATGATTAGCAACACCGGACCGTACAAGTCAGGTCAAATCACGCAGAAACGCTGTCTCGTAACATCGCTGAACATCGCCACATATCTTCATTGCAAGAGAGTTAGCCGCGCTGCACCATAGCTTCCTTCACCAGACTTTAATGTCGAT
>Ga0302149_1000507_pt1 | contig 12320 bp, 10 predicted proteins | sample I_Bog_N1_1_FD_192435 | JGI IMG/M metagenome (GOLD analysis project Ga0302149, IMG submission 192435) | Peat permafrost microbial communities from Stordalen Mire near Abisko, Sweden - I_Bog_N1_1 | ecosystem: Environmental > Terrestrial > Soil > Wetlands > Peat | place: Sweden: Abisko, Stordalen...
GTTTGGCCTGACAGTGTTGTAGTGACGGAACACCTATGGTCTCGAGTATTGAGGTTGGATATTGATTCCGAATCGGATTTCTGGCAATATGAATGCCAAAGTGAGCGGGCTATGCGAATTGCTCCTTCCCCTACCCTTCGCATTGCTTCCGGTTTGCTGCTTGCCGCGCTGCTGATTGCCGTCGGCTATCAAGTCTTCCGGCGGTTGAATTCTCAGGCACCCGACGCGTTGCTGGAGCGAGCCGACGAGATGTCGTGGCTCAACGACTGGATTGGGGCAGAGCCCCTTTACCGGCAAGCTGAACTTCAGTTCACGCAAAAGCACCAACTCTCAAAGGCACTCTACGCTCGTGTCAGCCAAGTGCCTGCGCACAGCGAGTCCTCCACCTCGGTTCCAAGTCAAATCGCACTCCTTCGAAAGGAGCTCGACCTTCCAGAGGCGGCGGATTCTGAAACGCGCCTGCGCATCCTGACCATTCTCGGAATGCTCGAAGTGAACTACGACTCTGGAACGGCGCGCGATACCTGGGCGGAGGTAAAAGCGCTCGCGAACCGGCAACACCACTACCTGCTCGTAGCGCGGGCGATGGGAGAGCAGGGTGTAGCGGCGTTTCTTCTGGGCGACATAGGAACCGCCAAAAAGAATGTGGTCAGAGCATGGATGGTCGCCAAAGTCGTCGATCCGGGCGCTCACGTTCGGTACGCGAGCGTGTACGGCGCGGGCCTTGTAGAGTTGCACAAATATCAGGAGGCACTCGGACCCCTCAACGAGGCCATCCAAGTTGCTGGAAAGACACACGGGGCGGCTTATCCGACGATTGCCATTTCGGCGAAGATTGAAGCTCTCAGCGGCCTCGGAAACAACAAGGACGCGCTTGCGCTCGCCGCCGAGGAGTTGCAGAAGGTCTCCGCCTACCATCTTGCAGGACATCTCTATGAGCTTTATCTGGTACGAGCAGGCGTGTACGAACGAATGGGCCAATGGGATCAAGCGTTAGCGGATTATGCCCTATCCGCCCAATATGCAAGGCAGCTTTCGTATTGGCGCGGATTGACCCAGGTGGAAGGATTGCTTGCTGAGGCTTATGTCCATCAGGGGGCACTGCATCCGGCGCTGGCAGCGGTCAACGAAGCGATTGCTGCGAATGAGAACATCCCCGACGAGCTTTACTTCGTGCCGCGCAATCTTGGGATCAAAGCAGCAATCATGGCCAGCCTTGGCAACACAAAGGCATCGAATGAGCTGTATGAAAAGAGCGCGGATCTCCTGGATGCACTCCTCAGCAAGGTTCCCACCCCAACGGCTGAGCGCCAACTTCTGAATGATCTCAGCATCGTATACGCGGGGTACTTTGCCTCCCTGAGCGACCAGGGCCGCATGGAAGATGCCTTCCGAACGCTTGAGCGGGCGCGCGGGCGAGTGGAGGCACAAGGCCTTTCCCATCACGAAGTCATTCTGCCGCATGAACCAGACGCAGCTGAACAGAACCTCACCAAACTCAACATTCAATTGCTGAACACGGACGATTCGGCCGCCAGAGGGCATATTCTTGAAGCAATCTACAGCACAGAACAACAGCTCGGCGCAGATCCATTATCATACGTTGCACCGGCGGCGCCTGTCGCACTGGGCGAACTTCAGCGCGACCTCAGCGCATCGGAGTTGTTTGTTGAATATGTGTTGGATGAGCCAAACTCCTATGCACTCGCCGTGACCCGCAATTCGGTCCGCCGGTACACCCTCCCGCCGAAAGACCTGCTTGAGCGGGAAGCGGCACAGTATCGTTCCACTCTCAAGCGAAAGAAGGAAGACCCGGCTCTCGGGCAACAACTGTACGACGGCCTGCTCGGCGGAATCGCGGAAGTCAGGGACAAGCAAGACCTGATCGTCGTGCCAGATGGCGGACTACATCTGCTTCCCTTCTCTGCTCTGGTGAACGGCGGACAGTATCTCATGGCCTCCCATCAGGTCTCAGTCGTGCCGTCGGGCACCGTGTTCAATCTGCTGCGGCATAGATCCGATCAGGCGACACATAACAACCTTCCCTATGTTGGAGTTGCAGCGTGGACCTCAATGGCACCGCAGCCGACACTGCTTGCCAGAGTTCGTGACGCCGTTTCTGGACCGGAGCGCCGCCAACTGGTCGCTCTGCCGGAGAGCCAAAACGAGGTTGAGAGCATAGCCACCGATCTCCCAAAGCCAAGCACCATCCTGCTCGGCGACCACGCGACGGAGACAAACTTCAAACAGCTCCCACTGAGCCAATACAAGGTCATTCACCTGGCTCTCCACGGGTATGTCGATCCCGAGATCTCGGATCGCTCCGCGCTTGTCTTTGCTCCGGAGATTTCCGCCCAGAACGATGGCCTGCTCCAGGTGCGCGAGATCCGGAACCTCCAACTCAATGCCGATCTTGTAACACTCTCGGCCTGTGAAACTGGGGTAGGGCCCGTCGGCGAGGAAGGAGTGGAGAACATTGTGAATGCATTCGTGGCGGCGGGCGCTCGGAGCGTTGTATCGACGCTTTGGGAGCTTGAAGATCACGCGACCGCCCAACTGATGGCCAACTTCTACCAGCACCTGGGCCATCACGAGCGAAAGGCTGAGGCACTCCGTCAAGCGCAGCTCGAGATGCTCAAGACAGGCGCCCCGCCGTACTATTGGGCCGGCTTCCAACTCGACGGCGAGCCGAGCGACAATCTATTCCCCGAGCCAAGCTCGAAAAGATCGTCCAGGAGCACCCGATGACATGGATTTCGGCTGCTAACTCCGCACCGTCCGTTCAACTTTCCCTGCGTGACCGCCACGCGGTCCTCGAAAATGTCCTTGCTGCTCTGCGCAAACGGTTCTATGCGCATGAAAAGCTGAACATCGATTGGCAGGCCGCTGTTGATCGCCACCGTTCTTTGATCGAGAACGCCGGTACCGCAGAGGGTTTTGAGAAGGCCTTGGGTGAGTTATTGGCAGAGTTGCACACCTCCCACCTGGGATTCTTCCATAGGAGTGCCCGCAGGGCTTCGAGCCGGGCCGCACTCAGCGCAACCTACCTGGCAGAGGATACCTCGTATGGAAGGCGCTGGATCTTTCAGGATGTCCACGCAGGAGGAGCAGCGGCGATCGTCGGCATTGAGCCAGGGGACATCCTTCTCAGTGTCGATGGCCGGGAGATTACTCCGCCGGAACATCCTGTATTCGCCATGGGCAGGCCGGCGACACTTGAATTTGTAGACAGGGGCAACCGTCAACGAACTGTTTCCGTGGAATTGGCGCGCCCCAAGGGGAAGAAACTCCACTTTGTCGAGCCGAGGCTCGTCGAGGCGCGACAGCTTGGCGACGGGCTGGGCTATTTGAAAATTGCCATGTTTCCCGGAATGATCGGGGTCGAGGTTGCGAACGAGATCGCCCGCGCTGTCGAGAGTCTGGGTACGATCAATAGCCTGATCATCGACCTGCGCGGCAACACGGGCGGAGGGATCGGCGCGCTCCGCGTCATGAGTCTGCTCACGCCGGACAAACTTCCCGTCGGATTTGCTCTTGATAGAAACCGCATCAAACCAAATCTCGAATCGGAGAAACACCAGTTCCCCAGATTCTCAAGAATCCCATCATCCACCAGGACCTTGTGGAGGCTTGCCTTCCACTTTGGACCTGCCATGTTGGCGAAAAAGCCCATTGTGCTTCAGACCGAGGGGTTGGGCGAGAAACCATTTCACGGGCAGGTCGTTCTCCTGGTAAACCGCCACACCGCCAGTGCCGCGGAGATGACCGTCGCGTTTGCACGAGAGAACCAGCTCGCCACAATCGTCGGCGAGAAGACGGCCGGCCGTCTCCTTTCCGCGACTTCCGTCAAAGTCGGCTGTGGCTTTCGACTGGCAATGCCAACGGGAGCGTACTACACATGGAATGGGTCGGTGGTCGAAGGAACGCCGATGGAGCCGGACGAGCTGATCGAATTCAGTTGGCAGGAAAAGCGGATGGGGACGGACAGACAACTCGACCACGCTATCGAACTCATTCGAGAGCACATCGGAGCACGTTCCACTTGAATTCGCCTCTGCTCCAGCGCACCTATTTGATTTGCAAAGGATAGTAGTAGGACGCCTGATCCTGGCCGTGGGTCGTGTCCAGAAAATAGGCTCCCGCCTTGGCCGCCCGCAGATCCAGTTCGACGGATACTGATTCGTGGTCGCCATTGACCATCGCTGGTGCACTCTTCTGAGCCACGACTCCATTTCCATCCTTGTCCTGCGTAACTGCCACAGCGTACTGTCCAGATGGACTGAAGCGGGGAAGGATGATCGTCAGCCTGACCATCGCGGCCGGTAAGGACACAGATTGCAACGGACTTGGCTGATTGCCTCGGATCGTGCCGGCGTCCCACAGGTTAACCGTTTCCGATACTTCCGCCAAGTCTGTCGATGCGTGTTGTCGGAGTCTTCCGCTTCGTGCGAACGTGATCAGGACGGCAGCGATCACGGCGCACACGGCCACGGTGGTTGCGAGCACCATTTTTCGCCGGCGTGAGCGATGTTCCCGGCGGAGGGCAAGTAGCCGACTCATGCACGTCGGACAGTTCGCGGCGTGAGCGATTCTTGGGTCTGAAAGCGCGATCCACTTTGCCCTTCGAGCCAGATCCTTTAGGAAGGCTTCGTCCGGGCACGGACCGACAGGAGTCGTTTCGCCGCCAAGCACTCGCATCTCGTGCTGCTGTGCAAGCCATGATTCAAGACGGTCCTCGGAACGCGAGGGCCAACGCCAATTCAGCCGCATTTTGGGGACTCTCCAGGATGGGAAAGACTGCGGACTACCAACCTCAGTTCCCGAAAGTATGCACGACGCACCGCGCTGTAGTCCATTTCAAGTTTTCCACCGATCTCCCGCCACGAATACCCCAGCCAGCGCCAGGCAAGAATCGATTGTGCCGTCGGCGAAAGGCGCGAAATCAATTCTCTGGCATGCGCGCTCTGCTCTGCCTCGGGATAGCCGACATGAAGCTGCTCCATATCGCGCATCGACCCAAACGGCAACTCGCGGCTATGCTTCGCTGCGAGTTGCTTGGCCTGTCGCCGGATGACGCTCTTGATCCGGGCAGTCAGTTTTTGTTCCGGAGTATCGCTATGGCGAGCAAGGTACAGAGAAGCATTTTGAACGGCGTGGTCCATCAGATCGACTGCGGCATCCTGGTCGTTGAGGTATGTCCAGGCGCACAGGAAAGCGTAGGACCATGCTGCGTGAGCAGAGGTCTCCAACTTCTGATCGGAAGCCGGATGCCCGGTCGAATAGGCCCAACTCCACGTCAGTTCTTTGCTGCTACGGACGTTTGGTGTCATACGCGTGTGTCGGCGCAGGGGATTGACGACCAGTTAACTCGTAGTATAGCCACCTTTCTTGTTTTAAGTTTCGAAAAAATTCCGTAGCCCTGCCACAAAACCCTGTCTCGAATGCCTTTAGTAGATAGAGGGCCCTCGTGCGAAATCACCGGGGGGTGCAGCATACGATTGCCCGTAATCTGGCAACTCGGATTGATCTTCATCTGAATAAAAGTCGCGTCTGCTTCTGCATGATCAGTTATCGGCGCTCGGTGAGTTAGCCGCCGGCCGCACAAGCTAAGACTCTTCTGCCGGATTGAACCGCACGTTCAACGACATCCGAACTTGATCTTCTTGCCCTTGAGAAGATCCCTGTCGAGGCGAATATGGCAACCTTCCCCAAATTGCCGGAGCGCTCCCCACAGTGGAGTGCAGAAGCCATGGCCATGTCTGCTCAGGCCAAAGTGCTTTCTGGATCCAAACTTGAGCAGCTTGTAGTTCGCCTGCAGCGTCACAGCGGGCGCCCAAAGGAAGCCTGCTGGCGCTTCATCATTCAGTACGGCATCAAAGGGCACCATGACCATCGACGATGGACAGAGACTGAGTTTGAAACCGTTCGCGAAGAGCTTGTGAAGCGATCGATCGAAGAGGTCGCGAGGAAAGTCAATCGGACACCGAAGGCGATCCGCAACATGCTCAAGCGAAATAGTTTGAGCATGCGCGAGATCCGGTGCGATCTGTTTTCTGTGGAGAGCCTCGCAATCGCCCTCCACGTTCGAAAGTCGGAGGTTGTCTTCTGGATTGAACAGGGTTGGCTCCAGGCATCCATCGTCTGCCGCGGCAAGTGGAGATCATACACGATCACTCCCGAAGCACTGATGAGCCTGTACAAGCAGCATCATGGCGATGTATTGAAAAGAGGCATTCCGAACCAGGCCCTCTTCGAGGCCTATGTTCAGTACTGCTTTTCCCCGAAACACACTGTTGGAGAACAGTTGCTGGATGTCCGGCGGGACAAACGCGAACGGACTGCTTATGCAGCAGCTCTTGCGGACGAGACGTCCGGCAATGGAGCTGAGGCGGATGACGATGAACAGGATGATCAGCGCTATGGCGTTGCGACAGCGCACTAGGGTGCTCCTGCTGGAGAACGAGGGTGCCGTGACGAAGGAAGCTTGTCCCTGCTGCCGGGCACAATCTACCCTCTTGGCTATGCCTAGCACCCTCGTTGGCCGCGTTGTCACCTTTTCCGAAAGCCGGGTAGTGTCCTAATTTGCTTTCTTGAGCGCGCGCTCCGCAGTTTCCGCAACGGCAACTATCATCGCGTAATCCGGGCAGTCCTCGTCTGTGCAGTTGTGTGTCTTCTGTTCAGAGTGCTTTCATTGAACTTTTCATTGCCCTTAGGAACTTGTTGAAATAGGGACCTGTTTTGCGTCGTAGGTATGCTGTGATTCGTCTAACAGACATGCGTGGAGACGAACGGGTTCAGGACGGGATGTTCAGCTATGTTTCGTTGGAGCAGCGAGTACCTCAGGATCATCCGCTGCGTGGAGTTCGCCGTTTGACGGACACGGTATTGCGGGCGTTGAGCCCGGAGTTTGATGCGTTGTATGCCGACTCCGGCCGTCCGTCGATTGCGCCGAAGTACATTCTGCGGGCATTGCTGCTGCAGGTGTTCTACTCGGTGCGCTCAGAGCGGTTGCTGGTCGAGCAGATCGACTACAACCTGCTGTTCCGGTGGTTCGTTGGCCTGGGAATGGACGATGCGGTGTGGAACCATGCGGTGTTTTCGAAGAACCGCGACCGTCTGTTGACCTCCGATGTGGCACAGCATTTCTTTGCGGAAGTGAACAGGCAGGGCAAGCGCTTTATGAGCGACGAACACTTCACCGTGGACGGGACGCTGATTCAGACCGGGGTCCCCACGGACAGGTTTTCGTCCGTGGGGTGGAGGCCTGGGCCTCGCAGAAGAGCTTCCGATCCAAGGACGGCAGCGACGATGGCGACGGAACAGACTTTCATGGCCAGAAGCGCAGCAACAAGACGCATGAATCGACCACCGATGCCGATGCGCGGCTGTACAAGAAGAGCTACGGCAAGGAGTCGAAGCTCGCGTTTCTGGGCCATGCGCTTGTGGAGAACCGTAATGGTCTGATTGCCGCAGCAATGGCGACGCATGCCGATGGCTATGCCGAGCGTGACGCTGCGCTGTTGATGCTCCAGCGCAAGCAAGTGGGACGCAGGCGCCGCATTACGGTGGGCGCGGACAAGGCTTACGACACGAAGGATTTCGTGAGCACGGTGCGAGAGTTGAACGTGACGCCGCATGTAACGAAGAACGACGAGGGTCGCAAGAGCAACCTGGACCGCAGAACCACGCGCCAGCCCGGCGATGCCATCAGCCTGAGCCGGCGCTGGCTGGTAGAAAAGGGCTTTGGGTGGCTGAAACAGACCGGCCCGCTGCGCCAAGTCAAGCTGCGAGGTCTGGAGAAAGTGGACTGGCTGTTCGTCTTCAGTTGCGCCGCCCACAACCTGCTCCGGCTACCTCGGCTCATCGCGCAACAGCAACCAGCAAGACTCAGGGAGCCGTGTGCCTGAGCAGCGTTTGCATGCCTCAGAAATGATTCTCTGAGGCATGCAAACCCCTATAAACACCGACCAGAACCGCAATTCAAACCGATCTCTAACGGGAAGAAACGAAATCCCCAGGAAAGACACCGCAATCAGGCGAATTTCAACGAGTTCCTAGAGAACATGGAGGCACGTCTCAAGTCTCTTGCGTCAAGTCTTTTTGTATCTAATCCGCATCAGATAGCCAATGCTTTTGCGGGCGTTCCGGAGATCAGTACCTGGCGTTTGAGATTATGCCAGGGAGATCCAAGCAATCTACCGAAAGGAGATCGAGCCATTCGTTCTTACGTCCTAAGAAACACCCTGAATTGTACGGGAGGCTTTCCGCTGATGTGTCTATTACCAACTTCGCCCCGGCTGTCCCGAACAATCGCTCCAGCGACTGGCTGCTTCGAACGCACACGGCTCAATCGTTGCATTTCAACTGGAAGCGTTGTGATGCCCATTACCAAGCGTTCATACCTCCAAAAAGCAAATTAGAGGCCCCCTCAGGTCAGATTCCCGGAGTACTGCAATAGAATTGACGTGCACCCCAACAACTCTACCAGTGAAGACTAGGATTCTCTCATAATCTGAACGGGAGGAAGTTGATATGAAGGAGAGCCGTTTTACGGGAGAGCAGATCATTGGGGTCTTGAAGCAGCATGAGTCTTGAGCGAAGGCAGTGGATCTTTGCCATGTGCACGGGCTTAGCGGTCTGGAGGACCATTCATACAGTGCAGGAAGTTTTTTCCAGATGCGATGGTCGTAAAACTCCGCTCTGTGAACAGGAGTTCTACGAACTCCTGTTCGGTGATTCAGGAGACAGTCGCCAGCCTTGTTTCATCGTCAAGCAGTCCCATGCCCAGTGGAGTGAGGTTGATCGGCAAATCATGTGGGATGAGCTTGAATCGGAGCGATTTCCAACCCGCGAAGAAGCCAAGAAGCGGTATGAGGCCAGGAGGTCTGCATTGGCCGAGAAGGGGTTCGTATACTCGGTGACCACAAACTGACATGGATACCAAATGCATCTTTGACCCATCAGCGCTGCAAGCCTCCCTTTTGGGAGAAGGCCAAGAGCATGGCAGCGAAGCTCTCCGGGGTTGAGACGGAGGCAATTCGCGTCCTGTCTTCGCTCTTCACGGTCGCGGTAGGGACGACCATCACTGATCGCCCCCCGCGCGGATCCGTACGAGCGGCACTACCGCATACGGCTCTTGCCTAAGGTATGTGACGCCAAGAAGCGCTCTTCCGGGTATGGATGGAGCTTTCGGCACCGCGGTATGTACTGGAGCACCGTCCGATTGAATCGATCCCAGTTCAACCGGGTTCGTTGGCTGCGTCGCCTCAGTGCATGCCGCCAAGCGCGGCAGACTTCGGCACGGAAGCCATCCAATCGGAACAGGTTCGTGGGCACAGCATAGTATCGAAAGTAGCCCTCTACCACACGGTGCAGCCATGTGCCAACAACGGGCACGGGTTCGTGCCGTCGTCGGAGAAGCGTTTCCCGAATCGCGGACAACGTTGCTCGCATTCGCTTCTTCACCGTCAAGCGAGTCACTCGAAAGTGCCCCTTACGGTCCTGTCCGCAGCAGTGAGTGAAGCCGAGGAAGTCGAAGGTTTCCGGCTGCCCGTCACCCCGGGTGCGACGACGCTCAGTCGCAAAGCGGCCGAATTCAATCAGCCGCGTTTTATCCGGATGCAACGATAAACAGAATTTGCCCAGCCGCTCCCGCAACTGTGTGAGGAACTGCTGGGCTGTCTCCTTCTTCTCGAATCCCACCACGCTGTCGTCAGCATAGCGAATCGCGATCACGCAGCCGCGTCCTGGTGCTTTACGCCAGGCGTGTATCCACTGATCGAAAGCATAATGCAGATAGATGTTCGCCAGTAACGGCGAAATCACCGCACCTTGAGGCGTCCCCTTCTGCGAGGGTTTCCTGCTTCCGTTTTCGATCACTCCTGCTTTGAGCCAGCAGCGAATCAACCGTAAGATTCGCTTGTCGGCGATCCTGTGTTCCAGAAACCGCATCATCCATTCATGATCGAGTTCATCGAAGAACGAGACGATATCGGCATCCAGAATCCAGTCCACCTTCTGGCTTGTGATTCCTGTCGTGAGAGCATCCAGCGCATCGTGCTGTCCGCGCCCTCGCCGGAATCCATACGAGAACCCGAGAAAATCCTCTTCGTAGATCGCGCTCAGTACCGTCGTCACAGCCTGCTGCACGACCTTGTCCTCAATCGAGGCAATGCCTAGCGGGCGCTGACGACCATCTGCTTTGGGAATATAAACCCGCCGCGATGGCTGCGCTCGGTAGGCTCCGGTATGAATCTCCCGGTGCAACACCGGAAGCCGGTCCCGAAGAAGCTTCTCGTACTCTCGCCACGTCACTCCGCCCACACCCGCCGCAGCTTGTCGCTGAAGAGCATAGAAGCTCTGCAGCAAAAGCTCCGGAGTAATGTGGTGAAGAAGTGCCGTGAACCGCAGCCGCCCATCACGGAGTGCTGCTTCGCGTACACCTTCAAGACCCATCGACGCACAACTAGTCCGGCACTGCGTCCGGGGTGCGGGAGTCTTGTCGGTGTTCCCCTTGGCTACGCCCCTTCCCTCCACCGCCTCCGTGGAGTTACCTCTTTTGTTCGGCGGCTTCTTCGGTAATATGGGCGTATCCGACTTCTCATCCGCGTCGATGGCAGGATTACAGCCCTTAGCCTTCCCCGCCCCGCCCGCACCATGTGGCGCGGGCACAGATGAGACCTCCCAGCTTCTGTGCAGGAAACTTCCCGGCGTGCACAGGGTCTCCGACCGCGCGGGATCGTTGCAGGACTGGCGGTTAACGCCCTGCAACATATTGCCTTCCGCTTCGCTTAACAGCGTCGGCATCCCGGATTCCGGATTTCGCGGCTCTATACCTGGCCTGCCGGTTTCCCCTGTCAACGCTTCAGCCGCGCCCTCACGAGCGCCACTGCATGACTCGGGGCCGGAATGATTCGCCATTTCTTTTCCGTATCGAACTTTCATCGACTATTTCCTGCCAGCTTTTGCTGGCGCACTAAGCGTTCAGAGTTCCCCCCTGGCCTTATCTCTGGTGTGCGGGCGACAATGTCGTTATGGATGATGATCAGGAAGCGGGAAATGGGTGTCGGCCTGGCCGGTGGTGAGCGGTGTCGGAGAAGCGGCGGCTTGCGGAGCTGACTTACCCTCCTGGAGTGAGTATTGCGCAGGTGGCACGTGCTGACGATGTGAACGCTAACCAAATCTTCCAGTGGTGCCGTGCGCTGAAGCGGGGCGAACTGAACGAGGTTTGATTGTGTTGAACGACTCGCTGCTGATGGAGCAGAGCCGCCGCTTCAGTGGCGAGAAGAAACACAGCTTCTTCGGTCTGTCATCCTCGAGAACGCCGTCGATCACAGCAATCGTCCAGAACTCCCCTCTTGACTCTGCTGAGGAGTGATCCTTGAAGTGCCCACAACCTCTTTGGTGGGCACCTCATGAGCGTGTCTGAGCCGCCTGGGAGGGTTGGGCCACTAAGGACTGGAAGAGATTCCAGGGTAGGTGTTCGTGGATTCGGCTGATTGGATGATCGGCGAACCACGCCATTAAGGCAAATGGTCACGAAACGAAGATCCCGCAGTGGACGACTTTTGCTCCGCCGTAAAACAGCGCTCCCGCGGCGTTCTGTGGCCTATTTTTGCTCCGGCGCTTATACTAGCTCTAATAGAGTTCACCCTAGAATGATTAATGCAATCGGAGGGGTGCGCTGAGCTGACGTTGAGTGTGGTGCGGATGACTTCCTCACTTGCACAATCGATTTTGTGGACAGCCGAAAAGCAAGAGCATCTCAATTTCGATTGAACCGGAAGGAGTTGAACGTGTGGCACTGGATTCTTGATGTGATCGGGGGAGCGATCCTGCTCATGGGTGGGCATTTCATAGGATGGCAAAGAGGATGGAAATACGGCTTTCGTGAAGGCTGGGAAGGTGAAACAAGGGAGCAGCAGCGTCGTTCGGAGTAGTGCATCGGTTGAGCCATAGGACACATCTCAAACAGACAGATCACCATAGGAGCCGCGACTGGCATTGCCACGGTATGGCTGTCCCAACTGACAACGCCGTCGTTGGTGTTTGTCCTGTCTTTGTCAGCCAAGCTGGAGTCAAGGCAGTGGATCTTTGCCGAGAGCACAGGATTAGTTGTGTACTGTCAACTGACCTTGCCCTCAAAATGCGTATCGCAACCTAGCGCTGGTCATTCGCGCCTTGGGTCATGCCAACGTACGATAGATTTTAAGGCAGGGTTAGACGGGTTCAAATGTCGATATCAATTCCGCAACGGCTGGGTGGTCCGCTATGTTCTGGCCGGTTTGCTTCGTCTGCAATGGTCCAACAGACAAGGAACA
>Ga0302149_1000509_pt1 | contig 12283 bp, 12 predicted proteins | sample I_Bog_N1_1_FD_192435 | JGI IMG/M metagenome (GOLD analysis project Ga0302149, IMG submission 192435) | Peat permafrost microbial communities from Stordalen Mire near Abisko, Sweden - I_Bog_N1_1 | ecosystem: Environmental > Terrestrial > Soil > Wetlands > Peat | place: Sweden: Abisko, Stordalen...
GGATCGACTTCGGCGTGCCACTGCGGCAACATTTGCTGCAACTTGGTCAGATTGCCCATATGGCTGTCCAGGCGCAAACCCACATCCTCGTCCCCCTGATCGTAACTGGCACCCATGCTGATGACACCATCGACCGCACCGGTCAGATAACCGTCACCACACAAGGCCAGCGGCAATGCCGGCAGTTGCGCCGCCGGTACATGACTGACCTGACCGCGTATGCTCTGCAGCGGCAGTGTTGCCGCTTGTTCGAAATGTAGTGCATCCATGCCGTTGGCCAAAATCAATGCCGGCGCCTGCGCCAGCACAGCACCCTCTGCGCCCAGTACCTGCCAGTCTTGGCCGCAGCGCCGCAACGTCAATGCCGTGTGATGAAAATGTCTTTGCAAGCGCGTGGCGCAAGCAGCCAGCATGGCCTCGCACAACAATGCCGGGCGCAGCCAGCCGGCGCGCGGAAACCACCAACCGCTGCCCGCAGCCATTCCCAAGCGCGCGCTGGCAGCTTGCGGCGACAACCATTGGGCAAACTCAGGCGGATAGCGCCAATGGCGAGCGGCCTCTTCAAATGCCCACGCCTGCGTCGCATCGCGCGCCAGATGCAACACACCACAGGCGGCACCTATCGTCTGCCCGGCAGCGAACACACCGACTTGCGCCCACACTTGCTGGGCAAACAAAAAAGCGGCACGGCTCAGCTTGGCAGTCGGATTGTCGTCGCGCGAAATCGATGGCATGTAGACACCGGCCAGATTGCCCGAGGCTTCCTGTGCCGGCTGCCCATGGCGCTCCAACAACGTCACTTGCCAACCGCGTGCTGCCAAGCGTTCGCAGGCAGCACTGCCGGCCAGACCGGCACCGATCACAATGGCATGGCGCGCCGTCGCATCCGCCGTCGCACCTACTGGCGTGGCTGCGATTTGCCAGCGCGGCGCAAATTCGGCGGCATTGCTTGCCGTGACCACAAACCCGGCTTGTTGCAAGTGCGTCGCATAGCGTGCCTCGGCCTGCGGCAAGCACAGCCGGGCCAGCGGTGCCGCCAGACGAGCCAGTCGAGCCAATAAGGCCGGGGTCCACAAAGTCTGATCGTCATGCAGCAAGAAGCAGTCGACGCTGCCGTCCAATTGCATCAACGCCGGCGCGATATCGCCGACGATCAAGGTCAATATGAGTTGGCCCTGCGCCAGCAATAAACGGTGATAACCAGGCGTGGCCGGCGGCCAGAGTGCCTGTAATTGGGGCAGCAGGCCTAAGGGATCGCGCTCGCTGGATGCTGGCAGCAAGCGCTCGGGCATGGTCTGTTGTGGCACCAGCATGAAGTAATGCAAGCGCTGCGGCACCGGGGCACCGGCATCCTGTTGTTGCTGCCAGAGCGTCCATAGACGCAGCAACTGGCGGCCGTCGTCGCCCGTGGTCTGCACTGCGGTATAGCAGGCACGTCTGTGCCAATGAGTGCAGGCATCAACATCGACAGCGGAAGCAAATGGCGTAGGTGACATACAAAAATAGAGGCGGTGTAAAAATCGGAATTATTTAAGAACAACCGGAATTACTTGATGGCAATTTTTGATTCCCGAGTGGCGTGCGCCTGCACCGATTTTCCTGCTCAGGAAGCGAGATTGATTTTTGCATTTTCAATAACCACTAGCTTAAGCTGAGCCAAGGCAGGAGGCATGTCGCGATGCGCGCTATGTAGACAGAGCTCAACTGTTGGCAACGGCGGGAGACCATGCTTACCATCGAGTCGTTGAAGAGACGGCGGTACACCTGCCCCAGTTCTCAATGTGACCCCCAACCCTGCCAAGACTCCGGCCCAAAGACTCTGAAGACTGGCCGTGGTGTAGGCAAGTCTCCAGGAGATATTGGCGTTGTCGAGCGCCTCAATGCCTGCGCGGCGAAAGAAGCAAGGCGAATTGTATAAGGCCAGGTCCAATGGAGCGTCCGATTTTAGGCAAAAATCGATCCCAGCTGGGCCGATCCATGACATTTGCAGGGTAGCGACGTGTTCAGCGTCTGGACGGTTTTCATAACCCATGACGAGCACGAGGTCGAGTTCACCACGGTCTAATCGTTCAAGCAGTATGCCGTTTCGTTCGACAGCAATCTCTACGCAAACCGCAGGGTGCGTTTTTTTAAATTGCCCTAGTGCAACCGGGAGCCAAGTTTCGGCGAAATCACCAGGGAGGCCAAAGCGTACCGTACCCGCAACAGAAGCTCCCCGGACGGCCCGCACGGCTTCATCATTAAGATCCAAGATGCGGCGCGCGTATGAAAGAATCAAATCACCGGACGCCGTTAGGACCAAGCCTCGTCCTTGTCGGCGGAATAGCGGCTGACCGACCTGCTCCTCAAGTTTGCGCATTTGTTGGCTTACTGCCGATTGCGAGCGGCCGACTTGTTCAGCGGCGCGGTTCAGACTTCCCAACTGCTGAGTTGCCAGAAGAGTCCGCAAGGCATCAATACCGAGATTGGGTGGCGGCATAGTTCAGTTTTTCTGAATGGATAGCGCTGAATTATCGCATTCATTACACATTCGTCCGGCTATGATCAAGCAATGGTTGATCGTAATTCGCTCACTACACAATGCTCTCGATCAAACCTCGATGTGCGCAGATTCGCGCCCCATCTCATGGAGAAAATCACTGTATGTATGGTCCGACAAATTTTAAGCGTGGCATCTGGGTTTCAGCTTTCGCGACGTGCATGTTATTGGCGACCGGCGTGCAAGCCGCCGCAATAGTTGATGAGCCGCTGCTGGTGGGCACATGGACTTTAGTGGCGGCAGATGTTCTACATCCCGATGGGGCACGAGGGCACGACTATGGCGCCGCTCCCAATGGATTGCTGCAAATTGACGTGCAGGGACATTATTCGCTACAAATTTTCAAATCCGAACGCCCTCAATTTTCTTCGGGTGACAAAAGTGCAGGTACAACGGATGAATACAAAGCCGCCGTCATGGGTTCCAGCACGCACTTCGGCACGATCAGCGTCAACGCGGCTGACAGAACGCTGATTTTTCACATTCAGAATGCGTCCTTTCCTAATTGGGAGGGGCAACAGCAAAAGCGAAGCTACGAGCTCAAAGGTGACGAACTGAGCTATCGCGTGACACCCCGACCGAATGGAGATGTGCCGATTTCGGTATGGAAACGTCTTAATTAGACCGACTATCAAAAGCACCTTTGCGCTTTTATGGCCCCGTCGGTGATTTCGCGAACGACAGCGAACAGTTGAACGCTGTCGTTTGCGACGATGGTTATCCACCACCTCGGTGGCCGGCTCAGGTCCCCCGCGGCGGCATCTTTACGGATGGCGACGCATAACTGTTTTACGGCCGAGGTCGAAATACAGCACGTTAGTTATGATTTCGATGAGATCAAGCAAACACTCGTATCCAGCTTTCCCATCCCCTGTTCGGTACGCCGCCGATGCTTCGATAGAAAGCTTGTGCCGACGTATTTTCCGGCAATACGTCCCACTTCAAACGTCCGCAACCGAGCTCATTTGCAAAAACTAAAACCGTTGCCATCAAAGCATGGCCGATACCAACGCCACGAGCGGTTTCCCGGACATATAATTCCTTTAGCACGAGATTCGGTCGCAAATCAAATGCAAATGGCACTGCATAAACTAATGCGTAGCCGAGCAACTCTCCATTACCTGCTTCAGCAACAAATGCAGAAAATTGCTGCTTCGATTCGTCGTGCAGGCCACGCTCAAGTAAATCATTTTCGGTCACGCAAAATTGCTATATATAACCCTCGAAGCATGCTAGCTCACGCATAAGAACAAGCAACTTAGTGGCATCTGATGTGCCCGCACGGCGCACTGTGTTAATGGCTTCCATCGGCGCTCAGGCAACTATAGGTGACGATTTTTCCAACGCAAATCCTTCATCGATCCAACCTGTAATTCCTCCTGGCATGATTTTGACGGGTCGTCCGAGCCTTGCCAGACGAATCGCCGCACGTGCAGCGCCATTGCAATGCGGCCCGGCACAATATGTAACGAAGACAGTCTCTGCGGGATACTGGCTCAGCTTTGCATTAATGATTTTCCCATGTGGAAGATGGCTCGCACCAGGAATATGGGCGGCGTAAAATTGATCTGGTCCGCGTACATCGAGCAGAACGAAATCATGACTGCCAGTGGTAAGTGCATGGTGAACATCCCAGCAATCCGTTTCGAATTGCAATACAGATTCAAAATGGGCAAGCGCTATAGCATTTGGTGCCGCAGCAATTTCAGTAACGATAGACATGGCCAGCTCCAGATTGGTTAGTGTAGGAAGATTATCGAAGTCCTCGACCTACCTTACCAGTGGCGCAAACGTCAACATACGGTAACATTGCGCCATGAAAAAGCATCTTGTCGTCGCGATCGCTTATGATCAGCTCTGTACATTTGAATTCGGTTGCACTGTCGAACTTTTCGCGCTTGATCGTCCAGAACTCGGAGTGCCTTGGTATGAGTTTGCCGTCTGCGCGGCCGAGTCAGGGCCGATCTGTGCTGCTGGCGGTATTTCGGTACTTGCCCCGTTTACTCTCGATTTACTCGACAAGGCCGACACAATCATCATTCCAGGCTGGCGAGATGCCGATGAATTACCGCCAATCGCTTTGCTCGATAAAATTCGTGCGGCCTACCAGCGCGGTGCCCGGCTGTGTTCGATTTGTTCCGGCGTCTTTATCCTAGCCGCTGCCGGGATTCTTGACGGCAAGCGCGCGACCACACATTGGCGTTACGTTGAGCGTCTGGCACAACGTTACCCATCCATTGAAGTACATGCCGACTCATTGTATGTCGATGTGGGACAAATCATTACCTCTGCTGGTTCGGCCGCCGGCCTCGACATGCTGTTGCATTTAGTACGCCGCGACTATGGAGCCAAAGTTGGAAATCTAGTGGCGCAACGGCTAGTCGTCGCGCCTCATCGAGAAGGCGGCCAAGCCCAATTTGTGCCACGCCCAATGGCGCACGATGAGGACGGCCGGTTGGCAAAATTGATGGACTGGCTGCGCGCGCATCCAGCGCTGCCGCACACGGTAAGGTCAATGGCGCAACATGCCTTGATGAGTCCACGCACTTTGCAGCGCCAATTTCAAGAAGCAACCGGAATGGGGCCGATCAACTGGCTGATTCGCGAACGAGTGGCTATTGCCAAAGACATGTTGGAGTTGCCCAACACACCTTTGGCACAGGTAGCCGAGCTCGCAGGTTTTGGATCAGAAGAGTCGTTGCGTCGGCATTTTCGCCGATTCGTATCCATCAGCCCGGGAGCCTACCGGAAAAAGTTTGGCAACAATGCTTTAACGTCGCGTTTCATGATTTTTCCCTGAAACTTAGTCTTCCAAAGATGACATTGCTTCGTCCTCATAAAGCAGGCTATAACTCCCGCTCGTTCGCTTTATTCGTGCGAAGCCTAGTTCCCCCAAATGCATACCGGCGATCAAAAGTCCCTCCGAACTGACCTGGTCCAAAAGCCGTGATCGTGTGGTGGCTGCCAGGGAAGGGTCTTGATCGAATGCAATCGATACGTCTGGTCGTTTAATCTGGATGTAAGGAAAATGAACAATATCTCCCCAAACAAGCAGGCCCTGATCATGGGATTCGAGAAGATATCCAGAGTGCCCCTCTGTGTGTCCCGGGAGCGACATCGCGCTGATACCGGGAAGAACCTCCCCCTCATCGAAAGTACGGAGCTTGTCGCGGTAGCCGTCGAACACTTGACGTGCTATCAAAAAGTTACCGCGAGCCCGCTCGCTGGCACGACTTATATTTCCGTCATCTTGCCAAAATCGGACCTCTCGCTGATGAACAACAAGCTCCGCATTCGGAAAGGTAATTTGTCCTGCTGTATCCACTAGCCCCCCGACATGGTCGGGATGGGCGTGTGTGAGCAAGATTGTGTCGATCTCTGATGGTTCGACGCCAGCAAGCAATAAGTTAGTGCTCAGGCGACCGCCCCATTGCTTGATGCCCCCAGCTCCACCATCGATAAGAATGGTGCGGCCTGCTCCGCGTACCACGTAGCAGTTGATATGCACGGCGGAAGGTTCCTTCTGCCCTGCATCACTTTGCATTTTGGAGGCCTCGGACGAGTCGATATTAGACAGGAAGTCCAGGCTGGCAGCTAGGTAGCCGTCACTGATCGCGGTGATCGTGAAATCGCCGACACGCTGGCTTGGAAAGATAGAGGTGGACATATTTTCTCTAGAAGAGCGCTCAATTTCGAGCGTGGATGTTTGCCGTGGCATAAGCAAAGCAACGGATGCGCGCCATGAGACCGGTGCAGCGCACGATGGCGCTGTCTAGCGCTTCCGTAAATTCGTTCATTACCTGTGGCGTGCGAAACGTCTCAAGTCGATACTGAACTTCCGCAAAGACCGGATGACCGTGGCCATGCCGAACGTCAACATAGATGACGTGAACGTTTTTGAGGGCCGCTTGAAGGACTCGCGTGCAGAGTTCGATGCAATCATGCGCAAGCTCGGAAAGCTTCTCAGTGGAGGGCATGTGCTCCGTAGCAATAGACAAAGTGACATTGGGCATGGCCGACCTATTTTGGCTGTTCGCTCGAAGTGCTGCCTGAACTTGTCAGTTGCTCAGTCATAGGCGAATACATATAAACGCCTTGGGGCAGGTGCTTGGCAAGTGGAGCATTTCGTCGAGGCATTTTTGCGAGCCAACGGCGTTCGGGAAATTTTTCAAGTGCAATCGCGTGCATGGCCAGCGGCATTAGACCTATCTGAGTCAGCGGCTCCGGGCCGTTCGTACAAAGAATGAGGCGTTCGTCTGCACCCACGGCGGATGCCAGGCCGATATCGCTGTATAGGTTTCGATGCCAGTCAGTGATGTATTGCTGCCACCTAGCGAAGTTACCACCACCTTTTTGGCGGTATTCCTCTCCCGTCAAGATATCGAGACCGTCGATTGTGTGAATGGCCAGATAGACCGGGCAACCGTCACTTAACGCCTTGAAGCGCTGCTAGGTGTGAAAGCCGGCAACTGAGATAAGTGCGGGTAATTTTTCGAGACTATAGAAATCGTTCCATTGCGCTTCGCTTTTGGGATCGGCAAAGCTGCATTCGACGGTGTAAATCATCAGATTATCCTTTGCAGCGGGTGAGCATATTGCCGCAACTAACCAGTGTTCATTGTAGTGAGGTAATGCTAATCTACTATTTTCAGTGTATATATCGATATAAAGTCAGCCTTTAGTGATATTTACTCAAGCTTTTATCAAGCGCGTCCCAATCTGGCGAGAATTCAATGCGACGTAAGATTCCGAGTAATTCTGCGCTGCTAGCCTTTGAGGCCGCAGCACGACACAGTAGCTTCGCTCGCGCGGCCGAAGAGTTATCGCTGACCGAGGGCGCTGTCAGCCGTCAAATCGGTCGGTTGGAGGGTTTTCTGGGTGTTGCGTTGTTTCAGCGCGTTGGAAATCGGGTACGGCTTGCGCCGAGCGGTACCCGATACGCAGTACAGGTCCGTGAGATTCTGGATCGGCTGGAACGGGACAGCTTATATATGATGGGGCAGCCTATCGACGGCGCGAGTATCGATATCGCCGCCATTCCGACCTTCGCCGCCCGTTGGTTGATTCCGCGACTGAAAGCCTTTAAGGACAAGCATCCGAACATCACTGTGCATATTGCTGAAGGCATGGAGCCGTTCATCCTTGCAGGCAGCGGTTTCGACGCGGCGATCCACTTTGACCATCCAGCGTGGGTGGGTATGCATCTACATCACCTGCTGGAGGAGGTGCTTGTGCCTGTCTGTAGCCCAGCACTCTTGGCAGGCGCCGATGCGAACATATCGCTAGATGATCTGCCTCGCCTTCACAGGCGACAAAATCCGGACGCGTGGCAACTTTATGCAGAAGAGGCCGGTATCATACTGACCAATTCGGCGGTTGGCGCACGTTATGATCTCCATTCCATGCTGATAGAGGCTGCGCTGGCCGGTTTGGGTGTTGCATTGGTGCCACGTCTTTACATCGCTACAGAGCTTGAACAAGGTCGTTTGGTCGCACCTTGGCCTGACGGCAAAGCAATTGCCAAAAACTTCTGCCTCATTCTTCCTGAGCCGATAGAGTTGAGTAGCTTGCCACTACAGACGTTTGCGAACTGGATTCTTCAGGAAGCCCGAGGCTTAGTGCCTTAAACTGGGGCCAGAGCTTCATCGGAAAACAGCCATGTTGCATGGTTGCCATCGCCAAGCAGTCGCGTCACAAGCGCTTCATCGGTTCAAAAAAATTTCGGCCCTCTCCAAAAAGTTCTCATTTAATGCCGATGAATAAGGTCTATTTAGTCGTGTAACCGGCCTGTTTTCTCAAATAATTCGGATTTTTACATGCTGGCTAGCCGCCAATGATATTGCCACTGACGCCAAGACGAAGACCAACCTCAGCGCGCACTGATCTCCAGCGAGCTATTCGGTTCCACATCCTTGGTTTGTAACAGTTCGATGAACTGTTCAGGGGCAATCGGCGCACTAAACAGATAGCCCTGCATCTCGTCGCAACCGTGATGGCGCAAAAAGGCAAGCTGCTCCTGTGTTTCCACGCCCTCGGCAATGACGTGCAGTTTCAGGCTGTGCGCCAGTGAAATAATCGATACCGTAATGGCGGCATCGTCTGCGTCGACACTAATGTCGCGCACAAAGGATTGATCGATTTTCAGGACATCAATCGGGAAGCGTTTCAGATACGACAAGCTGGAATAGCCGGTGCCAAAATCGTCAATCGATAGATACACACCCAGCTCTTTCAACTGGCGCAGAATGCCGATGGCATGCTCGACATCGGTCATCACCAGACTTTCGGTGAGCTCCAGTTCCAGACATGCCGGGGCCAGGCCAGTCTCTGCCAAGACGGCGGCAATCGAGGAGACCAGATCATTTTGCAAGAACTGTCGCACCGACAGATTGACGGCCACCCGTAAATGCGGCCAGCCGGCCTCATGCAAGGCTTTGGTCTGAATACATGCGGTCTTGATTACCCAGGCACCAATGGGCAAAATCAACCCGGTTTCTTCGGCCAGGCCGATGAACCGAGCCGGGGCCACCATACCCAGTTGCGGATGACGCCAACGAATCAGCGCTTCCATACCGACGATCATGCCGCTGCGCAAATTGACCTTGGGTTGATACACCAGCGAAAACTCTTCCCGTTCGAGCGCGCTGCGCAGATCGCCTTCAATACGCAGACGCTCCAGCGCCTGTTCGTTCATTGCCGGGGTGTAAAACTGATAGTTGTCACGCCCGCTTTGCTTGGCGCGGTACATGGCAATATCGGCGTACTGGACCAATGTCTCGGCATCACGGCTGTCTTCGGGATAAGTCGCCACCCCCAGACTGCAGGTCGGGAAGAAAGTATGTCCCTCTATCGTCATGGGCGCCGCAACCGCGCTCTGAATACGCTGCAGATCGTGGGTATCAAGCCCGGCATCGGGATACTCGGACATGACGATGACAAACTCATCGCTACCCTGACGGGCCACCGTGTCAGCATCGCGCACCGCTGCGCGCAGGCGCTCGGCAATCGTCTTGAGCAGTATATCGCCGGCCTTGTGACCGAGCGTGTCGTTGACGAATTTAAAGCGATCAAGGTCAATAAATACCACCCAGATGGCGTGCTGATAACGATCAGCATAAGCCATCGCCTGGGTCAGCGCCGAGCGCAGCATGTTGCGATTGACCAAGCCGGTCAGCACGTCGCGATTGGCCTGAAAAGCCAACTCTTCTTCATAACGTTTCATCGGCGTGATGTCGTAAAGTGCCGCGACGAAATGCGTCGGCTCGCCGTCCTCATCTTTCACGGGAGCGATGTAAAACTCGTTCCACATTTGTTCACCTGTCTTGCTGCAGGTACGCAACACGATGTTGCCTTCGCGCCGCTCGGCCATGGCGCGCCAGATTTCATCAAAGTTCTTGGGGTCGCCTTGGTCACTTTCGATGAGGCGAATACTGCGCCCGTACACTTCTGCGGCGCTGTATCCGGTAATGCGTTCGAATGCCGGATTGACATATTCAATCGGGTAGTCAGGCGTGCGCGCCTGCAGGATGATGATGGCATTGGCGCTGGCATCAATGGCGCGCTGGCGCAACTGCAAAGCACGCTCGGCCAGTTGGCGCGCATGAATGTCTTCCTTGAGCAGCACATTGGTCAGGCGTAACTCGGCAGTACGTTCATCGACAGTCAACTGAACCCGGCGCGAGCGCATCAACAACGTATTCAAATAGGCTGCGGCGAGCACGGTGAGCAAGCTGCCGGCCAATAAAATCAGCAGCGAATTGGCGTGCTGTGACAGCGCAGGTGGTGCCGCGGTGATTTCCAGATGCCAGGCTTGGCCAGCGATATTGAAAGTACGACTCACCCGCGTGGGTGCGCGCTCGCCAAAGGGCCGCAATTTAAATTTGAATCTGTTCGACTGGTCGGTTTTGTAGACCAGATCCTCAGGCTTGGCAAAAGTCCCGATATAGACGCTGATATCGACATCCTCAGGCTTGATGGTGCCGGGTTGACTGAAGATTTGTTGCAGCAACACCCGAGTATGAAACACCTCCGTGGTGTCTCCGATGACCGCCGCGCGGCGCTGCTCGACCGTATCAAGCGGCATGCCGGCACGGTAGACCGGCATCACTACCAGCAGACCGCGTTCATCGGTGGCCGCCTGCGCCAGCCGCAATGACCCGGTTGAGACCGGCTGATTGCTTTCGATGGCGCGCTGCAAGCTGTCCATCACCAATTGATTGGCCGATAGATCCAGGCCAAGCGCAGCCGCATTCACTTGTAAGGGTTCCAGATAGTCCACCACCAGATAGCGTTCGCGCTCTGGCGCGCGCACCGCGCTGCCTTCCGTGAGGGTGCTGATGCTAAAGCCGGGAAATCGCTTCTGCATCGCCGCTTCGTAGGCCGGGCGATCGGCATGGGCAATGAAACGCTGGAAACTGAATGCCTGCACATAGCCGAATCTTTCCAGCAGCGGTGCGGTGAAGACGTGAAATTGCTCGCGCGTAGGTTGATCAACCGTGACAAACAGGCGATTGATCACTGTCAGCACCTGCACCGCCTCTTCCAGGCCATGTTGCAAGGTAGCGATCTGGCTGAACGCGCGCCGTTCAAAGTCATTGTTGAAGGCATTATCCTCAAGCTTACTGGTGCCCAAGAATAGTAAAACCGTCGCCCCAAAGCCAATCGCCAGCGTCAACGACACCGACAACGAAATTCCTATTCGTTTGAGCACTATATACATGCAGTGAGTACGTTTCGCTAGGCCAATGGGGATCATCATAAACGCCGTATTCACCGCGTAGATTAATTATTAACTAATTTTTTAATTAGATGTAGGACAAGCATTTGCTTTTGAGAAAAATCTCGGCGTTTCACTAAAATGGCGCACGGGGTTTCTCTCTCAGCGGCAAGATTTGCCGCCGAGAGACGCTATCGACGCCGAGTAGAGATCACATATTGCCCCAGGACAGCGCATCGGCGGCTCAGGCTGGGCAGCCTCTGCATTTTGCGGAAAATTGTGCCGAGTGCTGCTTTTTTACCACGCCGCTGGCGCATCGCCAGCGGCGTCGCGCTGCTCCCGTTCAATCGCCTGCGCCTGCATGAATGCAGTAAACGAGCGTTCAATGGTGGCGCGCTCAACGTCTTTGGTGATGAACACAATGCGAGTGCGGTGGTCGGTGGATGGCCACTGATCCAGCGTGACCGTAGGATGAAAGATATGCTGAACGCCGTGAATCACGACCGGCTTGTCTTGCCCGGCAAGATTGATGATGCCTTTGATGCGCAGAATATTCTGGCCCTTGAAACCAACCAGCAAGCTCAACCACTCATCGAACAGATCAGGGGCAATTGGTGCATCGAAGGTAAAGCAGAAGGCCCGGATGTGATCGTCATGACGATTCACATCATGCGCATGGTCATGGTGGCCATGATGGTGACCATGCTCGGTATACGACTCTTCATTGAGCCAGCGCGCCACATCGGGATTCTTTTCGCTGCTCTTGAACAAGCCCGCATCAAGCAGCTGCAGCGGATCGACCCGCCCCTGTTGCGACAACAACTGCTGCGCAGCTGGATTGATCTGAGCCAGTCGCGCCTGCAATTCCTGCAAGCTAGCGGCATCCACCAGATCGCTCTTGGTCAACAGCAAGCGATCGGCCACCGCCGCCTGTTGCACCGCCTCGATATGCTGATCCAGCGTAGCCGCGCCGTTGACGGCATCGATCGTAGTAATGACACCATCGAGTCGGTACTTGGCAGCAATGA
>Ga0302149_1000513_pt1 | contig 12234 bp, 11 predicted proteins | sample I_Bog_N1_1_FD_192435 | JGI IMG/M metagenome (GOLD analysis project Ga0302149, IMG submission 192435) | Peat permafrost microbial communities from Stordalen Mire near Abisko, Sweden - I_Bog_N1_1 | ecosystem: Environmental > Terrestrial > Soil > Wetlands > Peat | place: Sweden: Abisko, Stordalen...
AAACCAGTGCGTTGAAGAGCGCCACGTAACGGATGAGTCCAGGGATGGCGCATCGATCCAGGAATCTGTGAATATACTCTGAAAAAGGTGAAGACATTTGGAAACTCCGAGTAAATCGCATGAAGCGGGTCGCTGCAAGGCTGCGAGGCCTATGTCGGAATCGTCACCATTTTTTGGTGGAACCTGAATAGTCTGCTAGTATCTTAAGGGATACCAGTATGGAAAATCTTCCAGAGAGAGAAACCAAGACAGATCAACTTCCGATAGTCCCCCGTGAATCGGCCGTTGATGTGCAGGCTGGGAATGGGGAGTTGGACGCTGATTCTAATGCGCCGAAACGAATCAGTCATGCCTATACGCCCATGAAGGCGATGAAGGTGGAATACTGGCATCAAGGAGAACCAGCGACAGCAAGGAAACCAGAGACGAATTCGAAAAAGAAGAATCATGCAAAGAGGGCCGATCAGTTAGGAATGCTGCTGCTCGGCTGCACGCTGCTGATCCTGATATTGGTTTCGGTGAGCCTCTACCTGAATAACAAAAAGTATCTCTACTCCACGAGCAAGGTGGTTCCAACGAGTACCGCTGTTGTGGATTTCTATCAGGGAAATCATGCCTTCTCCGAAAAGGTAGCCGAGGAAAAGGCTGCCAAACAATCGATCAACGGGCATGAGGTGCATGGAATTTCCACAGTGAATGATGATCTGGAGGTTCCGTTGAGCGAGCAAATGAACTCGATGAGTGAGAAAATGAAAGAAATGCGCTCCTTGCAGCAGGCAGATGAGGCACCACCTCCATCCCAGGATACCGGCCAAAAAGCCGAACTTCCTGTGGTCAAACCAACACAGGACCTAAATTTTCAGTCGCCGATGGAATTTAACAAAGATCTCCCAAAAAGTTTGCAGACAAATCAGTAAGAGGGAGACGAAGGGTCGGGAGTCGAAAGTCGAAAGCCACTATAAAGGCAAGACCGTCGCAATTATCCGCTCGCGATGATTGCCGCCCAGACGATAAGGTTTCGCCCGCATGAAAAAGAATGAGAGGCCGGCTAGAGCCATGTACGAGGGACGGTGGATTTTTGGGAGTCTGTTTGTTGCTCTGATCGTTGCCCATAGTTCATTGCTTGGATTGCTTCCGATCGTCGCTGGACTGATCGTGTTCTGCCTCTGGTTCTACCGTGATCCAGAGCGCAAGCCGCCCACCGATCCGGCACTTGCTGCTTCCCCTGCCGATGGCACGGTGACGCTGGTTGATGAAGTGGAGGAGGAACAGTATTTCAAGCGCCGGATGAAGCGCGTCTCGATCTTTCTCTCCGTCTTTGACGTCCATGTGAACCGCACGCCGATCGCGGGCGACGTGCTTTTTACCGAGGCGAGAGGAGGACTTTATCTCGATGCTCGAAAACCGGAGGCCTCTGTGCTGAACGAAAGTCTCTTCTGGGTGTTCGGCTCGAAGACGGCACCTGAACAGTCCGTGGCAGTGAAGCAGATTACTGGAGCGATCGCTCGACGGATCGTTCCTTGGGCGGAAGTCGGTGAAGCCATGGTGCGTGGAGAGCGCTTCGGCATGATTCGTTTCGGTTCACGAACGGATCTCTACCTTCCCCTCGATGCGGAAGTTCTTGTGACTGTGGGAGAGAAGGTCAAGGGTGGGGAAACGGCGATTGCCAAGATGGCGGGCTGACGGATTAATTTTTCTTTGATCATGAGCCAGCAAGAACCCAAAATTTATCTCCTGCCTAACTTGATGACGGCGGGAAATCTCTTTTGTGGATTTGCGGCAGTCCTCAAGATCATTGAGGCGGCCTGGCTTACCAAGGGAGGGGATTCTCCGGTTCACAGTTATCATGAGGCCCTCGCCTTCATTTTGGGGGCTTGTGTCTTTGATTTGCTGGATGGGCGCGTGGCGAGGCTTGGGGGGCACGAGAGTCCCTTTGGTCGGGAATTTGACTCGCTAGCGGATGTGGTTTCATTCGGATTGGCCCCGGCGTTGCTCGTCTATCAGATCGTACTGAAGGATTTTCACAAGACGGGTTGGGTGATCGCTTTTGTCTATCTGCTCTGCGGAACGCTTCGGTTGGCCCGTTTTAACTGTCTGGCTGCGACGCCAAAGGAAGCGGATGAGGAAAAGGAACAGGGGGATGAATTTATCGGGTTTCCGATACCAGCTGCAGCCGGTCTGATCGCCTCCCTCACGCTTTTCATGCTCTGGCTGGAGGAGGGAGAGCGGACGATCGGGCACTGGAAATTTGCCCTTCCCGTTCTGCTGCTTTTCCTTTCCTTCATGATGTTCAGCCGCGTCCGTTATCCAAGTTTCAAGGGAGTGGGATGGAGATCACAGCGCTCCCTGCCGCGGTTTCTGCTGATCATCGTCATTTTGGCTTTCGCCGCGACGTACTACGAATTGTTGCCAGCGCTGCTCTTCGTTTCGTTCCTGATCTATGGGTTCATCCGCCCTCTGCTCTCCCGTCATTTGAGGGTGGAGATTGAGGATGAGGAAGAGGTGCCGAAGGAGTAAGGGGAAGCCGAAGAGGTCAGAAATCAGAGGTCCGTGTTTAGAAGGGCGTTCCTTTCATCTCCGAGCTTTGAGATATTCAGTCAGTCTAATCTCTGTCTTCCGACTCCTGGTTCCGTGCCCTCATCCCCCATCAGCGCAGTAGATTCCGGTTCTTCCAGAGATAGGCCAAGCCGGAATAGATCGTCAACAGGACGGTAATACCGATGAGGATCGGACCAACTTCAACCCAGAAAAAGCGGAGCCATCGGGATTCGTCACCGAAACAATCTCCCGCCGCCAGCAGGAGGAGAAAAAAGAGGATCGTGATGAGTTGCCAGGCCGTTTTATGTTTTCCTAGGGGATCGGCGGGAAGAATGAGTCCCTGACCCGCAGCCAGTTGCCGTAGGCCGGTGATGAGAAATTCACGGGTGATGATGACAATGACGACCCAGGCGGGAAGTGCTTGCAGTGGAATCAGGCAGATCAACGCGGAGGCCACCAGGACCTTGTCAGCCAATGGATCCATCAATTTGCCAAAATTGGTGATCTGGTTGAGGCGACGGGCCAGATAACCGTCCAGCCAGTCGGTGATGGAAGCGGCGATAAAGAGGATCAGGGCGATGACATCCCCCCAATGGGTGCTGGTGGTGAGGAAGCCGACAAAAAGGACAGTCAATAAAAGTCTGCCTAGCGTCAGGCGGTTCGGGAGGTTCATCAGCAGGGAAGTTGGCGCAGATCACGATTGCCATCAAGCGCTCATGGGAGATAAAGTCTCCGACTTCTTTGGACAATCTGAAATTCAATAATTTTCTATGAGCACACAACAAAGCGACATCGGCCTGATCGGCCTCGCCGTCATGGGCGAGAACCTCGTCCTCAACATGGAGAGCAAAGGCTTTTCCGTCAGTGTTTACAATCGCACGGCTGCGGTGACGGAGAGATTTGCCGGAGGACGCGCAAAGGGAAAAAATATTTACCCCGCCAAGTCCCTTGAGGATTTCGTCTCCTCACTTGCCCGTCCCCGCAAGGCGATGATCATGGTGAAGGCAGGAGGTCCTGTTGATGCGGTCATTGAGCAGTTGATTCCGCTACTGGAACCCGGCGATATCATCATCGACGGCGGTAACAGCCTCTGGACCGACACACAGCGTCGTGAAAAAGCCCTCAAGGAGAAGGGATTACACTATGTCGGCGCGGGTGTTTCAGGTGGCGAAGAGGGAGCTCTCAACGGCCCCTCCATCATGCCCGGAGGCTCCGAGGAGTCATGGAAGTCGGTCGGACCGATCTTCCGTAAGATCGCCGCGATCGTGGAAGGTGAGCCATGTTGCCGTCACATGGGAACCGACGGTGCCGGACACTATGTCAAAATGATCCACAATGGCATCGAGTATGGTGATATGCAGCTCATCTGCGAGGCCTATGCGATCCTGAAGGCTGCGATCAATCCCACAGCAGAGGAATTTCATCAGATTTTTGCCGATTGGAACAAGGGCGAGCTCAACAGCTACCTGATCGAAATCAGCGAGCAGATTTTCGCCAAGAAGGATGAGGAGACCGGCAGGCCGCTCGTCGACCTCATCCTCGACAAGGCTGGCCAAAAGGGAACCGGTAAATGGACCGTTGGCAACGCTGTCGAACACAGTGTCGTCCTTTCCACAGTGAATGCCGCTGTCGAGGCACGTATCCTCTCCTCGATGAAGACCAAGCGCGTTGCCGCAAGCGCGATCCTACCTGTATGGGAAGCCCCGCCCTTCACCGGTGACCGTAAGCAGTTCATCAATGATGTGCGCGATGCCCTCTACGCCAGCAAGATTGTCAGCTATGCTCAGGGGCTCGATCTCCTCGGTACTGCCAGCAAGTTCTACGGATGGAACCTGAACTTCGGGGATATTGCCACGATCTGGCGCGGTGGTTGCATTATTCGTGCAGCCTTCCTGAATCGTATCAAGGAGGCCTACGAGGCCAATCCGTCGCTGGAAAACCTGATGTTGGCCCCCTTCTTCACCGATGTCTTCGCCAAATCCCAGGCCGGATGGCGCCGGGCCATTGTATCAGCCGTCGAGCGTGGCGTTGCAGCTCCCGCCTTTACTGCGAGTCTCGGCTACTATGACAGCTACCGCAGCGCCCGCCTCCCGGCTAATTTGCTTCAGGCCCAGCGGGACTTCTTTGGTGCCCATACATACGAGCGTGTTGACAAGCCCGAAGGTGAGTTCTTCCACACGAACTGGACGGGACAGGGCGGCAGCACCGCCTCGACCACGTACAACGCCTAGGTTTGTTCCACCGATCCCTCCTTAAAAGGAGGATCGGCGGAAGTGCCTTATGAGAAGTGGAGGTAGAAGGGTACTCCTTACCGCACACCTGTTTTTAGGTGAATTTTGTCTGCCGGTCGTCCCCGACCAGGCATCCTCAAACCTTGTGATTCTCGGACTTCTCGGCCAATAGCCTCGAATGACAATACCAGTCCATGGTGATGGATGGGATAGCCTGCGCAAAGCGCAGCCTGAAAGGTGCCACTCGCGGGAGCGAGGGCAGCAAAGCTGCTTTCCCAGGCACCTTTTCACCTTGCTCAAGCTTCAACCTGCCCTATTTTTATAGTTCGATGTTGAATTTTTTACGGCGGTTTTTCCTGATGCTGCTTTTGCTTCTGCCTACTCTCGGCATGGCATCCGTTTCGGATGCCCTCAAGTCATTGGTTCAAGGGGATTCCAATCAGGGTGACTCCGGGAACATGTCCGAAAAGGATTTTGAACGCATGGCCATGCAGATTCGGGAAAGAGCCATTCAGCAAACCCGTCCTCCCACAGTAACCATTCCCACCTCCCCGGTCATCGGCTTTGGCAAGTACCCATGGCATCGGAGTATCATGACGACCATTTTCTGGATTGGAGAACGCCCCACAGCCAGAAATCCAGTCCCCAATAACCGGAGCGCCTGGGATGCAAACTGGGCCAGAAACTATGGCGGCTATGACAACCCCGATACGAGATGGCGGCGTAATTTTATCCCGATCGGATTCACCCCGCGGCAGAATCCTTTTTATGTCGCTCTTCCCTACTGTGATGTGACCCGTGGAGATACGAAACCTGAAGTCAGCCATGTGGTTCCCTGGTTCCGGGATGCTTTCTTGAAACAGGGAAAATCAGTCCTCAAAGGACGATGGATCGCCATTCATCATGACGGGCGCACCTGTTTTGCCCAGTGGGAGGATTGCGGTCCCTTCCGCACCGATCACTGGCAATATGTCTTCGGTAATGAACGCCCCCGTCCCAATCTGAACAGGGGGGCGGGTCTCGATATCTCTCCCGCTGTGCGCGACTACCTGCACATGGATAAAAATGACATCACTGACTGGAAATTTGTCGATGCGGCGAGTGTTCCTGATGGTCCCTGGAAATATTACGGTGACAACAACACCTTCGCACTCATGAGAAAGGGGGCGAACCTCTATGAGACCGATCATAACAATGCAAAGCGCACCCCCTCAGGCGGTCTCTTCTTTCGTTCAAGTGCCCCGACGATACCCGTTGGAAATTAGCAATCCTCTTAGCTCTTAGAGAAGGTTTATAGAAACGGAAACATTCTGTTTCCTGCGGATGATGGCCGCCACAAGAAAGAGAACCTCCAGCCCCACAAAGGTTGCCACCACCGGGAGGCCGCCTGTTCCAAATCCATAGCTGTGGAGACCTGCTCCGAGGACAAAAGGCGCGCAGGGGCGCGGCTTAGTCATTCGAGGCTCATGCCGAGAAGTCTCCGGAGCAGCAGCGCCGGAGATGCCTGGTCGGGGACGACCGGCAGACAAAATTCACGAAGAAGCCGGGTGATTTTTTCTTAGGAATGCCACAATGACGAAGGTTATCTCCAGCCCCACAAAGGTAGCCACCACAGGGAGGCCGCCTGTTCCAAATCCATAGCTGTGGAGACCTGCGCCGAGGACAAAATTCACCCCATACCAAGCCATTAGCACGCTTTGGAAGGCGATGACGGCACCGACGGCCAGTCCGAAGCCACCCCAGAGTCCGCTCAGTCGTCCATGGAGCAGAAAGAGATAGCCGAGCAGGGCGGTCAGCGCCCAGGTTTCCTTGGGATCCCAATCCCAGAAACGCCCCCAGGAGTAGTTTGCCCAGACACCACCGAGGATCGTTCCCGTGGCGAGCAGGAGGACTCCGACCTGGAGGGTTTTGTAGAGATAGTTGTAGAGGGAAGCCGAGGGTTTGTATCCGGCGATGATCCGGGCAAGTGCCACATGAGCGACACCGAGGGAAAGGGCGAAAGCCGCATAGCTGAGCGTGATGGTGAGCACATGGGTGGAGAGCCAGAAGTTATCGCGCAGCACAGGGGTGAGGGGATGAATCGAGCGATCCAAGATCATGGGCTGGCTATCAGCGAGGATCAGGGAGGCCACGGCAACAGGAATGGCACCCAGGAGAAAGAACCCGGCGCGGTAGATCGCCTCGAAGATCAGGGCAAAGAGAATCGTGCCGAAGGCAACCCAGATCACCGATTCATACATATTGGTGACGGGGGGGCGACCCGCGATGAGAACACGTGAGGCGAGTCCAGCGGCTTGGAGCAGAAACCCACTGCCGGCCAACACCCAGGCCAGGCGATAGCCAAGTTTCTCCCAAGAACTACGGGAGAGCAGCAGGATGATGCCCGCAGACGCATAGAGAATCCAAGCCCATCGGAAGGGATGGGCTTTCTGATAGTTTACTTCAAGCAGGATCTTCCAGTGGGCAGGGAGAACACCGAGAGATTGTTGAAGCCGGATCAACTGACCGGCTGATAACTCAAATTGCTGCTGTTTGTCCTCTAGCAAGGCGGATCTCATCATTTCGAGAAACTTGAAAGCTTCACCGTTTCCAACGGTCATTGAGGGATAGGCTGCAAGCCACTCGGTGCCGGAGATCGGTGGAATGATCCGAAAGGCATCGCCACTCAACAGGCTCTCGAAAAGACCCAGCCTCATGCCGACATCTGAGGCCTCCTTTTGAAGACCAGCCAGTTTGACGTGGGGATCACGCCGCCTGGTCTCCGCTGCGGCGGAGATTTGTGTGAGCAGTTCGGCATTCGCCGTGAGCTCATTATAGGAGAAAAGTTTTCGAACCAAATCGAGACCCAGGTGCTCTTTGAGAGGACGATTGGAGATTAGAATAAGCGGTTTCTCTTTCCAGGAATCGCTTGGATTCATCCAGATTCCGGTGATGAGTGTCATGGCATCCTGCGGAGTCCCATCAATGGGAACGGATGTTTTTCCGGAGAGGGATCGTAGCGTCTCCTCCGTGAAGACGAGGTATGGCTTCTTACGTCCCCCTTCCTGAATCACCAGAGTTTCGAGAGATGTCGGCGTCGTTGCCGCAAGCGAAGGTAGGGCTTGAATTAAGACCAAGAGGAGCATCACCGCAGGTGTGAGAAACTTTTTCATTATTTCAGTCTTTTCTGGGACGAATGTAGAACATGGTGGCAATACCGAGGCAGATGGCAAGCGATCCTATCCATTTGAAAAACCAACCCGGATCATAGAGCACCTGAAGGGTGGTCTCCTTGAGATCACGGGGATTCCACTCGGCCTGTGAGAATTTGTAATTCAGTCCGGTCATGTTGGCGAGAAAACCTCCGGGGAAGGAAGCCGGGTGATTCATGTGGATCAAGCCACTCTTTTCGGTGCCGCTCTGGGTATCCTTGAACAGCACCCTGGCTTGAAAGTCGGATGGGGTCTCCGTTCCCTCATCACGAGGAACCTGAAAATCGGTGAGGGCGATCGAAAAAGGGATGGGTCGCAGTTCCAACCCGTATCCCACCCGGACGAGTGCTTCATCCAGTACGAGCGGTGTCACGTCTCCAGATACAACCCACACCGGAGTGCTACTGTTCTTTTCCTGGTCTCGAAGATAGGCACGAAATCCTGGCAGACCTCCCTGTTCGTTTTTATCTCCGGGCACCACGACTGAAGTAACACGGTGGTTACTGCCTGTCTCCAGGAGTTCTACCCCCCAATCGGCCCAGCCCAGAGGGAGCGCTTGCCCCTTGCGGATCACGCCAGAGGAGAGGATTTGGCCGGATTTACCGAGTTTATAGAGGGCACTCTCAGGATCGGGGCCCGGGGCCACGGCAAGCCATGGTTTTTCATCGGAAGAGGAATCGGTGTGACCGGTGGAAAGAAGCACCTTGATCGAGGGAAGCTCCGAAAGCCTCTGCTTTGTAGGAAGCGATTTCTTGACCGTTGCCTTGAGTGCTCCGAGAGCGATTTCCTGATCGATGACTTCGCTGACCCGGAACGTGGCCGATGTGGCATCAGGAGAGCGCAGGGTGACGAGGGAGCCATCCTTGGAAAGAGAAATTCCCTCCTGGGGAGGTGCTCCGGCGGTGACGACGATTGGTTGAATGGAGCCATCCGTGTCTGATTGCGGGAGTTCGTGAAAGAACTTGATCGTCGCGAGTCCGAAAAAATCCTGAGTGGCAGGGGAGGCATTACCGGTGCCGAGGGCGGCATGGAAGGATTGTTTCAGATTGCTACTGGAAAAATTAAGAAGCACAGCCTCTCCCGCTTCATTTCCCGTGGCTGGTGTGAGAATCGGACGCTGCACAAGATGTTCCGAGGAATCATCAATCACCATTTCCAGTCTGGTGCCGGGAATGGTGAGAACAGTGGGATGCTTCTGTGTCGGGTGAGTCAGCTTTGCGTCAAAGGGTAGCAGGTAGAGGTAACTGTCGGCGGGGCTCTCGATTTGAAGCGTGCTCTTGTCGGTGACGATCCGGCGTTGAGGTTGTCCGTCGGTCCGCAGGGTGACATTACCCTCAAAGCCGAATTTTGATCCGACGACCGCTCCGATGAGGAGCAGGATGATACCGTAGTGGGTGATGATGAAGCCAGTGTGCGGCTTCTGCCACGGCCATCGGGAGAGCGTGACGGCAAAAAGATTGATGCAGAGAATACCAAGCCAGGCGATGAACCAGGGGGCCTTGTAGATCCAGGCGCGGGCTACCGAAGCGTCGAAGTGTGATTCGGTGAAGGTCGCCACCGCACAGGCAATGGCGATGGTGGCTATCAGGAGAAGAGCCAGTTTAAGTGAGGCGAGAAGATGAATCAGCCGCCAGACAGGAGAGCGTCGTTGCCGTTCGGCAATCATCCGGGCACGCGCCGCCCCTGAGAGGGTGGGTGTGCCGGATGGAGACATTCGGTAAAAAGTACTGGGCGGAGTCATTTCTGACAATCCGTAGCTTGAAATTCCTTATGGGAACGCTTCATGAGGTGACGATTTGACGGGCATCGGGCATCGATGTTGTTCCAGAATAGGGAATGGATCAGCAGCTTCAGATTCTTATCAATCGTGAGTGGATCGCCCCTTGGGCGGATCGCGTGCTTGCTTTTCTCTCCAATTACGGAGCTTGGGCGCCTTGGCTGCTTCTTCTCGTGGTGCTAGGTGTCATCTTCGGGGATTTTAAACTCCGTGCCGCCATACTCACCATCGGACTGGCTGTCGGTCTTTGCGATGGTATCGGTGTGAATATCCTTAAGCACGCAGTCGCCCGTCCGCGTCCCAGTCAAGTGGAGCCGGGAGTGCGCTATGTCGAGATGGGTCTGGCTCCGGCTCATTGCCCGAAAATTGTGGGAATTTTATCGGACCCAAAGGTGAGCTATCCGCATGGAACAAATCTGCCGGAGATGCCTGGTTTGCTTCTTGCGGACGCACCGACCGGCCGGTCTTTTCCCTCGGGTCATGCCGCCAATAACATGGCGGTGGCTACTGTCCTTATCCTCTTTTATCGCCGTGGAGGCTGGTTTTATCTTCCGATAGCGCTCTCGATTTCCTACGCCCGCATCTATACCGGATCGCACTGGCCACTTGATGTGGCCGCTGGCATCCTCCTTGGCATCATCGGAGGGAGAGCTGCTTTTTGGATCATTCAATCCCTCTGGAGGCTCTGGGGAAAACGGTTTTTCCCCGCGCAGTTCGCGACTCATCCTGAGTTGATATGACCAAGAAAAATGCCAAAAAGGTTTCAAAGGTATCCTTGGGGCATGTGCCGATGTTTCTGCTCTGGGTAACCTTGGCGGCACTGACGCTGCTGCGCCTGCTCGTTGCCCATTTCGGATCACTCGGAGAATCGGAGGCACTTCTCTCGGTATGTGGATCCCATCCGGCTGGAGGTTATGTAGAAGGTCCTTGCGGCCTCCCGTTTCTTGCGGCCTTCCTTTTGGCGGTGAAACCATTTTTAGGTGTGTCAGCTTTAGTTGTCCTGCGCTCTGTTTCTCCCCTAGCTGCCCTTTTGCTTTCCTGGTGTGTCTGGTGGATCGCTCATCGTCTGGCTCCTCATCGGCCTGCGTTGGCCCTTTGGTCAGTTATCGCCGTGAATGTCCTGCCGTGGGTTAATCTGGCATCACTTGTCTTGGATGGGGCTCTGGTGACCGCCTCACTGGTCCTGCTCTGCATGGTGAGTGGCTGGAGTGCCGAGGAACTGCCGGTCAAAGGCAGGCAATCCATTCTTCCATGGTTCCTGTTTGGATTGGCACTCGCTGTCACGACACTCTTCTACTATCCAATTGGCTGGTTGTTTCCGCTTGCTGTGGCAGTTCGTCTTTACCGGCAGGGAGTGAAGAGATTTTCCTGGAAGGGCGCTTCCATCACTTTTGTACTGCTGATCTTGGGCTGGATCTTCCCACTGTATTGGAATGCCCGCCATGACTGGATTCAGTGGAGTAGTGTGGCGCGGGGATTTGATAGTTACGCTGTTGGAGGATGCACTCTTTCTCTTTCAATCTGTATCGCTCTCTCCGCTCTGATCGTGCCTGCTCTCGTGTTCCTTGCAGCAGAGGGAGTTTGGTGGAGACGGGTGATGACACTGCTTCTTCTCGTGGCGGTTCTGGGAAGTGGCTGGGTGTTCGCCATGCCTTCGCGACTGCCAGAGAATGTACCCTCCCCACTTGGTGTGCAGGGGGTAGGGGAATTGGCCCGTGAAGTAGTGGCCCTCAGGAAAGAGCGACCCGATGCGAAGGGAGAGGAATCCTTCCTGATAGCGCAATCCTCGGGTCTCGCTGCCCTGCTGGGAGAGAAAATCATTCTTGCTTATCCCGATCGCCCCGGTGCCCCTTCGGTCTTTGTGGCCGAATCACCCAGCATGAACAGCTCCTATGCCCTCTGGCCGAGTTATGCCGATGCGGATGCACCGACCGTGAAGGACATTCTCTACAGTGAGGAAAAAACAGCGAGTCCCTTCCTAGGACGCAATGCCCTCTACATCACCGCCGAGGCTCCAAACGAACTTCCCCAGACAATTAAGGGTGCCTTTGGGGCAGTCGGCCTGCTTCAGGAAGTTCCGCTCACGAAGAACGGAGAGAGCGAAGTAATTCGAATTTATCAATGCGAGACATATCGCGGCCTCTCCCTGTAAGGGGTGGGGGCTTGGGATATTGGCGGATAGCTGCGTTGTTGCTCGCTTGCAGTATTCATTGATACCGCTGCACTCTCACGCCTTGCTTTCCATCCAATCTTCCTGCGCCCATTCAACAACGATTCTTTAACCCAGAAGGTTGGGAAAGTTCTGAAAATCCCTACCGTCTCACTCTCTGGATTTTCGACTCTCGTCTTTAGACTCAGCTACGCCCCTACGCCCGCCGCTTGATCGCGATCCGCTTCAGTTTCGCCTCAATCTGCTGACTTTCGGTGACGAGATCGGGATCGTCGCGGTAGGCAGTGTGCACCAGTCTGCGGTCGTAGGAATTCAGAGGTTCCGTAT
>Ga0302149_1000535_pt1 | contig 11988 bp, 10 predicted proteins | sample I_Bog_N1_1_FD_192435 | JGI IMG/M metagenome (GOLD analysis project Ga0302149, IMG submission 192435) | Peat permafrost microbial communities from Stordalen Mire near Abisko, Sweden - I_Bog_N1_1 | ecosystem: Environmental > Terrestrial > Soil > Wetlands > Peat | place: Sweden: Abisko, Stordalen...
ATTCATTCATATACCTTTCCTTGCAAGACTCTTTACTCCCACGGTCCCGCTTCTGTCCCGCTGACGCTCTAGCTACGCTTCCCGAAGCCCAATAACTCCATCAAATTACATCGCTCCTTGCGCGCTCGATTGAATCGGCGTGAGCACATGCAGCAAGTGGCCCCTGACAGACAGTTGCTCGACTTGCTGGAATGTCCCCATCTTCCATATATCCGGGCAGTACAGGTGAAGCGGTTCAATAAGTCCATAGCCTTCTATGGGGCTGTCGTAGCACAGCAATACATCTGCTTTTAGTACCGAATCATGTGTCCACGGTCCATTACTTACATAGTTGCGAGGATGGGCATACCATAGACTGTATTCCCCATAAACTTGAACCTGATCGTCCGATACATGCATGGACGTCCGCGCGCTCGAAATTGCGCGACTTACTGAGGCTATATCCTGGCGATCGTATCCTTCGTGACGATTGATGTATAAAAGTACCCCATATTGTGGAAGAAGATAAAGTGCGGTAAGCCCTGTCACAAGCAACATTGACTTGGTTGTCTTCAACAACGGCCACGCAGCTAATAAAAGGAATGGATAAAAGAACACCATATATGCGACGTTGGCTCGAAGAATGCAGGAAACAATATATACGACCAGGGAAATTGCGACGGCAAAATGATTCTGGACCGTTGACCTCCGCCGCCAGTACATAACCGCCGCAAATAGGAGCACAATTAGTTCTGGAAGATGACGCTTTCGGTCAAGGAAGTAGGAGTTCAGAAATCCGAATGTTATGGGATCGTTCGTCCTGTTGTGCCAATCAGCGTGCGTCATTGTCGCTATTGCAAGAGGATGTATCCAGATATGTATCCCTGCCCCTATGACCGAGGCCAACACAAAAAACAGAACAAGCCGCACCCTCGCCTTCTCTCTGAAAAGAAGGAACAGAAGAATTGCAAACGGGACCACAATCCCGATTGGCTGCGTCTCCACGGCAAGGAACGAAATGGCTATTGCCAGGTAGTTGAGGCGCCTCGACGCTAGCCACAAAGTGATAGACAGTACAAAGAAACTGAAGAAGTCGTATCGCGACTTACAGGCCATTGAAACAAAGGGTTCCAGCAGCCCCAGGGATAAAATGTAAAGCGCTCTTTGAACCCTCGACCAGCCGAGGTTTTTCAAAAAGAAGTTCCAGAAGACAAAGGACAAAAGTACGAAGAAAGCGCTCAGAATCGCGCCGTTCCATTGATACCATCCAACACGATTAAGAAAGGTGGCTTGAATCAGGGACGCCAGTTCCCCAAAGTTCCTCGATCCTCCCATTCCTGCCGGGAAACGGCAGTTTGTAAACGTATCTGTATCGATGTTTAGGTTCCAAGTGTTATAAGAAATTGCCTGGTACCATGGGTCATCCGTGTCGTAGGCCCTGTATTTCGTTGCCATCGCTGCATAGCAGACAGCCAGAACCATAAGAACCAAACCTATTGGCAGCATCGCCCGCCAGTTGGTCCCCAATTTTGATGACTCGGTATGCTCCGCTGTCTCCTTCATCAATACCCTCTAACTAACTTGAATTTTGACGACATGTTTCACTGAACCTGAAAAGACAATTGACCAATTGGTGATTGCGCTTCACTGTTGCGCGGTAAGAGCGCCGCTATGGAGCACCAACTATAAGCAACGGCATGAAATCGTGAAAACGAGTTGGACCGAGGGTCATAGTTGATTTGCGACGACTGCATCGATTTCCGCACTTGTCTGCGAAGAATAGGTTGTTCTTATCAAACGCTTCTAGAAAAGTACGCTTGAATCATTCCGTTAGCATGGGCCCAGAACCGGGAAGCGCCCTGGCGGTCACCGATGATCATTCGCGATGCCGCTCTTGCGAAGTCGAAAATGACAAGCCCACAAAAAAGAAGTGGATGAGAGTGCTTTGCGAGAACCCGACCAAACCCGCCTCCGTATCTCTCAGCTCTCTGCACGTTGACGAAGCCAAACTTTAAAGGATGGCCTACATAGAGAAGTGAGTTGAATCGCCCACGAATCCCACCGGTCATCAAAGTCAACAGAAGATCCGTGTCCTCACCACAACCGAATGCTGTACCAGCAGCGGGGCCCAATGACTCATCAAAGCGCAGCGAGGTCATGTCAATTGGGCGCCGAATGAAATAAGTATAGGTAGCAGAGGCACGGAAAACGTTTGTCCTCGTGAGGTCGCATTCCTTCTGCACCCAGCGGTTTCCACTGACCTCTCCTTTCTCATCCCTGGAACCGAGGCTGAGGATCCCATAGCTTATATGCTCTCGAAACCAGATATCTACTTTCTGCAGCGTGTCTGGGAAATACCAGCAATCGTCATCCGGGAAAGCCAGTATTTCACCGGCGCAGTTAGATAAACCTAGATTTCTTGCACGTGAGACGCCCGGCTCGCAACGAAGGTGCTTCACCTGAATTGAGTTCGCTCCATCGTAATCGGGGCCAACCGTCGTGCTAGTCCATTCCTTGATTAAAGGCAGCAGCCGATCGTCAGAATTCTGATCCACAATAATTAACTCAAAGTCGCGCAGTTTCTGCTCCGCCAGACTATTTAACAGGACGGATAATTCCGCGGAACGCTCGACGGTGGCAACAATAAGACTGAATCTAGGCACGAAAGGTGAGTATAGCTCCATCTCTTCACTCAATCAAGAACGCAACCAATTAACTTCCACTGGGAGCCATTCGACGGTTTTGATCCGGCCACGAAGTCCCGCTTAGATTCATGCCTGCTGCGGATTGGGCAGACGCTCCTGCGTTGGCTCTCCCCTCCAACTCACGGATATTGCCATACCCACAACAAGCCAAAAATTACCGAAAACATACGGAAACCCGCTAAAGACGCTTATCGAGAGAAATACAACAATCCCAATGAGCCACGCAAAACGAGAGAGGCTCCCGGGCAAGACTAGCGAATCTAATGTTCGCCAATCGGCGCGGATTACATTCAGCATGGCGCCAATAAAAACAATCGTGCCGATGATACCCACACTTGACAAGAGGTTGACGATCAGATCGTGAGAAGTGGCACTCCCCCATCCGATACCCATGATTGGATACTTCTTGAAATATCCAAAGGCTTGCTCAACGGTCATTGCGCGTTCCAAGCCAGAGCCGGAGCTGGACTTGTCCAGTAGCATCGAGGCGGCAACATCCCGCACAATCGGAACCGAGGACACGGCAACCACGCCTGCAGCTAGACAAGGTATGCCTGCGAGGACTGCAAATTTCAGCCCTCTTGCCGTTGACACGGTGCGCGTTCGCAAAAGCAGATACCATGTCACGAGTGCAAGCAGAAACAAGCCAAGAAAGGCAGTTGAAGAGGTGCATAAAATCAACATAAGAACGAATAGGACCGCGCAGGAACGGTCGATGGGAATCGATAGGACTGAACCCCTTCGCAGCCAGGCTGGAAAAGTCAGAGGTAGCAGAGTAACAAGGCTTTCTGCGAAAATCGAAGGCTCAACGGCGGCCGACGAGACTCTGCCGACTCCGACATCGAGAGTTTGCAGATATCCGCTGGCGGAACCAGACGCTGAATTGTTGAATATAAAATAGGGATAGGGAATGCCCGTCAGATTGCAAGTGAATTGAAACAATCCCCACAGCGCGATGAATGTCGCGGAAAGCAATATGGTTCGCTCCGTGTCCTGCCTTTCCTCATCAAGTAAATTCGAATGAGCGACACAAATCGCGATAGTGCCTCCGAATACAAGATAAAGTAACTGTGTGAAGTTGTGGGAAGTCAGATGAAGGGGCGTTTGCGAGTTATCGCCAAAATGTGCAGATGTGATCGCCAGTTCCCCATTGATATACGCTGGCATAATCAGAGAGACTGCAGCGACGATTAGAAATGCAATCAACCAGAGGCACGGGCGCGAAATCCGCCGATCGATGGAAAAAGAAAACGCCGAGAGATGCTCAATCACGAGTCTCAAAAGCCAAAGAGCCCCAAAGAACATCCAAACCTGAAGCCCAGATCCGCTCTCGCCTTCCCCGAAATTCATTGCAGTTGAAGCAGAGAATAAGGTCCAAAATACTAGTAAACGATAAAGCCACTTTTTGGAGAACAGAAATCCCGCAACTCCAGGCAGTAACATGACATATCCGAGTGGGGTCATTTGCTCCGCTCCGCGGAAGTCGGTACCGCCAGGCCCTCAAGCATCGACCTTACCATCAGAATTGCACGTGACTTATCTCCATGCCAAAGGCGATATCCCGCGGCAAGCAAAATCCAGGGTAGAACTGTTGGGAGAGTCCACGGCAAAAATCGCTTCGTAAACAGCACCCTGCTTCGCGTAAGGTACTTGTCCGAAAGCAGACTGCGTTTCATGCGATCAGAATTCGATCCGATAGCCGCTCCTTCTTTGTGGTAAATCACGCTCGCACGCGCGAAGCCGAGCTTAAACTTTCTCTGGGCACGCATTGCCCAGTCGAGCTCCTCAAAATAAAGAAAATAGGACTCATCCATCAATCCAACAGTCTCCAGGAACTTCCGGCTGGCAAGCATTGACGCACCATTGACAAAGTCAATCGAAGCCTCCGGACCCAACTCACCGACCATTCGCATAGGGGGAGTGCGCACGCGCGCCGTCCAAGTGTGATAGGTCTTACCACCTTGCGCTTGAACCTCTCGTGGCTTGTAATATGAGAGATTCAATGAGCCGCAGAGACCGACTTCAGACCGCGACTGCATGAAATCTAACATCCCAGAAAGCGCTCCGGGGTCAACAACTGTGTCGTTATTCAGCATCCAAAAGAATTCACAGTCGCTGTCAGCAAGGGCATAACGCAAGCCCACATTGGTACCAGCGGCGAATCCGAGATTTCCGCCATTTTGAATGAGAACAAGCTGTTCCGCAGAGGTCCCGTTTCCTGACTCCGCCTGCTCACGCGTTAATTCGGTATGCGGGATTGGTTTAGGGAAAGGCGGTGAACTCAAATGGGACAATTGAGGGTTCGCTGCCTCTGCCGTCAGCTCACCTCTCGCCCACTCCTTGATCTTCTCCAGCGATCCATCCGTGGAAAAATTATCGCAAACAATGACTCTAAATCCAGAAGCATTAAGCCGAAACAAAGACTCAAGGCACTCGATAGTGTCCTTCCATCCATTCCAATTGAGAAGAATGACACAACTTCGCATGTTGCCTTCGATCTGGTGACTTCACACTAGATTTTAACGCACCTGCCAAATCATTTATTACAACCCGTCTCGCCTGCCCATTTGTCCGGTAAGCCCATCCCAGGTGCCGAGTACCATGTTGCGAAGTTTTCGCGCGCGATCAGGTTCCGCGAGTAAACACTTAATCGTCTCCCTCAAGGAAACAATAGTGAATAGCAAAATCCAGCGTGGGAACCTGCGAAAATATCGCCGATACACCACCACGCGATTGCGCGCCATGTAATAACGCCTCATCGGGCTGTGGAAACTCGGTCGGAAACGAAACCCTAAGACGACCTTGCCTTGAGAATGTCCCGTGGTATGAAGCAGAACCGCTTCTCGCGAATCTATAACAAGGTAACCTGACGCCCGAATTCGAAGGCAATATTCCGTATCAACCTCGTCGATAAAGAGGTCGGAAGCAAACCACCCAAGTTGCGTAAATACCCATGTAGGCATCAACGCACCGGATGTCATCGATATGATCGGGCCGCCATCCTCCGCACGCCGTACTAAAGCTTCTTGGCCGGTATCTGGATCGATATACTTTGGGTGGATCGAACATACCCGCTCACGCTCAGGGTGTGACTCCCATGTCGCGAACATATGGGAAACGAATTCATAAGTAATAGTGCTGTCCTGATCGAGCAGGATCACCCACTGGTACCCTTTTGCAATCGCCCACTGGATTCCATGATTGAGGGCCGCAGCAATACCAAGATTCTCTTCATTTTCAATTAACTGAAAGCCGGCATCCTGACTCGCTGCGCGCAATGTGCGGAGTTCTTCTTCTGCAGAGTTGTTGTCTACAACAACAAGTCCCTGTACCTGGACGAGAATATCGGATAACTTGTCGACCATCCTAGCGCTTGGGTGATAAGTGACAATCACCGCGCAGATTGATTGGTCTGACATCCCTTCCGCTCCTTGCTGGGTTAACAATAATTCTGCAGATCGGACTTCAAGCTTGAATAATCTTTTGACAGTTGGTCGCGACCCTTGACAGCAGCGAATCCCTTCAAGCGCTAGCAATTCCACCGAAAAAGGGGGATGCCCCACGTAAGACAATTCTCCATCTTGCATATCTCGAAGGCGCTGAGAGCTTGTTATGACTCCTTCAGAAAGTCCCTTTGCAAAAATATGTATTCCATTAACAACGAAACCGAGCGGCTTAAGCGGTTTGTCAATTTGATGATCGAATACCACGCCCTTGCCATTCCTAGCGGAAGTACAATCAATGGATAGACATATATCCAATAACGCCAGTTCGTACTATAAGCTGGCTCCATCACTTCACGCAGATTTTCTTTCAGCAACGGCTTCCCCGTCCCTCTACGAGTCCCCATAATGGTTTCCGGAAACCAACTCCGTAGAGTACGGTTAGTCAGTTCTGCAGCCATGTCTCGCCGATTTCCGAAAGCCGTATTTGCAACACGTTGGAGATTAATTCCAAAAACTTGGCCTGCGCTCCACCCGCCGCTATTGTCACCGCGACCGGCGACCAGTCTTTCCCAAACAATCAGATTCTTTTTGCTCTCTGCCAGAATCGGACAAACCCACCCCAATAGCATCAGATTGGTTCCGATAAACTCCTGTAAGTCAGGATGGTTGATCGTCGAATAGTAATCCTTGTTCACGATCAAGGCACTTATGAAGGTAATCATTGTGCCGGCCTTTCTTACTATTTGCATGCCGCCTGGAAGTATCTGTGCGATTCTTCCCAGCTTGTCCGTAGTTTTTTCGGCCAAATAGTCTCTCCGAAATTCAAATGGGCAAATGAAAGCAAGCGCATAATCGTCCATCGCTAGCAGCCGCAGGATTTTAGCAACGCCTCCACCAACAATGATGTCGTCATCACTGAATAGCCAAAAATACTTACCGCGCGCGTGCTCAAAGCATTGTAGAAAATTCGCGTCGGATCCAATATTCGTTTCGTTGCGAATAGAGCGAATCGTGAGGCCCCGTCGCCTGTACTCCTCCACAACTGCAGGCGTCTCATCCGGGGATGCGTTATCGGAAATGATGAATTCAACGCGAGGCTCATCGATAAGTTGATCAAACAGAACAGACAACAGCTCTTTTAGAAAAGAAGCCCTATTGAACGTCGGGATGGCTATTGTTAGCAGGGGCCTTGCATCGTCAGGTTCTATCATTTCCGCTTTCACCTATCGGCGCCCACAACCGTCCCAAGCGCTCCGAGGCGCTCGTCGCGCCATTCGCGCCTCTTTGTTACAAAGATATATGTTCCCGACGGCAAGCCAAAGATCACTCCTTGGACTAGAAGACCAACTACGACGGCGTTTGCACCGTAGTATTTGCCGAGAAAGAACGTTAAGAATCCAATCAAGATTGCCGAAATAACGGCTTGAATTAGAAATGGTTCCCGCTTATGCGCGCGCAAATACAGAGCTTCCGAGGCTACGATATGGCCCATGATTGTGCATAGTAACAGCAGGGCGAAAACCCAAAGTGGAAGTACGCGCATCGCCAGCTTTGGAAAGCTGGGTCCGCCGATTAATAACGCCAGAAGGAACGCCGCCGCCCCCGTGGCGAGTAGCGCAGTGGATTGCCACAAGGTTCTGAAGAACAGCAGATCCAGTTCTTTGAATTGGCCTCGTGCAACCATTGCCCCGAATGGAGAAGCCTTGGTGCTCATCCATGCCATTGCCACGGCCCCGATGGCGGTCGAGATGGTCAGCGACATACCCATTCTCCCCGCTGCAACAGGCCCTTGATAGGCAAATAAAACTGGAGTGTAGAGCTGAAATATGAAATAGCCGCACAGCCAGCTGACAGCGATCTTCCATTGAAAAGGCCATATTTCGCTCCGCCATCCAACCCCATTCTCACCCGTCGGATAGGCCAAAAGGCCGTGTAGCAAACGGCGAAGACCACGCGAGAACAGAAATGCCAATCCAACGGCTACTTGACCGAGGATCACCATTGCGGGCGAATACAGCCCATGGTGGGTTACCAGGGCACCCCAGGCAAGCATGCCTCCTGTAATGGATTGGACAAGACGGCGGTGAGCAACCTGTGTAACGAATCCGCAGCCCTCGAGAAATGAAAAGACCGGGTCAATCTGAAATGCCAGCATTGTAGCCAGCACCAGCAAACACCAGGGAGCCCTCCACGCCGCTTCTGCGTCCGCGGTCCGATGCGCATTAAAAAAATAAAACCCTGCCGGCAGCAAAGCCGCGGCCATAATCAACCCGGCTACAGTGTACCAACGAACAGCTTTTTGAAGCACCGATGCGAGGCGGGAATGTGCGATCGCGTCGCCTTGGATCCGACCATCCGGGAGAAACGTGAGTTGCGCGCGCTCATGAGCTGCCAGCTGCAGAATTACGAATGAGAAGCCCAATTCGAAAACGATCTGAAGCGCCACTAGACTATAGAACGTATAGTAATAACCTTGCTCGGTTGGAGTTAGATACCGGGCAATTAGTAAAACTGTAATAACACCGGCCGCTGACGACCAAAACCGCCCAAGCACTGTGTAGACTATCGCTCGGTCCAACCCGATCCAGTGGATCAGGCGCTGGCGAATCGAAGATGAACCACCTTGCAGAGCCGCTTCCTGTAGCCTTGTCCCTTCAATCTCGTTTTCCGGCTCGACTTTTTTTGAAGGTACGCTTGCCAAAGACAATGTGCGGCTCCGATACTCACTGTGAATCGAAATATCTATCTTCGACGAAATGGGGACGTTGACAAATATTCCATCAGAAGCTTTAAACCTATTGTCGTTGTTGCGTTTAAAGACTATCTAAGTGTAAACTACGCCTGACTCCGATTGTCAATTTCCAGTTCCTCCCCCCGCAAGTCCATCATTGTCAACGTTTGCAGCAACATGGACTTGGGCTATGAGAGGTGTTCAGATTCCGATTGCATCATCGCTGAAGGTGCTCGTGATTCTGAAAAACCAAGGTCGAGCGTATCCTTCGCATCGGTTGAGTAGATCAGTGTCTGCGTTCTTGGAAAAAACTAATTGCGGAGGAGAGGCGTGCCCAACCCAAGGCGAACCAGGAGACTTACGGGAAAAAGAGATACTGCAGGGGCCATTCGATGGATAGGCGTAGTTTTGTTTTGCAGGCGGGACTAGTCGCTGCTGGCTCGGCCTTCTCCTCACCGTTGATGGGTTGCGATTCGATTCAACCAGGGTCTGCCATACCCTGCCTGGGTCCAGCAGTTGCCCCTGCGCCGGTTCCCGGAATGACTTACATCCGTGCATCGCAGATAGGTTGCGCACTCGACTGCGACCTGAGCCTCGGGATCAACAAGTACACAGGCGGCACCGCCACCGACGATGCTCCGCGCATCAATGCGGCAATGGCGGGCGCAAGCGCGACCAATCCGATTACACTCATCATCGACGGAAGTGCGTTGATCTCAGGTTTGTACCTCCCGGCGGGTGGGTACTGGAGCATTGCGGGTCTGGGCTGCGGCACCGGTTTTTTTATCAAGACTGGAGCTAACAGCGATGGCATCCACAACGGACCTCCAAATGCGGGAATTCCGCAGAATCCTGGACCGCCAGTTCCCGACCGAGGAAGCAGCGTCTCGCTCAGCAACTTCACGCTGAACGGTAATGCCGGCAATGGTCGCAACGGAGACTCAACAACAGGTGCGAGGCAGGGAAACCTAAGCTTGGGTTGGTACTTCTGCATTAACCTGATGAACCTGAACAATATTACGATTGAAAATGTGGTTGTGGTCAATTCTCCGTCTTTTCACTTCCTGCTTTCAAACGTTGGAAGTGTCAAAGTGTCTGGATGCGTGATGAAGAGCGTGGGCGTCAATACAGACGGCCTTCATTTCGATGGACCTGCTAACGACATTAGTATCTCGAACTGTGATTTCATCATGGGTGACGATGCGATCGCGCTGAACTGTCCGGAGGGTTACGGGGGTGACATCTCTCGCGTCTCGGTCACGGACTGCACCTTTAACAGCATTACCTCGATGCGGCTTTACACAATTCCTCCCTACAGTTCGCTTGCCTATAACATTGACACTGTAAAAGTAAGTAATTGTAGCGGCACCGCTGTAAACGAAGGTTTCCTGATTGGCACTGGCATGGGCAGCAAACCGCACTCGGTCGACGGTCTGACGATCTCCAATTGCAGCTTGACGACGCCGGCTATCCTGGATATTTCGGCAAATTTCGGAACCGTCGCTTTGAATAATGTCACCCAGATCCCCCTCCGCACCCCCACACCGCCCAGCCTGGCGTTTGTGCGAACCTCCTCAATCTTTGATGGAATGACGTATACCGGTGAGAGTCTCACCTTAACCAATTGTGTCATCACACAGAATGCAGATTTCGTTGATGCGGCGATTATTCTTGAGAACAATTCGACCATCAACAACCTGATATTCAATGGGTTTGCGATTCAAAATGCGTCCGGAAAAACTTTCCCACCGGCGCAGCAATTGGTTAACGCCAACTCAGGAACAATCGGACAACTAGTCCTCAATGCTGTAAGTCCAGCGGGCATCACGGCCCCTGTTTCGTCCGGCGGATTCTCGAAGATTGGATCAGTAAGCGGAACGGGCGTGCTGGCAACCGGCTGGCAGTTTCCCAACGCGGTGATGTCGAACAATGTCCCGTATATCTCCGCGAATTCGGGACTCCCTTCAATCAAGATCAACGGCGTGGTTGAGCCTTATCCACAATCCTGATTCCCGGATATCCTATCCTTGCCGGGTCGGCGCAACGTATCCGTGCCACGCTGCTGTCCGGCGTATTGCCTCTTCAAGCGATACCCTGCATTTCAAACCAAGCTGCTGCTGCGCTTTCTCAGTGTTGGGAACATACTGTTTCACCGGCTCACCAGCAATCGGCATTTGACCCACCTTCACTGTGGCAGTCGATCCCAATGCGATCACGACTTTTTGCGCCAGTTCCAGGATACTGATGGATTCATCGGAGCCGACATTGAATGCCTCCAATGCAGGAGCCCGAAACAGAATCGACCAAAGCCAGTTTGCCAAGTCAGCAGCATACATGTATGAACGCTTCGGGGTGCCATCTCCATTCACCATGATTACATCCCCCTTGATTGCGTCGCGAATGAAGTTCCCAATCGCAAAGTGCGCATTGAGTGGCAGATGCGGACCTGTAAAAGCGAAACATCGTGCGATCTTGCATTCTATCCCGGAGGTTGCGCCGTGAACGGCACACATTAACTCTGCCACCCTTTTCCCCTCCGAATACGCGGACGAAGGATCAAGTGGGTTCGGCGCCCCTGCAAAATCCTCCTTGAGATGGGATATCGAAGCGGGCTGGCTTCCGTAAACCGCGCCAGAACTTGTGAGTAAAAGCTTTCTTGTCTCGCGACTCGCGGCAAACTCCAGCACCCGCTCTGTCCCTCGAAGAATCGTCTCGAGCATCTCCACCGACGATGTGGATGCCTGTCTCCCGCCGCTATCCGTTGCAGCGTGAATCACGTATTTAAATCTTCCGTCCGGGAATGCGAAGTCGCGAACATCTCCTGAAAGCAGAGTAATCGCCGGATTGGACGCCAGGTGAGGGCACTTTCGCGCGAAGGCCGATGGGTCTCGTGTGAGGATTGTTGCGCGTGCGCCAAGCTCTTCTATTCGATTCGCATAAGCAAAGCTTTCAACCATCCAGCACCCAAAGAAGCCTGTGCCTCCGGTAATGAAAATGTGCTCGCCGCGCACTTCGTCCCACAGCCCTTTTGTACCCGCGAGAACTAGATCGAGATCCGCGGTCGAAAGTGCAGCGCCCATCCCCATTCCTTTCACGTACAACAACTGAACTGATCTCGATTTCTCAA
>Ga0302149_1000543_pt1 | contig 11940 bp, 11 predicted proteins | sample I_Bog_N1_1_FD_192435 | JGI IMG/M metagenome (GOLD analysis project Ga0302149, IMG submission 192435) | Peat permafrost microbial communities from Stordalen Mire near Abisko, Sweden - I_Bog_N1_1 | ecosystem: Environmental > Terrestrial > Soil > Wetlands > Peat | place: Sweden: Abisko, Stordalen...
TAAACAGGGGTTGTCATGCGCTGGAAGACAAGAACCGTTCGAGCAATCGAAGATGCGGCTGGCACAATTTCCTATGGCGACTATCCGGACATTCCAGTTCGCTTCGACCTGAAAGAAACCGAAGATGCCCAGAACGGAGCGCGACGCCTGAGTTTGGGCTTGGGCAGTCTCAGGTACAAAGCCGAATTCAAGCCGATTGTTTCCGCATTAGTGTGCTCCGGTGCGCATCTGACGTTGCGAGGGGGCGGTGTTGTGGTTGCCATTGTCCTATACGGAGCCGATAAATTCACGGTGATTGAGCGCGGTTGAGCCAGCAACATATAGCGGCGAAGCGGCTACCCGTTTGAGGAATTCGGGAGTTGTTTGGCGGCCTCTTGCCGGTCAGTGCCCTCTGCCATCTCACGGATCAAAGGGAGCAGCGGAGCAGGCGTTCCAGGAGTTCAGCATCAGTCAACGTTCCCGGCCAGCCATAGGCCGCAAATACCGCTGCGTCTAGCTCGCGATGCGCTTCCGCCAAACAATGAGGGCGGGCGTGGTGCGGCCCTCGTAACACCGCCCGCAAATGCGGTTTGACAGAGGCAGCATTACGCGAGTAGCGTCAACCCACCGCAATCGCTTTCCCCGAAGCAAGCGGAAAGCTCCACGGAAACGAGGGTTTTCGTGCGTTGTTGATGAAGAGCCTCTTGCTTGAAAAGGAGAGATCATGGCATTCACACGAGACTCCATGACAGAGTGGGGCATTCTTCGTGGCGGCGGGGAAACTGCATATTGTAAGGTTTCGGCCTTGAGAGTGGCCTTCTCAGGCCCGAGGCTCTTCAAGGACTGTCCGTATACCGTTCTGTGGGTTTCAAAGCCCCTGCCGGAGGGTGATTACAAATTGTCAATTGATGGCGAGATCATTGATATGCGCCACTTCAAGGGTGGCTGGGGAGCAACCCAGGTTTGAATCGTTAAAGGTTCAGCGTGGGCCGCATCGGCTCTGGCAACACATAAATCGGGTACTCCCGCGCTCGCCCCTGCCTATTTCTGCTTAGCGGCGCGTTCATGGTTCAGGGCGAGCAATCGCTCCATGACTCAAATCACAGTGACTGTCATCGTTTTCTCCGTATATTCTTTGCCGCAGCAGCTTTTATTCTCGCAAGATGTGTCAGTGAGAATCCCCCGGAACTTGTGGAACAATCGCGGTTCGGCTTTGCCTTGCAAAGAGGGCAAACCAAAGAAATCGGGCTAACGGGAAGGATGTCTGCGATGGGGAGCGCCTCTTTTGCCATATCGAAAGTCTACGCCGAACGTGGTTCCCATCGCTTCCCGGCGGAAAACCAAACTGCACCACTACCCGGTAGCAGATTTCCTCGCAACACCAACATTAGGCACGTGCAGACTGAGGCATGGCGGCGTTTCGTGCGTGGGCGGCGTTTGTCGTTTTCTTCGGTGCATGGATGGTGTATCTGTCGTGGCTGGAGAGAAGGGAAATCTCTGTGGGTCAGATTGGAACCCATAGTTGCCGCATTGCTTTGCTTTCTTGTGCTGTGTGGTTTGGTGCGGTACGGTGATGCGCTGGTGCATTGGTTCCGGCGTTGACGGGCATTCTGAGCAATGCGCGACCTTTGCCGTTTCCCGCTAATTCAACAATTTGGCGAAGATTCAAATTGGAACATTGACCGGCGTTTTGATGCGATTCTCAACCCTAAGAAGCGGCGGCGCGTTCATGGTTCAACGCGAGCAAGCGCTCCAGGAGTTCCGCATCGGTCAACGTGACCGGCCAACTATAGGCCGCAAACACCGCCGCGTCCAACTTCCGATGCGCCGCTGCCAGCCAACTAGGGCGAGGAGTCAGGGGGCGGCGCTGGTGCGGCGGCGCGGCGGGGTTTGGCGCTCGGGGGACTGGGTGCCGCTCTGGATGGCCCGGCCTTGGGTGCGCTCTGCCGTGGCTCCCCGCTCGTGAGATCACCAGCGGCGCGGAGTGCGGATGGTGCCGCCCCAATGCGACCCAAGGGGGCGGCGTGGGGGTGGCCCCCCGGCTTCCTCGCAACCGGGTCTATCAGCGGAAATCTTGAGTTTTCAGTTTTTCCATGTTGGCAGATTTTTGGGTTCCAAATCTCGGGAAGCACCCATTTCGAAATGGAGGCGCAATTTTGCTGATTACATTGCTATGCCGCCGCCCGGTGCAACGTTATGCCGCTGCTGGCACAATGTTGGGTACACTTTTATCTCGCCACCGGATTCAATCGAATTCCGCCGCAGAAAACGCTATTTACCGAAGGGTAACTTCCGGGTTGGCGACAATCCAGGCACTACGCCTTTACCGGTTTCCACGGCATTTATCGGCGCCGGTCGGGAACCACGGAGTTGCATTGCTATCGTTGCGCAACAAACCTGCAGGAGGATTGATGTGGCTCCCACTTCAATGGCTCGGCGTAGCGGCCACCAGCCATCCGTCACACAGCGTCGAACGGGTTTTCATTGGAAGTCCACCATGGTCATTTGATGTTCCAGCAGCCTTGCGAACTGGTTTGCGGGAACGGGGCGTCCAAATAGGTATCCCTGAGCTTCGTCGCATCCTTCCGCCTTGAGAAATGCCAGTTGTTCTGGTGTTTCTACGCCTTCTGCAATGACTTGAAGTTTCAGGCTCCGGGCGATTTTGATCATTGCAGTTACCAGTGCTGCGTCTTCGGCCCCTCTGGTGATCTCGCTTACAAACGAGCGGTCGATCTTCAGGGCATCAAGGGGAAACTTCCTCAAATAATTCAAACTGGAGAAACCCGTGCCAAAGTCGTCGATTGCCACCCGCACACCGCAATCTTTAAGAGTTTGGAGAACGGACGCGGCGAGCCCGGCATTTCTCATCAGAATACTTTCGGTAAATTCTAGTTCCAGGGACATCGGGTCCATGCTAGTTTCACTGAGAATCGCAAACAGGCAATCGAGAAAACCGTCGTTCTGGAATTGTATTGTGGAAACGTTAACGGCCATTGTTATCGGAGGAAGACCGGCATTCACCCAAGCTTTGGATTGGGAACACGCCTCGCTCAGAACCCAGGCGCCAATAGGCAGAATGAGGCCAAAGTCCTCCGCGATAGGAATGAACTGAAAAGGAGGAATGAATGCTCTTCTTCGATGCTTCCACCGGATAAGTGCTTCGACCCCGCAAATCGCTCCTGACTGGAGATTGATTTTGGGCTGATAGTGCAGGGAGAATTCGTCCTGTTCGAGCGCGTGGCGTAAGTCCTCGCCAAGGGATCGTCGCTTCACAGCGCGAACGTTCATCTCCGGTTTGAAGAACCTGTATGTGTTGCGCCCGCTTTCTTTGGCTTGGTACATGGCGGTATCCGCATTCTTGATGAGTATCGCCGCAGTCACGCCGTCCTCTGGGTAAACGCTCACGCCGATGCTGGCTGTGACACTAAGGTCATGGCTATCGACTAAATGCGGTTTGGCGACTGCCTTAAGAACTCTGATGGCCGCAATGGCGGCATCGTCCGGTTTTTGCAAGTCCTGAAGCAAGACCAGGAATTCATCTCCGCCTTGACGGCTCACCGTGTCCGGCGTGCGCACACAGCCCTCAATCTGTTTGGCAACGGATTGAAGAAGCTTGTCACCGGTTGGGTGTCCGAGTGAATCGTTGACGTGCTTGAACCCATCCAGGTCCATGAACAGAACTGCCAGTTGGCCGTTGTGACGAGCCGCATAGGCAATGGCCTGGCTTAGCCGGTCATTCAGCAGCGTGCGATTGGACAAGCCGGTTAGAGAGTCGTGCTCGGCGAGGTGGACTATCTGCGCCGCCAACGCGCGAGGCACGGATGCGTCACGAAAAATCAGCACAGACCCAGTAACAACACCATCCCGGTCATGGATGGGCGCCACGGAGTCTTCAATGAAGCATTCGTGCTGGTCCCGCCGGATCAGAACACAGTTCGCGGGCAAGGATCCAATGCGATCTTGTTCAACGGCCATTGCCATGGGATTCGGAGTGATCGCGCGCGTATCGGGATCCATAATCCGAAATGCCTCTGCCAAGGGTAGCCCTACGGACTCCTGAAGACTCCAGCCGGTCATGGTTTCCGCTGCAGGGTTGAGAAATGAGATGTTCCCCGCCAGATCAGTACAGATGACAGCGTCACCGATGCAATCGAGAGTGACCTCGGCACGTTCCTTCGCCTGGAAGAGTGACTCTTCAATGAACTTCCGTTCAATGGCATTGCGCAATGCACGCATGAGTTCACGCGGCTTGATCTGATCCTTCACGAGATAGTCTTGTGCGCCTTCTTGCATGGCTTTGATTGCCGACGACTCATTCTCCGATTCAACAAGGAGTACAATGGCAACGCGAGGAGTTACTGTGCGCACCTTTCTTACTGCTTCCAGCCCATGCGAGTTCGCCAACCCCAAATCGAGAAGTACAACGTCTGCCGGACACACAGCGAGTTGCGTTTGTGCGGCATTTATGGACGCCGCATGGACCAACAAAAAGGGGTAAGGGCCTTGATTGTTGAACATGTCGCAGATTGACTGGGCGTAGACCAGGTTGTCTTCAATCAGTAGAACGGATTTGGCAGCCTGCATTTGCTTCACCCATGACTAGCAGTCGCGAGTATAGTCCCTCATCTCCTCCGTCGAATGAGCAGACTTGCTCAGCCAGCCGCTCATGAATTAGCGCGAGTGGTCAACTCGCCGATCCTGAGATTGTGGAATCACCGAATCCAATTAGCTAGCCTCTGGCGCAGCAAGTCCTCCCTGACTGACCCAGGGGACACGCATTTTCGAATCTTATTGAACCTTTCCGGTCCAGTTACGGGCGAGTGACCGGCAAATCGGACACGATCCAGATGTTCGTCTTTCCTTTGCCTCCGGCCGGGGCTCAAGCCGGGATTGTGTACGGTTGGCCGACCATCCTCTCAGAACTCGGACTCTGGCTAGAAATTCGCTTTCGGGGCGTTCGGCTCGGCGGCAATCTCCGGCAGGGATTAGGGACTGGCCACGAACAGCCGCGCCCCCGCACCGTGACTGATGCGCATGATCAAAATCTGACGAAGTGCTAAGCTCGTGGCGAGGCGTTCTATGAGATTTCTGTGGTCAACAAAGAGATTGTTAGCCCTTACGTTTGCTGTGTTCGCGACGGGACAAAGCTTTCCTCAGACCGCTCGCGACGCGGATGTTCAACAACTTCAGCGATTGGAACAGGTGTGGAATCAGGCACACGAGAACGGTGACGCGGATGCCCTCGATAAATTGTGGGCTGACGACTTGGAAGTCGATGTACCCCGTATGGCGGTAATGAGCAAAGCAGACGCGCTGAACTTTGCTCGCTCGGGACATATGAAGTTTCTGCACTATGTAACATCGGACCTTCGTGTCCGTGTTTATGGCGATACCGCCGTCGTCAGCGGCCAATTACAGCGAACACGATCAATGAATGCCAAAGAGATCTCTGACGACTGGAGATTTACGAAAGTGTACGTCAAGCAAGCGCAACAATGGCGCGTTGTTTCATTCCACGCTTCTGAGTCCGCACAATCGCCGGGGAGCTAATCGACCGTCTCGGAAGCAAGTTCCTGGGTTCCGGCCGTATCACCGGCAACCCGGAAGTTACCACTTCATTACTTCCAGATTGGCAACGAGACGGCCCGCCGGTCAGAAGATCGGATGCAGAACCATCCGGCCATACGCGACGAACGCCATGAGGAGGCCCAGCACGCCGCTCAAGATCGTCGGCGCGACCTCGCGATACTTGACGTGCACCCCGACGAACACGACGCTTTCGACCGCCAGGGCCGTGGCAGCCAGGACCGTCAGCAGCGGCTGCCAATGGTACGCGTCGGGGAAGATGAGCCCGACCGTGCACACCAGCTCTAATATGCCCAGGGCCATCCAGGCTTTCCGCGGCAACGCGCCAAAGGACGGCACGTCCTGGCTAACCTTGTCGAACATGAAAACCTTCATCACGCCCGACGATCCGTACAGGAGCGCGGCGAGGACTTGCAGGACCCATAACAGTATGTTCATACGCGAAAGATATCACGACGACATCCCACCACAGTTCCGGTTGTGTTACCGGCATTCTGGACATTGGGAAGAATCGGGTAATCTCCGGTTTGGCGACTACTGAACCGGAACCTGGACTTACGGATAAGTCACTACTTGATGCGCTCCCACAGAAGCTTGAAGGTCGCGTTCTTTCGGTCAATCACTCCACCTTTCCCGTCCTCGCGGGGGATAAGGAGCAGGCGGTCGTTGCCTTGAAATTCAAACCATCGGACATTATTGACGCCGCGCCAATTTGGTTCACTTGAGTCTTCCAGGTGGTGGGTGACAGTTTGCGCTTTCAGGTCTAGCGTGTATCTGCCGTAATACGAGATGTAATTGTCGAACGCGCCCACCTTCTCTTCACTTGTACCGCCGGCAGGCCCGTTCACGAAGGGCTTGCGAGTACCCTTGGCGTCGATCTGGACGGACATCCAGCCGGACCGGTCGTAGATGATGACGCCCGTAGGGTGAGGGTGGCAAAGTGAAAAGTGGCATCAGTGCCCTCGACGGAAACCAGTCGCCAGGCTCCCATCAACTTCTGGGCAACATTGTCTTGTTGCGGCTGTGCTGGTCAAGCGCTCTCTACTTCAACCCTCGGCCGGTCCCGTTAAAAGCTGAGAAGTCAAAGTGGATAGCCCGTCCACAAGATTTGCCGGCTTGGACACAATCTGCACCATTGCGGGCTTCAGACCTTCCCGGCTGGCTGTTGCCGTGATTGTTCCCGGAATTAACGTGGAGCGAATGGATACACGATTGATGCCGCATTCAGTGTTGAGGTACAGGTTGTTCGTCGAGTCGATCTTGCCGCTGTTGTATCCACCGCGCCAGATGCCTGGCCCGTCGATGGTGAAATCAATGCGCGCGTCATCTGTCGGGCAGCGCTGGCCTTTCGCATCGACCACCTGTACGTCGATGAATGCTGCGTCCTGACTATCGGCAAACAGCCCTTGCGGCCCTGCGGTCATGGTCAGCTTGATAGCCGCCGGCGCGCCTGCGGTCGACAAATCCTGCGTGGCGGCAACCTTGCCTCCATTCCGTCCGATGGCTTTCAGAGAGCCGGGCGCAAATGCTACATCGGGGAATGCAAACACGTAACCGTTCTCCGGCTTGGCATTCACGCCCAGCGATTTGCCGTTCAGCAGGAGTTCAACCGACTCTGTATTGGCGACCACATAAACGGTCTTCACTGTCTTTCCGGCAGGCTGTGCGGGGATTGTTGGCGTGTCTGGCATCGGTGGCCGGCCTGGAGCCGAGGGACGCCCAGGGATGGCTTGCTGCGCCGGGCTGGCAGGCTGCTCAAGCGGATAGCTCCAGTGGCCAAGAATATGCAGATCCGGCTGATCGTTCTGCATCACGCGATGGCAGAAGTAGATCTGCTTGGGCAGCCGGACTGCGTCCAACTTACCGCTCACCCGGCAAACCTCGCTCGAGTCCTGACGACCGTCGGCATCGGAGTCGGTAAAGTAGATGGACGCGTAGCCTGACCACTTGGAGTGAGCCGGGTCGGGGTTCGAGATCCGGTTTTGCCAGTAGGCCCAATAGCGAGCGATGCCGGCCAAAGCAAAATTCTCCGAGGTGTAGAGATAAGGAGAACGGATTCGCCAAGTGTCATTGGGGCCTTTAACGGCTTTGAAGTAAGGCGGCGAGTAATCGTCCCAGAACCGGCGCGCGCCCTCCTCGCGAAAATCCTCTGACTCAATCAGGGGCGCACGGTCTCGGCGCGCAGCGCTGTATCCGCGAAAGATGTCATCGGGCCCGGTGAGTGCGTCCGTTTTGGCATCCTGCCCGATCATCACCTCGTATGCCTCGGCCACCGGAGTCAGAGCGGAATTCGCGGCTGCATCGTCGTTATCGCGGTCGCTCATCAGGCGCCCGCCTGACGGATCCCATTGCTTGCGCAACGCAACCATCTGCTCCATCTGTTCCACAGTCACAACGGTGTTGCCCGCCTCCCAGAACAGAATGCTGGGGTTATTCCGGAAATAGACAATCGTATTGCGCATCACCTCCAGCCGCTGGTCCCACTGTCGGCCCGTCACATCGCGCTCTTTATCGCCAGCCGGACAGATTTGGATGATCCCATATCGAGCCAGAGCATCAGCGTCCACCTTCTGCGGCGCAATGTGCATCCAGCGCACGTAGTTCCCATGACACTCGCGAATCAGCATCGCGTTGTAATCGTGCAGCCAGTCGGGATAGGCCTGGCCAAGCCCCACCCACTCATTGCTGGCCCGCTGCGCAAAGCCTTTCAGGTAGACAAACTTCCCATTGAGGTAAACGCCACCGGTGCCTGCGCCACCCTTGAACTCCGTCTTGCGAAATCCGGTGACGATCCTGTTGACATCGACAACCTTTCCGTCCACAGTGAGCACGGAGTAAATATCGTATAAATAAGGATTCTCTGTGCTCCAGAAGCGCGCATCCCTGAGTGTCCCGGTCGCCGTATGGACCGTCTTCTCACCGTCTACCATGTCAACCGGGTCGCCTTCGAACCGCGCACGTACCTCTCCACTGCGATCGACGATGACCACGGACAACCCGACCGTCGCCCGATCGCCTGACTCATTGCGCACCTCGGATTCAACCGTCACATCGCAGATTCGCTTGGCAAAATCAAAGTTGCTGCCGTGTACGTAGACGCCGGTTGTCTCCAGTCCGTAGTAGAGCGGCAGAGTCTGGTAAATCCTGCCCGCAACGTGCAGCCAGACGTGCCTGTTGATGCCGCCATGATCGGGATTGAAGTCGTTTGCATTCCACTCGAATTTGGTTTGCGTCGCGCGTTCCTCGTAGATGGTCGCGTTGTCTACCTTCACGGCCAGCACGTTCTCATCGGGTCCAAAAAGCACGGCATTGGAAATGTCCACGCCATAGGCTGTGATCCCGTTCTCATACAGGCCGACCGGTTTCCCGTTCAGAAAAATATCGCCGGCCTGCCGCATTCCTTCGAATTCGAGGAAGATCTTGCGTCCGGCAAACTCGGCAGGCACTTTGAAATGCTTTCGGTACCAGGAAAGCCCTTTGTAGGTTCCCAGGTCGCCGCCGCTGTGGGAGATGATTTTCCTGAATGAGTCCACGTCGTTGAAGCTATGCGGCGTGCTGACCGTTGACCACTTCGAATCATCGAAGGCCGGAGTTTCTGCCCCTGACACGTCCTGGCAGATGAATTGCCAATTGAGATTAAAGTTAAACGTCGAGCGAGGAGATTTGGGCGGCACGTACACAGTACCCTGGGCCAATTCGAAGGGAGAACGATTCGCTCCAAGAAGAACTGGGATTGCGGCCGCGGCAACTGCGGCTGTTTCAAGAAATTGACGTCGGGAGATACACGGCGTTGGCATGAATCTGGCCCTCTACATTTGTCCGCCGCCTTTGGCTCGGAGGAACTAGCACAACCATACTATCCAAGAACAACCCAATCGGGGAATTTAATGCGGAATGGATTTCTTGAGAGACTGGCGGAGCGACGTGTCGTGCTGCACCGATAGTTGAGAACATTTACAATGTGCTCTGCCTCGCCGTCATTTGCGGCTTGCCGGGGATCAGAAAATGAAGATCTACTTCGTTCTTGTGTTGCTTCTGGGTGCGTGCCCGGCGCCACTTGCAGTTTTGGGCCAATCGAGTCCATCTACCTCCCGAGAATCGCTGCCGGCCGCTGGGATTCCTGATGCCTGGGCAGCCACGCATGGGGTCAAATCGGCGGAGCAAATTGACAAAGAGTGGCAGGACTCGGTTGCCAAATTCGATGGCCGCCGCAATGCTCTGCTGAAGCTGGCGAATGAGCAGGCCCACGACGGCCCCTATCGCCCGGATTGGGAAAGCTTGCGCGGACATGCGGTTCCCCAGTGGTTCAAGGACGCCAAGTTCGGCATCTTCGTCGGCTGGGGCGTCTACGCGGTTCCCGGCGCGGTCAATGAATGGTATCCGCACAACATGTACCGGCCCGGCGACCCGGCGCACGACGATTTTGTGCAGCGCTTCGGCAGTCTCGACGAACGCGGCTACAAGGACTTCATTCCCAGCTTCCGCGCCGAGAAATTCGATCCCCAGGATTGGGTTAAGCTATTCAAACAGTGCGGAGCGAAGTACGTCATTCCGATCGCCGAGCACCACGACGGCTTCGCGATGTACGACTCAGATCTTTCCGATTGGACTGTGGCCAAAATGGGGCCGCACCGCGATGTCCTGGCAGAGCTGTCGACAGCCATTCGCGCGGCCGGATTGCACTTCGGCATCTCCTCGCATCGAGCGGAGCACAACTACTACTACGGCGAGGGCCGTTTCATCCGTTCGGATGTCAACGATCCGAAGTACGCTGCGTTCTATGGCCCGGCGCATCAGTGGCTGAACGATCCGCATTTCAATCCTCAAAACGAATGGACTTATGTCAGTGATGCGTGGCTTCGCGACTGGCTGGCGCGGTCTGTCGAGCTGGTTGAGAAATACAAACCGGAGCTGGTGTACTTCGATGGCGGCAACGGCCAGCCGGCCTTCCGCGCCAGCATGACGGAATTCACAGCGTTCTACGATAACTTTGCAGCCAGCCATCAAATCGACGGAACGATTACCTACAAGGACTTTGCGATGGAGGGGACTGCGGGAGTGAAGGACTTTGAGCGAAGCCTGCGGGCGGATATCGACCTGCGGCCATGGCAAACCGACACGTCCATCAGCAATTTGTCCTGGGGCTACATGGAACATGACCAGTTCAAGACGCCAGAATTCCTTGTCCACCAGCTGGTGGATATTGTCAGCAAGAATGGCAATCTGCTGCTGAGCATCGGACCACGGGCGGATGGGACGATTCCGGACGAAGTGCGCGCCATCCTTCTGGAGATGGGCGCGTGGCTCAATCGCAACGGAGAAGCCATTTATGGGACCGAGCCGTGGATCGTTTCCGGTGAGGGCCCGACCGAGGTCAAGACCGGCTTTGCCACCGACCAGGAAATGAAAGGCTATACGTCGAAGGATTTTCGCTTTACCAGAAAGGGCGAAAACGTCTACGTTATCAGCCTGGCGTGTCCCGCGGACGGAACCGCATCCGTGCATTCTCTCGGGTTGGCTGGACAAGCGAAGGGCGACCCGATCCGTGAGGTGGATCTGCTAGGTTCGACCCAGAAGGTCGACTGGCTGCAAACGACAGATGCATTGAACGTAAAGTTTCCGGCCGCTGCCGATTGCCAATATGGCTTTGCTCTGCGCGTCAAATTTGCAGCTTCCCTGGCGACTCGGTCGCAGTAGAATCGGAACTCGAAATACGCACTTTATTCGGAACTTGAAACAAAACTCCAGTGCCATCTCTTTGCACCAATCTTGAGCAAGAAACGACTTAAGTGCAGTGCGGCACCGCCGCTGCGGAATTGAGATGTCGTTCCATGGCAGCGCGAGCTTCAACTGGGTTACGTTCACGAATCGCCCGATAGATCTCACGGTAGGCCTCCAGAGCACCCTTGCGATATTGAGATCGCTCGGCACTCCTTTGCCGGTCATCGTATAACGCCGTCGAAATTGTGTCCATCAGAGCGGTAAGAATAGGATTATCCGCCGCTTCCGCGATGGTTCGATGAAAGCGCATATCGTGAATAAGGTAGAGTGCCGGATCGTCAACGGTTGCATACATTTTGGCCATTTCTTCTTGAAGCATCGTGAAATGTTCCTGCCTGCCTCGCTGGGCCGCCAACGCTGCGAGATTCGACTCGAGCAAACAACGCGCTTCAAGAAACTGCGCGGGGTTGAAACCATGTAGTGCGCCGAGGATCCCGAGGGGCACCTGGCTTATCAGCGAAGGGCAATCGGCGACAAAGGTGCCGACACCGTGACGGACCTTCATAACCCCCGTGGCTGCGAGATGTCCAATTCCCGTTCGGAGACTCGCTCGACTAATTCGCAGGGACTTGGCGAACTCGCGCTCAGGAGGAA
>Ga0302149_1000560_pt1 | contig 11712 bp, 9 predicted proteins | sample I_Bog_N1_1_FD_192435 | JGI IMG/M metagenome (GOLD analysis project Ga0302149, IMG submission 192435) | Peat permafrost microbial communities from Stordalen Mire near Abisko, Sweden - I_Bog_N1_1 | ecosystem: Environmental > Terrestrial > Soil > Wetlands > Peat | place: Sweden: Abisko, Stordalen...
GGCCGCTTCTGGGCTCCCTACAAGCAGCAAACATCCGGTCCCGCCGCCGTCGCGGACACCGCGGCGGCCGGCCCTGGCGGCATGCCCGCCTCGCTCTACCGCAACCGCGCGCCCATTGACCTCACCAATCCCCGCCTGCGCATGCTCGCCGCCGCACTCGGTCCCGCCTACCTCCGAGTCAGCGGAACCTGGGCCAACTCCACCTGGTTCCAGGACAACGACGACCCCACCCCCGCCAAGCCTCCCACAGGCTTCGGCGGAATCCTCACCCGTGCCCAGTGGCGCGGGGTCCTCGACTTCTCCAAAGCCGTCGATGCCCCCATCGTCACCTCCTTCGCAGTCAGCACCGGCGTACGCGACGCCAACGGCCTCTGGACTCCCGTCGAAGCACAGAAGTTCCTCGCCTTCACCCACGCCTCCGGTGGCAAAATCGCCGCTGCCGAATTCTTCAATGAACCCACCATGGCTGCTCTCGGCGGAGCTCCCAAAGGCTACGATGCCGCCGCCTATGGCAGCGATTTCCACGTCTTCCAGGCATTCCTGCACCAGGCCGCTCCGGAGGCCAAAATCCTCGGCCCCGGCGGCGTCGGCGAGGGAGGTTCTCTCGCGGCCATCCCCGGCCTCAAACTCATCCGCTCGGAAGACATGCTAACCGACGAAGGCCCCGGCCTCGATGCTTTCTCCTATCACTTCTACGGCGGCGTCTCCCTGCGCTGCGCCATCATGGGCGGTGCAGCGGCAAAGAGATCCCTAGACGACGCCCTAAGCGCCGACTGGCTCGCCCGCACCGCAAAGGAAGAAGCATTCTACGCCGTCCTGCGCGACCGCTTCACCCCCGGCAAACCCATCTGGCTTACCGAAACCGGCGAAACTGCCTGCGGCGGCGATCCCTGGGCTGCCACCTTTCTCGACAGCTTCCGCTACCTCAACCAGCTCGGGTCTCTCGCCCTGCGCGGCGTTCAGGTCGTCATGCACAACACCCTCGCCGCCAGCGACTACGCCCTCATCGACGAAGCCACCCTCACCCCCCGCCCCAACTATTGGTCCGCCCTCCTCTGGCATCGCCTCATGGGTACCACCGTGCTCGATCCAGGCAAGTCCTCCTCGCCCGATTTGCACCTCTATGCCCAATGTCTGCCCAACCACCCCGGCGGCGTCGCCCTGCTGGCCATCAATGCCGACCGCTCACAGCCCCACGCCGTGACCCTGCCCATCGCCTCCACCCGCTACACCCTCAGCGAATCCGACCTTGCCGACGGCGGTGTACAGCTCAACGGCGCCCTGCTCGCCCTCACCCCTCAGGGAGATCTCCCCGCCCTCGCCGGCCTCCCCTCCGCAAAGGGCGCAATCACCCTCGCTCCGGCCACCATCACCTTCCTGGCCATCCCCAACGCCAAAAACTCTGCCTGCCGCTAAACAGCCTGCGAATAAACTCACTCGAGCACGCTCTATGAAGGGTACGGGCTTTAGCCCGTACATCTAAGCCAGCTGGCGTCAACGGGGCTTTAGCCCCTGAGGGATGCTGCCTTTCCCCTCTTCCTCCACTTCAATCCTTTTTCGCAGCCTCGAAAGCCCTTCAGGCATTGCGTGCGCCAGCCCGCCCTTCCATCCACGAAAGGCCACAGGTCACCGATCCCGCAACCCAAAAACCCCTAAACCTCATGCAACGTCAGCGCCACCCTACCAGCAAGGTAGTCGTTGGGAGTCTCCCCGTGTCCAATCTCCATCACCTCCGCTGCCACCGCCGGGTTCTGCGTCCGCAGTACCAGACGGTTCCCCTGGAAATCCGCATAACGCAGCACCAGGCGTCCATGGTTGTTTCGTGCCGCATACACGTTCGCCTGACCAGCGTGGTACGCCGCAAAGGAGTTGTAGTGACGGTCTATCACCGCCAATCCGTCCCTGCGTAACACCGGCTCCATCCCCTCCACATCTGCCGCCGTCAGCTGCATCGCCACGAACCGCTCCCACTGCTTCCGCGATCCCGTGCACTTCGGCCGCAGCTCGCTCAACGCTCCCGCCGGCAGCGCCACCATCCTCTGCACAATCGAAACTCGAATGTAGGGTTCATGTAGCACCACTGCCGAGCTCACCAGCGGCACCTCGGTTCGTTCTCCCTTCTGCTCGCTTAGCAGCATTCACCGCGCATTCGGCAGCAAATCCGCTGTCGTCAACCGCTGCGACCCAAGAATCCTGTCCAGTGCACCCAACGACAATCCCCGCCGTGAATTCAGAAAATTCGACAAATGCGCCTGCCCCAACCCCGTTTGCCGGGCCAGCAACGAGACTGAGAGCGTGCCGCGCTCGATTCTGCGCCGCAGCTCGAGTCGTAAACGCTCTTGCAGTTGGGTAAAGTTCATGGTGTGGAAAATTTACTGGTAGCAATAGCACAGCAACGCCCACAACTTCTGCCAGAAAACTTCAGTCATCATATTCTCCCGCGTAATCGCTGGTTATCTTTCCACACCAATCGAATCTGCCACGCTTTCCACTAAACGCGTTGACGCTGGGGAAGCATAAACGTAAATTTGCGTTACTTTCTCAATCACTGTTGGAGGAAAACTCCGGGGAGAAAACTGCCTTTCTGTCTCAGCTAGACGGTCGCTGCGGCACCAAAGTCCAGTCTTAAGCTCTCCGGCGAGGGAAACGCCGTCGCTTTTGCATCACAAAAAGCAATAACGGCAAGAGATCTCCCGATGGACGGGCATAATGCCTCGGATAGCGGCCGATAAAAAAAGGCTAAATAGCCGCTCCTGGTCATTCTCCGCCTTACCTGCAATTCGGGGAGTTGTCTCTCAAACAAGGAAAGAGATTCCAGATTCTGCGCACCATGAGCAAGACCATCGATCAGGGCGAGCCAAATGCCATCCCCCAGCAGGGCATAAGACACCTGCGCGGCATTTTCGCTTTCCCCTTACCCTGCGGCCTGTTGAGCTGTGCTGAGAATCCGCAGGAGTACGTTGCTTTTGGGAGAAGGAACCATGGATGTGCGCGTTCAATTGAAAGTATGCGAAGGGTGCGGTTGCTTGTGGTACCGCTCTCAACTTGAAACCTCGGTGTATTGCGTCCATTGCGCAGACCGGCTCAAAGACTTTCCCAATCCGGAGAGTAGGAAGAGAAGAGGCAGACCCAGGAAGATGGCGCTGCCCACCGTTTGGGCCGTTGCCGAAGCAGCAGGAGGGGTCCAATGAGCGCTGCTGTTCCCCTGGCGGTTGTTCGCATCTCCACCCAGCCCCTGCCCACTCTCTGGGCTACCGTCGGGGCTGCACAACGTAAACCGATCGCGGCCGCTATTACCCTCATGCGCCAGGTCGCCCCAACTCCGGTCGAGCAGGAAAGGGAGCTCGACAAACCAGTTGTTACATATGCCTTCTACCGGAAACATACGGAGAGCCTGCTGCGGCGTTACCTCTATGCGTCCATCCAGGTCGGACGCTCCCCCGCTCTACTCGGCGAATCCATCGGTCGAGGATGGGTCTCGAGCCGCAGAGTTCGCACCTTCGAAGACGCGGTTATCTTCGTCCTCGATATTGAAAGGTGCCTCCAGAAACTCAGCCTTCTCGACCGGCAGCTCATCAGCCGCATCGTACTCCAGGAGTACACGCATGCTGAGACGGCAAGTCTCATGGGCATCAGTCAGCGCACCGTAGGAGTCAAGTTCCCCGAGGCGATCGACCGGCTCACCGTAAAGCTGCTGAAATCGGAATTGCTCATCCTCCCGGATTGAGCATTCCCAGAAATACTCCTGCGGAAGGCAGGCCCCGGGCAGCGCAAGGAAGTGTTTTCGTTCCTTGCGCTGCCGACGGTACCCAACCCCAGTCATTCTCCGCGGGTGTACCCTTGAACCGATGCCACCCACTTCCCCCACTCTTCTGGTCCATGGCGGCGCCTGGGCGATCCCGCCAGAAATGGCCGACGATCACCAGCGCGGCGTCGCCCACGCCCTCGCCACCGGACACGCCCTCCTCGCCCGCGGAGCAACCGCTACCGATGCCGTCGAAGCCGCCGTCTCCGTCCTCGAAGACGACCCCACCTTTGACGCCGGACGCGGCAGCTTCCTCACCGCCGAGGGCCGCGTCCAACTCGACGCTCTCCTCATGGACGGCGCAACCCTCCGCGCTGGCGGCGTTGCCTGCGTCGAACACCTCCGAAACCCCATCCAGGCCGCCCGCCTCGTCCTCGACAGAAGCCCCCACGTCTACTTCGTCGGCCCCGGTGCTGAAGCCTTCGCCGCTCAGCACGGCATGGCCCTCATTCACAACTCCGAGCTCGTCCTTGACCGCGAGCGCACCCGCCTTCGCGATGCCCAGGCCCGCCTCGCCGCAGGCCTCGCCGACATCACCTTCTCCGGCCCCATAGCCCACGACGACAAAAGCCCCGAAACCCCCGCCCAACATCCCACGGACCACTCCTCCCACGACACTGTTGGTGCCGTCGCCCTCGACCAATTCGGAAACCTCGCCGCGGGCACATCAACCGGAGGCACCCTCAACAAAGCGCCCGGCCGTGTCGGCGACAGCTCGCTGATCGGCTGCGGCTGCTACGCCGACAATCTCTCCGCCGCCGTCTCCCTCACCGGCTGGGGAGAGCCCATCATGAAGCTCGTCCTCGGCAAGTGGGCCACCGACCGCGTCGCCTCAGGCGTTGCCCCCGCCGACGCCGCCCAACAGGCCATCGATTACCTCTTCCACCGTCTCGGCGGCCACGGCGGCATCATCCTCCTCGGCCCCGACGGCCGCTTCGGCCTAGCCCACAACACCCCCGGCATGGCCTGGGGCATCGCAGACTCCCAAGGCCTCCGCAACGGCCTCGCTGTATAGAAATGGAGGTCAATAAAACCATCAGCACACCGCAGAACTGCCTCCCCGTATGCCGAAGGCCCCCGGTTCTCGCTCCCACAACCACATTATGACTTCCGGAACTGATTCCTCTGTCGAATTGCCATGTCGAACCAAACTCGGCGAGTTACTATTGCCCCATGATTCCCTTCAAGCATTGCCTCGCATTCGGTTTGCTTGCCGTTGCCATTCTCGCTGAAGCTCAAACTAAGCACACAAGTGTCCCTTTGGGAGACGCGCTCACCAAAGCACTTGCAAAATCGAACCTCACTGGCTCCGATGCCCGGCCGTTCCATCTGCGTATCCAGATCTCCGAACCCGAGAATTCGCAATCCCCATATCAGGGGTCTATTGAAGAGTGGTGGACTTCCAAAGATCAATGGCGTCGCGAGGTTACGGCAACAGGGGGCCTTCACCAGACCATCGTTGTCTCCAACGGCTGCAAGTCTGAAAAGGACGAAGGCGACTATTTCCCTTTTTGGCTCCGCTCCTTTGTTAGCGCGGCCTTCGAGCCCGTTCCCGAGGCTGCCGAATTCATCAAGAGCGGGGCCACCATCGATCAGATCACCCTTCCGAACGGGGATAAGTCGGTACCGAATGTTCGTCTGCAATCCAAAATAGGAACAGGCGATCGGGCTACCGATGCATTTTTCAACATCAGTCTCGATTCCGAAGGCCGCCTCAGCTTCTACGGCAGTCCTCGCTATTCAATGGAGTTTCATGACTACCGCAGCTTCGGAAAGAAACAGGTAGCACGAGAATTGTCAGAGTATCCTGAGCCAGGCACGAGGCTTGTCGGTAAAGTGGTCGCACTTGAAGAAGAAGCAATGGCCACAGCACCCGGTACCTTCACGCCCCTCGGCACTGACGACAATCGATTCCGTTCTCGCCCTGCCTCATCACAGCAGTTGGAAAAGTTCACACAGGCTGCTCCCCCAATTGAGTGGCCCTCTGTCCATTCCGGTAACACTCACGGACACCTCGCCATACATATTTCTATAGATACTCAGGGGCAGGTCCGAGAAGCTTGGCCGCTCAACAGCGATAACGCAGGTCTTGAAGATCCTGCGCGTGACCAGGTCCGCAAATGGAAGCTAAAACTCGCAGTAGACGAGACAGGCAAAACCATACAGGTAGATGGCGGTCTCAGCTTCATCTTCGACACCAAAGTGGAGAATCCAATCCCCGGCATTGCCGGCGCGGATATTCAAAAGCAGTTGATTGGCTGCGCCTATGATCCCACCTTGCCCAGTGGCATTTTGCCGAGCGGAACCACAGTCAAGTTCCGCATATCGGTCAATGAAAGAGGAGAGCGAACCGGCGAGAGCTTCCCCGACTTGAACGGATTCAAGGTCCTTCAGGCCACCGGGCTAGGCCGCAGGAGCTGCCATTTAAAGCCCTATCTGGTCAACGGCCAGCCCAGCTACTACTACATGGAATTCACCTTCAGCGCTCCCTAGGAGGAACAGAGCGCAGCCAATCCTCCGCACCGGCCTCGCCGTCTAACCCCGCCCGCTACCCGGAAAGTATCCTTATGCCCAACCTAGTCCTAGCTTCCGCCAGCCCCCGTCGCAAAGAGCTCCTCACCCAGGCCGGCTTCGCCTTCCGTGTCCATCCCGCCCACATCCCGGAAGACCCTTACCCCGAAGAAGAACCCATCACCTACGTCACCCGCCTCGCCCGCCAAAAAGCCCAGGCCGTCTACGACGCCCTCAGCGACTCCCAACCCAGCCTCATCGTCCTCGGCGCAGACACCACCGTTGTCATCGACAACCAAATTCTCGGCAAGCCCGGCGACGCACCCGACCCCGCCGCCGAAGCCGCCCGCATGTTGCGCCTGCTCTCCGGCCGAACCCACCGCGTCATCACCGGCGTCGCCCTCGTCTCCGCCGACGGCTCACAGGCCGCTGCTGATGTTACCTCCGTCGAATTCCTTCCCCTCACCGACGCTGAAATAGCTGCCTACGTCGCCACCGGTGAGCCCATGGACAAAGCCGGCGCCTACGCCATTCAGGGCCTCGCCGCACGCTGGATTCCCCGCATCGAAGGCTGTTACTTCAACGTCGTCGGCCTTCCCATCGCCCTCGTATCTGCACTCCTTGGCTCCATAACTCCCCCAGCCTGAGTTAGGTGACCAAATTCGACAAAAATAACATTGCGCCTGAAAGCAATGCCGGGTTAAAGTCTTCCTCATCCTTGCAGGGTTTGGGAAACGCCTCGCGGACCTTTCGCGACTTCGCGTTGGCCTTTGCTACCTGCAATCGCTCAAACGATTTAGGAGGAAGTAAATGGCGCTCTGGAATGCGAGCTGGCTGATTCTATGCGAAAACAACGGATGGTGGTTCAACGGCAACTTCCCCAACAACGTCGCCGAGCAAATAGGGCCGTTTATGACCGCCGGTAACACCGTTGCCGACGTCATCTGGGACCCCAACGCTCAGAACTACGCGTGGCTGGTGCTCGGCACCGACAACAAGTGGATCACCAACAGCAATCTGGATCCGCAGCTGCTGAGCGGCTTGAGTAACCTGGTTGCCAGCGGAAACACCATCAAGGACGTCATCATCGGCCCCAACAGCAGCGATACCTGGGTCGTGATCTGTACGGACAACGCTTGGCTCGCCAGAAATATTCCCACCGACTTGTTCAATGAGCTGGGAAATCTGGTGAAAGCGGGCTTTCATCTCAAAACGGTCGTCTTCAATCCGTCCAACTCCAACGGCTGGCTCATCATCTGCGAAAACAACGGCTTTGTGGTCAACGGCCTGTTTCCCGCCGCTTGCAACAGCAAAATCGGCCAGCTCATCGCCGCCAAGTTTGTGCTCAAGAACGTGGTCTTTATGCCCGGCAATTCGAACGCCTGGCTCATCATATGTGAAAACAACGGCTGGTTTTTCGAAAACTTCGGCAGCGATATTACGACACAAATCAGCAACCTGATGAAAGGTGGTCTGGTTCTGCGGAACGTCACTTTCGGTCCTTACCCGATCTCGTGACAGTGTCGGCCGGCGTTAAGCATCCCGGGCTGTTTGTCGACAAACCATCTCTAAATTATGTAGGGCACGGCGTCGGTCCGCACACCGATTCGCGGAATCCTGTACCCGGACTCAACGCCTGACCGCGATCAAAATCCTTGGGCCTGACCGCTTTCTCTCTGTCTACCGGATAAGGTGCCAGGCCTGCCACGCGGCGAACAGCAGGAGACATGCTCCAACCTCCAGGCTCATGGCAACGATGATGCCTTTCGCGCAGCTTCTGCTCTTTTCGACAGCTTCGTCGATGCGGTCTATTTGTTCTGAAGGAACTGGAATTGCTCCCGCCGAATGCGCTGATATCGGGCTGAGATATACGTCTGTGAGTTGGCAGGCCGTCGCGTTCATGGGATGTTCTCCTTGTGCGGACCGTTAAGGCATCTCCGCATTTCCATCGTCGACCGAAATTCATCGGCTGGGAATACAACTTCGACTTCCCCGGTGACAAGCACGTGCTACATGGTTGACCCAAAGGTGGGAGCCATTGGGCCAGATCCAGAGCGTTTTGGATTCAATGTCCCATGGAGAGTACCAACGGGCGGAAACCAGCGCGGTTCGTCGTTGTTGGTCTCTTGGCGCCAAACCGGACAGAACCCCGTTCTTGCCCCAATCTCCAGATAGCCGGTCATTCGCGAGTGAGCCGGAAACGAAGGGCGCCTCCTGCTGGTGGAATTTCCTCGGTACGACTTATCCGCAAAAGTTACTGACTTGCATCCCCCCGCGCTGTTACCTTTCTAGCCATGACCCCCGCACGCAAACTCCTCGCCGCCGCACTGCTCCTCGCCTTCGCTTCCTTCCTCCCCGCTCTGGCCCAGGATGCCTCCGGCAGCAAGGACTCGCCCCTCATCTCCCGCTACCCGGGCTCGCACATCACCAACTACGCCACCCATGACTTCGACCAATTCCAGCTCCCCGTCGGTGCCGTTACACCCAAAGGCGAACCAAAATTCCAGACCATCGAGGGACGCATCACCCGCATCGTCTACGCCGACCCCGCCGGACGCTCCTCCCTCGAGGTCTATCGCAACTACGAGTCCGCCCTCAAATCCGCCGGCTTCGATCCCATCTACGTCTGCAAAGCCGATGCCTGCGGACTCTCCCGCTTCCACAGCACCAGCGACTGGGCCGTCACCTGGTACGGCGCAGGTCACTATCAATTTTCCGGCAAGGTCTCCCGCGCCGACGGAGACATCTACGTCAGCCTCCACGTAACCCCCGACGAAACTTACCTCGACCTCATCCAAGCCAAGCCCATGGAATCCGGCCTCGTCCAGGCCGCAGACCTCCGCAATGGCATCGGAAAATCCGGCCACATCGCCGTCTACGGCATCCACTTTGACACAGCCAGGGCCGACCTTAAGCCCGATTCCGCAGCCACCCTCCAGGAAATCAGTTCCATGCTCAAAGCCGACCCCGCGCTCAAGCTCTACGTCGTCGGCCATTCGGACAACGTCGGCGCAGCCCCCGCCAACCTCGATCTCTCCCGCCGCAGAGCCGCCGCAGTCGTTCAGGCCCTCACCACGCAGTACGGCATAGCCCCCAACCGCCTCGAAGCCTTCGGCGCTGGCCCCTACGCCCCAGTCGCCGCCAATGACTCCGACGCAGGTCGCGCCCTCAACCGCCGCGTCGAACTCGTCCACCAGTAGCACGATCCAATTCCGCGGCATCCCGGCCTGCTCCCTCACGCAGTTCGTAGCACCTCTGTGCCATTACCCCCTCTGCTTGGACACTGTTACCCTAGTCATATACTTACCTCGTACCACAGGCTGTCATGGACATTCTTCTGTGCTCTTACCATTACGCACCTGAGGTTGGTACCATCCCGACCGTGTCGCGCCTCCTGGCCGACGAGTACACCCGCGCCGGCCACCAGGTCACCCTGCTCACCTACATCACCGCCCCTGAAGGCACCGACGATGCCTCCCCGTTTCCCGTCGTCCGCCGCCCTTCGCCCCTCCGCATCCTCGCCCTCGGCCTCCACGCCGACGTCATCCACTTCAACAACATCTCCCTCCGCCTGCTCCTGCCTCTGTTCTTCCTCTTCAAGCCCATCGTCATCACTCATCAGGAGTGGCTAAGCCGCTACCACGGCGGCATCGGATGGCAAGACCGCATCAAGCGCCTCATCCTCCATCTCGTCAAAAATGTCGCCGTCAGCCAGCCCATCGCTCACCTGCTCCCCGCCAAATCCGAGGTGATAGGCAACCCCTTTGACCGCACAGAGTTTCTCCCCGGCCACGATTCCCCCCGCCAGCGCGATATCGTCTACATCGGCCGCCTCACCAGGGAAAAAGGCTGCGATATAGCCATCCTCGCCATCGCCCAGCTCGCCGGACAGGGCATCGACGCCACCTTTACAATCGTCGGCGACGGCCTCGAGCGCGAATACCTCGAAGCTCTCGCCGCCTCGCAGAACATCGCCTCCCAGGTCAGCTTCCTCGGCCAGATCACCGACGGCCTCGGCAAAATCCTCGCCCAGCACACCGTCCTTGTCGTCCCCTCCCGACGCAGCGAACCCTTCGGCGTCGTCGCCCTCGAAGGCATCGCAGCCGGCTGCGTCGTCGTCGCCAGTTCCTCCGGCGGACTACCCGAAGCCGTCGGCCCCTGCGGATTCCTCTTTCCTGCCGGCAACGTCCCCGCCCTCGCCGCCGCTCTCAAACAGGCCCTCACAGACAACAAGGCCCGCGCCGCTATCATCAGCGCAGGCCCCGCTCACCTTGAAAACTTCAACCCTGCCAAAATCGCCCGCCTCTACCTCAACATCTTTGAGAGCCTGCTCAACTGACGGCCACCGATTCGGCTCACTGGGAAACGATCAGCGTTACACCGCTTGCGATGATCGGCTTCCCTCCTTGCGACGTGCTCGTGTACGCCAGCGTATAACTCGTTCCCGTCAGCGCCGCTCGCGCATTTGCAACCGTCACGGTTAGGGAGGTTGCTCCAGCCGCCACGCTGCCCTTCGTCGTCGTCGCCACCGGTGTCCCACCTGCGGCGCTCGTGAGCGTAACAGAGTTTGGCGCAATTAGGTCCAGGTTCACACCCTTCAAAGTAATGTCGAGGCCTGCCCCAGCCGCGGGTAGCGTGATCGTCGTGCTGCCAACCCCAGTCACAACTGGCTGCTGCGACAACTGTATCTGGTCTTTCGTGTCTGTCTCGCCGCCTGAGGCATCTACCAGAAACAGGTTGTACGCCCCTGCAAACTTGCTCAGCAACGACGGGTCAAACGTGATCTGCGCCGAGTTTCCATCCGTCGACGGCTTGATCTTCCCCGCAACTTTGTCCGTATCTTTTTCCAGCTTCACGCTGCTCACCTTATCCAGCCCATCTCCGGTCACTTTGCAAGACACGAGTCCGGCAGTGGTCTGCGACAAGTCCAGGTTCCCGTCCATCAGGTCTGGGCAATCAAGATTGTTGATCCCAGTCGTCGTGGTCTCTTCCTTGATGTGCACCCCACCCACCACAACATATACATTCTGCTCCAGAATTCGCAGTGCGGCAGCCTTCCACTTCCGGTAAGGCAAATCCTTCCAACCTCCCGTTGGGATTGCCGGAACGGTTGATGTGTCGTGACCGCCCGGATAAAGCATGCCATTGGTTCCCACTGCTTGCATTTGATTGGGATCGGCACAATACCCATCCTTGGCTTGGGTCGCCAGGTACCCACACCACGCGAACGGCAACTGCTCCAGCGGCCGCTCCCCAATGAACGTCACCAAAGGAACAGCCCCCTGCACTGGCACGATTACCTTGCTCGACGACGAAGCTGAGAATCCGAGGTCATTGATGTTGTTCAACTGTTGCACCGTGTGATCTGGGAACAGTTTCCCCAGCCCCGGCACAAA
>Ga0302149_1000569_pt1 | contig 11640 bp, 7 predicted proteins | sample I_Bog_N1_1_FD_192435 | JGI IMG/M metagenome (GOLD analysis project Ga0302149, IMG submission 192435) | Peat permafrost microbial communities from Stordalen Mire near Abisko, Sweden - I_Bog_N1_1 | ecosystem: Environmental > Terrestrial > Soil > Wetlands > Peat | place: Sweden: Abisko, Stordalen...
GCTAAGAACATCGTCGCAGTCGTCAAGATTCAATTAGAAGCGGGCGGCGCCACGCCCGCCCCACCCGTGGGCACCGCGCTCGGACCACACGGCGTGCAGACCATGGAGTTCTGCAAGCAGTACAACGCTGCGACCGAGTCGATGCGAGGCACGGTCATCCCCGTCGAGATCTCGATCTACGAGGACCGCACCTTCACCTTCGTCTTAAAGACCCCACCGACGCCGGTGCTCTTGCGCCAGGCGGCCGGGGTACCCAAGGGCGCGCACTTGGCGGGTCGAGAGGTCGTCGCCACGGTGACGATGGACCAGGTCGAAGAGATCGCCAAGACCAAACTGAAGGACCTCAACACCGATGACGTCGAGATGGCCAAGCTGCAAGTGGCCGGCACGGCGCGCTCGATGGGCATCACGGTCGCGGGCTAGGAGAGAAGATGAAGCACGGTAAGAACTACAACAACGCGCTGGCTCAGGTGGACCGCGAGGAGCTCCTCACGGTGCCCGAGGCCGTTGAGAAGGTGAAGACCATCACCAAGGCGAAGTTCGACGAAACCGTCGAGCTGGCCGTTCGCCTCGGGGTCGACCCCCGCAAGGCCGAGCAGATCGTGCGCGGCACGATCACGCTGCCGGCGGGCACGGGCAAGACGAACCGTATTGCGGTGTTCGCGAGTGGCGAGGCGGCCCAGGCCGCGCGCGACGCGGGCGCCGATGAGGTCGGCGCCGAGGACCTCGTCGCCAAAGTAGCTGGTGGATTCCTCGACTTCGACGTCGCGATCGCGTCACCGGAACTGATGGGACAAGTCGGTGGACTCGGTCGAGTACTCGGTCCGCGCGGTCTCATGCCCAACCCCAAGACCGGTACCGTGACGACCGACGTCGCCAAGGCGGTCAGTGAGTTCAAGGGTGGGCGAGTGGAGTACCGTACCGACAAGATCGGCAACGTGCAACTGCGCGTCGGGAAGGTCAGTTTCTCCCGTGAGGACTTAGCGCGCAATATCGTTGCGGTGATCGATGAGTTGGTGCGCGTCAAGCCGGCCAGCGCCAAGGGCCGCTACCTGCTCAGCGCCACGATCTCTTCGACGATGGGCCCCGGGGTCAAGATCGACCCGACCCGCGTCCACGACACCGACGAGGTGTTGGCCACGGCCTAGGTTTTGACGCTGCGGCCTGGAGAAACTAGGCTGAACGTCGCGCACGAGGTCAGTGCCACAGATTTAGAGAACGCCAAAGACATCCGGTGCACGAACGTGCGTAAGGGACCTAGGTCCGCCTGACGAGGAGTTCGAGTTCCTGCGGGGGCTCGCGCCTGGATGTTGGAGGCCCGTTACCGGGCGGCATCCGGTGAAGGAGCCAGCATGACCAAGGTACGTACCGCGAAGGTCGCCACCGTCGACGAGTTAAAGGCGAAGGTCGAGAGCACCTCGACGGCCGTCGTCACCGAATACCGCGGCATGACCGTCGCGCAGATCTCGACGCTGCGTCGTCAACTGCGCACGCTCGACGCCGACTACAAGGTCTTTAAGAACACGCTCGTCAAGCGCGCCATCGCGGGCACCTCGGTCGAGTCGCTCGATGAGTTCTTGGTCGGTCCGACGGCCATTGCCTTCGTCAACGGCGACGTCTCGGCGGTCGCCAAGGCTCTGCGTGACTTCGCCAAGGCCACCCCCACGCTCGTCGTCAAGGGCGGCGTCTTGGACGGCAAGGCGCTCAGTGTCGCCGAACTCTCCGCCCTGGCTGATCTGCCCTCGCGCGACGTCTTGCTCGCGCGCTTCGCGGGACTGCTCGCGTCACCACTGTCGACAATGGCTGGCCTCTTAAAGGCCATCCCGCAAAACTTCGCCTTCGGCCTCTCGGCCTTGATCGACGCCAAGGGCGGCCCTGTGGCCGCGGCGCCGGTTGAGGTGGAAGCCGCCGAGACTCCGGCCGGGGTCGAGGAAGCTGGTTCGCCAGCGAGCGACGACGTCGCGACCGAGGTCGCTGACGTCGCGGAGGAGGCCCCCGTGGCCGAGACCGACACCGAGGCGTCAGCTGACGCCTCGAGCGAACCGGCCGAATAACCAACTAGTACAGAGAAGAAAGGAATCACCATGGCTGCAACCCTGACCAAGACTCAGATCCTCGACGGCATCGCGGAACTCTCCGTTATCGAATTGAGCGAGCTCCTCAAAGAGTTCGAGGAGAAGTTTGGCGTGACCGCCGCCGCTCCCGTAGCGGTCGCCGCGGCGCCCGCCGCTGGTGGCGCGGGGGACGACGACGCCGTCGAAGAGAAGACGAGTTTCGACGTCATCTTGACGAGCGGTGGCGACAAGAAGATCCAGGTCATCAAAGAAGTGCGTTCACTGACCAGCCTGGGTCTCAAAGAAGCCAAGGACCTCGTCGACTCGGCGCCCAAGCCGGTGCTCGAAAAGGTGTCCAAGGACGACGCCGCGAAGGCCAAGGCTGCCCTCGAGGCGGCCGGCGCAACCGTCGAAGTCAAGTAGTTTCAAGGCTTTTCAGGAGTCCCGGTCGCCACGGCGGCCGGGACTCCTTGCTTTGTGGCCAATTGACTTGACCTGGGCTCAGAACCTGCCTAGGGTGAGCGCAACCGTTTTTTACGGCCGCGTGTCTCTTCGGGGAGCGCCAGTTGCGCATCTCCTGGTGGAACCACTAGAGTAGTTAGACCGTGTTCCTGCCTCTGACTTCGTCATCTCTTGACGCCGTTTTTCGCTTAGACCCGGCACGTATCTGTAGCCACCCACTCACACGGAGGATGACCGTTGACGTCTCGGTCCACTAGCCCGGAGCGCTTTAACTTCTCGGCATTGGGTGAAGCCCACCCGCTGCCCAACCTGCTGGAAATTCAGCGCGACAGTTTCGACCTCTTTATGAAGCAGGGACTGCGTGAGGCCTTCGAGGCGATCTCGCCGATCTCCGACTTCACGGGACGTCTTTCGCTCGAACTCGAGTTCGACCCCGACGACGCGGACTTAAAGAGCCCGCCGAAGTTCACGGTCGAAGAGTGCCGTCAACGCGCCACCACCTACTCCCAGCCCATCTTCGTGCGCGCGAGGTTCTTGAACTCCGAGACCGGTGAGATCAAAGAACAGACGGTCTTCATGGGCGACTTCCCCATCATGACCGAACAGGGCACCTTCATCATCAACGGCACCGAGCGTGTCGTGGTGTCTCAGTTGGTGCGCTCACCCGGTGTGCTCTTCCAGCCCGGCAAGGACGAGAAGGTCGCCTTCGAGGGCACCATCCACCCCAGCCGCGGTGAGTGGCTCCAGGTCGACTTAGAAGAGAAGAAGAACAAGTCCGCCAACGCCGGCGCGCGCATCGCGCGCAAGCGCCGCATCTCGATCTTCACGCTGCTGCGTGCGCTCGACACCTCGATGGACGAGAAGTTCTTCGAGAAGTTCGTCGCGCACTTCGACTTCTTAGAGGACCAGTTCCACGTGGACTGGAAGAAGGCGCACATAGAGATCGCCAAGCACATGGAGAAGTTCAACTTCGAAGACACGCCCGAGAACTTCGTGCGCGCCAGCCAAGAGACCGCGTGGCTCGAGATCTACCGTCGCGCACGTCCCGGTGAAGTCCAGACCGTGGAAGCCGCCCGCCAGTACTTCGAGGGTGCCTTCTTCTCCGAGAAGCGCTACGACCTCAGCCGCGTCGGTCGCTACAAGCTCGACCGCAAGCTCGGCAGCGAAGTCGCGAAGAACCTAGAGCTCTTCGGCGACATCTTGGAGCTCCCGAACATCGAGCTCCACGTGCTCTCCAAGGCCGAGGTCCTCGCGACCGCGACCTACCTGTTGAACCTGGCACGCGACCGCACCGCCAAAGAGACCACGTACCACATCGACGACCAAGACCACTTCGCCAACCGCCGCATCCGCAGCGTGGGCGAACTGATCCAAAACGCCCTGCGCACCGGTCTCTCGCGCATGGAGCGAGTCGTGCGCGAACGCATGAACACCCAAGACGTCGAGGCGATCGCGCCCCAGACCTTGATCAACATCCGACCGGTGATGTCGGCGATCAAGGAGTTCTTCGCGACCAGCCAGTTGAGCCAGTTCATGGACCAGAACAACCCGCTCTCGGGTCTGACCCACAAGCGTCGTCTCTCGGCGCTCGGACCAGGCGGACTCAGCCGTGAGCGCGCCGGCCTCGAGGTTCGTGACGTCCACTCCTCGCACTACGGACGCATGTGCCCCATCGAGACCCCCGAAGGTCCCAACGTCGGTCTGATCGGCTACCTCGCCACCTACGCGCGCATCAACGAGTACGGCTTCATCGAGACGCCCTACCGCGTGGTCGCGGGCGGCAAGGTCACCGGCGAGATCAAGTACTTCACCGCCGACGAGGAAGAGCGCTACGTCATCGCCCAGGCGAACACCGAAGTCGACGACGCCGGCACCATCAAGGCCGACCGCGTCCTCGTGCGCCGTGGCCCCGTGGGCACCGGTCTGCGCGTGGGTTCCTCGAACAAGTCGTCCTCGACGACCAGTGAGATCGACTTCGTCAAGCCCGACGAGGTCGAGTTGATGGACGTCTCGACCAAGCAGATCATCTCGGTCGCGACCTCCCTCATTCCCTTCGTGGAGCACGACGACGCCCAGCGCGCCTTGATGGGCGCCAACATGCAAAAGCAGGCCGTGCCGCTCATCATGCCCGAGGCCCCCTTCGTGGGCACCGGTATGGAAGCGCGCGCCGCGCTCGACTCCGGCGACGTCTTGATCGCCGAAGGTAACGGCGTCGTCAAGTCCGTCTCGGGTGACCGCATCGTGGTCGAGTACGAGAAGGACGTCACCGACCGCTACGGCAAGGCCTTCGGTCGCAAGACCTACAACCTCAATAAGTTCCGTCGTTCCAACCAGGACACCTCGATCAACCAGAAGCCCCTGGTCTTCGGTGGCGAGGACGTCAAAGCGGGCGACCTCTTAGCGGACGGCACCTCGACCAGCAACGGCGAGTTGGCGCTCGGCAAGAACCTGCTGGTCGCCTACATGCCCTGGGAGGGCTACAACTACGAAGACGCCATCATCTTGAACGAGCGTCTCGTGCGCGATGACGTGTTGACCTCGATCCACGTCAAGGAGTACGAGATCGACGCGCGCGACACCAAGCTCGGCGCCGAGGAGATCACTCGGGACATCCCGAACCTCCCCGACGACATCCTGGCGGACTTGGACGACCTCGGCATCGTGCGCATCGGCGCCGAAGTCGAGCCCGGGGACATCCTCGTCGGCAAGGTCACGCCCAAGGGTGAGACCGAGCAGAGTCCTGAGGAGCGACTGCTTCGCGCGATCTTCGGTGAGAAGGCGCGCGAGGTGCGCGACACCTCACTGAAGGTGCCCCACGGCGAGTCCGGCAAGGTCATCGACGTCAAGGTCTACAGCCGCGACGAGGACCACGAGATGCAGCCCGGCGTGAATCAGTTGGTCAAGGTCTACGTCGCCCAGAAGCGCAAGATCTCCGAAGGCGACAAGCTCGCCGGACGCCACGGCAACAAGGGCGTCATCTCGAAGATCCTGCCCGAAGAGGACATGCCCTTCTTAGAAGACGGCACGCCGATCGACATCATCTTGAGCCCCCTCGGTGTGCCGAGTCGTATGAACGTCGGCCAGGTCTTAGAGAGTCACCTCGGCTACGCCGCCCGTCACGGGTGGGCGGGCATCGAGGTCAACGCCGCCGTCGGGACCTCTGGTCACGACGACCAGCGCGACCCCGCGACGCGACCGTATCGAAAGACCCGTCCGCGCACGGAGCCCGCGGTCTACGTCGCCACGCCATCGTTCGACGGTGCGCACTGGGACGAGACCGAGCGCGCCAAGGACAAGCCGACGATCCAGCAGACCTTCGAGACGCTCAACGTCGATGGGCAGAACGGCAAACGCATGTTGGCGGGGGACAACGACGGCAAGGTCACCCTCTACAACGGTCGCACCGGCGAGGCCTACGACAGCCCGATCTCGGTGGGCTACGCCTACATCTTGAAGCTCGCCCACATGGTGGACGACAAGATTCACGCCCGCTCGACCGGTCCGTACTCGATGATCACCGCCCAGCCCCTCGGTGGCAAGGCCCAGTTCGGTGGCCAGCGCTTCGGTGAGATGGAAGTGTGGGCCCTCGAGGCCTACGGCGCCGCCTACGCGCTCCAGGAACTTCTGACCGTCAAGTCCGACGACATGAAGGGTCGCGAGCGCGCCTACGAGGCGATCGTCAAGGGTCAGAACCTGCCCGAACCCGGTATCCCCGAGTCCTTCAAGGTCTTGATCAAAGAAATGCAGTCACTCTGTTTGAACGTGGAGGTGCGCGACAAGGTCGGTGCCCACGTTGATCTGGCGGACACCGAGGAGGACTTCTTCTCCGTCACGCGCGAGTTGGGTATCGACATCAGTCGACCCGAACGCGGCAGTGATGAAGAAGACGCCCGCCGCGCCGCCGAAAGGAAGTTGTCATGAGCCCACTCGACGTCAACCAGTTCGACGAGATCTCCATCGGTCTCGCCACCGCCCAGAACATCCGTAGTTGGTCCTCGGGCGAAGTGAAAAAGCCTGAGACCATCAACTACCGCACGCTGCGTCCCGAAAAGGACGGCCTGTTCTGCGAGAAGATCTTCGGGCCCCAAAAGGCCTGGGAGTGCGCGTGTGGCAAGTACAAGCGGGTCCGCTTTAAGGGCATCGTCTGTGAGCGCTGCGGCGTCGAAGTGACGAGTGACAAGGTGCGCCGTGAGCGCATGGGTCACATCGCGCTCTCCGCCCCGGTCGTGCACATCTGGTACCTGCGCGGGACCCGTTCGTGGCTCGCGTACCTCTTGATGGGCACCGCCCCCAAGGAAGAACTGAAGGCCAAGCAGTTAGAAAAGGTCATCTACTTCGCCGCCCACATGGTCACCTACGTGGACGAGACGCGTCGTCACGACGACCTCTCAGAACTGCGCGTCGCGCTCAACGACGAGATCTTAGAGATCGCCGAGCGCGAGGTGAAGGCGCTCGACAACAAGCTCAAAGAGATCGAGACCCGCGCGGCCAAGCTCGAAGCCGACGGCGCCAAGGAGTCCGAGCTTCGCGCCCTACAGCGCGGTACCGAGAAGGAACTCGACGGCGTGCGTTCGCGCTTCGCCGAAGAGCGTGAGTTGGCCAAGCAGGCCTTCGACACCTTCGAAGGTCTCCACTCGCGTCAGATCATCGAAGACGAAGTGCTGTATCGCGAGATGGACTTTCGCTACGGCGAGTACTTCGAAGGCGGCATGGGTGCCGACGCGATCTTGCAACTCATCGACCGCATGAATTTGGACGACGAGGAGAAGGTCATGCGCGAGATGATCGACGCGAAGGACGGCCGCAAGCCGCTCTCCGCGCAGCGTCACGCCAAGTTCTTAAAGCGCTTGGCGATCGTGCAGTCCTTCAACCGTCGTGACGAGCACGGTCACCGACTGAACGACCCGCGCGCGATGATCTTGGAGGCCGTCCCGGTCATCCCGCCCGACCTGCGCCCGATGGTGCAGCTCGACGGTGGACGATTCGCTACGTCGGACCTCAACGACCTGTACCGTCGCGTGATCAACCGCAACAACCGTCTGAAGCGTCTGCTCGACCTCGGTGCGCCCGACGAAAAGCGCATGCTCCAAGAGGCCGTGGACGCCCTCTTCGACAACGGCCGTCGCGGCCGCCCCGTCGCCGGTCAAAGTGGCCGACCCTTAAAGAGCCTCTCGGACATGTTGAAGGGTAAGCAGGGACGCTTCCGTCAGAACCTGCTCGGCAAGCGCGTCGACTACTCGGGCCGTTCGGTCATCGTCGTCGGCCCGCAGTTGAAGCTCCACCAGTGCGGACTGCCCAAGATGATGGCCCTGGAACTCTTCAAGCCCTTCGTCATGAAGCGCCTCATCGAGACGCAGATGGCCCAGAACATCAAGAGCGCCAAGCGCATGGTCGAGCGTCGCAAGACCGTCGTGTGGGACGTGCTCGAAGAGGTCATTCGCGAGCACCCGGTGCTGTTGAACCGTGCCCCGACGCTCCACCGCCTGGGTATCCAGGCTTTCGAGCCGATCCTCGTCGACGGCAAGGCCATCCAGATCCACCCGTTGGTCTGCAAGGCCTTCAACGCCGACTTCGACGGTGACCAGATGGCCGTGCACGTACCCCTCTCGGCGGAGTCCCAGGCCGAGGCGCGCATCTTGATGCTCTCGACTAACAACATCTTCACCCCCGCCACCGGGCGACCGATCACGGAACCCGCCCAGGACATGGTCTACGGCGCGTACTACCTGACGCTCCCGATCGAAGAGAAGGTCGAACACCCCAAGGTCTACCGACACGTCTACTCCATCGAGAACGCCGTCTCGGACGGTCTGATCTCGCTGCGCGCGCCGATTGAGATTCGCCCCTTAGAGGGCAGCTCGCTCGACACGCGACTCGAATCGGCCGGCATCGAGGTAGAAGGCGCGGGACGTTCATTGATCACGACACCCGGACGGGTGCTCTTCAATGAGGCCCTGCCCTTCGGGTTCCGCTACGTGAACGAGCTCATCGGCAAGAACGCCGTGCCCATTGGCACGATCGTCGAAGAGATCTCGGCGAGTTACTCGCGCCAAGAGGTCGCCGAGTCCTTGGACGCGATCAAGTCGCTGGGCTTTCGCTTCGCGACCAAGTCGGGTCTGACCATCTCCATTGACGACATCGTCACGACGCCGGAGAAGGCCGCGATCTTGAACAAGTACGAGGAGCAGGCCGCCAAGGTCGAGACCAACTACCGACGCGGGGTCATCGTCGACGACGAGCGCCGTCAGCAAGAGATCGAGATCTGGACCAACGCCAACAAGGAGGTCGGTGACGCCACCGACCGCGCCATGAACGCGATCCCCGACAACCCGATCCGCCAGATGGTCGACTCGGGTGCTCGAGGCAACAGTCAGCAGATCCGTCAGATCGCCGCGATGAAGGGGTTGGTGTCCAACCCCCGTGGTGAGATGATTCCTCGTCCGATCAAGTCCTCCTTCCGTGAGGGCCTCTCGGTGCTCGAGTACTTCATCTCGACCCACGGCACCCGCAAGGGTCTCGGTGACACGGCGCTGCGCACCGCGGACTCGGGGTACCTGACGCGTCGACTCGTCGACGTCGCCCAGGAGCTCATCGTCAAGGAGTTCGACTGCGCGACCTCGAGGGGTATGTGGATCGAACACGTCGCGCCCGACACCCGGGCCCAGCGCGCCCACCTCGAGACCAAACTCTGGGGTCGCGTCGTGTCCGAGAGCGTCACGCTGTCGGACGGTTCGACCATCGAAGCGGGCACCATGTTGTTGATGGACGACGTCGAGCGACTGCGCGACGACGCGAGCGTGACGCGCGTACGCGTGCGCACGACGCTCACCTGTGACGCCATCCAGGGCGTGTGCGCGGCCTGTTACGGCCTCTCACTCGCCACCCACCAACTCGTCGAACTCGGCGAAGCGGTCGGCGTCATCGCCGCACAGTCCATCGGCGAGCCGGGCACGCAGTTGACCATGCGAACCTTCCACTCCGGTGGTGTGACCGAGAGCGACATCACCCACGGCTTGCCGCGCGTGGTCGAGCTCTTCGAAGCCCGTACGCCCAAGGGCGCCGCGGCGGTCGCGGAGTTCTCGGGCGCCGTGCGCGTTGAGTTGATCGGTCGCGAACGCAAGGTCACCATCGTTGGTGACGAGGGACAGGTCCAAGAAGAGTCCATCTCCATCGCGCGCCACCTCCTCATCGAGGACGGTCAGGAAGTCGAAGTCGGCACGCCGTTACACGACGGACCGCTGGACCCGAAGTTGATGATGAAGTTCCGTGGCACGCGCGAGACCCAGCAGTACCTCGTCGAAGAGGTGCAGAACGTCTACCGCGACCAGGGTGTGTCGATTCACGACAAGCACATCGAGTTGATCGTGCGCCAGATGACCCGTCGCGTGCAGATTGTCGACGCGGGCCTCAGCCACTGGTTGCCGGGCGCGCTCGTGGACGTGAAGCTCTTCAACGACACCAACGACGAGCTCGAGGCGAACGGCCAAGAGGCCGCCGACGGACGAGCCCAGTTGATGGGCATCACCAAGGCGTCGCTCGCCACGGACTCGTGGCTCTCGGCCGCCTCCTTCCAGGAGACGACCCGGGTCTTGACCGAGGCCGCCATCGAAGGCAAGCGCGACAACCTGGTGGGTCTGAAAGAGAACATCATCATCGGCAAGTTGATCCCCGCCGGTTCGGGGCTGGAGTACTACAACCAGCGCGAACTGCGTCTCGACATGCCCGACGCCGAGCTGTTGCCCGCCTGGGCGCAGGTCAGCGACGACGACCTCGACCTGGCGAGTCTGCTGGGCGAGCTCTCCTCCGATGACTCCTTCAGCGCGGACTTAACGGCGTTCCAGAACATCGGTACCGCCACCTACGACGAGTCCGCCCTGCCCGAGAACGACGCCATAAACCCCGAGGATCAACTCGGCGGCCAGGCGCTCTAGACGAGTAGGCCCGTCACCGCTCTCGCCGGGCGGTGACGGGCTTGCCGTACCGAGGCGAAATGTCGTAGGATTGACAGTCCGCCCGCAAGATGTTGCGGCGGGCGTCGAGATGTGCCAACGAGTTGTACCAACAAGAGAGGTTCCGCGTGCCCACAATCGCACAGTTGGTCCGAAAGGGTCGACAGGACAAGGTTTCAAAGACGAAGACGCCGGCCCTGAAGGGGGCCCCGCAGCGTCGTGGCGTGTGCACCCGCGTGCACACGGTCACACCCAAGAAGCCGAACTCCGCGTTGCGCAAGGTCGCCCGAGTACGCCTCACCTCCGGGGTCGAGGTCACGGCCTACATCCCCGGTGTCGGTCACAACCTCCAAGAGCACTCCATCGTCCTCGTGCGTGGGGGCCGTGTGAAGGACTTGCCCGGCGTGCGCTACAAGATCATCCGCGGCGCGCTCGACACCTCCGGTGTGCGCGACCGCAAGCAGGCCCGTAGTCGTTACGGCGCCAAGAGGGAGAAATAATGCCTCGTAAGGGCCCCGCCATTCGCCGTGACATCCCGGCCGACCCGATCTATAAGTCGGTGCTCGTCACCCAGGTCACCAACAAGATCCTCGAGCGCGGCAAGCGAACCATCGCCGAGCGCATTGTCTACACCGCACTTGAGCAGGTCGAACAGAAGACCGGCGGCGACCCGATCGCCACCTTGAAGCGCGCCTTGGAGAACGTCCGTCCCGAGTTGGAAGTGAAGTCCCGCCGCGTCGGGGGCACGACCTACCAGGTGCCCTTGGAAGTTCGCCCGCGTCGTGCGACGACGTTGGCCATAAGATGGCTAACCGACTTCGCGAAAAAGCGCCGTGAGAAGACCATGGCCGACCGTTTGGCCGGGGAGATCATCGACGCCAGCAACGGCGTGGGCGCGGCCGTCAAACGCCGCGAGGACGTGGCCAAAATGGCCGAGTCCAACAAGGCTTTTGCCCACTACCGCTGGTAGGACATAGAGAGTTTGTAAGGAAATGACCGCACGCGAGTACCCCCTCGACAAAGTTCGCAACATTGGCATCATGGCCCACATCGACGCGGGCAAGACAACGACCACCGAGCGAATCCTCTTCTACACCGGTAAGAACTACAAGATCGGTGAGGTCCACGACGGTGGCGCCACCATGGACTGGATGATCCAAGAACAAGAGCGCGGT
>Ga0302149_1000571_pt1 | contig 11548 bp, 7 predicted proteins | sample I_Bog_N1_1_FD_192435 | JGI IMG/M metagenome (GOLD analysis project Ga0302149, IMG submission 192435) | Peat permafrost microbial communities from Stordalen Mire near Abisko, Sweden - I_Bog_N1_1 | ecosystem: Environmental > Terrestrial > Soil > Wetlands > Peat | place: Sweden: Abisko, Stordalen...
CCGGCCACCGCCGGCAGCACACTCAGATAGAGCCCGCTATTGACGTTCTGCAATAAATACGTGCTGTTAGACACTGGCGGCAGCACGGCGGCCGTGCTGAGCGGACTGTTGACATTGAATGGCAAGACGCTGCTGCCATAGAAACTCAAGCTGCCGGCGCTGGCTTGCGTAAATTCAAACACCACAATGGTATTGCTGCCGCTGTTGAGCCACACCCCCGGGCAATACAAGCGCGTCTGCGGGCCGGCGGCAGACCAATAGCGGCCGAGGTTGCGGCCATTGACGAAGACATAGCCTGTGCCCCAGGTCGACATGTCGATATACATGTCTTGCGGCGTGACAATACTGATCACAGCCTGAGCGAAGAACGGCTGGTTGGCAGCAGGCGCCGCCGGGCTAAAGGTAAGTGCAGAGATCTGGCTGGCCGACAATGGTAACAGTGCCATGCTCCAATTATTCAATGCCACGCCGTTGGCATAGACTTTGCCAGATATGCCCTTGCTCGCAACATCCATCCCTGCGGCACCATAATTGATGCGGCCAAATGGCATACAAACGATCTGCAAAGTGGCGTTGGGCGCGGCGTTGCTAATCGTCAGCGAGGTCGTTGGCGTCAGCGCACCATTACTCACCGTGCTCAGCACACCAGGTACCTGCACCCCATTCACAAAAACCAGGGCATAGTCAGGTGAATGGTCAAAAGTGATCTTGATGCTACCGCCGGAGCCCGGCAAGCTGGTCTGATAAACCGCAACGCCAGAGGGATAAACACCGACGCTGGCTGGCTGATTTGCATTGAGCCTCAAGGCCATTGCTTCCAGCGTTAGCGGCTGCGCATTGGGGATATTGAGGGTCAAGCCGGGCAATAAGCTGCTGAAAGTCAGCTGACTGGTTGTCACCGTGGCGATGTCGCCGTCATTGATATGGGGGATGCCAGCAGGCACGCTGACAAAAGGAATGTTGTAGGCCGCATTGGTGACAAACGCTTCCTGGATAGGATAGAAGTTCTGATTGGCATCGCCCGACTCGGACACCGGCCCACCATAGTCGTACGAAGTCATCGATGGCTGACAGGCCCCGATGTTGCCGTTGGTGCCCGCGGTAAAGCCGAAGCTGGTGCCGCCGTGCGCAACGTAAATCACAAACGAACGGTTTGCCGCAATCAGGTTTGTGATCTCGGTAACAAAACTACCCACGCGCAAATTTTGGGCGCTGTCGCCCCAGTGACAAAGCCAGCCCGGATAGCATTCCGCGCCAAAGACCCCAACCCCGTAATCAGCAACAGCAGTAGTATAGTTGGCCGGGTTGCCACTGGGCCCCGTCAGGCCATAGGCGGCGTTGGCCGGCAAGGTGACGTTGTATTCCTGGAAGCCATAGGCGTAGCCGTCACACACGCAGAATTTTTCTGCGTAACCTAGTGCCGTCCATTGTTGCGCAATCGCATTCGGATACGTGCCGTCAACGGGCGACCAGTCAGTATATTCATTCTCCACCGCCACCAGCATGATGGGACCGCCGACAGCCAGGGTACGGCCTTTGACGACACTGTTGTAGAGCGCCGTGTTATAGGCATTGACCGCTGCCATGTAATTGGGGAAATTGCCGCGTATCTGCAACGTGCCAGCACTGTTGCGGAATTGTGGATCAGCCAGCATGCGCGGCGGCAGACCGCCGAAATCCCATTCGGCGCAGACGTAAGGGCCGGAACGCAGCAATACCCACAGGCCGTTTTGTGCACACAGGTCGATGAAATGGCCGATATTTTTATCGGGGGAAGTGAAGTCGAAGCTACCGTCCGAGAGTTCGTGGAAATTCCACATGACGTAAATCGAGATCGTGTTGCAGCCGAGCGCCTTGATCATCTGGATGCGCTGATTCCAATATTGGGAGGGCACGCGCGCCGGATGAATTTCGCCGCCAAAGAACTGGAATGGCGCACCATCCATGAGCCAGCTGCCGCTGCTGTTCCAGGATAGCGTATGGTTGCCGCCGCTGGCGAACACCGCATTGCCAACAACTGCGGCTTCGGCAGCCGATGCCATCGCCGCCGACGATGTACCGTTGCCGCTACCGCCGACACCACAAGCAGTCAGCAGCGGAGTGACGACGGCATAGCCCAGAAAATCTCTTCTCTTCATTACAGGTCTCCTTTGTTTTTAGTGTTTACCTAGCTTTTTTTAATCTATATCGATTACATCGAAAATGATTTTCAAATCTGATTTCGCACAAACCTTGGCGTCTTTATTTTCTTTTTATTGATGATGAATCGATGCCATTTTTTCCAACTCGTGCAGTGTTAAAAATCCCATTCCGCTTGGATTTCCACGCATGACAGCACCGTCATTTTTATGCATTTTTTCAATAAAAAAATATGCTTCCCGGTTGATCATATATACCCATACCGACCCCTTGCTTGTCTGCAAAAAATAATTCAAGCATCTGTCAAACGTGGGGGATGGACGTTTCGATATTCGCAGCTTCATTTCTTGGCATCCAATGAAATTATCTACGCCAAAAATATCGATTTCGATATAACTCAAGAGCTGAGCATGATTAAGATAAGCAAATGCAAGCACGGGAGAAATAGAGAAATTACAGGTAATTTAAACGTCAAAATATGGATGAAAATCTCACGCACATGAATTCCCAAGCACATCAATTTACACAGAAATTTTCTACGTTAAATCGCACAAGAAACTGTTTTATTCACGATGAAATCAGGGCATAAAAAATCAAAATTACACTGGATATGAGGCCACAAAAATCTCTTGCAATACCTGCGCGGACGGTGCATTAAGCCGCGCAAACGGCTGCTTGATCGATCATGAAATGAGGTCGACAAAAAAATGAAAAAGGACACTCGATGTTCCGTCATCCAAGCCCTACCTATACGCGCGAGACTCGCGACAATCGGGCGCCAAATTTCGGGGAAAACGTAGCCGTCCAGCCAGGTTGAAATCACTGTAAAGTGCAGTCGATATTTTTCGTTTGCAGACGCGCAAAGAACCCAAGCCCGAATGAAATAGCTAACACAAGAGCGCCGTCGATAAACGTCGCTATCTGATTTCAGACTTCAGGTCTTGCATGGTCGGCACACCTCATTGCCGGCGATTATGCAGCCCAGCTCGGGCGCGCTTTGTTCGGTGCATTAGCACACGCAGGCGTTGACCTGCGCCGGTTGGATGTCACTGGACTGGATGCCTAGGACGATCTTGTTTTGATTGGTGTATCGCAGCGCGGCTCAGCAAAGGCCCGCGTTGTCTTGCGTTAGGATCGAAGACTGTCTGGTGCTATCGTTGGCTACGGCGTGCTGTAAAAGCTGCTCTTGCCGATGGCTGCCAGCGCCGCTTGTTCGATTTTCTTGCTTTTTTTTTCTGCAGCGTAGTCCCAGTAGAACTGCCTAGTTGCCGCTCCCCCGCTGTATTTTGCAGGGTCGCTTGAATACACTACTGGCGATTCGCTTGAACGACGCCTTGAACGAAGTCGATCAAATTCAACCGGGCACCAAGATGTGCGTGCCCGACTTTACACGTCAATCCTCTTCGGCGCCGCCGATACCCAGCTCTTGAATCTTGCGCGTAATCGTATTACGGCCAATGCCCAAACGCACAGCAGCGTCATTTTTGCGGCCATGGGTATGCTTGAGCGCAACCTTGATCAGCGCTGCCTCAAACTGACGACCAAGGATGTCCATCACTTCCGGACGCTCTTCGGCCAGCATGTGCGCAGCCTCGCTCTCCAGCAGGCTGACCCAGTTACGCTCGATGCCGGCATCCGCTACGGCAAGCCCAGCCACTGCTGCCGGCGCTTCAACCACCTGCGCCGACACCACATGCAGCGGCGCCGCCTGGAACGCGGCACTGCGTTCTTCCACCAAATCCTGCGGCAAATCCTTGACCTCGACGGTCTGCCCGGGTGCCATCACGGTAATCCAATTGCACAGATTTTCCAGCTGACGCACGTTACCGGGCAATTCCAGTTGCGACAGGAACTGCATGGCTTGCGGCGACAGGCGCTTGGCTTCGACGCCTAATTGTCGTGCACTTTGCGTGAGGAAATGACGCGCCAGAATCGGCACGTCTTCGCGCCGTTCGCGCAAGCTGGGCAGACGCAAACGAATCACGTTAAGACGGTGATACAAGTCTTCCCGGAACAGGCCTTCACGCACGCGATGTTCAAGATTTTGGTGGGTTGCTGCGATGACGCGCACATTGGCCTTGAGCGACTGATGACCGCCGACGCGGTAGAAATGGCCATCCGACAAGACACGTAATAACCGCGTCTGCAAGTCCAGCGGCATGTCGCCGATTTCATCCAGGAACAGCGTGCCGCCCTCGGCCTGCTCGAAGCGGCCACGCCGCATTGCCTGAGCGCCGGTAAAGGCACCGCGTTCGTGACCGAACAGTTCCGACTCCAGCAAATCCTTGGGAATCGCTGCAGTGTTGAGCGCAACAAACGGTTGCGATGCGCGCGGGCTATGCTTGTGCAGCGCACGTGCAACCAGTTCCTTGCCGGAACCGGATTCACCGGTAATCAACACGGTCACGTTCGATTGCGACAAGCGGCCAATGGCGCGAAATACGTCTTGCATGGCCGGTGCTTGCCCCAGAATTTCCGGTGCATTGGCCGACGATTGTTCGACATCGGTTTCGCGCAGACTTTCTTCCAGTGCGCGGCGGATCAACTCGACCGCCTTGTCGACATCGAAAGGTTTGGCCAGATATTCGAAAGCACCGCCCTGAAATGCCGATACCGCCTAATCGAGATCAGAAAACGCAGTGATGATAATCACCGGAATACCGGGATGCTTGGCTTTGATGGTTTGCAATAACTCCAGGCCGGAGGGGCCCGGCATGCGGATATCGGAAACTAATACTTGCGGGGTGCCAGATTGCAATGCCTGTATGGCGTCGCGTGCGCTGGAAAAACTTTGCGTGGCGAGATTTTCGCGCGCCAGAGCCTTCTCCAAAACCCAGCGTATCGATTCGTCGTCGTCAACAATCCAGATCGGTTTCATAGTGTTATCTTTTCCTGCGTGTGGTGAACATCTTCGGCAATATCTGCCGGTGCTGCTTTATTCAATTCTGCTATCTCGATGATGTTGCATCAAGGCAGTGGAATCAAAATTCTAAAATCCGTGTATCCCGGCCGACTTTCACATTCAATCACGCCCATGTGTTGCTGCACGAAAGTTTGCGCCAATGTCAGTCCCAAACCGCTGCCTCCTTCCCGTCCGGATACTAACGGGTAAAAAATACGGTCCTGGATGTCGGGCGAAATACCGGGGCCATTGTCGATGATATGCAAGTCTAGTGCCAGGCGGTATCGGACCTTGGCTAGCGTCACTTGGCGCATGACGCGCGTCTGCAAAACGAGCTCCGCATCGCCAGCGCGAATGCGTTCGGCCAGGGCTTGCGCGGCGTTGTGTACGATGTTGAGCAAAGCCTGAATGAGTTGCTCCTTGTCGCCACGAAATTCCGGAATCGACAGATCGTAATCGCGCCGAATCGTCAATCCATTGGGGAACTCGGCCAGGATCAGGCTGCGCACCCGCTCACAGACTTCATGGATATTGACGTCACCGACGATATGCGGGCGCCGGTGCGGCGCCAGCAAGCGATCCACCAAGGTTTGCAAGCGATCAGCTTCCTTGATGATGACTTGGGTATATTCCCGTAATTCCTTGAGATGGCGCTCAGGCAGCTCTAACTCCAGCAACTGCGCTGCGCCGCGAATACCGCCTAGCGGATTTTTGATTTCATGCGCCAAATTGCGGATCAGTTCTTTGTTGGCCTGACTCTGGTCGAGCAAACGCTCTTCGCGATCGAGCTTGAGTTGCTGCACGTTCTCGCGCAATTCCAGCAAGACCGGCATCTCGGGGTTATCAAGCGGCGTCACGATCGTATGCACTTGCAAGGGATCACGCCCGCTGCGTTCCAGTGCCAGATCAAGGCGTTTGTCGGCAAACTGATGCGCGATGGCCTGATAGAACAGATCGGCCAGCTCTTCGCCGTTGACAAAAAGCTCACTGAGTTTTTGTTGCGAAAGCACCTTGAATGAACTCTCAAGCAGATTTTCAGCTGCTGCGTTGGCATAGACGATACCGCCATCGGCATCAAGAATGATAACTGCCGAGGCCAGCAAGTCCAGACCGTCGAGTAAAGGTAGCGTCGTTTTCATGCGTTCCAATCAATACCAGTAATATGCACCTGACAACGATGCCATGCGATGGTCGTCAGCAACTTGTCGGCATTGCCTAACTAAGCAAGATTTGGGCGAGCCTGCATAGAAAAGCGATTCTGCACAAATAAAACAGGCATAAAAAAAGGGAAGCGAGCTTCCCTTTTTTATCCAGCCAAAATCGACGATTACAGCGAGTAGTACATGTCGAATTCGATTGGATGCGTGGTCATACGATAGCGTTGTACTTCCTGGGCCTTCAGGTCCAGATAGGCATCGATCATACTGTCGGTAAACACACCGCCGCGAGTCAGGAACTCACGATCCTTGTTCAACGCATCCAATGCTTCTTCCAGCGAAGCACAAACGGTTGGGATCAACTTGTCTTCTTCAGGTGGCAGATGGTACAGATCCTTGGAAGCAGCTTCGCCCGGATGGATCTTGTTTTGCACACCATCCAGACCTGCCATCAGCAATGCCGAAAAGCACAGGTATGGGTTAGCCAGTGGGTCAGGGAAACGGGTTTCGATGCGGCGGCCCTTAGGATTGGCAACGTGTGGAATACGGATCGAAGCCGAACGGTTGCGTGCCGAGTAAGCCAGTTTGACCGGTGCTTCAAAGCCAGGAACCAGACGCTTGTACGAGTTGGTGCCAGGATTGGTGATCGCGTTCAATGCCTTGGCGTGCTTGATGATACCGCCGATGTAGAACAATGCGAACTCCGACAGACCAGCATAGCCGTCGCCTGCGAACAGGTTCTTGCCGTCTTTCCAGACCGATTGGTGCACGTGCATGCCCGAACCGTTGTCGCCGACCAGTGGCTTAGGCATGAAGGTTGCGGTCTTGCCGTAGGTGTGCGCGACGTTCCAGACCACGTACTTCAGTGTCTGAGTCCAATCAGCGCGCTCAACCAATGTCGAGAATTTGGTGCCCAGCTCATTTTGACCGGCGCCAGCCACTTCATGGTGATGCACTTCAACTGGGATACCCAGGGATTCCAGAATCAGGGACATTTCCGAACGCATGTCTTGGAAGCTGTCGACCGGAGGAACCGGGAAGTAGCCGCCCTTGACGGTTGGACGATGGCCGGTATTGCCGCCTTCGAGCTTGGAGCCCGAGCTCCATGGTGCTTCTTCGGATTCGATCTTGACGAAAGAACCGGACATGTCCGCGCCCCAACGTACGCCATCAAAAATGAAGAATTCTGGTTCTGGACCAAAGTAGGCAGTGTCGCCCAGACCGGAAGACTTCAGATACGCTTCAGCGCGCTTGGCGATGGAGCGTGGATCACGGTCGTAACCTTTACCATCAGATGGCTCGATCACGTCACATTGCATGAACAATGTGGTTTCTTCCATGAACGGGTCGATGTTGGCGGTATTAGGATCGGGAATGAGCAACATGTCCGAAGCTTCAATGCCCTTCCAGCCTGCGATCGACGAACCATCAAATGCATGACCCGATTCAAACTTGTCGATGTCGAAATGCGAAACCGGAACTGTTACGTGCTGTTCCTTACCACGGGTATCGGCAAAACGGAAATCAACGAACTTGACTTCATTGTCTTTCACCAACTTCAAAACCTCTGCGGCCGTCCTTGCCATGCGAATCTCCTAAAACGAGGAAGTAGTATAAATTTGTAAAAACTGGGTGATGAGCCGACTACGTGCGACTTAACTTAGTGTGTACAGCAATGACAACAGATAGTGCGCCAGAACTCAGGCGGGAATGATAGCAGATTCCATGCCATCAACTATCCTCCCCCTCAGTCATGGCATATTTTAGGGAGTTATTGGTCTGGCGGCGTTTTCACACAGTGCAAATGCGTCCAAATAATAATCCAAACCGGTGCAAGATGACATAAATGCACCAATAAAATACATTTTTAACCAATATCACTATTTTGGTGCATTTGGCAGAATGCGCTTTTAAAGATATATTTTCAGCGGCTTTTATCCACAATCACACAACCACACAACCACACAACCACACAATCAGAAACGATATGACAAGTTCAAGCGATATTCTCAGTGCTGCCGGGCAACGTGCTCAGGATGGTCAGCTTCCCTATGCGGGCGCAGTCACGCCGCAGGAGGCCTTTTGCCTGCTGCAAGACAATACCAGTGTCAAGCTGGTCGATGTTCGTACCAAGGCAGAACGAGACTGGGTTGGCCAGGTCGCCATTGGCGCGCAGCAACATGTCATGGTGCAGTGGAATTTGTATCCGGAAGGCACGCCAAATCCTGATTTCCTCGCGCAGCTCGCGGCTGTCGCCGACAAGCAGACCACGCTGTTGTTCCTGTGCCGCTCAGGTGTGCGCTCGCGCCATGCGGCCAAGCTGGCAAGCGAAAACGGTTACGTCGCCTGCTATGACATTCTGGAAGGATTTGAAGGCAACAAAGACGGCGCAGGGCATCGCAAAACAATCGAAGGTTGGTGCAAAGCCGGTTTGCCATGGCTTGGAGCCTAAGCTGCGTTGCTGGCTAGGTCGCCAGTAACTGCTGGCGCAACAGATCGAGCAGATCGCTCAGAACGGTGCGATTTGCTGCGACTGCGGCGTCAGTCATGGCTGCAGCACCGGCCGCCAATTGCAGTTCAGCAATCCTCTCTATCAGCTCCAACGCATCAACGACATCGGGTGCACCGATTGCCAGCGCAGCGCCTTTCATTATATGCGTCAGTTTACCTACCATCAAAAAATCGGTACTCTGCACGCAGTTGTACAACATGTCGAAATCTTCCCGTGCAGTCGTCCGATACAGATTTTGCAAATCGATACGAAAACTGTGACCAGTGACAGCTTCGGCGGCATTCGAGACGTCAATGCGGCACCACAACGCAAGCAGCTTGTGCAAATCATGGACAAGCAAAGGTTTGCCTAGCACCGCGTCCATGCCGCTATCAAAACAGCGCTGCATGTGTGCCGTGCTGGTATCGCCAGAAATGGCAATGATAGGCAAATAAGGGGTCATCGCATGCGTTGTTGCCGCCATTTTTTTTCGTACTGTATTAGCGACCTCGTAGCCGCTCATCTGAGACATCTGACAATCGAGCAGCACGAGATTGATGCCACCTTCTTCTAGCGCTGCCAGCGCCGTCGGACCGTCACTGGCGGTAAGCACGGCACACCCCAGTTTGCTTAATTGCCTGGAGATCACAATACGATTGGTTGCAGAGTCGTCAACGATCAGCACCACCGGCGCAGACGAAGGCATCATTTCCTGCTCTGAGATTGCACTATGCTGCGAGGGCGCGATGATACGTTTCATAAGTCCTTAAATTGATGCTGAAAACGGAACAAATCCATGTCATTTCGCACCCCAAGTTTACGGAATGCAGCCCGCTTCTGAGCGCTGATTGTCTTGACGCTGCGGGAAAATTTCTTGCTGATCTGCGTCACACTCAGACCGCTCAGGCAATAGCGCAAAACTTCGTGTTCGCATGGTGAAAGACCAAATTTATTGAATAAGAATTTTTGTTCTTCGAATGTCGGTAACGGCGCATTTTCAGACAGCATGAAAGAGATCTGCGTGGCCATGCCGGCATTCAGATAAAGCTGTCCCGCATGCAGTGAACGTATCGCGCTCACCAGTTCCGACAAGGATTTTTCCTTGCCGACGAAGCCATGCGCTCCGGCGTGCATGGCCATGTGTACAATACTTGGATTGTAGTAGGCAGACGAAATCAGGATTTTGCTGCGAGGACAACGCACCCTGAGCGCACGGATGAGATTGGGTCCTTGGATGTCGTTGATACCCAGCGCATAGTCGATCAACAGGATGTCGGCAAACACCGTCTGCAATATCTGCATCAGCTCCTTGGTGGTGCCACAATCACCTATTATCTGAAAATCAACTTCTTCTTTCAGACGCGTCATAAAACCATATCGCACAACCGCGTGATCATCCAGCAGGGCGATGCGTATGGTCTTTTCGTCGAGTGTTTCAAGAGGTTCTTGCATAGGCCCTACCCTCGCTCCTATCCACGTGGCGGTTCCACAAAAAACTTGTTCGTAATATAAGGCTTATTCCGAGAACTGCACATAGGAATTGTCCGAATTTTGGCAATAGATATTGCCGTCGATTCGGCACTCTGAAACATCATTTTTTTACTCAAGAAAAATTGAATTTTCACGATAAAAAAACGAAATTTAATTTATATTTAATCGAATTTATTACACTTTATTACACCGCATATAACAAGTAATCGCCATACTGGGTGCACCATCGTATTAAGAGCAGGAATGGACATGCGCGCCGCGTTCAACACCGCAATGACTGGGCTACTCATGGCAAGTCTGAGCTTGTTGTGTCAGACCGTAAGCGCTCAGGCTTTGACTACTCAGGAACAGGCATTGCATGTATTGAACCGGCTGGCCTATGGACCGCGCCCCGGCGACGTGGCGGCGGTCGAAAAAATCGGCATCCAGCGTTACCTCGATGAACAGCTTCATCCAGAACGCATTGCCTTGCCGGGCGATCTACAAAACCGGCTCGATAGTCTCTCAACCTATCATCTCAATGTGTCGCAACTGTACGGCCAGTACGGGCCACCATCGTTCCCGCCCAATGGCGCCAGTCAAGAAGAGAAAAATGCAGCACGGCGCCGCGCCGGCGATGAAATTACGCCGCAAAGCCATCTGGCGCGTCTGTGGCTGGCCACGGAAAGCCCGCGCCAGTTACAGGAAGTCATGACCGAGTTCTGGTTCAATCACTTCAACGTTTTCGAAGGCAAGGATTGGGTGCGTTACTGGACGGCAGATTATGAGAAAAATGCCATCCGCCCCAATGCACTAGGCAACTTCCGTGAACTGCTGGGCGCCGTGGCGCACCACCCTGCGATGCTGTATTACCTCGATAACTGGCTCAGCAGCGGCGTCAACACGCCGGGTGCCAAAGGCCGTTTCAAGGGGCTCAATGAAAACTACGCGCGCGAAATCATGGAGTTGCATACCTTGGGCGTCAACGGTGGTTACAGTCAGGCCGATGTGATTGCGCTAGCGCGCATCCTCAGTGGCTGGACCATCGACATACGTGACATGAAGGAAGGCAGTGACAGCGCTAACTTCACCTTCAATCCGCGCCGCCACGACAATGGCACCAAACAGTTCCTGGGTCATACCATTACTGCCGACGGCCAGCAAGAAGGCGAACACGCACTCGACATGCTGGCGCAGAACACCGCCACGGCGCATTTCATTGCCACTGAATTGGTGCAATACTTTGTCGCCGACCAGCCCGATCCGGCGCTGGTGAATCAGCTGGCACAACGCTTTTTGTCCAGCAATGGCGACATCAAGGCGGTATTGCATTCCTTGTTTGACAGCCCGCAGTTCTGGACGCGCAAGAATTATCAGAGCCAGTTCAAG
>Ga0302149_1000579_pt1 | contig 11458 bp, 12 predicted proteins | sample I_Bog_N1_1_FD_192435 | JGI IMG/M metagenome (GOLD analysis project Ga0302149, IMG submission 192435) | Peat permafrost microbial communities from Stordalen Mire near Abisko, Sweden - I_Bog_N1_1 | ecosystem: Environmental > Terrestrial > Soil > Wetlands > Peat | place: Sweden: Abisko, Stordalen...
TCGCTTCATTTTTGCCGGTGGCAAAAACGCAAATGCCCCGACAAGTCGGGGCATTTGTTTTTCCGAGCCTGCTTCGCCGCGTTTTCACACGGTCTGTTCGGTCGCCCTTTTTTGTGTCCGAAATTTGAGGTTCAAAATCTGAAACAAATCCATGCTAGTGATGGTCTCATACGTAAGTGTTGGAGCGGTTGTCGTCAGGGGTGGTTGATTTGGGCTCTGGGGGCGGTTCAGGGGGGGGCATGGTTAAGGAAATGAATGAGCAAGCTAATGGTTATCCTCGCGCTGTTCATGCTTGTGGGGTGCGTCACCCATGCCAAGACTCACGCCAGGCACGGTGTGAGCGGTATCGAGATTGACTGCTCAGGGCTGGGGGCGGATTGGGAGAGGTGCTACAAACGGGCGGCCCGCGAGTGCAAGGCCCAAGGTTATAAGGTGATTACCAAGTCCAGCGATGCCAAGGATGAGGAGGGTTGGTATCTTTTTGGTTGGAACCCAGCCGGCGCTGTCACTCGCACCATGCTGGTGATTTGTAATTAGGTGCCTCGATTCCTTGTTTTGTCCACATGCAGATAAGTCAATAGATGGGCTGTTCAAAAACCTCCGCACATGCTAAAACCTTCGAAGTGCTTTCCTAGCTGCTTGAAAAAGAAGGGAAAAATATGACGAAGTCGGAGTTGATCGAACGAATTGTCACCCATCAGGGGCTGCTCTCATCCAAGGATGTGGAGCTGGCCATCAAGACCATGTTGGAGCAGATGTCCCAGTGCTTGGCGACTGGTGATCGGATCGAGATTCGCGGATTTGGCAGCTTTTCGCTGCATTACCGCGCTCCACGGGTTGGTCGTAATCCGAAAACCGGGCAGTCTGTCAGTCTCGACGGCAAATTCGTCCCGCATTTCAAGCCGGGTAAAGAATTGCGTGATCGTGTAAATGAGGAAGAAGAGGGCTTAGGTGGCGATGAGTTGGTGAGATAAGAGTCTCATCAAGCGATTCATGACCACTGGGCTTGTCCTGTTAGTATGAATTACGGGCCTGCTACTCTTTGTGCTGGAAAGCTAGCAGCTTGTGGTTGTTCCCCTCTTCGGTTTTTCGTCGGCCCAGCTACAGATCTCGCTGTTCGGAGTTGCTTTGTTCCTGATGGGGATTGTTTTTGGTGGAGTGGCGTGGTGGCTCATTTCCTGGGGAGGAGGTGCGGACGATAGGCTGGGCATTGATTTTGCCTGGTATTATTGATTTGCGCGCTCATAGGTGTAATAAAATATTTCGTGACTTTAGAAAAAGACTGTTGTAGCCTCTTAGATCTCTGTCTGGTTTATGTTGAGTTATCTCAAAGGGTTTGATTTTTGTAGTTAGCTTAACTGCTTAAGTGAAAAAGGCTAGCAATATATGAGTGCTGATTCAAAAAAAGATAATGGGCTGGAAGATTTTGAGTTTCAAAGATTTGTTCGTGTGTTTTTAAGGCAGAGGCTTATTGTTGTCGGCTCTGCTGTTTTGGGGGCTGTTATAGCAGCGAGCTACGCTTTTCTGGCCTCTCCCGTCTATGAGGCGAAAGTTTTTGTGATGCCTCCGTCTCAGAGTGATATATCCAACCTTAACTACGGTCGAATAAAAGAGTCGGGTTTGGCTCCTTACACAGTTAAAGATGTCTATGATATTTACACTCGATATCTGCAGGCAGAGTCCCTCCGTCTAGATTTTTTTAGCAAAATTTATGTGCCGAGTTTGCCCCTGGATGAGCAACAAAAATCCCGGGATGTCCAGCGTTCGGAGTTTTCCGAGGTGTTGCGTGTAGTTCCGCCGCTCGGGGGCAGCTCTGACAGGTATTCGGTTGTCGTGCGGACCACTAATCCTGAGAAGGCCAAAGAGTGGGTTGCTGAGTATGTGGCTCAGGCTGGTGAATTGGCTAAGAAGGAAATAATCAATAACGTTTCAATTGAGTCTCAGGTCTGGGCTCGTAATGTGGAGCAGCAGATTGGTTTCGTCAGAGAGAAAAGCAGCAAGGCTAGAGAAGACTCAATTGCCAAGTTGGATGAGGCGCTTCGGATTGCCGAGTCAATCGGTCTGGAGAAGCCGCCAGCGATCACGGTGAGTCAGTCGGCCATTGCGGGGGGGGAGTCTGGTCAGCTTGTGTATATGCGTGGCTCGAAAGCGCTAAGGGCGGAAATTGAAAGTATACGGGCGCGCAAGTCCGATGACCCTTTTACGGATCACTTGCGTGATCTTCAGGAGCGATACAGCTTCTTCAAGGGGCTGAAAATCGAGCCGTCGGTGGTGTCCGTTTATCGGCAAGACGGGGTTGTGGAGTTGCCAGATAAACCGGTGAAGCCTAACAAGGCTCTGATCCTTGTATTGGGTGTTATTGCTGGCCTGATCACAGGCATTGCTTTCGTATTGCTTCGTGGGCTTTTTGTCGTTAGGCCGGAATAGCAAGGTTTGTAGGAAATCACCATCACCAAGGGAGGAATTTCTGTGCTTAGCTCAGAAACAGACTGTTTGGCTGTTTGGTCGAAACGGATCGGGTTCTGGTTGGGGTATTGATTTCAGTGCCCTTGCGGCTGTCAATTCTGACAGGAATGTTTACGGGCAAAGCGCAGCTATCCGGGGGGATGTGCGGGGTTGAATGTGTGCTCGGCGCCATGCTAGATCGGGTGCGATCAAAGATTGGTAGTAGCGTTGCAGGCGTGGCTCTGAGTGTGTGCAGGCGGAAAGGAGGGTGTTGAGCTCTTCGTTGGCTTTCTGAAAATTCTTATGGCTCCTATAGGCGCTTTCGGTATAATTTCTTGTTTACACAGGCGTAATGTTTGTTCTAAAGCGCGAAATTTGACGCTTTTTTTGCGATTGACTTAAATATTGATGAATGGCAAGGGAAAACAATGCTTAAACTCGAAGATGTGAAGTTGGCCATAGTGGGGCTCGGTTATGTGGGCTTGCCGCTGGCGGTTGAGTTTGGCAAAAAAATGCAAGTCGTCGGATTTGATATCAGCCAGCTTCGAATTGAGGCGCTCAAATCAGGTCATGACGCTACTCTCGAAGTGTCTGATTCTGAGTTGCGTTCTGCGTCGGGTTTAAGTTTTAGCTCTGTGCTGGAAAATTTGTCTGCCTGCAATATATATATTGTTACCGTCCCAACTCCGATTGATGAGCATAAGAGACCGGATCTGACTCCTTTGGTTAAAGCCAGTGAGTCGATTGGGCGTGTTTTGAAAAAGGGCGATATCGTTATTTATGAGTCAACAGTCTATCCTGGCGCTACTGAAGAAGACTGTGTTCCAGTGCTGGAAAAAGTATCCGGACTGAAGTTCAATGTCGATTTCTATGCAGGCTATAGCCCGGAGCGGATAAATCCTGGCGATAAAGAGCATCGTGTTACTACCATCAAGAAAGTAACTGCAGGGTCCACTCCAGAGGTCGCTGATCTGGTTGATGCTTTGTATAATGAAATAATTGTCGCCGGCACTCATAAGGCCAAAAGTATCAAGGTTGCCGAGGCGGCGAAGGTTATTGAAAATACACAACGCGACTTGAATATTGCCCTGATCAACGAGTTGGCACTTATTTTTAATAAAATGGGTATCGACACTCAGGCGGTTCTGGAGGCGGCTGGGACGAAGTGGAACTTCTTGCCTTTCCGTCCGGGACTGGTTGGCGGCCACTGCATCGGTGTAGATCCCTATTACTTGACTCACAAGGCGCAATCCATCGGATATCATCCGGAGATCATTTTGGCGGGTCGTCGCTTGAATGACAGCATGGGAGCCTATGTGGTATCTCAACTTGTCAAGGCGATGCTCAAGCGCAAGATTCATGTTGATGGTGCTCGCGTCTTGATCATGGGGTTGACGTTCAAAGAGAACTGCCCGGACCTGCGTAACACTAAAATCATCGATATCGTGAATGAACTTGCTGAATTCAATATTGTTGTTGATGTTTATGATCCGTGGGTAGATGCGGCGGAAGCAATGCACGAGTACTCAATCACTCCTATCGGGCAACCACAGGTTGACTCTTACGACGGTATCATCTTGGCTGTCGCACACAGTGAGTTCTCTGCGATGGGGGCTGAGCAGATTCGCAGCCTGGGTAAAGCTGAGCATGTTCTCTATGATCTCAAGTACCTGCTGGATGCCTCTCAATCAGATCTGCGTCTCTGAATATCAGGGTCTGTAAAGACCCTGATTCGTTACCGCCGGAAAAACAAGTCGAGAGTCAAATGATCCGTTTCGAAGAAGTTAAAGCTGAAATTCAACAATCCCCAAAGGTTTGGCTGGTTACGGGGGTGGCCGGATTTATTGGCTCCAATTTACTGGAGGCACTGCTGCAATTAGATCAGCGGGTTGTAGGTCTCGATAACTTTGCAACAGGGCACCAGCATAATCTCGATGAAGTGCAATCAGTAGTGAGTCCTGAGCAATGGGCGCGCTTCGTGCTGGTAAAAGGTGATATCAGAAATATTGACGATTGCAGAACCGCGATGACTTTCCCTGCGGTCACCGATATTCCGGTGGATTACGTTTTGCACCAGGCAGCATTAGGCTCTGTTCCACGTTCCATCAATGATCCAATTACAACGAACAGTACCAATATCGACGGTTTTCTGAATATGTTGGTTGCGGCGAAGGATGCGAAAGTAAAAAGTTTTACTTACGCCGCGTCAAGTTCTACCTATGGCGATCATCCCGGACTTCCAAAGGTTGAAGGTGTGATTGGCAAGCCGCTGTCCCCTTATGCGGTCACAAAGTATGTAAATGAACTGTATGCTGAGGTTTTTTCCAGTACATACGGTTTCGATACCATTGGGCTTCGCTATTTTAATGTCTTTGGCAAGCGTCAAGATCCGAATGGCGCCTATGCAGCCGTGATCCCTAAGTGGACGGCGGCCATGATCAATAACGAAGAGGTTTTCGTTAATGGTGATGGTGAAACAAGTCGGGACTTTTGCTTCGTGGAAAACGCAGTGCAAGCCAATATACTGGCAGCCTGTGCCAGTCCTGAAGCAAAGAATAATGTTTACAACGTCGCCGTCGGTGACAGGACAACATTGAATCAGGTTTTTTCCTGTATCAAGGACGCTTTGGCTCGCGTTGATGTCAAGTCTACATCGGATATGGTCTATCGGGATTTTCGGGCTGGCGACGTAAGGCACTCGCAGGCGAATATTGATAAGGCTAAGAATTTGTTGGGCTATAAACCGCTTTTCACTGTTGGTGAGGGTATGTTGAAAGCGGCAAGTTGGTATGTCTCGTTCTTTGCAGGAAGTTAATACTGGTGATTAAAGAGATCTGCGCAATCACTGTTCTTGTAAACAAGCTTTGCATGTTTGTATTGTTATTCAGTTTGGCAAGAGTTTTAGGCGTCGAACTATACGGCGTGTTTTCTTACCATTACGCGATAGTCACAGGCATCGCAACGGTGGTAGGAGAGTGCTTGAGTGTGGCGTTGAGTCGTTATGCGGTCCTGAATGCAGAGGAAGTAAATTACAAGACCTCTTTGGGGCTCATGTCATGGGGCGGCATCATTGTAGCTGTCCTCTGTGTCATCGTGCTTTTGATTTTTCCAGCGCCAGCTTCTTCTTACGGAATGAATCCCGCTTACTTGCTGATCGGAGCATTTTTTCTAGGTTTCGCTTGTGTTTGCAATTTGACTATAACCGGGTTGATGTTCTCCCTTAACACCTCGGGGAAATGGGCTGCTGCACTGGCGGTCCACGGTCTTATTGGATTACTGCTGGTAGTTTCCATTGCGAAGATTACAGGGCAAATAGAGGGGATTATTCTGACTCTCGCGATTTGTACGTTAATCGCGCCTGCATATGGATTCTTTACAATAAAGAAAAACCAGTTTATCCATGATGACAAGGGGGGGCGAGAGTCTTCTTTTTTTCGACAAATTACGGCATTGCTTTCGCGCTCAGGGGCTCCTACTATTGCTGGTAGTATGCTACTCGGGGCACCTGTTCATATTGTTTGTCTGATGATATTTGCCAATTCGAGCTTGAACGTGTCGGAGGTTGGCTATTTTAATCTGTTTTTCCTTTTCTATATTCTGGTCACTGTGTTGCCAAGCTCGCTGACATCCTATGCCATTGTAAAGCTGGCAGGAAGCGGGAAGAGCGCCAGTAAGCTGTACTTGATGCTCGGGATATCAATTTCAGTTTGCTTGCCTGTGTTTCTGGTCTTGTCGCAGAGCTATTGGCTGTGCCTGCTCGGCAGTAGTTTTTGCAGCAAAAATGATCTTCTGGCTTACGCAGTATTGGCGGGTGGCATAGGGCTTACGACTACAATCGTCACTCAAATATTGCACAGTAAAAACATGACTAGGGTTGTTTTCCTTGGTAGCTGTGTTTATGCGTTTGTTTATTTGTCGCTGACAGTAGTGGCAGGGTTAAAAGGCGATATGTTGGCGGTCGATCTTTTCAGCTCCTTTGTTTCCGCGCTGGCCGCTCAAATTGCCGTGCTTGCGGTCCTGGGTGGCCGTAAGTTGGTGCAGTGATGAACATATTGAACATGCGCGTTGGTGACACAAAGTGCATGTCTGAAAGTAATATTGGGGCCAGTATTGAGTCTGGTTTACGGTTCAGTTGCGTTTTTTTTGTTGGTTAAGGCTAATGGTTATATTACTGGTTTCGACGTGCTTGCTGGTATTGCTCGTGCAATGCGTTCTGTGTCTGATATCAAAAAAATATCTCGTTGCTTTGTACGCCGTTTGCTATTCGGTGCCGTTTTTGGGGCTCGTCAGTTGCTTGTGGGGCGAGACCATTAAACTTTGGCCTATTGGAAACTATGAATTTTATCGGGATGACTTATTAGTATTCCGACTTTCGCTGGTCTGGTTTCTTGGGGTTGCTGGTGGACTCGTTGCTTATCTATTGTCATCGCTGGTGCCGCCCAGAAATTTGCAAGTAGAGCGAAAAACATTTTTTTCTGCGTCGGACTTCAAGTTAGCAGGAGGCATTTTTATTGCTCTGTCAGTCTTCCTTATCGGCTTCAGGTTCGTGAACGCGGGCGCACTGCTTGAAATGTTCACGGGTATCGAGTCAGTGATAGTTTTTTCCATCATTGCGATCATTGCCTTGGCATTTTCCTACCCATCCAGATCGATGTTTTTTGTGTCTGTGGCTCTGGTGGTTTCTTATTCTATTGTCAACTCAATGGCGGGGAAACGTGATTTTGTTGTCGTGGTTGTCGCTTCGATTCTGGGGCTGTTGTTTCGCTATAATCAGTTTGTCAAGCTTAAAACGCTGTTGTCCGTTGCTGTATTCATGGCTTTTCTGCTCCTCGGCGGTGTTGTTGTTTCAATGACCCGAATGGATGTGCCCTTTACGTCGGATAATATTGCACAGTATTTCTTGTTCAACTCCTGGAATGCGATAATTTTACCGCTCGTTCAGCAGTTAACCAATTTCTGGGATGGGGAGCACCTGCGTTACGGCCAGACCTATCTCGATATGTTTCTTTCGTTGCCACCGTCACCTTTATATTCGGCTTTGGGTATGGAAAAACCCATTATGGCGGATAATCCTGCCTTCTGGTATTATATTACCGGGCTCGGTGGGATCCACGCTGCTGGCGTGGCTTTTGAGAATTTCGGACTGTTTGGTGTTTTCCTCAATGGATTCATCAGTGTCTGCTTCTGGCGGTTGATCGACTCGCGCTGCCGCGAGGATGATTTTTTGCGAATTTTCTTGTACATGCTGTGTGCTTCATCGGTTATGCACTCTGTTTGGTACGGCGAAATATACTTGCTGAACTCATTGGTTTTTTATGTGATGGCATTAGGATTATTCTTCACGATGAAGCTCGTTCGGGTGTTGAAGTGAGTTTTAATATTTTCATTGGATTGAGATAGTCGGTATGTGCGGAATTGCGGGAGTTGTCGGGTGGAAGCAGGATCAGCAAGGCGCCGTTGCCGTTGGCAAGATGGTGGATGCGCTGATACATCGTGGGCCCGACGATGGAGCAGTTTGGTCAGATGCCGATAGTGGAGTGTCGCTGGGACACCGACGGCTTTCGATCCTGGAACTCTCGGTGCACGGCAGTCAGCCGATGATTTCCGATGATGAGCGATATGTTATTGTTTTCAATGGTGAAATCTATAATTTTAATGAGTTGCGCGAGAAGTTGATTGCGTCAGGTTTGACGCGCGTCTGGCGCGGGCACTCTGATACAGAAGTGTTGCTGGCGGCGCTCGGTGCGTGGGGGGTACAAAAAACCCTTGAAAACCTGGTGGGTATGTTTGCCTTTGCGGTTTGGGATAAAGTTTCCAGAACGATTACATTGGTACGAGACAGAATGGGAGAGAAACCACTTTATTACGGTATCGTGGGCAACCGTTTTGTCTTCTCCTCCGAGTTGAAGGCGATCAAGGCTGCATTTGGTAGCGATCTGCGAATTGATCGTCATGCGCTTGCCAAGTTCGTAAGATATGGTTACGTTCCGGCTCCGGAGTCCATCTATGAAGGCATTAAAAAGTTGGAGTCGGCACACTATTTGAGTGTCGGATCGTTTTCTAGTGTACTGGAACCCATTTCCTACTGGTCGTTACCGCCAGCTGGCGAATTAAAACACGAACTTTCGCAGGCCAGTGATAAGGAAATTGTGGATGTTGTTGGTCAAAGATTGTCTGCTGCAGTAAAATCGCAAATGATCGCCGATGTTCCACTTGGTGCGTTTTTGTCCGGTGGTGTCGATTCAAGCTTGATAGTGTCGTTGATGCAATCACAGAGCTCTACCAGTATCAACACTTACACGATAGGGTTTAATGAGCCTGAGTTTGATGAAGCACCTTACGCCAAAGCTATTGCCATGCACTTGGGGACTAACCATACCGAATTTTATCTGAGTGCCGATGATGCTGTTTCAATAATTCCGCACCTGCCGGAAATATACGACGAGCCGTTTGCTGACTCCTCGCAAATACCTACAATCCTAGTCTCCAGGATGACAAAACAGCATGTGTCCGTTGCCCTGTCCGGTGATGGTGGCGATGAACTTTTTGCCGGATATCCCCGTTATCAGATTACTGCCGGGCTATGGGAGCGTATAAAAAAGCTGCCGTTGCCTGCACGCCAGGTCATGGCTTATTCACTTCGTTCGCTCTCGTCCAAGGGGTGGGACAACGTCTGTTCGATTCTGCCGGGCAGCCTTCGAACCAAAGTCAATGGTCGACGTATCTACAGAATGTCCGAGCTGTTAGGCTCTGAAAATCTGGCGCAGATGTATACCGGTTTGATGTCTCAGTGGCAGTCGGCCGACAATGTGGTGCTGGGTGTCGATGCTCAACGGCACGACGTAATTTCCTGGGCGTCGGCAGTGGATTACGTCGAGGAAATGCGTCGTTGGGACGTCTCTCAGTATTTGCCTGACGATTTGCTGGTTAAAGTGGATCGTGGTGCGATGAGCGCAAGTCTGGAAACTCGCGCTCCATTGCTTGATCATCGGGTTGCGGAACTCGCGTTTTCCTTGTCGTCAGACCAACTGATAAAAAATGGTGTGGGGAAGTGGCCGCTTCGCGAGCTTCTTAAGCGGTATGTTCCTACTTCATTTTTTGACAGGCCGAAGGCGGGGTTCTCTATTCCATTGGCTCAATGGTTGCGAGGGCCGCTGAAGGAGTGGGCAGAGGACCTGTTAACGGCGGAACGGCTGAAGAGAGAGGGCTACTTCGATTCTCAGAAAATTCGCTCGGCATGGCTCCAGCATCAGAACGGAACATACGATCGCAGTCTTCATTTGTGGAATATTCTAATGTTCCAATCCTGGCTCGATAAAAATAGCCACTAATTCAGATTGAGCAAAAGGTTTCCCATGAAGATAGTTTTCAATGCACTCTCTGCCCGTCTTGGTGGAGGTCAGACATATCTGATTAATCTTTTTCAGTTCGTACCTGACAATGCGGATCTTGAGATTCTGGTTTTCGCCCCGGCGTCACTCAAGCTGCCTGATCACCCGAGGATCAAGCGGGTCGAACCGGCCTGGCCCACTGAAAACCCGATTGTGAGAGCTGTGTGGGAGCGGTGGGTGCTGCCCGGTATTTTGAAGGCTGAAAAAGCTGACGTACTGTTCTGTCCCGGTGGCGTAGTGGGTTCCTCTGCGCCAACAGGTTGCAAAGTTGCGACAATGTTTCGGAACATGATTCCATTTGATTTACGAGTGCGCAAAAGTATTCCACTTGGATTGCAGCGTCTGCGAAATTGGTTGTTGAATCGTATTATGCTTAAGAGCATGCGCGAAGCGGATCTGACGATATTCATCTCAAATTACGCGCGAAGTGTCATTGAGTCACTGACCGATATTAAGAATCCAGTTACAATTCCTCACGGAATCGGCTCGGTATTCAGGACGCATGGCGATTTTGCTGTTCTTCGGCCGGATTTTTTACCCGCTGGAGAATATGTTTTATACGTGTCGCGATTTGATGTTTACAAACATCATTATGAAGTAGTTAGCGCTTATGCAGATCTGCCAAAGGAGCTTCGCGAAAAATTTCCATTGGTTCTTGTGGGCGAAACAAACCTGCCGGAGGCTGATCGGGTCAAGTCTCTCATTGCAACGCTAGGCCTTGAAAGCCAAGTGCTTTTATTGGGCGCTATTCCCTATCAAATGCTTCCTCCACTTTATCATCACGCCTATCTGAATCTTTTTGCCTCATCGTGTGAGAACTGCCCTAATATTCTTCTCGAAGCGCTCGCTTCCGGAAGGCCGATGATTTGCTCCAGCGTAATGCCGATGCCGGAATTTGGAGCAGATGCAGCACTGTATTTTTCTCCGTTTGATTCAAAAGATATAAAAAATGTGCTGTCTGAGGCGCTGACAAGTCCTGATACTTTGGAGGCGTTGTCCGTTGCGGCGGTGACGCAGAGCGATAAGTTTGACTGGGAAAAAACTTCAAAAAAAACATGGTTAGAGTTGCTGGCGTTGGCCGTGAGTCCCAAAAAAGGTGTTTGATAAATGAAGGTTCTTGTGGTGTCGCAATATTTTTGGCCAGAGTCTTTTATTATCAATGACTTGGTTAAAACGTTATCTGCCCAGGGCCACGTTGTAAAAATTCTTACCGGAAAACCAAACTACCCGGATGGTGTGGTCTTTAACGGCTACTGTGCCTCCGGCACTCAGGAAGAAAAGTTTGAGTCCTCAATCAGTGTTTTCCGTGCGCCGCTCAGACCTCGTGGCACTTCTGGCGCAAAAAACCTAGTATTGAACTATTTGTCATTTATTTTGAATGGCTTGAAGCACTACCCATGCGCAGTGAAAGGGGATGCCTATGATGCGATTTTTGTATTTGCGCCATCTCCAATTACGTCGGTTATTCCGGCGATTTACTTGAAGTGGAAACTCAAAAGCCATCTGGTTGTATGGGTCCAGGACCTCTGGCCAGAGAGCTTGAGTGCGACTGGGTTCATCAAGAACAAGGCAATATTGCGCGTTGTAGGCTGGCTGGTGAAAGGTATTTACGCCTTCGTCGA
>Ga0302149_1000626_pt1 | contig 11092 bp, 12 predicted proteins | sample I_Bog_N1_1_FD_192435 | JGI IMG/M metagenome (GOLD analysis project Ga0302149, IMG submission 192435) | Peat permafrost microbial communities from Stordalen Mire near Abisko, Sweden - I_Bog_N1_1 | ecosystem: Environmental > Terrestrial > Soil > Wetlands > Peat | place: Sweden: Abisko, Stordalen...
CTTGAGTTGGCACGATTCCTATGAAGTGGCGGACACTTCTGCCAAGGTCATCATTGCAGCCACTGATTTAGCATCTCAGCATCAGTTGGGTATTTGGGACGCAGTGGTTTTGGCAACTGCAGCCGATTCAGGATGCCGTCTGCTCCTTTCTGAGGACATGCAGAACGGGTTTACATGGAACGGCGTTACCGTGGCCAATCCTTTCGCCATAGTTCGGCACCCGCTACTTGATGCCATCCTGCAAAGCAAGCCTTAGATTCAAACAGTTCGCTATTCTCACTCTGGAACCATCGATACGTACTGTGGATGCCAACTGAAAGCCGGTAGCCCGCGTATAACCCCACCGACGAAAACAATCTCATCCAGAAATTGAGCGAGTTTGCGGACTGCATCTTTCAACAAGCGCAGATTCGGATCTGGCATTGATCTCCTTTCCGAGAAGTACGACCGCAAGGTTTCGTTCCCGCGTTCTTCCGCTGCGAATTGCATCGCAGAGAGCGAGAACGCCATAAAACTTTGGATCGAGCAATGCGGCTTTGGGCGCACCCTTGTATAGCGGGGCAAGGGACATTCCTCGAACCTTTCCTCCCGCATACGGCCAAACCGCGGGAGGCTCGCCATCCTCCAGTAAGCGCGATTTGAGCGGCTCCGCCGCAGCGGCCGTTGGAACGCCTCGAACGAGAGGTCCCTTTGCGGGTGGAAAGACATACTTCAATCCATGCGCCAGAAACTCCATGAGCGCAGATCGGTTGACCCTTTTCTCTCCGCTGGACAAGTAGAGCAAGCCCGAATCCGCGCAGCGCTTCAGAGCCTTCGATACCTCGGAAGGAGAGATGAATAGGCTCTCCGCCAGGTGTTTCGAGGGCACCTGCGGCCCATCCAGGATGGCGAGTTTGAGGAGAAGCGCAACATCTTGTCCTTGCATATGGCCATTGTAGCCTCATATTTCCAATTTGGAAATTGGAAATATAACCTAAGCACGGAAAATGCAATGAACCTGTGCACAAGAATCTATGGCCTCAATCATGGGGGCGTGCTGGAGCATTCTCAATGATTTGGTCTGGCAACGAAGCTCACAGCCAAAGGAGGTAGGTATGGCCGCAGCAAAGTTCACAGAAGCCGAGCGCGAGAAGCTCTTTGCGCAGCTCGAAGCGCCGTTCGATCCGGCGTTGATCAAGTGGCGCGTGATGCGCACCTCCGCAGATGGCCGGAGCGGCGTCATTCTGCCCTTTGCCGATCCGCGCGCCTACACGGACCGGCTCAACGATCTCTTCACGCCGTCGGGATGGACGCGCGAGTACACGATCTCGACCGTGCCGTCGCTCTGCCGCATGGAGCGGGGCAAGTCGATCGTCACCAGCAAGGTGCTGGTCGCCACCGCCGTGACGATTACGCGGCTGGGCAGCCACACCGGCACCGGCGAGGAGTGGGCCGACCGCGAAAACGCCGTCACGGCGGCGGACGCCCAGGCCTTCAAGCGGGCCTGTAGCTGTTTTGGGTTGGGCCGCTATCTCTACCGCTTCGGGGAGACCCGAGTGCGGCTGAATTCCCGTGGTGAACCGTTGGCGATTCCCATTCTGCCGGAATGGGCGCTGGCGCCGGGCATGACCATGGCTCAGGCCGCCAACGGCTTGGCGGGCGACACACGCGGCCCGGTCGATCAACGGCTGACTGCCGAGATCGAGGGGTTTCGCGGGACGCTGGGCGCGCCGATCTACGCGGAGATTCTGCGCCGTGCCGGGCACAGCACTGGCGCGCGGACCATCCCCAACGCGGAGAGACAGAAACAGACCATCGAAAAGATGCAGGCCGCGGCGCGCGGCTTCGAGCGGCTGCGTCATCTTGCCGAGTTGGCAGGCGACGCGCAGTTCTTCGCCGTGGCGGAGCGTTTCAAGATCGCGTCGGTCACCGAACTTCCGAGCCTGGCGGCGTTGAAGCAACTGGTCGAGGACCTCGAATCCGTGGCCAACCAGCAGGTCGCCTAGCGGGCAGTTCAGCGCCGGGAGGAAATCATGGGAGAGATCAGCATTCTGCGTCCTCGGCGCAGCCTCGTCAGTATCCCGGTTGTCGAAGCCGTCTACTGCGAGAGTTGCACCTCGGTCTCGAACTCCAGCGGGGGATGTTGCGGCGTATGCGGCAATATCTCCGTTTGGCCGCTAGTTGAATTGCTGCCGCAGCCGCCGATGGGGCCACACTCCGGCCCAGCATCGGCTCGGCGCATTGCGCCCACAAGGCAAATCGAATTGGCCAGAGCGGCGTAGTAGACCCGATGGGACACGCCGCCCATCGCACTTTATGCAGGCTCAATCGGGAGGTCCGTCATGGACACACAATTGCTTCCCATGCCCGACCTGTTCGCCCACAGGGAGGCGCTTCGGCTTCCTAATTCGAAGGTCGTCGAGAAGCTGGTCGACATTATTGGGCGGAAACTGACTGCTTATATCGGCGGCGTCAAGGATGCGCGGGCTGTCGATCGCTGGATCGCCGGCGGCGAGATATACGGCAATGCTGAGAGCCGCCTACGGTTCGCCTTTCAGTTGGCGCGTGCTTTAAGCGAACACGATTCGCCAGCCGTGGTGCAGGCGTGGCTGACGGGCGTGAATCCGGAACTGGGAGACAGAGTGCCGCTGCGCCTGATGCGCATCAATGAGATTGATGCGGTTGCGCCAGCCATCCTGAGCGCCGTCAGAGCATACATCAGCGACAAGTAGACGGGTCATTTTTTTTAAACAATATGGTTAATATATTGACTTTATCGTCTTATAATGGAGATAAAGAGGCAACATATTGACTGTATATTTCAGGACCGCGCAAGAGGTGCAGGCAGGAATTGCAGGGCGGTTCAAGGCCCGGCGTCTTGACCTAAACCTGACACAGAGCGAACTGGCGGCGCGCTCGGGCGTGACCTTCAGTTCGCTGAAACGATTTGAGCGCGAAGGATTGATTGCGCTGGACTCGCTTCTGAATCTGGCCTTGGTGCTCAATTGCCTTGACGATTTTGACAAGCTGGCCATGGAAAGCCAGCCCATCTCAGTCACCCAATCGCTCGATGCCCTTCTGGCCACGCCGGCGTTGCGGAAGAGCGCGACGGGCAGAAAAGGACGCAGCCATGGCGTATAAGCCGACAGAGTTGCTGACAGTCTATCTGGACGCGCGAAACCAGTGCCGCAAGGTTGGGCGCCTCGCGTTCAAGGACAGGCAGATCCTTTTCGAGTATGACGCCTCCTTTCTTGCTTCGGGCATCGAGATTTCGCCGATCAAACTTCCTCTCAGGCCTGGGGTATCCATTGCCGACACTGCGATTTTCGACGGCCTGTTCGGCGTATTCAATGACAGTCTGCCGGACGGATGGGGCCGCCTTCTGCTCGACCGCACGGTGGAAAAATACGGTGTCCATCGCGGCCAGCTGAATCCGCTCGACCGGCTGGCCTATGTGGGACGGCACGGCATGGGCGCTCTCAGCTACGAGCCGGAGCTGAGCCAGCAAACCGCCGACGATGCTCCGCTGGCGCTCGACAAACTTGCTGAGGAATCAGCCGTCGTACTGGCCGGAGAGAATGAAGAGGTCTTCGAAGATTTGCTGCGGCTCAATGGCTCCTCTTCAGGCGCCCGCCCCAAGATCGTGGCGCAAGTGAGCACCGACAAGAAAAGAATCATTCACGGCCAGCAGAAATTGCAACTGGGCTTCGCGCACTGGATGATCAAGTTTCCGTCTTCCCAGGACGCGCGGGACTCGGGAGCTATCGAATACGCCTATAGCCTGATGGCAAAAGATGCGGGCGTGGAGATGCCTGAGACTCATCTTTTCAGTACAAAAAGGAACAAATACTTCGGCACAAAACGCTTCGACCGGGACGGAGATGCCCGCATCCACATGCACAGTCTTGGCGGCTTGATCCATGCCGATCATCGCAGTCCCAGCCTCGACTACGACATGGTTCTACGCGTGACCCTGGCGTTGACCAGGAATATTCAGGAAGCAGAAAAGGTCTATGCGCTGGCCTGCTTCAACGTTCTTGCTCATAACCGCGACGATCACGTGAAGAATTTTTCATTCCTGCTGAGCTCAAGAAACGAGTGGATCTTCGCGCCCGCCTATGATCTCACCTTTTCCTATGGCCCTGGCGGCGAGCAAAGCATGCTCGTGATGGGAGAGGGAAGGAATCCCGGAGCTGCCCAACTTCAGGCATTGGGCAAACAGCATGGGATAAAGGACGCGCAGGAGATTCTGGCAAAAGTTAAAACGGCCGTGGCCAACTGGCGGCGCCGCTATGCCGAACAGGCAGACGTATCGCGAAAATCCACCAAAGAGATCGCTGACAAGATCAAGTTGCAATAAACGTCCGCATTTTTCTGTTCAGGTCGCAGCCGGGTCGGGAATCGAAAACGTGGCCCATCAAGCAGCCTTTGCGGTTTTCTTATTTGCCTTGGGAAGTTGTCCAAATGTCTCGTTCATGTTCGCTTTGGATGCGCTCTTTGAGGCAGCCCACCGCTTGATCTGCGCCTGCCGGATGCGCTCCCGCCCTTCTGCGCTCATCTTGCGGCGCTTCCTTGCCTTCTAAACCTTCGGAGCAACAGCAGTAGCAACCTTGGTAGGCCGGCCGGGCTTACGCTTGGCGACAAATGCGCCTGATGCGCTCAGCAGAGTTTTCGCCTGTTCGAGGCAATCGATCTCAGCGTCAATTGCGGCAAGAACATCTTTCCGAATGGTGCGCAAAGCACCTCCGCTCGAAGAATTCACGATCTGATTCACAACCCATGTGAAATAAAGCATAAATTGGCCGGGAATAAAGCAAATCTTGGCCGCGCCAGAGGGATGCGCTGGTGGTAATCGGCTGGCGAGCTACCGGAATTCCACCTTGGCTGAGATGGAACGAGTCTCGCTGAGTGCCTCGGCCTGTACGCGTCAACCGAAAGTCATGCGCAGTTCGATCGGCAGACTTTGCCGACTTTCGACTTTCGGGTGGTAAACCTCGGAAACGCATGACTCTTGAAACAATATTGGGTAATAGACGGTGGAATCAGAATGTCGTAACCAAGCGAAGCATACCCATGCGCCCGGGGCCGATTGCGTTGCCCGAGAACAACCCTCCGAAGTCAATTACTTCCAGCTTGTTGCTCAGATTTTCACCGTCGGCCTGCAGGCGTACCGCCACCTTCTCTCGCCGATAGAGATCGGCGCTGACAGAAGCATTCTCCGTCAAGTAGGGAAGGATTCGGCCGCGATCAAAGTTGAGATGATTCACGACTGCCTGTCCATACTCGGCGACATCCTGTTGTACGGTCTGATTCGCATCAAACGGTAGGCCGGTATTGTAGTCGCTTCCCAACGCGATCCACACACGCGGGGTGACCTGGTACCGGATGCGGTCCCGCACCGAATTCCGCTGGTCCTGCGAGTCAGGGGAGTGACCCGTCAACTGGCTAGTCGCGTCAATGGCGTCTCCACCGAGGAAAAGGCCTCCCGTGACCGGGTTCCAGACGTTCCCCACCATATAGGAGTAACTGGCGAATCCTGAGAACCGCCCCCATTGCTGGACCTCAAGCTTGGCTTCAGCGCCATAAATGATCGCCTTGTCGAATTCGATCGGAAAGCTAATCCCTGTACTGAAGATCTGCGAGTCGTCGGCATAGTTTTTAACATCGCGCCTGTACATATTCGTGTCCACACGTAGCTTGCCGAACAATGCCTTTGTTGCGCCCAGTTCATAGTAGTTTCCATGCGCAGGCTCAACCGGCAGTTGCACAATGGGAACGCTGGTATCGAGTGCCTGTGCCTCCGGAGAACTCGACAAGAGGATATTTTCGAAGGAGGGTGTTTGGAAAACATGATCCCACGAGCCGTGAACCTGAACTCCAACAGAGGGAAAATAGCGCGCGATTGCGACACGCGGGCTGACGGCATTCTTGTTGACGGTGAGTTGGTAGTGGTCCCAGCGAAGTCCCGCATCAATCGACCAATTGCCTAGGTGTAAGGAATCCTCGACATACGCCGCCTGCTCCAAATCGGGTCGGCTGCCGGAAAAGGCAAAACTGGTTGCATCGACGTCAATGATGCCCACGTTAAACGGACATTGTGGATTGCTAGGGTCGTCACAGTCAGGAATCACGTAACTGAGATTCTCATGGAGGAACTTGTTGTCCGTCTGAACGCCTGCCTTCCACTCCTGATGGCGATGATCGGCAGTGATGCTGGCATTGAAGTAGATGTCTTTGAAGTCGTTGTGCTGCGTGACATTCAAAGGCCACGAGGCCGGGTTGGAATAGAAGTCGAGAGAGTTGTCACGTGCCATGCCGCGCATCGCCACCATCGTATCGGGCGAAAAAATGTGTTCGTAGGAGAGGATGCCCATGGTTTCAAAGTTGTCGTTTGTCTGCAACTGGCCCCCTGGAATGTACACGCAATTATCCGAGGCAGGGTCCGGACCGGAACATCCATCCGTATTGTCGCCATTTGGCACGTAAGCGCCGTTCTGCTGGACCAACTCATTGGGAATCGCGTAGCGAGCGAGTTCGTGACTGGCGATCATCGTGAGATGATCCTTCGGCGTGAACTGTCGCTCATAATTCAACGAGAACTCTCCTGTGGTGCCGTTGTTGGTGTAGTTTTCGGGGGATGGAGTATTGAGATAGTGGTCCGTCATGTTTCCTGCCCCGCTGAACCCCACCGTATTTTTCCCCCAAGTGTATTCGTCCTGCGTTTCAATCCCGCCCGTGGCATAGCTGCCTCCAAGCAGAGTGAACTCCCCGTGAAAGCCAGGTTGTTCGTTTTGGATCGTATTGACCACCACCACGCCACCGAGCGAGCGACCATACTGGGCCGGAATGCCTGCGGTGTAAATCGACATCGACTGTATGTTGTTCGCTTCAATCGATGGGCCAAAACCGGGAGAACGGTTATCGGTAAGTGGGATGCCGTTGATCACAAACTGCGTCTGATATTCGGATCCTCGGGGGTGAAGGACGGCGTTTCCTTCGTAGAGCCAGCCTGGTTCCGTGTTGACCAGGTCCTGAACGGTGCGGCCCGGAATTGACGTCAACCGGTTCTGAATGGTCTGCTGCCCCATTTCGTTTAATGCCCCTGCGCGATACGGATCGAGCAGCGTATCAGACTCGTGAACTGTCACCGATTGGGAAACCGGAGCCACTTTCAATTGAATCGTACGGTCAACGGGGAGCGTTGAACGTATAACCGCCGAGTCGGAGAATTGGCCAAACGAGGGCGCCTGAATCTGCACCTGGTAGATTCCATAGGGCAGCCGCCTTGCATCCACACTACCCTGAGCATCGGTCGTGAACGTGGAGCGGTACTGATTGGCGTCGCTGACAAGTTGGACTTCTGTGCGGACGGCACGACCGGATGGGTCGTTCACGGTCAAGCGCAGTTCACCTGTGTTGCTCTGGCAAAAGCCTGGAGCAGAGACAAGAAAGAGGAAGAGGGCATATCTTTTCAATGGTTTGGGCCTCGGAGAAATGTAAATTTCTTTTGTTGGGGCGTTATTCTGGGTGCATGGGGATGCGAGAATTGCTCTCTCATCCTGAATATTCCCGTTGGCCCAAGTCTGTTCAGTCTTTTTTTTGCGCACTCCCTTCAAAAAAAGACTGAACAGAGTGATAAGGATTCGAATATTCAAGTGGACGGACCAGGACAAAGTTCGCCTGCAGAAGAGGTATACGGTCTGCCGCCTTTAGCTTCCATAACGGAAGCTCAGACACGCACGGGTGAAATTGAGACAGAGGTTATGAGCTTGTTCGAGCAATATCGCGCACCGCTCCTACGGTACTCAGTCTCCTTCGGTGTTCCGATTGCGGATGCGGAAGAGATCGTGCAGGAAGTATTTCTTTCGCTCTTTCGGCACCTGCGACTTGGACGATCACGGCGCAATTTGCGGGGTTGGATCTTCCGCGTCGCGCACAATCTCACCCTGAAGCGTAGATATGCAAACAGGCGCCAATCGGAGCTTCTGGATGACGATGCCAAGATTGCGGCCCTACCGAGCGATCCATCAGGGAACCCAGAGGAATCTTGCAAGAACGCTGAGAGACAACATCAGCTCCTGGCAATTGTCCAAGCGCTTCCCGATATCGAGCAGAGCTGCCTTCGCATGCGCGCCGAGGGACTCCGCTATCGAGAGATCGCCACGGTCCTTGGAATTTCGCTGGGAAGCGTTTCAGTATTTCTCACACGGTCACTCGCCAAGCTGATTCGCGCAGATCGGGGGTAGAACGATGCAAGATCGCGAACATTTATCGGATAGAGAGCTTGTCCTTGCCGCAGATGATGAACTGGGGTCGGAAAGAGCACGCGTTCATCTTGCGGTCTGCGCCGAGTGCAAGGAAAGGGCGGCGAACTTCGAGGGCATAGTCGCCCAGGTAGCTCAGGCCCATAGAAACAGCGTGGATTCTCAACTGCCATCGATCGCGCGGCCTCGTGCCGTGCTCCGAGGCCGAATATCGGAGACAATCGCTCACGAAGCAAGTCGTCGGGCACCGCGCCGTCTTTTTGCAGGCGCATTCGGATTTGCTGCTCTGACAATGGTCGCTTTAGCCAGCATATTGACCATGCGGCATCTTGTCGCACGGGACGAAAGTGTTCCGCCCGCGTCAACCACTGTCAGTGTCCTGCCCAACCGTAATGTCACTCCGGGGGCAGTGCGCGCGGCTTCACTCGAGCAAGTTTGCGCTGTGGCGCAAGAGGAGGTCGTGAAAGATGTCTCGCCGTCACAACGCGAGAGGGTTTTTGCGGAGTACGGCATTCCTGCGGCCCAGCGCGGGGACTATGAAGTAGACTACTTGATCACTCCAGGGCTGGGAGGCAATGACGATATCCGCAATCTCTGGCCCGAGCCTTATCACACTGCGACGTGGAACGCTCACGTTAAGGACGCGTTGGAAGAACGTCTGCATGAGATGGTTTGCTCCCATCAACTCGATCTTGCGGCGGCGCAAAAGGCGATTGCCACTGACTGGATCGTTGCCTACCAGAAGTACGTCCGGGCAGTTCCTGCGAAAGGTTAGCTGTCCTGTCAGGTGAAACTTGGAGTCAACTTAGCCTTCAGGCCAAACCAATCATCCAGAGCCGTCTCGGGAATATTTTTACGGACAGGTACCCGAAAACGCCCCAGTGTCCCTGAGCATTTTTGGATCTACGCAAGATCGCTAAGTCACTCAGCGAGACTCATTCCATCTCCGCCAACGTGGAATTCCCGTAGCTCGCCGGCAGATTACCACCAGCGCGTCCCTCTGGCGCGGCCAAGATATGCTTTATTCCCAGCCAAATTATGCTTTATTTCACAACCCAGAGTTTACGGCCCAAGGAGGACCTATGGCGCGAAACGCGGCGCGGTTGAAGATGGGCTATTACCCGCTTCCCGTAAGCGAGGCCGTTCGGCTTCGCGCACTGCTTAGCTTTTTAAGCTCGGTGTCGGTTGTCGATCCCTGCGTCGGTCAAGGAACGGCGCTCGAAATCATCACGCAAGGCGCGGATGCGCGCCGTTACGGCGTCGAACTCGATGCCGAGCGCGCACTGATCGCTCAGTCGAAAGGCATCGAGACCATCCAGGGAAACGCCTTCGATGCGGTCGCCAAGCCGGAGTCTTTTTCGCTGCTTTATCTGAATCCGCCCTACGACTCCGAAATTGGCCAGGTTGCGAACAATCGCATGGAGCGGCTGTTTCTCGATCACACCTACCGCTGGCTCGCGATGGATGGTGTGCTGGCGATGGTCATTCCCTTCGAGCGGCTGATGGACTGCGCAGGCCTGCTGAGTTCGCACTTCACGCAGCTCAATATCTTCCGCATGACCGACGAGGAATCTGTGCGCTTCCGGCAGATCGCCGTGCTCGGTGTGCGCTCGAACGTACGCGGCTCGGCCATTGACGCGAACAAGCGCCATTTGCAGCGCATTGGCCTATACGGCAGCTATCAAGAGTTGCCGAAACTGGCGCCCGATACCTGCGAGCCGTATCTAATCCCGCCTTCGGGCGAAACGGCGCTCAGTTATCGTGGCCTCCCCTACGACCTGCTCGAAGAGCTGTTGCCGCACTCTGGCGCGTGGAAGCAGGTCATGCCGTTTCTCGCTCCGCACGAAGAGGTTGCCACAGGGCGGCCGATCACCCCTCTGCATGGAGGCCATGTCGGACTGCTCTGCACGGCGGGCCTGCTGAATGGCGTCTTCGGCCAGGGCGAAGACCGGCATATTGCGCGCTGGCGTTCGGTCAAGCATGTCACCACCTTTGTCGAGCACGACGAGGAAAACGAGATTGTCCATCACCGTGAGCGGTGGGCAAACGAACTGCGATTGGTATACGCCGATGGAAGAACGCTGAAATTGACTGAAACGCCGATCCGGCAGGAGGAACATGCCGATGCAGAATGCGCACCTGCGGCTCGGGCTGCTTGAGTATCACCGCATCACAGAGAAGACATCAACCAGAATTCGTGTGAGGGCTTCCTCCTATATAGGGGAGGATGAGCAGGCGCATCTGATCGGCGTCTTCGGAAACGACTCCGACATTGGCGCGATCACCGCGGCCGTTCATGAAAAGGCGTGCTTCACGCTGACCTTTCCCGATGGGACAATCAAGGAGATCACGCTCGGCGAACACGCCTCGTGCTATCGCAGTTCGGTGATCCTGCCTGGGCGGAAACACCCTGTGCGGCATTTGGTGGCCATCTCTGAGCAGTTGCACGCGAATGGCAGCGCGGGCCGGACAATCCTTTCCCGCAAAAGTCCCGCCGACGCCTGGGCGTGGTTGTCAACCTTTCTTGGTCTTCCTGCCGTGCCGTCATGGGCAGAGCACATCTGCGGGACTCTTGAAGCCGAAGGCCGCTTCCAGTCACTTCACGGCATCGGTTGCGAGCCTGTGTTGGTTACGGCCACGGCCGATGAGATGCTCGCTTGGATCTCATCGGCGCTGAAGTCCTGTGAGATCGCCTTCCCCGAAGAGAATGGGCCGATCAAGTGGCCGAAATACACGTTGTTCGAGGCAATGCGCCAGATTCCGGAGAAGGACGAACAATAGCTCCCCGCAGATTCGTCATCTGAACAATTTCTGGCTTGATCCCACCCACAAGACCCGCTGTGAGGTTC
>Ga0302149_1000648_pt1 | contig 10891 bp, 12 predicted proteins | sample I_Bog_N1_1_FD_192435 | JGI IMG/M metagenome (GOLD analysis project Ga0302149, IMG submission 192435) | Peat permafrost microbial communities from Stordalen Mire near Abisko, Sweden - I_Bog_N1_1 | ecosystem: Environmental > Terrestrial > Soil > Wetlands > Peat | place: Sweden: Abisko, Stordalen...
CTCATGGTCGCGTCCGCGTGCACTTCGATGAGGCGATCGGTCGTGCGGCTGAGGAAGGCGCGGTCGTGCGAGACCACCACCAACGTGCCGGGCCACTGACTGAGGAACTCCTCGAGGAGACGGATGGTTTCTAAGTCGAGGTCGTTCGTTGGCTCGTCGAGAAAGAGCACGTTCGGACGGGCCGCCAGGGTCAAGAGCAGCTGCAGCCGACGCCGTTCGCCGCCCGAGAGATCGCGCGCCTTGGTCATCGGCAGCGCGCCACTAAACCAGAATCGATTCATGAGTGCGACGTCACTCAAGGAACCCGGCGTGCCCTGGGGACCCGCGACGAGTTCCTGGACCGTGAGCTCGAGGTCGTACGCGCCACCATCTTGATCGAGGTACGAGGTTCGTACCGTTGGCCCGAGTTTCACGGTCCCCTTAGAAGGTGTCAGCCGTTGGCTGAGCAGATTGAGGAACGTCGATTTACCCGAACCGTTCGGACCAACTACGCCGACGCGATCGCCGGGACCGAGCTCCACGTTCACGTCGCGCAGAATCTCGTCGCCTCCTTCGTAGGCGAAGGCGACGTGGTGCGCTTTGATGACGCTCGTCCCGAGTCGGGGGACGTCCGTGGCGAAGTCGAGACTGCCGGTCCTCGCCGCCGTCTCCGGTCGCTGCGCGAGGAGTCGTTTCGCGGCGTCGAGTCGCGCTTGGGGTTTCGTGGCGCGGGCCTTGACCCCGCGCCGGAGCCACGCCAGTTCGGTCCGGGCGAGATTACGGCGCGTCTGTTCGGCGGAGGCGGCGCGAGCTTCTCGCTCGGCCTGGGCCTCTAAAAGATGGGAGTAGCCACCCGCGTGAAGGAAGGTCTTTCCGCGATCGATCTCGATCATGCGAGTCGTGACTTGATCGAGCAGAAAACGGTCGTGGCTCACGAGCACGACGGCCCCTCGAAACGCCACGATCTGCTGCTCGAGCCACTGAATCGCGCCGAGGTCTAAATGGTTCGTGGGCTCGTCAAGGATGATGACGTCACTCTCCTCACCGAACACGCGCGCGAGCGCGACGCGCTTGAGTTGACCCCCAGAGAGTTGGTCGGTTTGGGTGTCGGCGGCGTCCAACATCGCGAGGCGGTCAAGTGTCGCGTCGACCTGCCAACCAGAGCCCAGCGTCTCGCGCACGGTACCGACGGGCAAATGTGGGATCTGGGGGAGAAAGCCCACCCGTACGTCTCGCCCGCGACGTACTTCCCCCGAGTCCGGTGACAACGTGCCAGCAATTATACGAAGAAGCGTCGTCTTGCCGACCCCATTGATGCCGACTACACCGATGCGGTCGCCCGAGGAAATCGTCAATGAGAGATTCGCTAAGAGCGTCCGATCGACGCCTTGGAGGGTGACCTCCTGCAAGTCAATGAGAATCGTCACGGGAGTTAGAGGTTAATGACACCGACGGCCCCACCGGTCGTCGGGCGAAGCGTCTCAATTCGCACGCCACGTGGGTGCAAGTCTCTGCCGCCTTCATGGTCACCTTCGAGCACTGCGCTCTCAATCACGCACCACGTAGGGCGTCGACCTCGTCGAAGCGGAAGCAATCGGGCGCGTGATCGTTGACTATTCCGCATGCCTGTATGAGCGAGTGGCATATCGTGGGTCCCACAAACTTGAGCCCGTCCCGGCGTAGTTGAGCGCTCATCGTGATCGCCGAGACGGTGGCGTCGACGTCAACTGTCCCAAGTTCCCAGAGATACTCAGCAAACGTGCCGCGTTCGCGCGGAAGGTTGATGATCGCGCGTGCGTTCGAAATCACCGAGACTATTTTTTGTCGATGGCGAATAACGCCCGCATCGCCCACGATCACGTCGACCCTGGCGTCATCGAATCGAGCGACCTTGTCCAAATTGAAGTTCTCGAATACGCGACGGTACCCCTCTCTTCGACGCAGGACCGTAATCCAACTCAGGCCCGCTTGTGCGCCCTCGAGCGACAGCAACTCAAAGAGCGCGTCGTCGTCGTGCACTGGTACGCCCCATTCGAGGTCGTGATAAGAAACGTAGAGTTCGTCGTCACCGCACCAGGTGCATCGTCGCAGTCCATCACTCACGTTTCTCCCTTCGGCGGCGATAGAAAGCTCTGCAGTGTGATCACTTCCCACTGTGAGGGAGCCACGCGTTGAGAGGCGACGCGAAGTCCATCAGGCCGGCGTTTGGCTCCTTGCTGAAGCGGGGTGGGCGCGCCGCCAACCGAAGGCGAGCAACTGAACGAACGCAACGGATAGTGCAGCGATGACGAACGAGCCCGCAATGTCGATTGGGTGATGAATGTGCGCAGCCACCCGCGCCACACCGACGAGTAGCGCGATGAGCAAAAGTATCCCGCCGACCACACGCGAGTGAAGATAGATGGTGAACCCGAGAAATGCAGTGAGGAGCGTGTGGTCGGATGGGAATCCGTTGTCGGCGGAGTGAGCGATGATCGGCACAATGTGCTCGGTGACGAACGGGCGAGTGTCGTAGTAGAGGCTGCTGGCGACCGTCGACAAGAGCAACGCAACTGCACCTCCGAAGAGCAGCTGCCACACGATGGCCAACTTCTCGTCCTTCTTCGCGAGAAACCAGAACACAGCGACGATGGCGAGGCTGAGCAGAAAGAAATAATCCCCCACAAATTTGACTAACCAGTGCATCCAGATAGCGTAAATCCTCGCGCCGTGACTCGGTAGCGATCGACGCTGTTAATGGGCAACCAGGGCGGAGTTTGATCTCGGCCTCCCTGGCACGCGCGATAGGTCCTCAACCACGTACGAGCGAAGCCAAGCGATCGTCACGACTAGTCAGGTTGACTTCCTCGAAAATGGCTCGCCTTTGCTTTCGGCCGAGACATCAGATTCTGGACTCCCTTCCGAGTTCGGAGGCGTCTAGTCGCCTTCGGGGGCTTCGGTAGTGGTCGCGCCTGTCGTCAGTGCAACATCTAGGTCGAGTTCAATTTCGTCACGACCTGCCGCGTCACTGGCCGCGTCGTCAACCTCAACCTCCGTCATCGGCTTGTCGTCGCCAGCGTCAGTTACGTCGTCGCCCTCGGTGTCCTCGTCCACATCGACTTCCCTCGCGGGGACGGTGGTGCTGTACCCACTCGCAAGGTCGTCGGCGTCGACCGAACTTTGGAGGAACTCATCTTCCGACTCATCGTCGTCGAGCGCCTCCGCATCCGTGGAGTTCTCCTCATCCTCTTGCTCGGCGACGTCGTCGAAGGCCTCGTCTTCCAACTCCTCTTCGTCCTTGGGCATCATGTCTCCCTACTCGCGACACCCCACAAGGGCTCACGTTCACGCTCCGTCGCAAGATTCACCGTCGACGGCATCCCGCTCGCTCCGGGCTCGCTGTCCTCAGGGTACCGGCAGATTGACGCGCAGGATCAAGCGGCGCTGTCAGGTCGAACCTGAACTGATTCAGGGCGTATTTCCGGTCAGCGATATTGGGGAACCTGTAGAGTCAGTGGCGAATATCGCAAAGTGAGCGCATGGGTGAACTAATGGGATCTTCTGGAACACTTCGGGCCGAACTTGAAGCGGCGATGGCGGGGGCGGGCGGCCCGGTTGATTCGGCAGACCGGCTCTGTCACGCGTGCGTCGATCTATTAGGGGTAGACGGGGCGGCGATCTCGTTCGTCCGCCACGGTGTGAGCCAGGGTACATTCGGATCAAGCGGTGAGTTGAGCCGACGGTGGGACGAGTATCAGTTCACCTTCGGTGAAGGACCGTGCCTCGACGCAGTCCGTCAGGGGCGACCAGTACTTGCTCGGGACCTTCAAGATCCGGAAGAAGTCCGCTGGCCAGCGTTTGCCGATGCAATGCTCAGCAGCGGCGTGCGGGGAGTGTTCGCGTTCCCGGTGAGGATCGCGGCGACTCGCGTCGGTGCGCTGGACCTGTTCCGCCGCACACCTGGGGCCATCGAAGGCGAAGTGCGCGACGGGGCGGGCTGGGCGTCGCGGCTTGCGGCCCTACCCATGTTGGAACTGATGAGTGCTGACGTTGACTGGGATGTGATCGGCCAGGGAGGTGGGTGGACCCAGCTCGAGTCGTTAGAACGCGTCGAGGTCTACCAGGCGACGGGAATGGTCCAAGTGCAACTCGACGTGGACGCCGCCGAGGCGCTCATACGTCTGCGCGGCTACGCATTCGCTCACGACATGACGATCAGCGACGTCGCCTGGGCGATTGTCGAGCGACGCCTGTCCTTCAAGCCCGACGACTTCGTGAACGATCTCGACGCTCCTCGGAACCACCCATTGTGAGCCCGCCGAGGGAACAGTCCGTGATTGAGGCGTTCGTGTCGTTGGCGGACAGCCTGGTGGGCCCCTTCGATGTCGTCGAGCTCTTAAAGGATCTCACCGACGAATGCGCTCAGTTACTCGACGTCGCTTCGGCCGGTCTGCTGCTGGCGGACACTGCGGGCGTGTTGCACGTCGTCGCGGCGTCCTCGGAACAGACTCGCAGCCTTGAACTGTTTCAGCTTCAACGAGACGAAGGTCCCTGCCTGGAGTGTTACCGGACCGGCGTCGCAGTGAGTATCGCCGATCTCAATGAGCACGCTCAACGCTGGCCTCAGTTCGTACCCGCAGCCCGGATGCGGGGATTCGTGTCGGTCCACGCCGTACCAATGCGAATCCAAGATCGGGTCCTCGGGGCCCTCGGCCTCTTCGGGAACGCCGTCGGGTCCCTCAATGGCGAGGACCTCAGACTTGGTCAGGCCCTGGCGCACGTTGCCAGCGTCGCTCTCATTACCGGCAACGCCTCAGCGGATCAAGCCCACGTCAATCAGCAGCTACAGATTGCTTTGGACAGCCGCGTCTATATCGAGCAGGCCAAGGGTGTGATCGCCGAATATTTGAACGTCAACATGGATGAAGCGTTCGAACTGCTTCGCCGATACTCACGTGACCACAATGTGAAACTCACTGACGTGTCACAAGCTTTGGCGACGCGGACGTTGTCGTTGGAATTAGTGGCGGGTTCTCGCCAGTCGTCCCAACCGTCACAACCACCGGGCTCGTAGGTGCGTGGGCGTCTGGTTGACGTCCCCGACGATCAAGATTCGCGAAACTTCACGTCGTGAACTTGATCGTCGGCGATGCGGACCGAAGGGCTCCACGCCGACGTCGTCACTCGTGAAGAAGATGACACCCATAAGGTGTGGACCGCCAACCTCCTTTGTGGACCTACGTCGCCTTCTTGAAGAGATCACGCCAGTCGCTCTCAGAGATTTCGACGTCGAACTCTTTGGCCGCCGCTTTAATCCGTTCCCACGCGCGATCGCGCTCGTCATCGCTGACGTCACTCACTTGATCGAATCGCGCAATGGCATTACGCACATGTGAAGCATCCTCGAGCGGCTCCTTGCGCTCTTCGGGAAAGGCAAACGTTGACTCTGGCAAATCATTGCGCTCGTGCGTCTCGAGTGGATGTCCGCTGACGTCTTTGGCGGGTGCATTCGTGGCCGCATCACTCTTCGTGGCTTTCGCGGGCGGCGCGCCCTTTTTCACCGCGCCGGTCTTCTTCGCCTTAGCGACCTTCTTAGCCTTCTTTGCCTTAGCTACTTTCACGGTCTTCTTCGTCTTGGCTACCTTCGCGATTTTCGTTGCTTTCTTCGCCTTAGCGACCTTCGCCGCCTTCTTCGCCTTCTTCGCCTTAACTACCTTCGCCGTCTTCTTCCCCTTCGCGACCTTCAGGGTCTTCTTCGCCTTGGCAACCTTCGCGATTTTCGTAACTTTCTTCGCCTTAGCTACTTTCACGGTCTTCTTCGGCTTCGAAGATGTTGTTGACTTCTTGCCCTTTACTTCCTTCTTCGTTTTCTTCGCTGGCATCTTCGAACCTCCGCTAGATATTTCGTGGTGAACGTCTTTTGTCGCTCGAACATCGCCGCTCCTCGACGTCCACGGGGTTGCTCTTTCGGGCTAACACCGTCCTCTTTGAGAGTCGGATTCCTTTCGAACTTGTCCCGAGACCGGAGTCTAGAAGTAGAAGCGGACCAACTGCTACGTTGCCTCCCGACCCGATTCGACGTTTGTCGTCCTTCAAAGTATTGGTCCGTTCATGAATGCTCGGAATTTGTCGGGATCGACGCATGTGGCTGGCTCGCCGAGGCGCAGGGTGTTACCACAGCGAGGAAAAGCGGAGTAAAGATGGAGCGAGTTCGACTGGCCTCGACTCCACGCTCACCTCTGTAATTGGCCATGCTCTGACGCGGGTGGACCCCGTAAAGGACGAATCAGATTCACTTGGAGTGCCTTCGACGCATGATGAATTGACGCTGGCCCCGAAGACGTGTCGATCGTGGACTATCACTGAAGGAGAATGATGGCAAAGACTATGGATCCAATAAAGCCGGGCGAGGTTCTCGCGGAGGAGTTTCTTGCCCTCTTGGCATCAGTTAGAATGCACTGGCTCACGCGTTGAGAGTGCCGCCACGTCGTATTAATGAAATTGTCCTCGGCAAACGCCGCATTACCGCTGACACTGCGCTTCGACTCTCGCGCTTCTTCAGTATGAGTGAAGGTTTCTGGATGAACCTTCAGGATCGCTACGACCGAGAAGTAACGCGAATCCAAATTGCGGACGCACTCGCCGCAATCGATCCACTAGAGAAAGGTGCCCTCTCGGCGTAGCAACCCGAAGTTGAAAATATGGAGCAAGAATGGAACAAATAAGTTCCAAGAAGTTGTGTGGAGGTTGTGCAGGAATCAAAACAGCAAGAAATTGAAGGCGAAGACCCAATTAGCTCCCGTAGCTCAGGTGGATAGAGCAATGGTTTCCTAAACCGTGTGCGCAGGTTCGAGTCCTGCCGGGGGCACCAAGAAATGCTTTGCCAGAAATGGAAAGGTCAGTCGCTATGACGCGTTACTGGGTAGCTGTTGACCTCGCCATCGTTCTGATCTTCGTCATCATCGGTCGTCACAACCACCACCACGGTGACAGCCTTTCCGGAATTGTCTCGACGACGTGGCCATTTGCCGTCGGACTCGCAATCGGCTGGCTCATTGTCCTCCTTCGCCACCAAGATGGAGTTTCACTTAGCGCGGGTTCGGAAGTATTCCTGTCGACTGTTGCATTCGGGATGATTCTGCGAGTCATCGCGGGCCAAGGTACCGCGTTCGCGTTCATCGTCGTAGCCCTGGTTTTCTTAGGCGCACTGATGCTGGGACTGCGCCTCTTGTGCTTGAGGTATTTTCATGCCTCCACGTAGCCTCTGCGCGTAAGCGGTAATCGACGCCGTTCAGTGATGCCAATCAACCAATCCAAGTCAGATTTAGCGGTCAGTTCGCCTCAGCAATGTCGGAGTCGGTCGAACTACCCTTGCGCATTTTCCACGAAGGCTTCTTTACCGCGTAAAAGATGAGTGGTGGCGTCCCCAGGATCAAGATCACTGCGCCCATAACGTAGGGGTAGGTCGATGTCGATATACCGGCGAGTCCCGATGGTGGCACGAAGCCGAGACAGAAGGCGGCGAGTGAGGCGAGGAAGCCGATCGAAGCGACGACCGTCATCGCCGGTACGCGGTAAGTCCGCTTGACGTCCGGCTTGTTCCTTCGAAGGAGGATCGCCGAGGCGAACATCAACATGTACATGATCAAATACAGCGCCGCCGCCATATCCACCAGCGTGAAGAACGCGGCACTGACGTTGTGCACGAGCACGAAGATCGCCGCCAAGACGGTAACGATGACCGCCTGAAGGACCAGGATGCCTTCCTGCACACCCGCCTTGTTTCGCCGCTGCAACGTCTTTGGGAGTACACCGGTCTCACCCGCCAGCAGTAGTCCCTTGCTCGGTCCGGCGATCCAAGTGACGACCGCGGCGAAGGCGCCGATTGCGACCATGGCCGCCAAGATCTGTCCCGCCCATCCCACGCCGAAGTGGTCGAAGAAAATCTTAAAGGAGTAGACGATCCCCGACGTGAAGCCGAGTTCGGCCTTGGGAACGATGAAGGCCACCGCCAGTGTGGGCAGAATGAAGATGCCCAATATCAACATCGAAGCGTAAAAGATCACCTTGGGGTAGTCACGTCCGGGGTCGCGCATGCGGTTCACGTGCACGGCGTTCACCTCCATGCCTGCGTAGGCGAGGAAGTTGCTGACGATCAGCACGATGCTCGAGAGTCCGGCGAAGGGCGGAATGACGTCGTGGACGTGCAGCGGCACCTGGGACTTCTGGCCGATGCCCAACCACACGGCGCCGGCGATGATGAGGACAAGTCCCGGAACCAGAGTGCCGATGATTCCGCCCCAGGAGCCGACCTTGGCGAAGAGCGTGCCACCGCGCAGGCCAATGAACGTTGAGCCGTAGTAGAGCACCAGAATGACGATGGCCGTGAAGACCCCGGAGTTGGCCAGACTGTTGTGGCCCACGGTGAAGGCAATGGCGGCGGCGATGAAGGCGAGTTGCACGGGGTACCACACGACGTTCTGAATCCACTGAAGCCAGATGGCGAGAAATCCCCAGCGATTCCCCATCGCTTCGCGAACCCAGACGTAGACACCGCCCTTCCAGCCCGTGGCGAGTTCGGCGGCCACGAGTGCCGTGGGGATGAGAAACACGAGCGCCGGCAGCACGTAGTAGACGATCGATCCGAGACCGAACGTAGCGATGGTCGGCAGGCTGCGCAGACTCGCCACCGCGACAACGGTGAGAATCGTGAGCTGTCCGGCGCTAATGGTTGACGTCTTTGAGGGCGGGGCCCCGGACGGCGTTGTTTTGTCTTTGGTGAGGGTGCTCATCGGACTACGAGTGGTGGAAGGTCTCGGTGACCCGGTGCTCGTGCGGAACGGGACCGTCGAGTTCGTCGAGGAACGTGACGGCGGTGGTGAACTGATCGAGGAACCGGTCCGCGAGGCTCATCGAAAAGCCGTTACGCACCACGATGCGTTGCACTATGACGTCACTGAGATCAGCAGGCATGGGGTAGGCCGGTACCAACCAGCCGCTTTCGCGAAGTTGGTTGCTGAGGTCGAAGAGGTCCCAGTTCTTGGTGTGGCCTTTTTTGAGGCGCCACGCGAAGACCGGGATGTCCTGGGCGTCGTTCCAGAGTTCGAACGGTCCCATCGCGGCTATTGATCTCGCGATGTGGCGGGCCACGTCGTGCGACGCACGCTGTACTTCGGTGAAGCCGGCGCGGCCCAGGCGCAGGAAGTTGTAGTACTGCAACAGGACCTGGGCGCCGGGGCGCGAGAAGTTCAATGCGAAGGTGGGCATCTCGCCGCCGAGGTAACTGACCTTGAAGATGAGGTCCTGGGGCAGGTACTGGGATTCGCGCCAGACGACCCAACCGAGGCCGGGGTAGGTCAAGCCATACTTATGGCCACTCGCGCTGATCGAGTGCACCCGCTCGATCTTGAAGTCCCATTTAAGTTTTGGTTGAAGAAAGGGCGTGATGAATCCGCCCGAGGCCGCGTCAATGTGGATTGGCACGTTGAATCCCTTTTCATTTTCAATCACGTCCAGGGCCTTGGCGATCTCTTCGACGGGCTCGTACATGCCGGTGTAGGTCACGCCCATGACCGCGACGACGCCGATCGTGTTCTCGTCAACGTACTGCGCCAGCGTGTGGCCGCAGAGTGTCTTGTGATCCTCGGTGATCGGCACGTAACGCGGTTCCACGTCCCAGTAATTGGCGAACTTCTCCCAGCAGACCTGTACGGCGGCACTCATCACCAGGTTGGGTTGGGCCGTGGATTTTCCGTCCGCTGTTTGTCGCTGCTGCCACAGCCGCTTAAGCGCGAGCCCGCCCAGCATGCATGCTTCGGACGAGCCAACGGTGGAGGTGCCGATGGTCTCCATGGGGCTCGGTGCGTGCCAAAGCTCGGCGAGGATTTTCCAACAACGGTCCTCGATCGCAGCGGTGGCGCGGTACTCGTCCTTGTCGATCATGTTCTTGTCGAAGGCCTCGGTATAGATCTTGTCGGCGCACTCGTCCATGAACGTACCAACGAACGTGGCGAGGTTGAGTCGGGCGTTACCGTCGAGCATGGCTTCGTCGTGGACCAATTGATACGCGGTCTCGGGCAGCATCTCCTCGTCACCGAGGCGGAAAAGGTCATGGGGCGTCGACTCGCCCGGGCGAGCGAAGAGCGGCGTGAGGTCGCTGCGGTCGGCGATGTCCTTCATCACAACGCCTCGCGACCGTCGGCGTCATCATTGGACAACTCGCGCGATTGGGCACTGGTGAACGCGTCACTGAGCGCCGCCGTCGATTTAAAGGCCGGACTCGAGTCGTAGGCCATCAACTCGATTCCTGCGTTGGTCCTGCTGCGTCCAGTTATGGCCAGTGGTGCGCGCTGTGCACGGAGGCCGCTCGAACCGTCGGGCATGGCGAACCGGTCCCCGGCTGATTGAACGGACTCGTCGAGCGTTTCGACGCCAGACGACTCGATGTGGGGAAGGGGTGTGTCACTCACGAAATGCTCCTTGGAGTTGAGAAATCACCGAGGGTCTGGAGTGACGATGCTGAACCTACCAGTGCGGCCGGCGACGGGGGAAGGGACTAATGTCCCTTTCTTTCGATGGTGGACGAGGGGGTCCCAAAGAATCGGGTGTTACGCGGAGAGAGTCTTCGTGGCGATAGCGCCATCGAGTTGGCGACGATAGGGACACGAGCGATCCGGCCGTTCGCAACACCGTGTGACGCAATCGGCGTTCACGAGTTCGATGGATGACCTCGGCCAGTTCGTGGTCCACTGCGCGACGGCGTTCGTTGAGGCGAGCGCGGATGCTAGAAAAAGGAATGCCATGAGTTCCTCAGAGATTGACGACTACCTGGAGACGGTTCCCTCGCCGCAGCGCGAGGTGCTCGGTGACCTTCGAGCGATGATTCTGAACGCGATCAACGAGGTGGAGGAGGGAATCTCGTATCGGATTCCGG
>Ga0302149_1000654_pt1 | contig 10831 bp, 8 predicted proteins | sample I_Bog_N1_1_FD_192435 | JGI IMG/M metagenome (GOLD analysis project Ga0302149, IMG submission 192435) | Peat permafrost microbial communities from Stordalen Mire near Abisko, Sweden - I_Bog_N1_1 | ecosystem: Environmental > Terrestrial > Soil > Wetlands > Peat | place: Sweden: Abisko, Stordalen...
TAAACGACATCGAGCAACTTGCCATTGAGACAGCCGGGGAGAATCGTCCCGCCGTAAACAAAGACTGCGGGCCGGTTCAGACGCGCAATCGCCATGATACAGGCAGGCATGTTCTTGTCACAGCCGCCGATGGCGACGAGCCCATCAAATCCCTGACAACCCGCCACGGTCTCGATCGAGTCAGCGATGACTTCGCGTGAGACAAGAGAGTATTTCATCCCCTCTGTCCCCATCGAAATCCCATCCGAGATGGTGATGGTGTTGAAGATGATCGCCTTGCCGCCCGCCTCGTCGATGCCGAGAGCTGATTCGCGGGCGAGAGCGTCGATATGCATGTTGCACGGGGTCACCATGCTCCAGGTGGAGGCAACACCGACGAGGGACTTCTTGAAATCCTTCTCGCTGAATCCCACGGGATAAAGCATGGCCCGGCTGGCTGCCCGGCTTGGGCCGTCGAGCATGAGTGAAGAATGGGCGCGGGCGAGGGATTTGCCGGGGGAGGAGGACTTTTTACTGGAGCTCATCGGGATAGCCTAGCAAAGAAGAACTGTCAGACAAGGTTCCGATCACGGATTGGTGCCGGATGGAGGGAGTGAAGGAAGCGAGCTGGAAGGGGTGTTCCCCTCCATGAGGTGATCCATGATATGACGGATCATCGTGAGTTGCTCCTCGGTCAGTTCGGGGGACTGGAGTGCTTCCTGAAAGGTTCGCAGGGCTGAACCACGGTCCCCATACTTGGCATAGGCCTGCCCCAGGTAGGTGAGGCTGGCTCCTACGGGTTGTTTCGTTTTTTTGGCAACGAAGACGAGTTGGGCGAGTGCTGCGATTTCCTCCTTATCCGAGTGGGCAGCATTGGCGGCGCGGGCCAGAAGAAAAAGGTCTTCTGTGTCCTCCCTGTTACGTGAGACGAGGTCACGGGCCCGGTCAAGCGCCTGGTCTGTCTGACCACTTTCGATCAGGGCCCTAATCAGGATCTCCTCGGCGGCTTTGTTTCCACGGTCAGCATGGAGAGCATCGTTGCTGAGGCTGACGGCTTCCTCCCAATGACCACGGGATGCCGCGATCGAGGCCCGGGTACTCAGGATCAAGGAGGGTGATGTGTGCAGGGTATCCGCCATGTCGAGGAGTTGTTCCGCTTCGGGGAGGCGATTAATGGCGGCAAGATTCGCCGCAGTGAGGATTAGGAAACATCCGCGATCGGCAGGCCTCGGCCAGTTACTCTCTAACTCCCGAGGTGAGGGGATCTGCCATGCCGAAATCCCACTTCTATTTGGTTTGAAAAGATAACCCCATGGGGAGACATCGGAGAGAACCCAGAGCGGAGAGTTGAGGAGTGATTCAGTCAGGGAATGCCAGGCGGGACTGGCTCCCACGAGCAGGGCACCGTAGTGGTGTTCGCGATTGAGTCTCCAGAAGGTTGATTTATCCCGCCCCGCTGTTTCGGAGTCTTCAAGGGTGGGGAAGAGTGCTTGCTGTGCGGAGGAGAGTGGAGCAAGGCAGGGAAGGAACTCCGGGGTGATGAAGAGCGGTGTTCCCGGTTTGACGAGTTCCTGAAGCAATGGAACCGGGGTTGCGAGTCGCCCATCAAGGACTTCCTGATGACGCCCATGTAGGAACAAGGCGATGACTGCCACGATCAGGATGACAGCGATGGAGATGAGAAAAGACTTTTTCACGGGAGGAAATTCACAAGGGCTAGATCAGGCGTAGGGGTGTACCAATAAGCCCTTTTTTTAAGTTGTGGAAAAGATCCAATCTCGCTTGTCGTTGCCGAGGTGAATGCTATCACTAACCCATGAAGCGTTCCCTTCTGATCCTCCTCACCATGAATCTTTTCTCACTTTTTGCCCGTGCTGCCGCGCCGGAACCCCTGCCCATCGATGCGCCGGCACCGCAACTCACCGCTGTCGATCAGAACGGACAACCGGTTGTCTTTGCCGATGTCTATGCCAAGGGGGTGACTCTAGTCTATTTCTACCCCAAGGCTGAGACCCCGGGATGCACCGCGGAAGCCTGCTCGCTGCGCGATGCCTACGAGGGGCTGCATGCCAAGGGATTGCAGATTCTCGGAGTGAGCAAGGACTCGGTAGAAGCCCAGAAAAAATTTCAGGAAAACCGCAAGCTTCCCTTCACCCTAATTGCTGACCCTGAAGGCAAGGTAGCTGATGCCTTTCATGTGCCCCTGATTCCCGTGGTGGGTGTTACCAAGCGCCAGTCTTTCCTGATCAAGGATGGAAAACTCGTCTGGTCATCGCTGAGTGCCCAGACAAGCAGCGCTGCCCAGGAAGTGCAAAAAGCTCTCGATTCGCTGACGAAGTAGGGGGCGGCTGGTTTAATGCTGGAACTTCCTCCGGTCTCAGTTAAGTGGGGGGATCAGAGCCTAATTTTCTTGGAAGGCATTAAGGGCTTCCGTGGGACGACCGTTTTCGTTCCAGCAGTTCATCTTGTAATGGCTCCAGGAGGTTACTCCCTCCGGTTCCCAGTAAATGACGCCGAGGCCTTTATGATCGGGAACGGATCGTACCGCCTGGATCACCGCAGTCAGTTTTTCCCTCGATTTTAGTGGCTCTGTGGAAAGTTCGCCGGTTTCAACGACCATTACCTCGACTGGGTAACGGGAGGCCATCTCCCTGAGATTCACTCCGAGCGAGTGGATCATTTTTTCCGAATCAGGAAGTAGCGCTGATGCATAGTAGGACATCCCGATCACATCGCACTTGCCCCCATTGGCGAAGAATCTGTCAAAAAACCACCGGTACAGCGGACCGTTCCACCCCTTGTCGAGATGAACGATCACCTTAATCCGAGGATTAATCTCTTTCACGGCACGATAGCCTTCATTGATGAGTGCTACGAGATCAGCGGTGTTTTTTGCCGATCCCTCCGGCCAGAGCATGCCGTTAGGGATCTCGTTACCGATCTGGACCCATTCCGGGGTCACTCCCCGTTTTCCAAGCGCAAGAAGGACATCTTGGGTGTGGTGATAGACATCTTCCTTAAGCTGGTTGATGTCATGATGAGCCCAGGCTTTGGGCTTAGTCTGTTTGCCAGGATCGGCCCAGGAGTCACTGTAGTGGAAGTCGATCAGGATGCGAAAGCCTTGCTTGGAGGCCCTCTCCGCCATCGCCACGACCTCGTCGCGCCTGCAATGCCCGGACCGTGGATTCTGGGATGGGTTTACAAAAACCCGTAATCGGATCGTGTTGATTCCATACTGCTTCAAAATGGCGAGACAATCTTGTTTCTCGCCGTTTCGGTCGCTGAATTGATACCCCGATGCCTCCATCTGGGGTAACCATCCGACATCTGCTCCTTTAACGAAATCTGCTGCTTGCCCTCGGGACAACTCTGGCAGGAGCATTCCGAGGGCAATGATGCCAAAACAAACTCGTTTTGATCCCCAAAAAATTATTTTACGAGTGAGTTGATGAATTCCTCAATCTGGGTGTAACCGGAAGGAAGGATGTTTCCTGACGTGGTGACAGGGAAGGTCATGGGACTTCCTCCCTTGAGATCACCGAACCCACCGACCTGAGCCGGATCGTCGATGATCGCTCCCTGAGTCCCGAGCGACTTCACCTGAGCGATGAGTCTCGAGTCGATGGCATCCCGATTGAGGGAATCTCCGGCACTTGCGACCACGTGAGCGTATGCGTCCTGAGCAGTCTCCTCCGTGACGGGAACGGCGGGATGCAGCGCCCTCGACGGCACAAGTGTCGCCCCCTTGAAATCAGCTGCTTCCGCCCCTCGTCCACTGAGGCTGCCGTTGCGATTCAGATCAACCAAGTTTCCAGATTGGAAGATGTTGTCCGTGCCCGTGAACTCCCCGGCAAAGCGATCGCTGGAGGAGGGCCCTTTGATGAAATAATTTCCGATCAAATCAGCACTATGGGGTGCCTTTGAATGCCCCCCGACATAACCCGTGACTCCCCAGTTGTAGACCACATTATTGATATATTGTATATGCCCTTTGGACTTGGGATTCCGACTCTTATTATCGATCCAAAGATTATGGGAAAAAGTCACATTGTCGCTCTGACACAGGCATCCGAATCGCTGCGGTTTTACTGCCTCACCGATCAGGCAATACTGGATGGTGACATTCGAGGATTTGCTGAACCCGATACAGTCCCAGCGCCCCCACTCAATCGAGAGATGATCCAGGATCACATCTGAACTATCATTCAGTCCCAGCACATACTTTTTCTCCTGCCCCGGAGTCAGCCCCTGTCGGAATCGCAGGTAGCGGATGATCACGTTGTGTGATTTGGAGAGGGAGACTTCGTAGTTGCGGAGGCAGATCCCGTCACCGGGTGCCGTTTGCCCTGCGATAGTGATGTCACTTGTGATGATCAGCGGATGGGAAAGTGCAATATACCCCCCGACGTCAAAGACCACTGTGCGCCCTCTTTTGCTCACTGCGTCACGAAAGGAACCGGGTCCCGAGTCGTTCAAATTCGTGACATGGTAAATTTCTCCACCGCGCCCTCCAGTAGCAAGAGCTCCAAACCCCTCCGCGCCGGGAAATGCGACGGGTGATTCCGCTGCCTGTGATGATTCAGTAACTCCACAGGAAAAGAGAGCGAGGAGGGCCAAGATGCAAGGGAGGGAGGGGGGTGTCTTCATTGGTTGTTTTTCTACAGGATCTGATTTTTTAAAGCTATCATATATGCCGAACCTTCCTCACAGCGTTTCCTTAACCCAAAAAGCATCAATCCTATGATCACTGTTCTTCTGCTGACCTTTTCAAATATCTTTATGACCTTCGCCTGGTATGGGCATTTGAAATACGGGCATGACTGGCCGCTCTGGAAAGCGATCTTGGTTTCATGGGCGATTGCACTGCTCGAATACTGCCTAGCAGTACCGGCAAATCGTCTCGGCTACCTCGCATTCTCGGGATTCCAGCTCAAAATTATCCAGGAAGTCGTCACGCTCGTCGTCTTCATGGTGTTTGCGATGACGTTTCTGAAAGAGAAATTTGCCTGGAATTATCTCGTTGCCTTCCTCTTTCTCGGCGTGGCTGCGTTCTTTGCCTTTGCTTTCAAGTCATCCGGGCCGACCGTCTAAAAAACTCTAGGATTTACTGCATGCCGACATGCTGTGAGTAAATAAAGAAGTGGGTTGACTGGGACTCGAACCCAGAACCAATACCTTAAAAGGGTACTGCTCTACCATTGAGCTATCAACCCGGTTGGCCTGTTGTTTCGGTCTTTTCAGACTGGTTGACAGAACCGGTGTGACCCATGTTTTCGATTAACCTCAGGACACCATGTCATCCAAAACATCCCCGCTTGAAGGCGGCGGTTTTCGATGAAGGGCAGAGGGAATCTACCAAGACGAATCAAGCGGGGCATACTATGCATGATTACTTCGTCGGGAAAGAATTTTCGTTGGTTGGAACGATCAAAGCACCAAGTAAGCCTGAACAGGGTGCAGAGAGTTTTGATATTCAGTTATTCGCGGTATTGTTATGACGGTCGGTCGCACAACAGGCTGTGATACCGAAGCAGAGTGTTCTTACCTTGATCTGTGCGGCAGTGAGGGTGAACTTGATGATCAGTGGGTTGTTCACTCCCATCCACTGATCATACTAATCAGCATCAGAAATGATAAACTATGGCTGGTTGTTTTTAACCCGCTCGATTTCCACCCGGTTCGCTAATCGTGAGACTCAATGGCTGCACTTTTGCAGTCTATCCAAGCCTTTCCCAAGGCCATGTGCTTCACGAGGCCGGCTCGATTTTATAGACGAGGGCGATTCCGTTCGGTGATTTTGCGGGTGGCTTGATGGTCAGCTTGTCGGCATCTTGTGACCATTGCACTTTCTCATCGCTGCCAAGCAGCATGATGTCGCTAATAGGCTTGTCAAGCAGCTTGGCCGCACTGCCAAGAGACTTGATCTGCAAATCTTTTTTTGGCACACCCAATTCAATCATGTAAAGCACTCCATCCTTGGTGGTGAAGCGCACATCCTCGCCCGTGAATGCCTTGGCTTTGCCCTCGTTGAAGTTCCCCACCTTGAGTGGCGGACCTTCCGAGTTCGGTCCCTCGCCAAACACTTTCCATGGACGTGTGCCGAAGATGCATTCCTTGTTCACGTCCATCCAATCCGCAATGCCTTTCAACACCACCTCTTCCTTTTCGTCAATCGTGCCGTCGGCACGCACCGGGATGTTGAGCAGCAGATTTCCGTTTTTGCTCACGATGTCACACAGCATCTTGATGACACGGCTCGCGTTCTTGTAACGGTTTTTATTGTAGAGTGAGCGGTCGTAATGCCAGTTGCCGATGCACGTGTCTGTCTGCCATGGCAGCGGTTCAATCCGGTCTGACGTGCCGCGTTCGATGTCCCACACGATGCACTGGCGTTCCACGTCGTTGAGTTGTTTGCCGAGGATCACCGCCTCAAGCTTGCCGTTATTATACGTTGTGTTGCTGTTATAAAAATCCGCCGCAATTTTCAAACCTGCGTCACTGACCGGCCATAGCGGTAACGCGTCGTCATCAAAGTAGAGCAGGTCAGGCTGATATTTTTTGATGAGGTCGGCGGTACGGTTATAAAACTTGTCGCAATAGGCCTGATCCGGAAGGCTCACGCCGTTGGTCCAATCCCAGCGAGCATGGATTTCGCCGAGTTTGTCAAAATTTGGGCTGGGTGTGTGGCGTTGCTCATAGAGATCCTGAGGGTCAAGCCCTTCCCACCACTTGCCTTTGCCATCGGCCTTCGTCAATTTGCCATCGTAAGGCACGCCTGCGAGCGGCCCTGTCTTGTCAGTGCTCTGGGTAATTTCATACCAACTCCAGGCGTGTGCGGCATGGAGACTGACACCGAACGGCAGTCCCTGATCGTGCGCAGCCTTCGCCCAACCGGCGATCAAATCTTTCTGCGGGCCGACCTTTACCGAATTCCACGGTTGATAGGCACTGTCCCACAAATCGAAATTGTCATGGTGATTACCCAAGGCAACAAAGTATTGCGCGCCGGTGCGTTTATACAGTGCGACCAGTTTTTCTGGATCCCACTTCTCCGCCTTCCACGAATGAATAACGTCCTTGAATCCGAACTGTGACGGAGGTCCCCAGTGTGCGACCTGATACACATTTTGCGGGTGGCCTTGCGAATACATATTGCGCGCATACCAGTCACTATCTTCCGGTTCGCATTGAGGACCCCAGTGCGCCCAAATGCCGAACTTCGCGTTGCGGAACCAATCAGGCACCTGATATTGCTTGAGTGAATCCCATGTCGGCTGGAATTTTCCCGGCGCAATCGGCTCGGCCGATGTGTTGACGATGACCTTGGGAACAATAGTCTCGGGGATCGGGTCGCCAGCATGGGCCAATGGCACCATGCCAAACAGAAGAATGAGACCTAAGTTCAGGGAGGGGGATTTCATAGGAAGCTCTTATGCATATCTCTATTGGTCAAATCTACAAAGTCATAATTATATCCGCCTAAAGTTCCGCCATGGCTCAATAAGGTGCACGTCGTAAACGGGAATTCACCATCCGCGAATAGAAAAATCATGTCCTGACCGTTCTCACGGTCCGTGTTGCCCCTTCATGGGCCTCGCCTGTCCGAAAAAATCCAGGCACCGCCACCTGCCTTTTGGTGATAACAGATCCTAGTCCTGTTTGAAGTTGTGGTGGCCTTCTTTCATGATCGACTGAAGGCTGCCGAGCAGGGACTTGGCCTTGTCATACGCACCGGCTTTCACGGCATCTTCAATCTGGTTGAAGGCATCGGTAAGTTTTTCCAGTTCAGCGCGATAGGCTGTCAGGAACTGATCGTGATCAGCGGCTGGAATCGTGGCCATCATGCGGGGATCAAGGGTCTTGGAGACGATGATTGCCTGCTTGAGCGACTCGATCAAGGTGATGTTCTGCTGTTGCTTGGTCGGATCTGCAACCTGCTGTGAGAGCTGACGTTTCCCGCGGGCCAGGATCTGCATCTGTTTTTCAAGCGGGGAATCAGGGCCATTCTGTGCTCTCAAAGGAAGGGTGGCCGTGGCGAGGAGGGCTGCAGCTAGAAGGAGAGAAGGGAATTTCATGAGAGTAAGGGGAGTTGAGTGATCAGACAGCCACGATATTTACCAGACGGCCTGGAACGACAATGATTTTTTTGATTACTTTGCCCTCCAGTTGTGATGCCAGCGAGGCGTCGGCCAGAGCTGCTTTTTCCATATACTCCTTGTCTGCTACTATCGGAACAGTCAAGTGGCCACGCACTTTTCCATTCACCTGAAGGGCGTAGGAAACCTCACTGACGACAAGGTAATCCTCATTCCAAGAGGGCCATGCAGATTGCGAGGCAAGACCCTCAAATCCAGCAAACTTGGTGGCGAGGTGTGACCAGAGTTCCTCCACGAGATGCGGGGCAAAGGGGCTCAAGAGCGGCAGAAAGAGACGCATCGCCTCGATGGGGCGGGGCTTTGCGTTGGTGAACTCATTCGTGCAGATCATCATCTGAGAGATTGCCGTATTGAAGGCAAGGGACTCGATATCGTGCGTCACTTTCTTGATGGTGGCGTGCAGGATGCGGCGCTGGGCCGTGGTGAGTTTCTGCTCGGCCAGATCGTCTGAGAGAATCCAGTTTCCTTCCTGATCCTCTGCCATGGCGAGACGCCAGACTCGGGCGAGGAAGCGATAGACTCCTTCGACGCCCGTGGTGCTCCACGGTTTACCATGTTCCAGAGGTCCCATGAACATCTCGTAGAGACGCAGAGAATCGGCCCCGTATTCGGCCACTACCTCGTCGGGGTTCACCACATTGCCGCGACTCTTGGACATCTTCTGCCCATCATCACCGAGAATCATCCCTTGATTGACAAGGCGCTGGAACGGCTCCCGGGTGGTCAGGTGGCCAAGATCGAAGAGGACCTTGTGCCAGAAGCGGGCATAAAGCAAATGAAGTACAGCGTGTTCCGTGCCGCCTACGTAGAGGTCGACGCCGCCTGGCGTCTTGTGTGAGTGGTCGCCGCCTGGCGTTTTTTTTGTGTCGCCACCGGGCCGGCCGGTACTGCCCATCCAGTAGTGCTCGGCCTCGGTGCCGATGAAACGGTCATGATTTTTGGGATCGCAGAAGCGAAGATAATACCAGCAGGAGCCCGCCCACTGGGGCATCGTGTTGAGTTCCCGGCTGGCGTTCTCGGAGTAGCGGACCCACTCCTTGGCTTTGGAGAGAGGGGGCTCCGCTGTTCCTGTTGGTTTGAAATCCTCCATTTCCGGTGGCTCCACGGGGAGTTCCTCATGCGAGAGGGGACGATGGGAACCGTTCTCCCAGACGATGGGGAAGGGTTCGCCCCAGTAACGCTGACGCGAAAAGAGCCAATCGCGCAACTTGTACGTGATCGTGCCTTTGCCAACGCCCTGCTCTTCCAGCCACGCAATCATCTTGAGCTTCGCTTCAAGGGTGGGGAGGCCATCAAGAAAGCCGGAATTCACAGCGACTCCTTCACCAGAGAAACAGCGATCAGCTTGCCAGTGCCAAATTGATCCATCATCTAATTGCTTCGATTGCCTATGGCTGATCGGGCTGCCTGGAGTAATTGTTTGGAATGTGAAATTACTCTCTAAAGATCTTTCCGCAACGACATGGATAATAGGCAACCCAAAGGCATTTGCAAATTCATGATCACGCTCATCGTGGGCGGGGACGGCCATGATCGCACCGGTGCCATAGCCGGTGAGAACATAATCGGCAATCCAGACGGGGATCTTCTCCCCGTTGACCGGATTCAGTGCATAGGCTCCGGTAAAGACGCCGGTCTTTTCCTTGGCGAGATCAGTGCGCTCCAGGTCGCTCTTGCTGGAGCAGGCCTTCTTGTAGGTAGCGACAGCCTCCTGCTGTGGGGCTGAGGTGAGTGATTCTACCAACGGATGCTCTGGTGCTAGCACGAGATAGGTTGCGCCGAAGAGAGTGTCGGGGCGCGTCGTGAAGACGGAGATGCCCTCGGGAATCCCATCCAGAGCAAAACGGACTTCCGCGCCCTCACTGCGACCGATCCAATTACGCTGGAGTAGCTTGATGGATTCCGGCCAGTCGAGGCCGTCAAGATCGGCGATCAGGCGCTCTGTGTAGGCGGTGATCCTGAGCATCCATTGGCGCATTGGACGGCGCTCGACGGGGAAACCACCAACTTCGCTTTTGCCATCAACGACTTCCTCGTTCGCCAGCACCGTGCCCAGCTCAGGGCACCAGTTAACCGGCTTGTCGGAAACAAAGGCAAGGCGGACGCTATCGGGATCCAAGCCAGTGTACGAGGAGATCGGTTCGGCTTTGTTCGTGGCCGGATTTACCCAGGCATTATAAAGCTGGAGAAAGATCCACTGCGTCCAGCGGAAGTATTCGGGATCGGTCGTGCTGATCTCGCGGGACCAGTCGTAACTGAACCCGAGTGATTGCAACTGTGTGCGAAAATTATCAACATTCCGCTGTGTGGTGAGGCGCGGATGCCGCCCGGTTTTGATCGCATACTGCTCGGCGGGAAGTCCAAAGGCATCCCATCCCATGGGATGCAGAACATTATCACCCAGCAGGCGATGATAACGGGCTAGGATATCGGTGGCTGTGTAGCCCTCGACATGGCCGACATGGAGACCATCGCCGCTCGGATAGGGAAACATGTCCAAGACGAAATATTTCTTTGCCCCGGGGCGGAAATCGGGATCACCAGGATTGGTTGCCCGGAAAGCCTGGGTGCTCACCCAATGCTGCTGCCAGCGGGGTTCAAATTCGGAGAAAGGATAGTGCTTGCGGGTAAGGGACATCTGGTTCGAAGGTGAAGCCCTGTATGCAATCTGAAAAATTCCTTTCCGCCAAGCCGCA
>Ga0302149_1000658_pt1 | contig 10788 bp, 13 predicted proteins | sample I_Bog_N1_1_FD_192435 | JGI IMG/M metagenome (GOLD analysis project Ga0302149, IMG submission 192435) | Peat permafrost microbial communities from Stordalen Mire near Abisko, Sweden - I_Bog_N1_1 | ecosystem: Environmental > Terrestrial > Soil > Wetlands > Peat | place: Sweden: Abisko, Stordalen...
TGCGCACGGCCTGGGGTTCCGCCTACACACCCCAAAGCCAGGTCAAAACGTTAGTGGCAAGCACGGCAATCCCCGTGCCGGCTGCGACGCCGGCCAGGGTCTTCTTGGCACCCGGTTCGCCGTGCGCGAACTGGTAGCCGCCGACCACGATTGCGATCAGACTTGCCACCTTGGCAACCGTGCCGGTGAAGAGAGTTTGCATTGCGGTGAATCCGGTATCGAACGGTGACTGCGCCAGGGCAAGCGCGGGGAATAGTATTAGCAGGGTGAAGAGGCTAAGGCTGGGACGAAGTTGGCGCAGCCTGCCTCTGAAGGCAGCCTGCAACCGGCGGCTGTGTGTAAGAGTGGCGTTCATCGGCACCTCCAGCGGCCCCGATTGGGCCGCGATATGCCGTGAACCTAAGCCGAATCCGAGCGCCGCGTCCAATAACTTTTTGGAAGTTGCCGATAACTTTTTGGATTTTGAAGCAGTGATTCGTTTCGCACGATGGCTCGCAGTCGTGACGTTCTCTAGTACAGGACTGGACTAAACGGTGCCTTTACCCTATGGGCAAACTGGAGTTGCACCGTTTGGATGCCCTCTCTTGCCGTTGGCCTCGGCCCTGAGCGAGCACGCCCCGCAATGCCAAGACCACCTCGTAGGTGCGAGCACGGTGCGGACTCAGAAACATCAATGGGCCATGCAGCGACCATCATCAAGGTAGCCAGATTAGATTGCTGTAACAGGCAGGGAATCGTAGCACGAATCTAGTTGATCAGAAACGAGTTGTAAGGGTCTACAATGCTATCCAAACTGCTGCTTTATTTTGGAGCGCTGTGGGCGGTAGTTCTGGGAGCGCCTGTATGCCTTACGTTTCTGAACCTTTGCCCTCAGAGGCGGATGCCCTCGTCCGACTAGCCCAAGGAATAGTTCTCGCCCAAGGCAACGAATTCATCAAGGAATTGCTACGCGATAGAGGCATACGAATTGGTGCAACGAAGGCAGATTTTGAGCGCAACATGTTGGCGGCGATCTACGCTGGGGACCTACGGCGCGAACATATCGAGCTGTGGCTGAACGAAGTTGAGGGGTGGGGAAATCAGCATGTCTACCTATACGACGTCCCTAGAGATTTGAGTATTTCCCTTGGGGACGAGGAGGCCCTTAAGAAAAAGGCACTTAAGGCAGGGTTCCAGGAGCAATATGATGCGGGCATTTCCCTCGAGTATCCGCCCCAACGGACGCTAACGAGAATTGACTATACAGACGGGCAATTAAGCTTTGTATGGCACCAGGGGAAGGAGTCTGCAATCCGCAAGAAGGACCGCGATTTCCGCAACGAGATCGACGGAGACATCTATGACTTTCGTGCGTACCGAATTCGATCTGAGCGGGCAGTGACACGGTTTGTGGTGCGTCCTTCCGACAATGTAGCTGCGATATTTATCCAAACACCGTGGATTGAGGAGGAGCATGACAAGGTGATTAGGGATGTCATAACCGTTGTCGCTAGAGTCATCCAATTTGATGAGTTGCGGCCGTTTGCCATCGCGACAGCAATCAAGAAGCTGGATGCAATCTCTCTAAACTCGAAGGGAGTTGTCGCGCATTCTACCCGTCTTAGTAGCTCCGGCGCGTACATCGAGTTCGGATCTACTTCGGCGAGGCTGGGGTACCAAGATGTAGGGCCGGTCAGGGAGGTTCGGCAAGCTGTTAGACCGAGAAGCTTTGTGGGGTTGAATGGTAACTTCATGTTGCCCTGTGCGGACCGCAATGGCGACACACGTTCTGTGGGAGTCCAGCTTGTCGGAGAGCAGCGAAGACTGAAGCTTGGGCACCAAATGACCGCCAGCGAAGTTTGGAGCATTGTCCAACTCGTAAAGGAGAACTTGTGAGGGCTCCAGAGATCCCTTGGGATGGGCTTTCTAAGAGATATCCGACTGAACTGGTGCAGGCCGTACGCCGACTCTTTGAGCGCGGCGGACCCTTTGAGACATCTGGCCTAGAACTCTCATCCGAGACGTCATGCAGTCCCGAGGTTGGAGAGGATCTCTTGAGGGCGATCTCCCCGCCTCTTTTGGCTAGAAATGCTGTGCGATGTGCTTCATGTCGATTCGAGATTCCGGATGATGCACGGGATCAGCGGTATTGCCCGAATGGCCACGACATCACAGATCCCGAGAGCCTTCGGCAGGGCTGGATGTTTGCATTTGATGCCGCCCGAACACGAGATGTTAGGTGGGTTCTCGCGCTGCACGGAATGAATACGAGCGGAGCGTGGCAGGAGGAGTTTAATTGGAGAGTTGCCACAACATATGGGCGGAGCGTGCCGGTTGCTATATACAAGTACGGCATAGTTAGGCCTGGAGCGCTCAGTCGCTGGTATCTCGGAAGGTTGACTAGAGATGTGAGCTCAAGAATCGAACGCCTTCAAGGCCAAACAGATGCCGACGGCTTTGGCGGGCCGCCGGACGTCATCGCCCACAGCCTTGGTACCTGGCTCATTGCTAATGCCCTCCTTCGAAATTCAGGCCTCAGAGTCGGTCGCCTTATTCTGACTGGGAGCATTTTGCGACCAGATTTCTGTTGGCAGGCTCTCATTTCAAATGGGCAGGTCCAGGCGGTATTGAATCACTACGGCACAAAGGATATTTGGGCAGGATTAGCGCATTTTGTGATACCCGACTCCGGCCCCTCAGGACGCATAGGCTTCACCGTAGACGCGCCGATCGTTCAAGTGCGCGCCGCAGGCTTCGCACACAGCGATTTTTTCCTCGAAGAGAACCTTTCACGCGTCTTCCAAGAGACATGGCATCCTTTTCTGACTTCGGCTGAGTCTGACTTGAGAGCGTTGTCTATCCACGAAGCTGTGAAATGGTCCGAATCTCCGTGGCCATTGAGGGCGACATTACTGCCAGCGCTGTTGATGTCAATTTGGTGGTTTGTAGTATTAGTTGGTATCCTCTGCTTCGGTGTCGGGATTTATAGGATCTTCCAAATGCTGATGAACTGAGGCAACAAAAAGTAATCGGCTTCCCCAATGCGTGTCTGGCGCCCCCTTCTCAAGCAACAGGCGTCGCCTAGGGTGCAGGAACGCAAGATGGCTGAAACCCCGGGTCGTTAACCAATTAGAAATCGGTCCCGGCGAACGCCGATGTCGCGAGGATTGTTAGTTCGCAGAATTCGCCTTTGCTTGAAGCGAAGCCGATTTCGAACTGCTCCAGCCAGCATGGACAGAGATAGCAGCCCATTTCGTGGGTTCGATAAGGGTTCCCAAGGGTTCCAAAACATACTTTTGAAGGCCAACCGTGCTCTTTAGTTTCAGTGAGTTACGCCCGCGTTTCACGGCGATAACACGGGTTCAAATCCCGTCGGGGACGCCAAATAGAATCAAGAGCTTGCGCTCAGTTTCGCCTAAACTTCGAGGGTGCAAAAAGCCCCGTTCTGGTGTCCTTTTTGCACCCTTGGAACCGGATTACTCCCTGCTACGCCAGTCCAATGATCTCCCAATCGTTGTGTAAATCCGGCGGCGCTACGAACAGCGAAAGCACCGCGGCTTGCGCGGCCCGTTTCGCTGGGCCAACCGCTTGCGTATAAACGTCGAGCGTAGAGCGCAGGGAGGAATGCCTCATCAGTTCCTGCATGACTTTGAATTCAACTCCAAGGCTTCTGAGCAACGTGCAGTAGGTGTGGCGAAACGTATGCCAACCAACGCGCTTTTGAATGCCCAGCTTTTCGGCAACCGGCTGGATGTAATGACGCATAATTGCTGCTCCCCAATACGGCCTTCGCCCGTTATGCAATCGACTGGCGAACACCCAATCATCACCGGTCTTCAGTCTGCACTGTTGTCTCCATGCAATCAATGCCGCGGCGAGTTGCGAATGCATCGGAACCGGCTTCTGCGAGGATTCCGTCTTACAATGACCCTCCACACCGCAGACAATCGATCGAATGACATTCAGTTCTCCTCGTTCGAAATCAATATCTCTCCACTTCAGACCGAAGAGTTCGCCCTGTCTTAACCCGGTTGATGCGGCCAGCAGAACCAATGTGCGCTCACGCAGTGGCAAATTCTCGACCAACACCTTGATTTCAGCGCCTGTCAGCACGTCCGGAGTTCCTCGGCGCTTGGCGCTTTGGCGAACGAGGCGTATTGGGTTGCGATCGAATAATTCATGCCGACAAGCATGATTGAAGAGGACACAGAGGACGTTTCGAATCTTGGCTCGTGAGGCGCGGGCAAGATTGAGCCCATGCAGCCAAGCTTCCACTTGCACTGCCTTGATTTCGTCCAGAGTGCGAGTGCCCCAACGTGGCCTGATCCAACAACGAATGTAACCGCGATAGGTCCTTTGAGTTGCAATGCTCCACAAGTTCGCGGCGGAACGCATTTCGGTTTGCTCAAAATGCTCACACAGCTGATCCACCGTGATAGAGACGATCCGATCTTGACGGGATCGTAAATTCACATCGGACAAGAGAGCTGACGCCGCATGGCGCACGGCGGCCGCATCAGCGTATTGCTCCACCGTTCCGATGACCCGTTTGCGGTATACGCGGTGGCCGTTCAGATCCTTTTCCGACCACCGAAACTGCCATACACTCGGACCTTCTTTTCTGGTCGTTTGAATGACGCTTCCCTGCTGCATGGCTTACCTCCTTGATCTGTGAGACGCAGGACTTCACGACTTCTCAAGTAATGAGCGATTGGCTTTGCGCTAGGACATTCCTTTTTGCAGGAAGTGAGCTAAGGAGCGCCAGCAGGTCCAGCGCGGAGAGGCGCTCTTTGTCGCGCTTCTTTGCAGATTCCAGAACAACACGAAGGTAAATGCGACGCTGGTTGCCAACTCGGTGGTGACCCATTAAACCGCCTTAAAACAGGTCGTGAGGGAGCTGTCGCGACACGGTCGGCTTATCAGATAAAACATCCAAAACTGTCTCCGAACCCCTGTTCAACTCGACCATCCGGCCACACCACGATAGGCACTAATTTGCCGTATTGCCGGGCTTCATCCAATGTTGCCTGACTGAGTTCCACGCGGCGTTCGTCATAGACGAACTTTTCGGCGTCCCACTTCGCCAGAAGCTTGACACACGAGTCGCAGCCGCGAATGGTATATACGATTGGAATTTTCTCTTGGTGCGCCGCAGTTCTATCCTGGGCTGTCATGCGGCATCCGGTAAGTGCAAAGCTGTCGCAAGAAGCTGACGGATTTCCTTGACAGCATCCCGTCGCCATCGGTCTGCATGCAGCTCAATCCGCGAGATAACGTCCAGAAGAAACTCTTGCCTCGCTGGATCGGGGAGGTTGCCGAAGGTGGCCGACGCGGGCAGATTCAACTTCGCTCTCGCTTGTTCCATGGCAAGCGCCAATCCAGCGTGAGCGCTCGCGGAGCGTTCGGTGAAATGTGTAATGTACTTTGTGTCGACCGAGTAGAAGACAAATACAGGGATCGCGCGCGACTTCCCGTTGTTGCTGAGGAACTCCTCCATGATGTCGGGATTCTCGTCGCGAAGGAAAATGCGCAAGTCGATTCCAGCGGACTCCGCTATGCGCACTGCGGTGGGCAACTCTCGGTAAACATCGCCGCACCAGGCTTCAGCGATCACCAGCATTTTTCGAGGACCATCGGGATGCTGGCTGGCCTTTTGAAAGAAGATTCGATCGTCCGCCGTTAGCACAGGATTATTGTAGTTTTGCTCAAATTTGTCGCGATTGACGCTCGCCGCGGCCAGGAAATCGCTGTAGGTGAGGCCTTGCTCAAATCGAGCGGAAGTAATGCGTGTGGTCGCGGTTGCCATCCTTGTCTCTCCGGTGAACGGATTTTCTTTCTACGTGCCACGTGATCGTACAGAGACGACATCCGGTTGATTCGCCGCATATGCTTAGCGATTCAATCAGCAGCCAGTATTCTCCGAACGGAATAGCGTATAGCAGCAGGTTTAGTGGCGCATCAGCACAGCGTCGACCTTGCCCACCTCGTCGCTGATCTTGCATCGCATCTCCATCCCTGCGCATGATATGCCCAAAATCCGCACGATCGCGGAATTACACCGACTGCGGTTGCGCTGTTGTGCGCAGGTACGGCTTCACCGTTTTGTAGCCAGGAAAGATCTTATCGGCCTCCTCATTTGAGACGGCACCGGTGATGATGACGTCGTCACCCTGGCGCCAGTTCGCCGGCGTTGCCACACGATGCTTTGCGGTCAACTGAATGGAATCAAGAACCCGGAGGATCTCGTCGAAGTTGCGCCCCGTAGTCATGGGATAGGCCAGAGTGAGCTTGATGCGCTTATCGGGTCCAATGACGAATACGGTACGCACAGGTGCATTATTGGCAGGCGTGCGACCTTCGGAAGTGTCGCCAGCGTCAGCCGCGAGCATGTCGTAGAGCTTGGCGATCTTCAGTTCGGGATCGCCGATCAGAGGATAGTTCACAGCGTGGCCGCCCACCTCCTGAATGTCCGAAGCCCATTTGCTGTGGTTCGACACAGGATCGACGCTTAGACCGATGACCTTCACGCCACGCTCGGCAAACTGCTCTTCGAGGCCGGCGACCGCGCCCAGCTCAGTGGTGCAAACGGGCGTGAAATCTTTGGGATGAGAGAAAAGCACAGCCCAGGCGTTGCCGATCCATTCATGAAAGTGAATTGGACCCTGCGTAGTTTCGGCGATGAAATCCGGAGCAATATCATTGATGCGAAGTGACATTTTGCATTTCCTCCCGTGGAGATTCTTGTCTCGTTTGTCGATTGGGGCACAAAAATAAAAACCCACCCGGCCGGCTGACGGCGGGTGGGTTCTGGGCGACTGTCGAAGCCTGGCTCGATTCCCCTAAACACACACCCGCAAGGCGCGGAACCGACAGGCGCGCAGACACATGCGGGTTGGAGAGAGTCTGTTCATTCGTTCGGTGCAATGCGCGATCGCGCATATCTTGCAATGAAATCAGGCTAGAGCTTTCCACAAAGCCGTGTCAACAACCGAATCAACGTCATAGGTTGCTAGAGTTCCTGCTTGGGCTCCTCAAGGCTCGCGGCCCTCGCGGACTCTAAAACGAAAGTCACAGGACCCCGATCCTTGCATGATGGTTTGAGTCCGCTCCAGTGTGATGTCTGCATTGAAACCCTCTATAAACGCCGCATCGCGACTGCACGAAAGGACACTTCCAAGTTCCGGAGTGCCAAGGCCGCGATAGAGTTCAGCATACTTGCACGCTGTCACATCAAAACTCAGGGCTCTTTCGTCTTGATTTAGAATCCGAAGTTGCAAAGCGCCGCTGCGGCTCCAGGGTTCAATTGATTTGCCGTAGGATTCAAGATCGTTCGTACCCATCTGCTCGGCCAGCTCCCGGCCCTGCTGGCGCGCGATCTCGGTGATCGTACTGCGGGTAATTTCAATGACTTCCTTGCGCCCGAATTCATTCCCGAGAGCTTCCAGAATGGGAGAGAGAATTCGTGCTTCAATTTCGCGGCGCTTCAACACGCCAATCTCGTTTAGTTCGATGTCGCTGCTCATGGGCCGCTCCTGCTGTACGGACTTCTCGATCTATCGAGTGTTTTTTCACGTTCTCGTGATTTGACTCAATGCGGCAATCTTGGCCGAAGGAATCCATAGACCCACGTGCCCAACAGAGCGCTCAAGACCGCTACAGCCATCACTGACACTCCGTTGCCGACAAGTGCAAAGAGAGGCCCAGGGCACGCTCCTGTAAGAGCCCATCCCAACCCAAAAATTGTCCCGCCTATGGCGTATCGCGCTCCAGTGCCAACTGTCTTCTTTGGAATCGCGATGACTTCTCCTGAAGCGGACTTCAACGTCGACTTTTTGATAAGTACGATCGAAAGTGCAGCCGTTGCAATGGCGGAGCCGATGATGCCGTACATCCGGAACGATTGGAAACGAAACATCTCCTGGATGCGGAACCACGACAGGACTTCGGATCTGGTAAGTACGATGCCAAAAGCAATCCCGAGCAGCGAGTATACGAATAGAAACACTGGCTTACTTTCCCGTTTTCCGGGAGATTCATTATCGATTTGTGATTTCACAGTCATGATTGTCAGAGGAGGTGCGGCAGAATGAAGTAGGTTGCGGCGAGGCCTCCTGCAAAGAAGCCGAGGACCGCAATCAGCGAGGGCAATTCGAAATTCGCAAGACCGGAGATTGCGTGCCCTGAAGTGCATCCTCCCGCATACGCGGCGCCGAACCCAACCAGGAATCCTCCCAAGACGACGGACACAAATCCACGCCAGGTCAGCAGGGCTTGCCAGCTGAAGATTTCATGCGGCGCTACGCCAGACAGATCGTGGAGCCCCAACTGGGTCAACGCAGCCTTTGTCGTAGACGAAATCGCAATGTTGTGCGGCGCTCCCGAGTGCGCGGCTAGAACGCCGCCGATTAGGACCCCAAACAAGAAAACAAGATTCCACAGCCCGACATTCTTCCAGTCATAACGAAGATACTCCAGCCTACCGGGAAGCAAAAAGGAACAAAGGTGACGCAGGTTGCTGGAGATTCCAAACACCTTGTTGCCGGCGAGCAAAAGCGCCGGAACGAAGAGTCCGATGATCGGGCCCGCAAGATACCAGGGCCATGGCGCTGTTAGCCAAGTGCTCATCCGCTCTCACATCCTTCGACCAATGCTGCAAAGGTCTCGTCTCAGTCATTCCGCCGAATCGATCTTCACCTGGTGAATGGGAAGATCCCAGTGGTTCGATGTAAGTTCCCAGCGACGGTTCTCGTCCCGTTTGAACGTCTCCTGATCCAGGAACAATTGCTTGGCAACCTCTCCTTCCGACTGTCCTGGAGGCGCGTCGTACGAGGCCCGCACGATAATCACGCGATAGTCCCAGCGCGAGTTCTCGTCGGTATGCAACCCCGGCCCCCAAACTGTGAAGTCCTTCACATAGCCCAACTGCTTTTGACGTTCCAGAATCGCAATCTGATATTTCTTGAAAATCTTCCACCACTCGTCCTTGTGTCCGTATTGAACGCGGTAAACCCACTCTTCCGTGAAATCCTTCTTTGCTGGATCAGATGCCGTAGCGGCGGGCACTGTCGGCGCCTGCTGAGCCGGCGCTAGCTCCGGCATTGCAGCGGCAAGAGCAAGACCAAGGGTAAAGAGCAGAAGCCCTTTCAAGAGGGCACGGCCATATTTCGCGGTATTGAGCATCATCGACAAATCTCCTTGTGTGTCGGGCAACGCAGCTTGAACTGAAAATTCAGAGCCTCAAAGACTTACCTCTTGTATGTCGCGGTTACGCGACTTACGAAGGGAGCCAGATCGAGGGAATCGCTGGATTGAGGAAGAGTCTGTGCGTGAATCTCATCGCGTACATGAAACAGCAGCGTTCGCTCACCCAGCTAGGCGCGGGAGCAACAACAGCGGCGAAAAGCATCGGCACTCATGCGATGAGCGTACCCGGAGACGGGCTGCCAAGTCAATTTCAATGATCGAACGTGACTGACATCAGAAGGACCGTATATCGTCTCGACCCGGCTCGCGGGAGGCTAACACCTGTTGACAGCAACCCCAATCAGCGCCAAACTAACGCTACCGTGGCTGTAAACTTGGAGTAGTAGATTTCAGCGCCTATGGCATTCATCTCCCACCGGTCACACGCTTGTCGCTCACTGTGTTGTCGCTGACACTTTCAGCTGCAACCTCCCTCTTATTTGCGCAAGCCCAGGTTCGCATCCTTACAATTCACAAACTGGCATGTTGCGGCTATTCCATCTGTACTTGGGCATTATTCATCTGCTTCCATCCGTTTCCAGGAGCCATTCATGACTGACCGAAGAAGTTTCCTCGTATCAGCCGCCGCTTTCGCCGGCGCCTCAATCGCACAACCCATTCTTGGACAAGTGGCAGGCCAGAAGCCGCTCTCCCGAAAAGAACGTGTTGACCGCGCTCTAGCAGGGCGCGATGTCGATCGGCCGCCCTTCACGCATTGGCATCACTTCGGGCCGCAGACTGCCGAAGTCCATGCTAAAGCGACACTCGATTATCACTGGAAATACAAGACGGACATCGTGAAGGTAATGAGCGACTTCGAATATCCGAAGCCTGCTGGCAACTGGTACGAACTGAAGGTTCTCGACAATCCATTTTCCGACCAGATTCGGGCTCTCGAACTGATCAACTCCGGCCTGAACGGAGACGCGTATATCCTTGAGACCGCCTTCAATCCCTGGCAGGTCGCAGTCAAATTGTCGTCCAAGGAAGAGGTTCTTCGTCTGCAGCAGGAGAATCCGCAGAGGCTGCTCGACGCGCTTGATGTGCTTACTCAGTCGCACATCAATCACGCAAAGCGTGCATTTGCAGCAGGCGCATCCGGAATACTTTTCTCAATTGCCAACGCAAAACGCGAAGAGCTCTCGCCCGCGGACTACGCTCGGTTCAGCGCGCCCTTCGACAAGCGCTTCTTTGACGCGACCGCTGGCGCGAAGCTGAACTTCCTACATTTGCACTGGGAGAACGAGTACGTTGACCAGTTCGTCGGTTTCAATGCCCCAGTTGTCAACTGGTCGGTGCAGACCAGCGGTGTACAGGTCAACACCGTGCGCAGCAAGTTCTCGCAGACCATCGCCACCGGGATCGATGAGGTGAAGTACAAGGAGCTTTCTGCCGCTCAGATCCGCGAACAGTGGCAAAACGCTAGCCACGCGGCAGGTAGCAAATTCATTCTGACTCCTGGCTGCTCTGTCCCCAATGACAGTACCGACGAAGAGTTATCCAGGCTTCCGCAAGTCGTAGGTGCCTGACCCTTCCACGAAGTCATTGGACGCGTTGCAGCCGGTC
>Ga0302149_1000659_pt1 | contig 10772 bp, 4 predicted proteins | sample I_Bog_N1_1_FD_192435 | JGI IMG/M metagenome (GOLD analysis project Ga0302149, IMG submission 192435) | Peat permafrost microbial communities from Stordalen Mire near Abisko, Sweden - I_Bog_N1_1 | ecosystem: Environmental > Terrestrial > Soil > Wetlands > Peat | place: Sweden: Abisko, Stordalen...
AGGGAGGCGTCGTGGCAGAAGAAGTCTCCGGATTGCGGGCTGCTATGAGCCTTGACAAAGAATCATAGGCAAAACTGCGATTGCGTGCCGTGTCGCCGGAAACACCGGTCTGACTGACAGCCAGGAGATTATTGAGAGAGTCATAGGTGTAGGTGGTGGATGCCCCAGTCGGTTCAACCACTTGGCCCAAGCGACCGAGGCCATCGAATGCTCGCTGCCACTGGTTACCGTCTTCGTCGGTGAAAGTCGTCACATTGCCGGTATAAGAAGTTGTCCGAGTACCCGTGCCTGGATGCCTTAATAAGGTCTGACGTCCCAATGCATCGTAGATGTACGTTGTCACTCCGTAAGTAAAATCACTGGTGCTCCAATACTGATTGGAAACACTCTGTAGCAAGCCCATCGAATTGTAGGTAAGATCGGTTCTTGCGCCGCTGGGTGAAATCTGCGTGACAGTGCGACCCAAGCCGTCCAGCGTAACGCTCGAGTTTTGGTTTGGACTCGGTGTGGCCGTCACACTAGTCAATATCGTCTCTGGCAAAGATGAACCGCTGTAGGTGCGGGCCATGGAGGATGCCAGGGAGCCTGCGGCTGTTGTGGTGTTACTTCCTGTCAATCTGAGCATCGAGTCGTAAGAGAGGGTTGTCTTTACTCCATTGGCGTCCGTAATAATGGTAGGCAACCCCGTATTAGCGTCGCAAGTCGCTGACGTAGCCTGCGAAATTCCGTCCGAGGTCGTAGGTGGCGTAGTGCTGATGCGGCAGCTATCGGTCCCAGCATCATATCCGTATTGGGTCCAATTCGTGCGCGGATCCTGGACCGCCAACAGTTGACCCGCGTCATCATAATTCATATGGCTGTCGAGCGTTGCGCCCGTTGTGTTTAGCCACACGTGTTGAGTGGTCTGATTACCCCGCGCGCCCGTGGGAGAAACGTGGCCTGGAAGACCCGAGGTAGGAGTAAGGGTAGATTCGTCATAGCCATAGGTCATCTGGCTGACGACGTTCTTGCTTGGCTGGAAGCCATAAATAACGACACTACTCGGACGGTTTACAATCCCATTTCCAAGAGTTGCATAAGTGGTTGTAGTCGTTCTCGTTGGCGAAGACGCTCCGAAATCGTACTCGTCACGCTCAGTCTCAAGACCCGTTGAGTTCAAAAACTCAACACTACGTGAGACAAGCCCATTGTCAAGGGTTGTCGTTGTCGAAATCTGACTGATGGGTATTGAGACTGGGGACGTTGTGCAATCGCCTGTTGCCCCATTGTAACACTTCATTGTGGACTTTAGCAAAGTCCCGGTTGGTGAATGCCATGTGTGGGCGGTTTCATACTTATAATTAACGTCACCGCTGGCGTTGCCCTCGTATACAAGATCGTAAATAAAATGAATTTGCTCACTGCTGCCATCAGGCTTCGATACGCTTGTTGTGCTTGTTCCTGCGTATATGCATCCTGGACCAACGCTGCATGGTACTGCCGTCTGATTATATGTCGTAGTCCCATCCGGAGTAATGCGCGACAATGTCGCAGGAATTCCGACTGAACCGTTTCCTCCTTCCGCCAAACTCGAGGTTTGATATTGCACGATCCCGCCGGTGGGCAGTTGCATCGACGCCAGTTCCAGTCCACCGTTGTTCACATAAGTAAACCGGTAGGCGCTTCCGTCCGGATAAACTACAGAATCAACTAATCCTACGTCGTCTTGGATCGAATAATTTATGGTAACCGTCTGAAGGTTGCCAGCGGTGTCGTGATACTGAACAAGTATTGGCGCACGCGAAGTCCATTGCGTCTGGCTTGATGAGTTGTACGCACCGCCGGTAAGCGTAGCCGATACGTTTGTATCGTCGGTCAACGTTTGAGCCCAATTGACCCAATAGGCGGGATGTTGTACCGCGGTACCACTATTGCCGTTGGTGTCAGCCATAGTAGTCAGACCGTTGTTTGAGGACCACGTATAGACATTTCCCGATGGGTCAGTAACTACTACGGACTGTGGCTGAGGGGACGGGGCCGAAGGATTTACGATAATAGAATAGCCCGACCCATCGTATGAAACGTCATTAACGTTAAGATTCACATTCGCGCAGCCCTGCGGCGAGGAGCCCTGGCATCTGACTGAATTTGCACCATTGCCTTCTCCGAACGGATGTACAAATCCCGTCGCATCGGAAAACGCAAAGCTGTATACGAAATTCGTAAAGCCAGCATTACAGCGTGTCACTCCTGGATTGCACTGCTCAGGAACGAATTCCGAAGAGTCTTCATGGACAATCACCGCTCCTGGCGCTGCGGTCGAGGGCACGATCCGCCAGCCAACGTCTGTAATGGGATTATTTGTTCCGCCGGCTGAACTGTAGTTGCTGTCATACACCAAATGAACGTTGGTTCCCATCCCCTTTCCGCGAGCTGCGTGCTGGTACAGCGGAATATCGATATGTACGCCAAGATTGGCCAAATCTACCTGATCAAGGCCGTCGCTTGCGTAACTCCCTAACGGTTGAATCCCTACCGTACTCTGGCCCCAGGCCGGCTGAGCTTTGAGAGCGACAATCACGAATAAGCTAGCTACAAGGGAAAACGTGGGAATGAAGGCTAATGCGTTTCGCGTGCACAAGGAGATCGAGCGCAGCAAGAGGCACGTCGACCGCCCACAACTTACTGCCAAGTTCGACCATTGGCGCCGCCACAAAAAAAACCTTGTTGGCGAAGAACAGGCAGGCGTTAGCGCAAGCGAAATGTTGTCGTGGACACGGACCTTTGATGAAATGGGGGGGACATAATTCTCGGACCAGAGGGATTCGGCGCTTCGAGCTAAGCGAGAGAATACGAGGATCGAAAACGAGCTGAGAAACATAGCTTATTACTCCGATTCGCTGCAGGATGATCTTCGGGCCTGCTAGGCTGGCCAGAACCCCAAAATAGACTGAGAATCCAGCAGGGTTGTATAAGAAAGACTACCTGCTGAGTTGAAAGGCTACGCCAGCGTGCCAATTCTACCTTGCTACCTGATGGAATGCGTTTGAGCTAGCGCATGTCCTAAACAAACTGATACAAATAACGTTATAGGTATCATCTCGTGGCTATCCTGATTTTTCGGTAATTCATTGATGAAACGTCCAATTTATTGAAGCGTGATCAGAACTTCCACAACACCAGTGCCGGAATCCAGATTTCCGAGTGCTTTGCCGATGACAGCTCCCAGCATTCTGCTGTGGTCCACTCCTTTCATCGCATACCCTGGAATCGAAGATGTCACCAGCAGGTCACCACGACGGACGGGTCCGTTTTCTGCGCTCACCTTCGTGGGGACAATGCCGATTATGGCCATTGGCACTTCCGTATTGCTTACCTTGGAGGCTGTCGCTTGCCTTCGACCAACGACACCTGGCTTCGTGGAATACACCCCAGCGACCAAGGTGGAATAAGAGTCATTCGACTTCACGACATCAGAACCACTGTCCGGGTCGATTATTAGAACATCGCCAGGTTCATAGCTCCCTCGCACACCGGCAACATCAACAGACTCCGCATAGTCCCCACCGCAAGTAACTCCGGTGTACGCCGTGCTCTGGACAGTGCCATCCTGGAAGATGATGGATCCTCCCTTTGTCTGCGCCAGTGCGATATCTCCACTGACTTCGAGAACCGGTGTTCCAGGAGCAGGTGGAGCAGGAAGACTCGCCAAGTCCGCTCCAGGCGTTGTCGTCCCGATACCCACGTTGCCCGCAAAGTAATGTTCCATTCCGCCTACTGGAGCGTAGATTCCATAATTATTGCTCCCGCCGACTCCATCGATGTAGTAGCCCACTCTTACCGATCCGGTCCCCTGCACAGACGAATAAAAGGCCGCATAGGACGATGTTCCATTCGATCCATCCACAATGGCAGTTATTCCTCTCTCGGTGTAGCCGACTCCAGTAAGGCCTACTCCTCCAGCTGGTGCCGCATTCTCCACATACAAAGCCGAGGATTGGGACGTGTTATTTTCAAACACCTGCAGTGCAAATCCAGGATTTGCAGTTCCGACGCCAACATTACCAATGGCCGGATATGTATTCTGAGCCGCTGCGCTCAACGCAAAGGTCGCCATGCAAATTGCCATTCCTACAATTGTCCTGCGCATACTTCTCATATCCTTTCGCAAACCACTATGGTTGACTCGAAATCATTGAAGCGTAATCACCGCCTCGATGAGACCCTTCCCAGAATCGAGATTCCCAAGCGCCTTGCCGATCACTGCTCCGGTCAACCGGCTGCGGTCCGTTCCTTTCATCGCATATCCTGGAATCGACGATGTGACCAGCAAATCACCCCGCTTGATGGGTCCATTCTCTGCGCTCACCTTCGTCGGAACAATGCCGATCATGGCCATCGACAGCTCCGTCTTGCTTATTTTGAGCTCTGTCGTTTGCCGTCTCCCCACTACGCCTGGCTTCGTCGAATAGACTCCAGTGACAGCTGTGGAATATGGTTCGCTAGACTTCACGACATCTGATCCACTGTCTGGTCCAATGACAAGCACATCGCCCGGCTCATAGCTTGTCCGCAAACCTGCAACATCTACAGACTCTGCATAGTCCCCACCACACGTCACTCCCGTATACGCCGTGCTCTGTATCGTGCCGTCGGCAAAGGTAATCGACGCTCCACTGCCAGAAGTCAATATGACGCTACCATCCACTTCTAGCTTTGCACCGGGCGTCGTAGTGCCGACGCCCACGTTGCCGCCAAGAGGATTCAGAATCAATCTGTAGGGATTTGGACCTATTAAGGAAGGACTTCCGTTGGCGAGGGACTGGAGAATTGCGGCATTGACATTGCCCCCATATCCGCCAATGACAAGGTTGACATCGGAACCATTTACGTTAAATGCAGCAGTGGAGTTGTAATTTGTGCCGAGATCATTGAGGTTGTACTTGGAGACAAATAGGCCCGTTCCAGGACTACTTGTCCCTATCCCGACATTATTTGCCTGTGTAATAGCCAACGCTGCAATCTCGGTGCCCTCAGCTCCATTCGCCGGGCGAGTCAAGAATTGGAAAAGAGGGTTGTCGGAACCACGGGTATCAATGCGAATCGCCGCACCTGGATAGGCAGTGTTCAAGTTGCTCTCGCGAAAATTCACATCAAAATTCAGCAGTGGTGTTGTACCGCCCACCTCTGTCGTCATTCCCATTGGGATATTGGCACCACCTATTCCTAAAATGCCGCCGGGGGTCGTCGTTCCAATCCCAACATTACCGCCTGAAACTGAAATGGCGGAATTGCCAATAGCCGATGTACCCGTGAACACTGGAACGGTCCCGGAGGATCCAGAACCCGTAACCGTCTGCGCTGCTGCACTCCCGGCAAACGCTACGATGCAGATTGCCAGTCTTTTGATTTTCATACTCATAACTCTTCTAGCCTTTCGCAAACCCATGTTTCATTCGCCCATCATTGAAGCGTAATCAGGGCTTCTACAACGCCGGTTCCAGTATTGAGATTGCCAAGCGCCTTACCGATCACAGCTCCGATCAACCGGCTACGGTCCGTTCCCTTCATCGCATATCCAGGGATCGAGGATGTAACCAGCAGATCGCCGCGCTTGATGGGGCCATTCTCTGCGCTCACCTTCGTGGGGACAATGCCGATCATGGCCATTGGCACTTCTGTCTTACTCGCCTTGGAGTCTGTCGTTTGCCTTCTACCAACGACACCGGGTTTCGTGGAATAGACTCCAGCCACTACCGTGGAATACGGCTCGCTCGACTTGATGACATCCGATCCGCTGTCTGGCCCAATGACAAGCACATCGCCTGGCTCGTAGCTTGTACGCAAACCCGCAACATCTACAGACTCCGCATAGTCCCCGCCGCACGTCACCCCGGTGTAAGCCGTGCTCTGGACGGTGCCGTCGGCAAAGGTGAGCGATGCTCCGCTGCCGGACGTCAATTTGACACTACCATCGACTTCAAGCGTCGCCCCTGGAGTCGCTGTCCCAATGCCAACGTTGCCGCTCGACGTAATGCGCATGCGTTCTGTAATCTGCTCCGCGGGCCATGGCGGATTAACACCAAACGTCAAGGAATATGCATTCGCGCCGCCGTTATCTATACTTATGCCCAACCCAACGGCATTCACGCTATGGGCCGCCTCGTCCGCTGTAGTGCGCCCTTCCATAAACCAGCCTGAGGTTCCAGTGGTATTGGGGATTGGAGCTGCCTCAATTGTTCCAAACACATCTAACGTCTCCTCTGGCGACGTTGTCCCTATGCCGACATTGCTTCCCGACAGGGTAATGGGCGAGCTTCCGAGCGTAGAACTTCCAGTAAATACCGGCACATTTCCCGCAGTACCGGAGCCGGTGACCGTCTGCGCTGTTGCACCGACCGCGAATGCCGCGATGCAAAGGGTCACTTCGATCATCCTAATGCGCATAAATTCCAGCCTCTTCTCGTTGATTGTGGTTCTCTTCATCATTTTCAGCTGGATATTGCGCTGTATCGGCGTGGCCCATCGCCAGCCGAATGCTGCGCATATCATTCGCTACATCCGTTACGTCGAATGCTTTGGACGATAGAATCGCATCAATTATGAGATCCCCGGTGGGCCTGTCTGAGGATTTCCAGGATCATCATTTCCGTCATGGCTCCCCTGAGTGACCGTGCCAAGCGATTAGAACTAGCCGCTTGGTCTCATTGCTTGGAAGAGATAGGGTCCGCTGGTCAGTAGGTGACTGTCGCAGTGGTAAGTTCCGAAAAGGCGCACTGATCTGGCGACGTTAAGCATACCTCGCGTATGTATCCTTTCCTTGCAAGGATGCCGGGGAGAGAAATGCAGCATCGTTTGGTACTTAGTTGTTCCGGCTAATTTATCGGGGACAGCGAACGGTGTCAACCACGATCTTGGTAGAAGAAGATTTGAATCCCGATGATCGCCCACAGGTTAAAGCTTTCGAATAAATGTGCGATCTCTAATTTTTCCTGCTTCACAACTAGCGTCCCCAAGCAGTTCGGGATCTTGCAATATCTCGATATTCGGTCGAACGAGGAAGACCGCACTTGACGTGGCACTCGTTACAAATTACGGTCGCGCGTAGCCATCCTGAGATTTATTAATACAGTCATGTACTTCTTGGGTAAAAAGCCAAGAGTAACTCAATTACTCATGGGATGTGGATCTGCCAAGGGCGTCTACATTTCCCTGGGTCTGGCAGTCTGCTCACTGATAGAGGAAAATTGTTTGCCTATTAATCGAGTTATCCGAGGAATGTACATCGTTGCGGTCATTGTTCTTACGACTAGGGCAGCAGACGCGTGGCCACACAAGAACAGACAAAAGGCCCGGATTCATTTTCTGGCGACGAGCACCCTCGTCCGAGGCGTGTGGGGCGGGACGAACGAGGATACCTACCTCGCGCAATTGACATTTACACCAACAGACAGCCCCCTCGTGGTGTGCCTCGTTGATTCCTACCCGGGCCCCGGGTCGCCGCTACCGGATGGACTATTACTCTCGACCGAAGGGTCCATCATCAAAGTCCGTCGCGACAGGAATTGCGATCACCCCTACAGCAAGATGATCCTGCGCACTGCGCCTGGCGATCCAATGGCGATCTTGCCGGAACGTCTTGGCTATCAACCACCCCTGGACATACCACCGGCGCCGGAAGCGATCCTGCCGTGCTACCGGGTGATACGTCGATGAAGACAGCAGCAACGAGCAACTCGAACGAGCAATAGTCATGGAGGCAGATCGTTTAGCATCCTAATGCGCTGGAGCGCATAGCCCGCGCGAGATGCACGGCTAACGGAAGGCAGCCTAAAATCCCAAGTTATCATTCATAGCGACGACGATCTCCTGCTCGGACCCGAGATAGCGCTCGGTCGTCTGAATGGAAGAGCGCCCAGCAGGAACTTGATCTGTTCGAGGTCGACGCCATTCCTTCGACAGAGCTTCACGCAGGTGTGGCGCAGGTCGTGGGCACCGAAGTGCTCGATGCCAATCTCCTTCGCTGAACGCTTAACGGCATGCCACACCGCCCAGGCTTTCTGCGAATTTACTTACCTTCGCGATTGTGCTCGACAGTTCGAGGGTTAGGCTGAGTTCTCAGGAGGGCCCGGCGCCCATGTGGAACACTGCCGGTACCACTCGATTCATGGTGCGCAGCGGCTGCGAAAGTGTCACCAAAGTGCCACCAAACCAAAGAAGGCGAAAGCGCGGCATCCCTCATTTCTCTTCAAACTATTGATTTTATTTTGGTTTTTGGTAGCGTTACCGGGGCTCGAACCCGGACTCTTCGCCTTGAGAGGGAGCCGACGATGTGTACTAAATTCCGACGGAAATGCTGAGCCAGCGACAATAGCGGGTAATGCGGCGCGGCAATGGTGGTAAATTTGGCAACAGTGTCATATTGCTTTCTGCAACTTGCAGAGCCGAGAGGGCCGCTTCGAGAACGAATCCGACCCTCTCCACAGTTGATCTTCGCAAGTAGTCACCTCGGCCCTGGCCACCGCTCTTCCATGGGTCATCGGACGCACGAGAAGAAGACATTCTTCTCATAAGAGCGCCTCATCCGAATTGAGGCGTCGGTCAAGGCCGCGCGATTTTGCGCGCCGCGAACAGCGGGCGGAGTGCCTTGACGGACGGTGGAGCGGAGGGTACTTCGCCACGGGTGCTAAGGTCGTCAGCCCCCTTCTGACGTTCCTACGAAATCATTGGTCGTCGCTGCCGTTCGTTAATCCTCGGTAAGCTGGAGGCGGCGGGGTTTCCGCCCGCCGAGGTCCATGCGAAAACCCGCGCGTGGACAAGAGATTCGCGTATCAATGCTGGAGGTACTTTGACTCAGCGTCGGGTCTGTACCAAAAAGTTCCGAAAAGGGCTTTTTGTACCAAAAATGTACCAAATGTCCGGCGTTCTGGGCTTTTTGGCATTTTGCAACCTATTCATTTGCTGCAAGTTACACATTTAAGGCTGTAGAAGACCTGTTCGACTCCCGCCGCCTCCACCGTTTATTTCAATTGCAGACCAAGCATGGAATCGCAACATGCCGGCTAGGGCTGGTCTGAACTCTAACGCGAGATCGGCAATACCCCAGAGCCCCTGCACTCACCTCACTAGAAGATTTGCGGGTTATCTAAGCCCTTCTATCAGACTCCTTCTCCTAGAGAATGGTTAATCGATAGGTCGTACGTTCGGCAGGTAGAGAATCGCCCCGTTATGGCTCCCGGGCTGGATCGATCTGGCCGTCAGTTCCCTTCCTTCGGTGGCGAAGGAAGAAGCTTGGTCGCCCTCTCCAGGAGTTCGGCTTCACGTTCAAGAGCTTCCGAAACTCGGACAATCTGAATATCTGCTTGCTTCCACTGCTTTTGCTCGATCGCTTCTCTGACGCCAGGAATGGTCTTTACACCATATCCGGTGTAATAACCGGGAGCATCAATGAGGTGGCGAAACCAGGGCCGGTCCGGAAGGCCACGATCATCGAGGAGCATTCGCTCGGTGCGGATAATGTCGGGGTTGAGGCCGGCCGGAGCCTTGCCTCCCGCAGTTGCAAATGCTTTATCAAAGTCGTGCGCAGCTGCGGTCAGATCGTCAGACGCCTGATCGAGTGGCGCGAAGTCGAGGTAAGGGGGAATCTTTTCGGCCGGTGGAGGGACGCGGTGTTTCTTGGGGTCATACAGCGCCGTGTAAACGCCTTCACCAATTTCCTCGTCGCGCTCTTTGGCATCAGCGCGCATCTTGTTGTCGAGGTCCTTGAGTTCGGTGACGTACAGATGAATCGTGTCCGCGAAGTCAGAGAATTGAAACGGTAGTACATCAGCGTCGGCCATGCGGAGGACCATTGTTCCGGTCGTTTGTGCGAGGGCGCGACCATAGGTGAAGTCCGTATCGGAGAAGTGGGTGTACCAGTAGAAGTCATCATAGATGGAGTGGTATTGTCCGCCAACATCTTCACCACCGTATCCAAGGTTGACGCTTGATATGCCGAGGTGGTCGATGAACACAGAGAAATCAGAGCCCGAACCAAGAGCGGGAATCCGACTATCTTCGCGCGATCGAATCTCCTTGCGAATTTCCGGCGAGGCGTCTGCGATGTCTCTGAGACGGGCGCGTTTCCATACCGATATGCCGGTTTCGGGATCGCGGATGTCCTTCGCGACGTCATTGACGAAGTGTTCGAGCGATTGGGATCCTTCCGCGCCAAAGTAGCCTCGGCCATTGCCGTCGGTATTGAAGTAGGCGACGGCGTGTTCGCTCAACTCCGCTGCATGGGTTTCTGCCCACTCCGTGGAACCGAGAAGCGCAGGTTCCTCTCCGTCCCAGAAGCAGTAAATAATTGTGCGCTGAGGCTTCCATCCCTGCTTGAGTAGAGTGCCAAGAGAGCGCGCCTCCTCGAGCTCAGGGCTCGTGCCGGATAGCGGATCCTCAGCTCCGTTCACCCACGCGTCGTGATGGTTACCGCGAATCACCCACTCGTCAGGATGAACAGAGCCGGGAATGCGTGCGACGACATCGTACAGTGGCTTGCGATCCCAGTTGAACGCGACGGCCAAATGGGCCTTCGCCACACTGGGGCCAACGTGGTAGGTGAAGGGTAAGCCGCCGCGCCAATCCTCGGGAACAGTCTCGCCGCCGAGCGACTTCAGGAAGGGTGTTGCATCCGCATAGGAGATCGGCAGCACCGGAATCTTCGTAATGGTTTTCACTTGGTCGAGCGGTATCAACTTGACGCCGGGCACGGCTCCGATTCCGGGGGTTTGCGGATCTCCCGGATAAACGGGCAT
>Ga0302149_1000660_pt1 | contig 10765 bp, 11 predicted proteins | sample I_Bog_N1_1_FD_192435 | JGI IMG/M metagenome (GOLD analysis project Ga0302149, IMG submission 192435) | Peat permafrost microbial communities from Stordalen Mire near Abisko, Sweden - I_Bog_N1_1 | ecosystem: Environmental > Terrestrial > Soil > Wetlands > Peat | place: Sweden: Abisko, Stordalen...
CCAGGTAACATGGACCTCGGTGAATGCAGCAGTGAATGGACTCACGTACGACGCGGCAGGGAATGTGTATTACGACGGCCTCAACACGTATGCCTACGATGCCATGGGCCGGCTGTGCGCGGTACAGCTTCCTTCCATTAGCGGCGGCACGCAATACCAGTATCTATACGATGCCTCCGGTGTGCGGGTGGGACAGGCGACTTTTACGGGGACCTTTCCAGCCAAAAACGCGACCTGCTCCGCAGCTGGAACGGCAGCGGGATTCGCACTTAAGAAACTATGGCTCACCGACCTCAGCGGCAATCAAGTTACGGAGTTGAACGGCACGGGAGGCTGGGTGCACTCGAATGTTTGGGCTGGGGCGCACTTGGACGCAACCTACGACACGAAGGGCTTGCACTTCCATCTGGCCGACCCTCTGGGATCGCGCCGCGTGCAGACCAATGCGCTGGGCGCGATTGAAGAGAACATCCAGAGCCTGCCCTTTGGCGACGGGCTTAGCACTGTCGTCCCAACCGGCGCGCCGGCCACTGCTGATGACGCCACAGAACACCACTTCACCGGCAAAGAACGCGATACCGAGACCGGCAATGACTACTTCGACGCGCGGTACTACTCGTCGCTGGCAGGCAGATTCCTCAGCCCGGATTGGAGCGCGAAGGTCGCGCCCATTCCGTACGCGAAGCTGGACGATCCGCAGAGCTTGAACCTTTACACGTACGTCCTGAACAACCCCCTAGTCCTGGCCGATGCAGACGGGCACAGCACGGACATATACAAGCCGGACCTCTACAACCACGGCGAACCGCATATTGACAGGGAGACGAAGGGCGGCAAGCTGGTCGGTCGTTATCGTCCGGATGGAACCCCAATCGAACATAAGAAAAATACTCCGCCACCAATTCCCAAAGCTGATCAGGGGAAGTTTGACAAGGCTGCAGAGAAGGTGCGGAGACGGATCGAAAGCCAACAGGAATATCAGGATGACGTGAATAATAGGCCGCCAGTTCCTAGGTCGCCGATTCCGGATGGGTTAAAGCCCGATCCGATGCCTTTTCCTGCCGTCGGACCATGTGCAGGTCCCTGCGATGGTCCAGGCCTGCTGCCTTTTCCCAACATAACGCCAGTACCAATGCCTGGGCCACTGCCATTTCCAGAACCAATGCCCATCCCGGTGTTTGCTGCGCCTCCGCCGGGTTCACCCGGAACAGGACACTGGGAACCTACGGGCAATGAGGTGCCGCGTTGGGTTCCAAATGAACATATTTGTCCGGGAAATTCCAAATGTTAAGAAGAGAGAGGAAGATGACGATAAGTCCTTATACATCAATGCTGGACGAGGAGGAACAATGAAAGGTTCACTCCCAGATATAATCCCCCCTCTGTCTGTTGTACAGGTTGTTCGGATAGAAGATGAACCTAACTGGAACGGGTACCTAGGACGCATTTTTCGGATTGGGTATTACAACCCGCAGGACGGCCTTGACTGTGTGTGGCTCGTTGACGACAAGGGCGAATATCGCGAGACCATGGACCAGGAAATGATTAAGACACATTTCAAGGTTCTGGAGTTGAGCAACGAGACTGATCTCTTCGGCGTAGAAAGGCCGGTGATCGGCCCTCGCTGAATTGGCGGGTGCCCCGGTCCCTCGCTTTTTGGGGACCAGGGATATCGATACGATGCAAGCGCAGACTTCAATTCGAGTGCCCGATACATTTATGACGCTGCCCCTCGCTTGTCTTCTCAGCGCAGCGTCCGCCCACCCACCGATTTCTACCGGCAAAGAACGAGACGCCGAATCCGGCAATGACTACTTCCCAGCACGCTATTATGCAAGTTCAATGGGCCGATTCATGTCTCCTGATCCGTCAGGGCTTGTATTTGCTGATCCGAGCAATCCTCAGAGTTTGAATCTTTACAGCTATGTGCGCAACAACCCACTTCTTCTAGTCGATCCGACTGGACTGTTCTGCTATCAGGTAAACAGCAGTACGGTCACAATCGACAACAAAGCGCAGAACGCTGGACAGTGCGCGAAGGGAGCCACTTGGATAGATGGAACAGCGACCAACTATTCGTACGGTACAGACGGTGTTTTGCAGGTGGGCTTCAGCCAAGCGGGGGGAACTGGAACTCTTTCATTCTCGTCATCTGATCTCTCAACAGACAGTTCCGGAAATATTCAGAATCCTTGGGGGATCAGTCTATCCGATATGAACAAGTATGGCGGCGGCCAACTTGGTCAGTCTGGCAATCTAAACCGCTATAAATCGCGTTTGTTTGGAATGCACTGGTGTGGCCCCGGTGGAGGTGGGCCCACTACCAGCGCTAACGATGCTGCTTGCAGGCAACATGATGCGGACTATGCAGCGGCAGGAGCGTCTGCGGATATGAACACTGGGAAGGCCACACCAACTCCAGATCAGATAAGGGCAATGGCAGCAGCCAACCAAAAGATGTTAAATGCGGTTCTCAAGAATCCGGGTGAAGTTTCTACGCCGTTTCTTGAGTTGTGGCTAACGGGTGGGGTTGGAAACATCTATCCAGGAACCGAAGCCCACTATCCTGACGTTCAGCTTTCCAGCCCTCAAGCTCCTTCAACGAACTTTGGTCAATGGACTGCTGTTCCATAAGCGGGATATTTGCTGACGGCGAGGTTACTTCATGAAAACTGTGCTGATCGTACTTGCGTTCTGTAGTTCGGCGTACACTTGTTTAGGCTGTTTTGGGCAGTGGATGTCTACGCCAGATATAAGCGGATCATTCCCGATTGAAGTGATCGCATTCCGTGCTTTTGCTGTGTGCTCAATCCTTTGCTGTATTGGAGCATTTTTCAGGCCATTAACTTCGGTTGTTGCCGTATGGCTAGCAGTTCTCGTATATCTCGCAATCAGCTGGAGGCTCAATGCTGTTTGGGTTTTTCGCGGCGATCTAGTGCGATTCACCCTTTGGACGCCGCTGTTCTTAAGCGTCGCTGCGTTAGTATCTCGTCGCCGGTCCCTCGCAGTTGGGGATCGGTGATGAAGGTACGACGACAGGTATGCGACTATGACGCAGTCCGCAACATGTGCATCCGATGTGTGTTTTCTGCAATACCGTATTACCGGCAAAGAACGAGATACCGAATCAGGAAACGACTACTTCGGAGCCAGATACTACGCAAGCTCAATGGGTCGCTTCATGTCGCCGGACTGGAGCGCGAAAGAAGAGCCTGTTCCCTACGCCAAACTTGATGATCCGCAGACGCTCAATCTGTACGCTTATGTTGGCAACAACCCGCTCATAAGGACCGACCCGACGGGGCACTGCAGCGCTGGCGACATAAAGTGCATGAAGGACAACATGTTCAATTTTTGCGGATTCCGCTGCCCGGTTGCCAGCGTGCCGCACACTTTCAAACTCCCATCGGACCCATCCGGGCTTGGATCCGATTGGACGCAAGATACCGGACACAAGAATCCAAATGGAAGCAAGTGGAAGAATCCGGATGGGTGGGATCTCGAATTTCACAAAGGTAAGCAAGGAGCTAAGGGATTTAGGGGTAAAGATCATTGGCACCTTACACCACCCGGAGCAGAGGAGAAGGATGACGAGCATCTCGCACCCGGAACGGAGGTCACTGTAACCGTCCCAGATCCCAAGCCAGAACCTGCGGCTGAACCTGAGGATTCAAGAAGCGCATATGACAAGGTAAATGACTGGCTCAATGATCACCTACCGCAGTCCGTCAAAGACTACCTAAACAATCACCCATACGGGCCGGGTTCGAGCCCAGCGGGAGCTGGCCCTGGGCCAGTAGTCTCCCCCATTTGGGCGGAACCGTGGTAGCAGCTATCCTTCACTTCATAGGTACAGTCTGTGAAAACGGCGAAAACGAGAACCGACGCGGCACTGGGGGGTATCACATGACGAAAGCGTACGAATTTCACGATTCAAGGCTGATTGAGTTCATGCCTTCCGATGAAGATCTATTGATTTCTCTTAGAGCTGTGCTCCTGGACTGGCCAGAGGGTCTCGGGATTGGCAGAGGTACGAGCTCTATACAAGGCATCAGAATGTTATTCAGTAATGCGTCTGTAGACGGGGGATTCACCACGCTCCCCGTCTCGCTTGATGGCGGAGAGTTTATAGCGCGGATGGATTTACTAGAGCTAAAGGATTGGCCAACGGAGTTCATTCCAGCCTCAGTGTCCTCGGCACAAGATGTTGAAGTAAGGTTTGAGGGTACGGAACAGACAGGCGAGTTTCACAAATGCGTGATCCGTGCAGATTCGGTGAGGATAGAACGGTTCGGCCCGGCCAAATTTGTTCAGGAGTTCAATGAGGAAGACTAGCTAGCGATGGCGGGTGGCCCGATCTCGCTGACGTTTCCAAACCAAGCTGAGGGTGCCCCGGCCCCGCGCATTTGGGGACCGGGGGTATCGATACGATGCAAGCTTCGGCCTCAACTCGAACGCTGGATACATCTACGACGCCTTCTCTTGCTCGTCTTTTCAGCGCAGCGTCCGGCCACGGATCTATTTCCACCGGCAAAGAACGTGATACCGAATCCGGCAACGACTACTTCGGGGCAAGGTACTACGCATCCAGCATGGGAAGGTGGATGTCGCCCGACTGGTCAGCCAACCCCACTTCGGTTCCATATGCTGATTTTTCCAATCCGCAATCGCTCAATCTCTACCGATATGGAGCAAATAATCCGCTGGTCACAGTAGATAAGGATGGGCACTGCCCCCCATGCATAGTCGTAGCCGCCGTAATAATCGGAGGTGCAGTTGTCTACACGGGATACAAAGCGTTCAAGGCATTTAAAAAGATGATTGCCGATAAGCAGAAGTCTGAGAACGACAAGACGCACTTTATCGAAGAGTTCCAGGGGCCAGGGGATGGAAATGAGCAGCAGCGACGATATCAGAATGATCAGCAACAGTTATTGCAAGATGCGGCGGATGCAGGGATAAAGGGAGTAGCAGCGGGCGACGCCATTGTGTCGGCAGGACAGGCAGCCACCGGCGGGGTCGCTGAGAGCCTCACCGATCCAGGAAACGCTACGGACACGATGAAGGAGAGTGTTACTGAGACCCTCCAAACCGGAAATGAGGTGCAGCATGAACAGGAGCTTCCTGACGCGCCAACACCACACCTTCCGGTGACACCGCCTTCCCCTCAGCCCTCCCCTCAACCTGCGCCTCCACCTCCACCTCCGCCCAAACCGCAGACATGATGGCATCGGTTCCCGGAATTGGCAGACAATTGTGCATTGAACCTAAAGATGAGGACGTGATGGTGGGGAAGAAGATATTTTGGCGTTGTGTGAGAGTGACGGCAATCGGGCTACTCGTAGTGTTCCTCGTTGCTGGAGCGGGGCCAAGTGTAATAACCCTCGGCTGGCACATGTTCCATAAAGAACCACAACGGTACGGCAGACTTAACATAATCGTTCCTCGCTCGTTCATCGCGTGGAACTCTACTGATGATATTTGGCTGGTTCGGATGAAGACTATTTCATCGCCGGATCTGTTTAAGTTTGAGTCGATTGTGTTCAAACATGATTCTGGTCACGCAAGTCTTGAAAAGTGGAAGGAGAACGGTCTCCGCGCAGCGAGGACCGAAAAGGGCATCAAGTATTTCACCATAAGCATTGGTGGCAATTCCTCGCCTTGCATCGAGTTTGACGGAGACCAGCCCGATGCGTCCTCCTCGGCCTTTTGCAAGCTTCCAAACAACCTAATAGTGGAGTATCAAGGGGAGGCGAAGGGCGTCGGCGATTTTGGAAGCGTCCTGCAAGGCGTGAGCCTAGATTCGAATTGAGAGAAGCTTAGCGGAGTTGTCATTTCACATCTGACTAGATGGGAGAGGACTCGATTCAGAGACTTCGGATTGACTTACGATGGGGGCTAAATTGAATTGCGCATCTACGACGGCCTCTCCCTTTTGTGCAGTCAAAGTGTGTCTTTCGCAATCCCATTTCACCGGCAAAGAACGTGATACCGAATCAGGAAACGACTACTTCGGAGCCCGATACTACAGCAGTTCGATGGGCAGGTTCATGAGTCCCGACTGGTCGGCAAAAGTCATGCCGGTGCCCTATGCGAAACTAGAGAATCCGCAGACACTCAATCTCTACGCGTATGTTGGGAACAACCCCCTCACGCGAACTGATGCAGACGGGCACTGCTGGCCGCAATGGCTCTGCAAGAAAGTCGAATCGGCATTTGTGAACGTGTTGTCCTTGGGCATCTATGCTGCAGATAGGGTATACCTATCCTGAAACCGCTCTAAAATGCTAACCCGCCATGTGCGCGAAGCACACGCTAACTGGCTGATTTTATTCACAAAATACATTCCAGGCCGCCGCAAGGACTGTTCCATTTCACCGCAATTCAGCGCGTAACTCCTTCCCGCTACCCCTTCGCACGCCTTTTGGACAGCGACCGCATGCGCTGTCTGTCACCTTTGAGAAGTTGCTCAGTCTCTTGGGGAAACAATGCGACTGTTTCATCGGCCATAAACCGTGACCCACCACGCAAAAACGGCCTCCCATCAGGGAAGCCGCTTCACATTCCCACACCGCCAGGTGTTCCCCTACTTCGTCCCCACCGGCAGTTTCTGCACTTTGCTATGGTTCCTGGAATACGTAAAGTAGATCACCAGCCCCACCAGCAGCCAGCCAATCATCACTTCCCAGGTAATCAACGGCAGCCGGCTCATCACGAAGACCGCGGTCACAATCCCCAGAATCGGCACCAGCGGCACCAGCGGCGTCTTGAACGGACGATGCAGATCCGGCTGGCGCACGCGCAGCACCCACACGCCCGCGCACACAATCGTGAAGGCCAGCAGCGTGCCAATGTTCACCAGGTCGGAGAGAATGTCGATGTTCAAAAATGCCGGCATGATGGCCACAATGACGCCCACCACAATCGTCGAAATCCACGGCGTGCGGAACTTGGGATGAATCGCCGAGGCCCACTTGGGCAGCAACCCATCCTTGGACATCGAAAAGAAGACCCGCGACTGGCCCAGCAGCATCACCAGCATCACCGTCGCCAGCCCAAAGACCGCTCCAGTCTTCACCAGCAGCGAACCCCAGCTGACCCCCGTTGCATCAATGCCCATCGCCACCGGATCAGCCACATTCAGCTGGGTGTATTTCACCAGCCCGGTCAGCACTGTCGAAACCAGGATGTAGAGAATCGTGCATACCACTAGCGACCCCAGAATCCCAATCGGCATATCCCGTTTCGGATTCTTGGCCTCTTGCGCGGCCGTCGAAACAGCATCGAAACCGATGTAAGCAAAGAAAATCGACGATGCTCCAGTGGCAATGCCCATCCATCCAAATTGGCCGCGGCCAGACAGAAGAAGCCATGCTCGCATCAGCCATCCATGCGACTCTAAATCCCCGCCTCCGGTCGCCGGAGGGATAAACGGATGCCAGTTCTGCTGGGCAAGCGACGGATGATGAAACAGAAACACTCCGCCCACCACCAGAAACACCCCCACAATCCCCAGCTTCACAATCACAATCGCCGAATTGAAGTTGGCCGATTCCTTCATCCCGATCACCAGAATCGTGGTGATGAGCAAAATGCCCAGCATGGCCACAAGATTGAATGCGGCCGTCACATGCGGCAGCGAAGTCAGGTCGAGTCCAGCCGGCAGTGAGGTCACCGGTTGCCACTTATCTTGATACAGGAACAAGTGCGTTCCCGGAACCGCGGTCAATTGGGGCGGTATGTGGATGTGGAGCTGCTGCAACAGGCTGTTCAAATAGCCTGACCATCCCGCCGCCACCGTCGCCGCGCCAAACGCGTACTCCAGCACCAGATCCCAGCCAATGATCCACGCCACCAGCTCGCCCAGCGTCGCATAACCATACGTGTAAGCCGACCCCGCAATCGGAATAATCGACGCAAACTCCGCATAGCACAGCCCCGCAAAGGCGCACACAATCCCTGCCAGCACAAAACTCAGCGAGACGGCCGGTCCCGCATGGAGCGCCGCCGCCTTGCCCGTCAGCACAAAAATTCCCGCGCCGATGATCGCCCCAATCCCCAGCGTAATCAGGTTCAGCGCGCCCAGCGAACGTTTCAGCGTGTGTTCGCCGGTTTCACTGGCCTCTTGCGTAAGCAACGACATCGGTTTAATGCGAAGCAGACTGGACATGGATGAAGGACTTCCTCCTGAGCGGTTGGTTTCAGTTTGAAGTTGACTTGGCTTCAGCTTGGGGGTTCGAAGGCCGTGACCAGAGAAAATAGACCGGTATGCCCAGCAGTACCAGAACCAGGCCCGGCCATGTGTACTGTGGCTTGTATCGCAATAATACGATACAAATCCACGTCGCCATCGCGATATAGAGCGCCGGCAGCACCGGATAGCCCAGCGCCTTGTACGGCCGCGCTGCATCCGGCCGCTTGAATCGCAGCACAAACAGCCCCCCGATGGTCAGAATGTAGAACACCAGCACCGCAAAAATAATGTAGTCCAGCAGTTGCCCGTAGGATCCTGAGACGCACAAGACTGTCGCCCACACCGCCTGCACCATCAGCCCCGCGACTGGTGTTTTGTACTTAGGGCTCAGCTTGCCCACCGCCTTGAAAAACAGCCCGTCCTGGCTCATGGCGTAGTAGACGCGCGCCCCAGCCAGCGTCAGCCCGTTGGCGCAGCCAAAGGTGGAAATCAGGATGGCCGCGGCCATCAACTGCGCGCCGCCCGAGTGAAAAATCTGCTCCAGTACCGCCGTCGCCACCCGGTCTTCCGAAGCATACTGAATGCCCCGCGCCAACACCGTCGCCCCATTGGGATCGCCATGCATCGGCAGAACCAGCAGGTAAGCCAGCGACGCCAGAAAGTAGGCCGTCAAGACAAACCCCGTCCCCAGAACCAGGGATAAAGGAATGTTCTTCTTCGGATTCTTCACTTCCCCGGCCGTAAACGTGATGTTGTTCCACGCGTCCGACGAGAACAGCGACCCCACCTGCACCACCGCCAGAATCACCGCCATATTCACCAGCACCATGGGCCCGCCCACGCCCACCTGCACCGGGTGCAGAGAACTCCAGCCGGCATTCCGCCAAAACTGCCCCAGCCCCGCGCCAAAGTTGGCATTCCAGGCCGTCGCGTTGATCCCCACCGTGAACCCAAGCAGGATCAGCGCCGCCAGCGAGAGCGCCTTTGCCGAAGAAAACACGTCCTGAATCAGCGATCCCAGCCGCACGCCAAAGATGTTCACAATGGCGAGAAGGAAGATAACCACAATGCCCGTCAGGTTCGCCGTGCTGACCCCGATGTCCATATTCCCCAGCACCATGGGACCAACCGGAATCGGCGGCACCTTCCAGATGTGCCAAAGCCAGTGCGTGGTCGAAACCGACGGGAAAAACACGCCCAGGAATTTGCCGAACGCCACGGCAACCGCCGCGATGGTCCCCGTCTGGATGACCATGAACAGCGTCCATCCATAAAGAAATCCCCAAAGCGGCCCCAGCGACTCGCGCAGGTAGATATACTGGCCTCCGGCCTTGGGCATCATGGCCGCCAACTCGCCGTAGCTGAGCGCGCCAATCATGGTCAGGATCGCCGTCACCACCCACGCGCCAAGAAACAGCGCCGGCGAGTTGGTTCCGCGGGCAATGTCTGCGTCCACAATAAAGATGCCGGACCCGATCATGGATCCGATCACCATCGCCGTTGAGCTGAACAAGCCGAGACTTTGCACCAGCTTCGGTGCACTGGAAGAAACGGCTGCCTCTGAGTTGGAAAGGTTTTCTGGGCTCGTCACGTATTCAAAGTTCTAACGGATTTAAGCGCCGATGTCTTTAGTTTTCTTCAACTGTCCCATTTCAATACACTTCTCAGTCGTTTGCCTCTAACTCGATAGCTCGCCGAAAGGCCTCCGCCGACGTAGATCTGCCAAGGGGCACGACTTCAGTCGTGCCATACATCTGCTCAAATTGAGAGAATTGGGGCTTTGGTCCTCGCCCTTTTCTGGTTCTTGAGAAAAGCCGAGCCGAATGGGTATTCTTCCCCAGAGCTTGCCAGCCCCGCCCTGACCGGATTCTGATCAATAGATGCACGATGTCTTGCCTGGCTTAACTCATCGGCGACTACCACGTCTGTAAATCCACGTTGCCAGACCTCGCCTGGAAAACCAAGCTCTCTTCCAACCCGGAACGAAAAGCCGCCCTTGATCAACTGCATCGCCTTCTCTACCTTGAGATCACCGGGGAGCGTCAGCAGAATGTGAACATGATCAGGCATGACTACGAAATCATGGATTGTCATTCTCCTCGCTCGCATTTGGGATCGAAGAACATCGATCAACAGGCTCGCCATCCTCTACGTTTGAAACAGCGGTCTTCTGCCTGCCGTCTGGGTTGTGACGAAGAACTTGCGTGGGCATCCGGTGGCCTTTTGCGGATCAGTCGGTCTAAGTGGCTTCGCCATGGCAACTCCCAAGTCTTCACCTGATCGGCTTCCGACGAATTCTAGGCACCGATAACTTTCCTGGGCTGTGCGCTGCGACACCTCCCAATCTCTTTTCTAAAAGCCTCAACTCACCTCTGAGCGCCCCTCACCCCAACTCCTTCACCCACCGCCCAAACTCCCCCGCCGGATCATCGTTCCCAAACAGCGCCCCCGCCACCCCCAGCAAACTCGCCCCAGCCGCCAGCACCGCCGCCGCATTGGCCAGCGTCACCCCTCCGGCCGCCACCAGCACCGGGCCAGTCCCAGCCTCCGCCCGCAATCGCCGAACCCCTT
>Ga0302149_1000663_pt1 | contig 10736 bp, 7 predicted proteins | sample I_Bog_N1_1_FD_192435 | JGI IMG/M metagenome (GOLD analysis project Ga0302149, IMG submission 192435) | Peat permafrost microbial communities from Stordalen Mire near Abisko, Sweden - I_Bog_N1_1 | ecosystem: Environmental > Terrestrial > Soil > Wetlands > Peat | place: Sweden: Abisko, Stordalen...
AACTATCAACCTTTTGCGTCCCGAGGAGCTTTCCATCCTGCGATCGTGTCTCCAGCGAGAACGTGCTGTGAATGGCAGCACCAGTAGCCATATTGGCCTCTTCGATCTGCTGCGCCTTCTCGATCAACGCAATTGCGGTTGGTGCCACTGGGGGCGCTGGTTTCTTTATCCAGAGACCCAGGCCAAGGAGCAGGATGCCTGCCGCTGTTGCCGCGATTCCTAGTGGCCAGAGGGAGTCCAGGAATGGGAAACAGGCATGAATGAAACTCCTGAGGGCTCCCCCTGACAGTACCGGTGCAGACTGAGGGACTAAGGACCAAGTAAGAATCTCTTCACTTGCAGGTGCTAAGAACGGGCTGTCGCTCGCTTCGAGTTGCTCTTCTTTCAGCGGGTCATAGTACAGTGCTGTCGCGATCAGTTCGCCGCTTACGAAGCCGAGTTTCAGCTCAACGAAGCGGCCATTACTAAACTCGGCCCGCGCCATACATGGCTTAAGTTCTGCCAGTTGGGATTCCTCGACCTGCAAATACACCAGACGGATCCCTTGTTCGCTGATGACTTCGAGAAAAGCCGGTGTCGCGAGGGGATCAAGCTTGACCTGGAGTTCGTTCCGGGCCGCAGCAATACGGTGGGCGACCCGAATCTCGCCGTCCACTGCGACCTGCAGTTTCGCCGGGGAATGCTCGTAGATCTCCCGATCTTTCTTCTTGAGCGCAAGAGTATCGGGACCATCGTCCGACGAGGCAGAAGGTTCAGTCCCGCCACCTTGGCGGTCGTCCTTGTCCGTTGGGAAGCGCTCTGAAAGGTCTGCCATTCCGAGCGTATGACTGATCAGGTTGAGGCACGAGGCGCAGCACGTGACATGCGCGAGGTCGGAGACTTCCATGCCCGGACCGTCCTGCGCATAGCGCTCTCGGATGGACTCCTCGGTAAGGCACTCTCCCTTGACGCTCGCGAAGATGCGAGCCCTCAGTTTGGCGAACAGAGCACTAGGGACCTCGGGAAGAAGGATGGTCGAAATAGGAGCGAGAGGAATCTCCTGGCCGAGGAAACGCAACTTTCCCGGCCGCTCGAGGAGGACTCGCGCTTCGAGACGAGCCGCTTGAAGGAGCTTATCGACCGCCACCGGCGTCGTCTGGAGAATGCGAACGATCTCGGAGGGGTAATAGCCGAGAAAGAATCGCAGTGCCAGGACACTTGCCGAGCGTGACGTGTACATGCGAGAGCAGGTGTAGTCGCAGACGCGAGCCAACGCACTTCGGACCTTAACAAGTTTGCTGCGATCGACGCTGGCAAGCGCGAACTCAGCGGACTCATAATCTACGACCAGAAGGTTCGATAGCGCGTCGCGTCCAGTGCGTCGCGCATTCGAGACGCTCAGGTTCCTCATCATCCTGAAGAGATAGCCACGGACATGCTCGTCGTCTCCAAAGTCGAGATCCGGCCGTGCGTGAACCAGCTGAATGTACAGATCTTGGACGAGATCGTCGGCTTCGTCGCGCCGCCCCTGGGTAATCTGGGTAGCCCGCTTGACGAGCCAAGCATGGTGCGCGAGGAAGAGCTCCTCATGGGACTTGGGTTTCGAGAATGCGGCCCGCAAGATCACGCTGATCAATTTCTCCTTGTACTGAGATCGACGCCGCGATAAGGGTGGACCTGCCGTTGCCGAGTCGAAGCACATGGAGACAAACAGACTCGGCAGAGGCGCAATGGGAGACTGTCATCGTCTCTACTGGAGGCAAAAGATGCCTTGACCTCTCGGTATCGTGAAGCTGGCGTCCTGATCGCCCGCGCCGGATCCTTCGTGCGCGAAGGCATTCAGCCACTCGATGGGCTGAATGCCAGCCGCAGACGTTGAAAGCTGACTGGCTGCCCCGTTCTGGAGCGTTGTGCTGTCGGCCTCGGACAACGTTTGGGGAAGATCTATTTGGTCTCGGAGGGTTTCAGCTCTGGTTGCGCCATGGCAAGTTCGTTGAGGCGGAACCCGCGTCCATGGTTGTTCTCAATCAGGTCTCTTGCTGCTACCTCTTTGTCCAATTTCTGACGAAGGCGCTTGATCATCGCGTGAAGCGCTGCCTCGGACTTTCGAAGGTCCTTCGCACCCCAGATCTTGTCCATTAGTTCCTTGAAGGGAAACGTCCGCTTTGGATCTTGGGACAGCAAGTCCATCAGCATCGTCTCTTTCTCCGTCAGCTTTACGATCTTGCCTTCGGATTCGAGGACGTGAGCTTGGCGGTCAAGGACGAAACGCCCGACCGCAATGCGACGTTGCATGCTCGGTTTATGTCCCGCCCGGCGCTCTTCGCGGGCAAGATTTGCATGGATACGCGCGGCAAGACGCGCAATGGAAACGGTCTTCAGGATGTATTCATCAGCCCCGAGGCGGAGCGCGGATGTTTCGTAGATCTCGCTATCATGCACGCTGTACATCGCGATAGGGGTGTTGACCCCTCCGGCGCGCAACTGGCATACAAGCGTGGTGCCGTCTTCGTCGCCGAGCATCAAATCTACGAGAATCAGCGAGAAGACGTTCTCCCGAACCCTCTGATAGGCAGCTTCTACGCAGGACACGGTTTCGACTTCGTAGCCGAATCTCTTCAGCTGCTTCTGGATGCTGGCACACCACTGCACATCGTCATCGACGAACAGAATCGATTTCATGATTCTTCAATGCCACCTGGGATAGCAATGCGAGAAGGGCAACGACTCATCTGGCTTATGAACACTATTGTAGTCATAGAGTGCCTCGACTTTGACGAAGATTAGGACAAGAAATCGAAATTTCGTCGAGATTTCGCTCGCAATTCGAAGGAAACTCGCTCACGTTTACGTTGTGGTTTATTTCGGGTACTAACAGAAATCCGACCGTACTCGATCAGACCGGAGTGGTAGTAACATCTGGTAATCGTTTCGGCGGCAGGCTCTTTCGGACGAGTACGATTTTGGCTTGGAACAAGAGTCTGCCGCCGGCCCGTCAGTGAATCGTCGTTCAACGTAGAGCTTGTCACTGAGGATTGGCCCATGAACAAGACCCGCGTGTTCACATCCCCCACACACGAATGGTTCTCATACAACCTGCACGACCTGAAAGCTCCGCTGGGCCGAATCAGCAAATTACTGCACCCTCTGGAATCGTTATCGCCATCTGACGAAGTACCTGACCGCGAGGAACTGAACAGGATCAGCCAGGAGATACGGAAAGAACTCGATGATTCCCTCAGACTGTGCAGTGCCATCTCAGGCCATCTCGCACTCGACGATTTTCGCCCGACGTTCTCGTTGCTGAGCGTGGAGGACCTCATCCAAAGAGTCCTCCCCCGTTTGAAGATCGAGGCTGACGAAAAGGAGGTCGAGTTGGACTACCGTCCGCTGCTTGCAGACCTTCAGGTGAATGGCGATATGGACCTATTGGCAAGAGCATTGCAGAACCTGGTTAGAAACGCGATCGAGTACACGCCTCAATATGGATTCGTGGGGATTGAAGCCAATCAGGTAGGAAGCATCCTGCAATTGGCAGTTTCGGACTCCGGACCCGGGCTTCCAGAGAGCGTTCGACAAGGGCTCTTTGAACCGAAGTTTGGGACCGGAGGAGTAGAGAGAAGTCTTCTTGATGGACGCGGTCTAGGGCTTGCACTCGTGAGCCGGATCATCGCCCTGCACGGGGGGCAGATTTATGCTCAGCCAAACTCAGGCGAGGGGAGCCGGTTCATCGTGGAGTTGCCTAATGCCCACGGCGTCGAGACTCCGAATTAGCCGAAATCCTATCCCGAATGGATGCAGGCAATGACACCGATCGTGTGTAGACCGATAGTGGTCATCGTTTCGATCATGAAACAGTGGCCAAAAGCGATCCCAGAAAACTGATCGGCCAAAGAGTCCGTGATTTACGGGTCGCGAAGGGACTGTCTCAAGAGAAGCTTGCCGAGTTAGCGAAACTGCATCGCAACTACGTCGGCTCGATCGAACGAGGTCAGAAGAACGCCGGCGTGATCAGCATCGTGAAGCTTGCTCACGCTCTGTCCGAGAAACCCTCCGACCTGCTGACTACGATACCGTAGCCTCTTTTCCAGTATTAGCCCGCGTAATCGTCCCCTCCTTTACCCCGGCCTCAACGTCGCCGGACAGCGAAATCCTGCGTTCTCCAGTTGTTCGGCAATGAGAGCATATTTCAGGACAGCGCCCCCATAATCTGCTAGAGGGTGGTCTGCTGGTATCTTCTTGCAACTCTTTTCGGAAGTCAATCACATTTTCCTACAATCTGCTGGTGGTACTTCTGCTAGGACGGCCATAAACAAGATATGTGCCGCTAGATTCCACATTGCATGAACGCCCAGACTCGTCCCTGTTTTTCAAGAGATTGGGGGCTCGTCTGCGCCAATTACGGGAAGAGCGCGGCTGGTCGTCCGAGGACATGCTTACGAGAGGAATCGGCGACAAACATTGGCAGCAAATGGAAACCGGAAGACCGGTGACGGGCGAGACCCTGCTAAGAATCTGCCAGGCGCTCGACATAACCTTGTCGATTCTCGTCACCGATTTGGACACGGGCATCTACAAACAGCTTCCTATGCCGCTGCCACGCAAGCAGAGAAAATCATCGAGAAACGAGCGACCCAAATCCGGCGAGGCGCAATAAAAGTTTCAATCTCGCTCATTGCGCCGCTCCCGGATATTCCTACAATCTGCTAGTGGTAGTTCTGATGGTCAGCCCCATAAATAGAGTATGTGGCAGACACTGACCGATTCTTCAAGCGACTAGGACACAAGATGCGCGAGTTGCGGAACCAGCGCGAGTTGTCGCAGGAAGATATGATCCTGTTCGGATTTTCCGGAAAGCATTGGCAGCAGCTGGAGTCGGGGCGCCCCATAACGGTCACGACTCTCTTGCGGGCGTGCGAGGCTCTAGGTGTGACGATAGCCGATGTTGTAAGGGATCTGGACAAGGGTTTGTATGAGAAGCCTGGCACGATCCCTGCGGCTACTCTCAAAAAGCTGTCCGCAAAGTTGGGCCGGAAGCCGCCTGCCTAAGAAACTCCTGGACTGGAGCGGCTTAGGAGCCTCAAAACGGCGTTTGAAGCGGTCCAGACTGATTGACCTCGATTGTCACCAAGCTCCGTCTACTGTCTCGAGACTTTAGCCGACCGAATGTTCTTGAGAACCGTGGAATTGCCGCCTTTGAACTCAAGCAGGTTGGCTGATGCTCGGAAGCCGATCCGTGCAATGATCTCGAGGGTTGTGTCGTCGTTGAACTCGATGTCAAGGTTCAGCGCGTCCTCCATCTGATAGACCTTGATGGAGTCGACCACCTTACCGCGAACTTCCGTTAGCGTGAATGCGCCTCCGGTACGGCCGGAGGGCACGGTTGACTTGGGCATGGTTTCCTTCCTTGTTTGGAAATTCTGAGTTGGGTCGGGGTGTTCTGGGGCTTCATGCCCATTTGGGAAAATCGGAGAGAGGGTCAGCCGAAAAACCAAAACCACGGCAATGGGCGAGGGGCAATAGACCGGCTGGCAAAGTTCATCGCGCAAACGCAACCGGACTGCGTGACACGCCGAAACCTTCTTAGAATGAGATAGCTCCATCAATGGTAAGGATCGAATTGTGTCACCAGTGGCGTCACAATTGCCTGGTTCCCGGCCTCGAGCACCTGCCTTAGCGGTCCAGACCTACCCGGAATGATCTACCTGATCATCACCTTCGAAGTCGGCCAAGAAATGACTTCCTATCCGCAGCACTTCATTGATCGTTGCTTGATCTAGATCTCGGTCTCGGCGATGCACTGCGAGGTTCATCGTGTGCAAAGCAGGTGGAAGCGTTTCAAGTCCCGCTGGCGCAGCCTCGTGCGCCTTCAGGCATTCAAGCAACTGCCTGATACCCAATTCCACAAAGAATCATTGCATGTGTTCGATCAACCCACGTTCGAGGTCCCGTTCCCTCATTTCGGGGTCGAGAGCAAGGAAGTCAAAATCATAGGGGTCCTCGAGGAACTGGTGCGCTAACTCCGAGAGCGGCGACGGGAGGTACGGTCAAAATTGGTGAGAGCCCTCCCCTGCCGCTCGAACGCCCGAGCCTCGATCTGATGAACAAGGACGTTGCGGCTCCAGCCATGCTCGATCGTTTGCTGTGCATACCAGAGCCGTGTTTCCAGGGCCTTGAGCCTTTCCAATAGGGCAACGTGGTGGTACCAGGGCACTTGTGCAAGCGTCGCTTGCACAGTTTCTTCCCGCCGCGCTTCGGCAAAGGCGCGCATATATTTAAGATTATGGGGTGAGAGGCTTTGCATCTCAGGGAAGCAGCGATGCAGGTCTCTGAATTCAGAGGAGATTGACTCTGCACTGAAAGATCGGGATCAAAAAAGCGGGGGCCACATGAAGACAGGTGCTTATTACCAGCGTTGCGATCTTACGAACCTTCCTGCCGGTGGAATGGAAGCTCTGACCCCTGAAAGCACATGGATCCTTGTGGATGGCCGCGCGAAAGACCTTGGGCACGGCCCTTTTCCCAACAGGAAGGCAGCGATCAATTGCGGGAAGTCTCTGGGGTATATCGTCTACGGGATGTACCCGTCTCAAATCGTTCCGGGCGAGGAAGAGGATAGCTAGATTCTGCCGTCGATCGATTGCTATCTACCCGAGCCCAACATAGGCTCAGTCACTCTAATTGCTCGTGAGATCTGCCGCACCGGAGCCATCAGAGGTAGTAGCCTCGCCCAGCGATTCGAGTAAGCATAGGCTCACTGCTCTTGTAGTTCGAGTGAGGATGTCATATCCGAGATCCGGGATTTCGGGAAGACTTTGCCGTTTGAGCTCATCGCGAGACCACGAATCGCGCTCCGGGGTGAAGCTGCCACTGATCGCAAGGAGTTTGCAAAAGCTCGCTTTCACACTCGGATTCGTACTCGCGAACAGCATTTCCCAAATTGCGTGAGCCGCCTGCGGATCGTCTTTGAGCCGTGCAACGAGCGGGCGAACAATGCTATCGGCTTGAAAACCATTGTGCTGCGCCCAAACAAGGTCTTGCTCCAACGCGCCCGCGAGCCTCTCAGAGGGTATGCAAGCGTACTTCCTATATAGTTCAGCCGCCCCAACCTCACCATTCCGACGACGGAAGGCGAGCTGCATGAGCAGTTGATTCTGTCGCCAGCCGAGCGACAACGCCATGATCACTCCGAGTCGAACTCGACTGGGATCTCCCAACGATGTGAGCCGGGCTTCTGTGGCTGGGTCGCCTCGAAACTGCTCTGCCAAGATATCGGCGGCAGCTTCGGTTGCGTCATACCAGCCGTGCCAATCGCTGTCGTGATCGCCGATTACGGAGAGGCAGGCGCGGATAAGATTTTCCGACCGGGGTTCCAGACGGCCAAGCAGCTCTAGAAATTGTGATGACTTGCCTAGCCTGGGATCAGCTTCTGCCCGCTCTAAGATTTCCCGGGTGAGTGCTGGATGATCGGCCGCTACGACCGCCAGGCGCTGCCACAACTCTTCCGGACCGATTCTGGCAGTCAGGATGGAGAAATCGCCGTTGAGAGCCTGCTTGACGTACGGCCAATGCGCACCGAGCAGGTTGAGGAACACTCGATTTTGCCGCCGACCTTCGGTAACGGGGATATTGATCGGTTGTCCCTCATGTCCGATGAATTCGGTTCTGCCGACGATTCGATGCAATTCGTTCAGGATAATCAGTCCCGCCGCCGCCGCTTGTCTGCGATCCTCGTGATCGGGCCCATAACATGGAAGCATCCTGTCGAGTTTCTCGAGCGCGGCAGTGCCAACTGCCGGCAGCAACAGAGTGTGGTACTGAATCGAAGCCTGTGTCTTCACTTCACCGTTGCGTTCGGTATCCCAATCCTCGAGGACCTCGATGGCGAATCCCTTGTCGGAAAACAACGGAAGATCCGAAACGATCTGATACCGCAAATGAACGGGCAGCGGGGTAATTGCTTCCCCAAGCTCTATCCGGAATTGCTCGTCAGAGGCGTATGCCTCGACCATGGCTCCTATTGGCGGATACGGTGATTTGAGAGAGTTGCGCGCCAGAGCCTTCACCCTCTCGTCGTTAGGGAACTTAAGAATCAATGAGCCCAGAAAGCTGTCCATCGAGAAGGTATCGGGATACTTCAAGCGCTGAAGCGCAGCGTCGACAATCTCACCCGTATTTTCCATAGGCTTCAGCTTGGAAATGCCGTGAATGACTGGATCAAGTCGCTTCGATTCATCGGCCCTCAAGAGATCGAACAGACGTGCTCTGGCTATCTTGGGATCACCAAGAATCTCGGGTAAGTATTGACCGATCTCAGCAGCATCCGGGCGCGCTGCGCGCTCCGTGAGCGCCGACGCAACCTCGGGATCCGCCATACCCCAGCCTTCGAGAAGTGATCCCGCGGCCCAGAAGGGCATCCATTCATTGAGAGATTTGATGAGAGCCGCCTTCATGACAGGAGTACGCCCAACTAAGGCGGCGTAGTGCAGCGACAGCCCGTCGTGATATCCCTCCTTCTGAACCCATTCATCCAAAGCTTTCACAACGCGTTCTTGATTCCGGAAGTTGTCGACAATGTCCTTCCATATGGAATCGACAGAGCTAAAGGAGTGTTCTTGCCTTAGCTGATCAGCGATCATCGTCGCCACTTCGTCGTCCTGAGGGAAGGCCTTGCCGACTACAGAGAGCGCCGTTTCGCGATCGATGAGGGTTGAATCATAGGAGTTGCGGTCGCAACTGTTGAGGCAAATCCGTTTGAGTTCTGGATTTCCTGGCCAACCCTGAGCAAGCGCATTCGCGATCTCCGGTCGCCATGCATACTCCAATCCCGAGTGAAATCTATCTCTTGCCAATTCGAGTAGATCGGTAAGATCGACATCTTGTTGTTTTCCCAAGCGGACTTTAGATAGGAGACTCGCCGTCTTCACCTCGAGAGATACGCTGCGGCATCCTTGAGCCACGATCTCATCGATCATGGAATGCGAAGGCCACCCTTTTGCCAAGCCTTCGATTGCCGCGGCACGTTGGCCTGGGCTCTGAGACTTGAGAGCCATCTCAGCCAGAACATCTCCATATCGATGCACTCCACCGAAAACACGAGCAATCACGTCGCTTGCGGTGCGCATTACTCCAACATCCTCATCATGCAAGGAACGGAAGAGGATCTCCCAGGTATGGTCCGTGGCAGGCCAAAGGCGAAGGCCCTCGACTCGGCCCGAGCCCCACAAGCCCCGAGAGAACACCCAGCGCCGGATCCGCTCCTGAACGAGTGCTCGTGTCTTTCGCGAGTTCAATCCAGATAAGGCGTGATTCAGGAGGCGACTTCTCTGGGACGAGATGAAAGAGGTTTCGATGATGGTACAGGCCCGTTGAGCAAGCGCTTTGGACCGCGCCGGCGTGAGGTTACTCTCTCGAAAGGCAACCTCGGAAAGGAGATCTTCCTTCGCAAGACCTCCGATGACATCGACATCGGTCGTCTCGATCGCATCCACCAAAACGCCAGCGTCTTCGTCTCTGCGGCACAGGTAGACCATGCCGATGATCACCTCTCTCCAACGCGGGTCGGAAAGACGCTCACGAATGACCACTTGCTGGTTCGACGACGGGGTACGGGCGAGATGTACGGCGGCAAGATACTCCTGCAAAGAGCGGTGGAAGAAACTTAGATTCGTCTGCCCCTGGCTGACCAGCATCCCGAGGCTTCCTTCTTCAATGTTTGTGAACGATCGAAAAACCTCCCGAGCTTCTTGGCGGGACAAGCTGAGCCCGTAGTTGGCATCGTGCTGCAGGAAATCTTCTAACCGAAGGCGCACGTCTTCCGCCGAAACGATGCCACCCGGAAAATCCGCCTGGACCACGTATGCCAGATATGCCAGGGCATTCTGGATCTCCTTCGGAGTGAGGGGATCTTGATCCGTGGTAAGTGCCGCCGCCACACGCCTCGCGAGGGGGTGCTCTCGAATGAAGTGGTTCGCCACATACTCATATGCTTCAAACCGGGTAGAGGGCAGAGGATTATTCTGCAAATGTAGATAAAGAAGCAGAAGCAGGGTGAGCGGGACTTCGGCAAGCTGAAGCAAATCAGTTGACTTTGCAAGCTTGCTAATGAAGTCAGCGGCCTCCCGGCGGATCTCGTTGTCGCCTTCAAAGCGACTCAGATCTGTTCCGTCGTGGGAACCTTTGCGCAGACGGTCGATCGCAAGCCATCTGATAACCAGGTTTGTTTGCTGGTCCCGGGACATTGCCGCCAGGTTGGCGACTTGCCACTCTGGTCCCAGCACCGACACGCGCTCAAAGCCATGAGGACGACTCGCCAGAACCGCTGGTAGATTTCTCGTTTGCACGAAGGCTTGCAGGAGATTGCTCGTCGACCGTGCCGCGGTTTCGTCCGTCCATTCGTCCAGCCCATCGACGAGCAGCAGCAGCCGGTCATCCTCAATCGCGGCTTCAACAAGGGGCCAGAGATCCCCCTGTTCATGCTGCCTGAACCAAGTAGCGAGGCATTCCGATAATCCGACGGGCGAAGCCAGTTTGGTATTCAGAGTCGTCCAGAACGAAAAGGGGATCCAGACGGGCAGAAGCGTTCCCCACTGCACAGCAGACTGCCCGAACACCGGCTCTTCGGAGAGTAACTCTACGATCAGAGTTCTGAGCAGGGCGCTTTTCCCGCTTCCCGGCCCCCCGAGAAGTACTGAGCGCTTACCCTGGCTGAGCCACCGGTCTACATCGACGCGCACCTTGATCTCGCCCACGGAAGG
>Ga0302149_1000676_pt1 | contig 10674 bp, 10 predicted proteins | sample I_Bog_N1_1_FD_192435 | JGI IMG/M metagenome (GOLD analysis project Ga0302149, IMG submission 192435) | Peat permafrost microbial communities from Stordalen Mire near Abisko, Sweden - I_Bog_N1_1 | ecosystem: Environmental > Terrestrial > Soil > Wetlands > Peat | place: Sweden: Abisko, Stordalen...
ATCCAATGCAGGGCCAGCCACCAGTGCGGGCTGCGATCCCCCGCTGGAAAGGCCGGGCCTGAACACCTGCTTCTGAATTGGGCGCAACATGAACAGATAAGCAAGCAAGAAGAGTACGAGAAGCGAAACCGGTCGAAGCACGGACGAATAGTCGGACAGCGCTTTTCCCGACTGCTGAACCCAGGTGGGAGCGGGAAGATCCGTGTCGGATAGATTGGCATCGAAAGACATGTTCTGGACGCTGATGCTGTCGCCTCGTTTGCCGTCAAAGCCGATGACCGCCTCGGCAATCTGCTGAATCTTGTTCAACTCATCCTGCGTTCTTTTGCGCCTCGTGTACGATACCTTCCCGCTTTGATCGATTCTTGTGACGGCGTCATCCACCAGAATGGCCGCAGTGACTCTTTGAATTTTGCCCGCCGGGACCATTGTGTGAACGGTGACCTTGTTGACGCCATACTGGGCGGTCTCGGTTATGGATGACTGGGTTTCTCCCGGCTTGGATGTGCTTTTTGCCGCACCGGTGGGTATGTTGCTGCTTGTACCCGCGACTCCCGCGGCTATTGCTGTTCCATTTGCGTGGTCTTCGGACTTTTGATCGCTCAGCAGTGCACTCACACTTGGATCGTATTTTTCCTGGCTCTCTTCGGTTGAAGTCTCGTCGTGATCGACGTTGACATTGGCCCGGATCTTATCCACGCCCACTACCGGCTCCAGGGTGCTTATCAATCGTGCGGTAAGGTTGGACTCAAAGGTGTCGTTGTCTGCCTCCCCGCCGTGCCCCAGTCCAAGGGACCTGGCTGAATCGGCATCCACGATTGAGACATCCTCAGGCTTTAACTCATCCACGGCCCCGGATACCAGCCGGGAAATGGCTAGAACCGCATCTTTGTTGAGTCCACTGCGACGGAGTTTCAGAATCACCGATGCCTTGGCGGAGTGCTGCCGATCGAGAAACACGGAATCGGTCGGCATAACCAGATGGACGCGGGCGCTCTCGACATCGGCCAGCGTTTCAATGGTCCGTTCCAGTTCGCCTTCCAAAGCGCGCTGATAGGTGACCTTTTGATCGAACTCGGTCTGACCCCATGACATCTTGTCGAATAGCTCGAAGCCAGTCCGTCCGCCGTGGGCCGAGCCAAGTGAAGCGGTCGCCATGTGGGCGGCGGCAAGCTTATCCGCGGGAACGCTGATTGACGTTCCGTCGGCACTGGTCTGATGAGGAATGTTCTGACCATCGAGTTGCGCAGACAGTTTCTGTGCAGCATCGGCGTCCAAACCTGTCGAGAGCGGTTTGTAGTCGGAACCGCCAATTAGCCTCACAAATAGCGCCATCAGGATTACCGTGGCGCCTACCCCGGCCAAAAGGTACAACTTCTGTTGCCCGCTCCGGCTCGCCCAGAAGTGTTTTCCTTGTTCAAGTGCGTCGTTGAGTCCGGCCATAATGCCCCAATCCTAAAACTGCATTTTCTCGATATCCTGATAGGCGTTTACGATCTTGTTTCGCACCTGCATCATCAGCTGAAATGAGACATCGGCCTTTTCCACCGCGATCATGACACTGGTCATGTCTCCGCCACCGTTCTGCAGCAGGTTAGTTACCTGCGCTCCAGCATTGTTGTTCAGTTGGTCGACGTTCTGAACGACATTCTTGAGAACCGCGCCGAAATCAAGGCCCCCGCCGTTGTTATTGGCGCCGAGACCAGATGATTCCGGGAGATACGAAGTTGGGATACCGCCAATACTCACATTGCTCATGGACCACCCCGAATTAGGAAGACTTCAAGATACTGATTGATTCCTGAACTAATTGCTTTTCCGCGCTAACTGCCGATGCATTCAACTGGTATGCGCGGACCGATCCCATCAGGTCGACCATTTCTTTCACCGGATTGATAGCCGGATACGCTACAAACCCCGATGGGTCCGCGTCCGGATTACCCGGTTCGTAGTGCATGATTGGCGGCGTGGGATCATCGACCACCTGCGTCAGTTGCACCGAGCCCGCAGGACTGTAGGCGGGCCGCCCAAGATTGTTCATTATCGAATGAAAAAGGGGACCGGATGTGGCACCGAAAATAACTTCCTTGCGTACGTAAGGGCCGCCGGAATCGGTATGTGTAGTTTCGGCATTTGCCATGTTGGCCGAAATCACTTCCGCGCGCTGCCGTTCAGCGGTAAGAGCGGAGGCGCTAATGTTCATCATGTCGAAGATTCCCATTGTTAGCTGCCTTCCTTGATTGCCGTCAGCAGGTGGCTGAATTGATTCTTCACCAATTGAATGCCGAGTTGAAACTGGAGTTGAGTCTGCGATAAAAGCAGGCTCTCGCGGTCGATGTTTACGTTGTTTCCATCGGGACGTTCCGGCAGTTCCTGCAATTCAAGAGAAGCCGGTTCCAAGTGCGCGGAACTGTTGCCGTTCATCGCTTGCCGCATCGCTGCCTGAAAGTCGATGTCTTTTGTGTGATATCCGGGCGTGTCAACGTTGGCCATGTTGGAGACGATCATCTGCTGGCGCTCGGTAACAACATTGAGATAGCCCTGCAACGCGTCGAGTGTCGGTGGCGTAGCCATATTATGCGTACCTCCTCGGCGGGAGACCATACTCCCGAATTTTGTTGCGCAACGTGCGCAAACTGATGCCGAGCATTTCGGCGGCATGGGTCCGATTTCCATCGGTGAGCGCCAAAGTACTCTCCAGGTGCAGGCGTTCGACCTGGCGGATTGGGGTGCCCGCAATCGGCGCCGGCGCCTTCGAACGCGAAGCAGTCAACGATCTGCCGTCCCCTTGAAACTCATTTTCGAAGCAGCTTGCGTCCAGGTCGAGCGTCCCGCTGAGGGTAAGGACCCGCCGCATAAAATTGGCCAGTTCCCTGACATTTCCCGGCCAGGTCTGGGACCTCAATCGATCGAGAAACTCCGGGCGGAGCCGCGGGGCCGCCGACCGAACCTGGGCGGCATACTTCTCGGCAAAGTGCTGGGCAAGAATTGGAATATCTTCCTGGCGATCGCGCAAAGGTGGCAACGACAATGGAATCACGTTCAGGCGGTAATACAGATCGCTGCGGAACAGTCCGCGATCGACCATTGCGGAAAGCGAAACGTTCGTTGTGGCAATCACGCGAATATCCACATGGACCGATCGCGCCTCGCCAAGTCTTTCAAACTCCCGTTCCTGCAATGCTCGCAGGAGCTTGGGTTGAAGGTGCAGCGGCATTTCGCCTATCTCGTCCAGAAGAATCGTTCCGCCATCCGCTAACTCGAACTTGCCAGGCTTGGATGCTATCGCGCCAGTGAATGCGCCTCGCCCATGTCCGAACAGTTCGCTCTCAAGCAGCGACTCGGGAACAGCGGCGCAATTGACCGCGATAAATGGCTTGCGGCATCGATCGCTGGAGTCGTGAATAAACCGCGCCAGCAGTTCTTTGCCGGTTCCACTCTCTGCCTCGATTAAAACGTCGGCGCCGGTGCTGGCTGCCGCTCGGGCGCGCTGCAAGGCGCGAAGCAGTGAAGGCGCTCGGCCGACAATGGAACTAGCCGGCGCAGCGTCAACTGCTACCATCTGTTTTGCTTTATGAATAACCTTTGCGGCAATTGTCTGCAACTGATCGAATGAAACGGGCTTGGTCAAATAGTCGAGTGCCCCATCCCGCATCGCGGTCACTGCGTCTGGCACGGAACCGTATGCGGTCAGCAGTATGACGGCCGCTCCCGGCGATAGCTTGGAGACCGAACGCATCACATCCATCCCAGTTCCATCGGGCATGCGAACATCGGTCACGACAAGGTCGAACTCCTTGCCTTCGAGGTTGCCGATCGCCTCGCGGACGCAGGACGCCGTTTCGACGCGCCAGCCGTGACGAAGAAAATTCGCGCGCAGTGCAGTGCGAATGCCCGGTTCGTCGTCTACCACCAATACTGTGGATGTTGCGTCGTTGGTCATTTAATTGGAAACTCCAGTAGAAACGTAGTGCCGCTGTCTACCTGGCTGAAGACTTGAATGTCCCCGCCGTGTGAAATCATGAGCCGTTTGCAAACCGCCAGACCCAGGCCCGGTGTGTCCCCGTTTCCACTGAATCCGGCATCGAAGATTCGTTCAAGTATGCTCGGCTCAATGCCGCTGCCTGTGTCGGTGACCTTTACCTGAGCGCGCATCTCTTCCGGCCGCGATATTTGCTGCGTTGAAATGTCGATCTTTCCGCCGGCGGAAGTATGACTGATCGCGTTGCAAGCCAAATTCAAAATGATCTGGCGAAGCAGGTTATCGTTGCCCTGAATTCTCAGATCGTCCCTTCCCCCGCGGAATGAAAGAACGACGCCCGCCTGGTCTGCAATGGGCCTGACAAACTCAACCGCACTTTGCACGCAGGCAGTAAGATCCACCGGCACCAGATGAGGATTTCCCCCTGCGTGAATGTTCAGTACATTGTTGACCGTTCCTGAGAGCTGGCGGATTCCCGCGCGCAGAGGCGAAATCCAGGGCGAAGCGTTGCCGTCCTCGGCGATCAACCCGGCAAATAATTCCATGCTCGCTAACGGATTTCTAATTTCATGTGCCAGAATGGTCGAGATCTCCGCCAGCGCCATTGCGTTTCTCGCCGATTCACGTTCCTGCTCAGCCAGCTTGTTTGCGGTAATATCCCGCAGAATCCAAATGCTCTTGAGTCGAGGTGCTTCGTTATCAAGATCATGGCTTGCCGGCTCGCAGGAAAGCTTCCGGTTGCCAAGCGCAATCCAGCGCGTGCCGGCCGCGGAAGAAATGCATACTTCTCTGTCGATGGCGTCCGCGGAACCTGCGCCAGTCGATGCGAAATCGACTCGGCTGACAGATGAGAGATCGCGCAAGCTTCCAACCGGTGAATCTCCAACCTCAAGTAACCTGCGGCCCTCGGGGTTGATAGTAACGATGGTTTCATCGGAATCAAGCACCAGCACGCCACAGGGCATCGAATCGATAATCTGCTGAAGGGCTGCGCGGATCCGGTTATTCTCCGCAAGGCTTCGCGTGAGCGCGTTGTTTCGTTCCGCCAGCTCGAAGCCAAGGTGAGCGACTTCCTGCTGCAAGTCGCGGTAGGACGCCTCCAGTTGCGACGAAGCCGAGATGAACTCGGAGAAGGCATCCGCCAGAAGCCCGGAGCTGTGCAGTGAACCGTTGACGGCACCATTTATTGGAACGACATGAGAATACGGCAACATTTGCCTATCTAATATGCACGACGAGTGCCAAACTGAAACTAATTTGCCCAGTATGGGAATTGAGGCTAGAAAAATATGTGTTCCGGCTTGATTTCCCGTCCGGTTCCCACAAGAATTGTGGCCCGTTCAATTGCGTTGCGCAGCTCACGCACGTTTCCAGGCCACGTATGGGTCTTGAGTAGCTGCACAGCTTCCCAGCTTAAGAACACCCCAGGTTGGAATTTTTCAGTGAACGCAACAGCCAGTTCTTCCAGATCGCTCATTCGCTCCCGCAATGGCGGCAGTTGAATGGGGAAAACTGAGATCCGATAAAACAAATCACTGCGAAATCGCTGTTCCGCGATCATGCTTTTTAGGTCACAATTCGTGGCCGCAACCACCCGTACATCCACCTTGAGATTGTCGTTTCCGCCCAGGCGCTGGACTTCCCCTTGCTCCAGGAACCGCAACATCTTGCTTTGGAGCGAAAGCGGCATATCTCCGATTTCGTCGAGGAAAAGTGTACCGCCGTGCGCCGCATGAATGCGCCCGATGCGCGATTGAACCGCGCCAGTGAACGAGCCCTTCGCGTAGCCAAACAGTTCCGCTTCAAGCAGCGGCTCCGGGATCGCCGAGCAATTTACCACCACAAATGGCTGTCTTCTGCGCGAACTGATCAAGTGGATCTCCTGCGCCACCAGATCCTTGCCCGTGCCGCTTTCACCCGTCACCAGCACAGTAGTGTCCCGAGCCGCGACCATCCGCGTTAGCGCGTAGATGTTCTGCATCGGTTCCGAATCTCCAATCATGCCGCGGAGATTGGCTTTGCCCTCGGATCGTTGATGAAAGCTCTGGCCGTTGATCTCTGGAATGCTGTTGGTTTGGACCGATCCACCGCGGTTAACCAGATCGACAAGCTGCGTGGATATCGCGGTCGGCGAAGAACTCCCGATAAGCAACTGACCGGTGTGCGAATTCAACGTCAATATCTGCGTGTTGGGAAAGCGTAGTCTGACAATGCCGTGAAATTCATTCGCCTCGAGGTCCGGCAACATCGGATCGAGCAACAGCACGCCGTCGTCGGCGCTCCTGCTTTCGAGCAGTTCCAAAGCTCGCGTGCCACTTCCCGCCTCGAGTACGTTCCAGTTTGGAATGCCAAGCTTGTCATGAAGAAGTTGGCGAATCTTGGAATTTGGACTAACGATGAAAACGTCGATTGGGAAGCGATCTTCGTGTCGAACTAATTGAGTAGCTTGAGTAGCCGAATTTCCCATGAGATAAAGGCCCGCCTATAAATACCTGTTGAGTTGAAACCTAAATGAGAAACCTACGCCCCATCCCATGCAGGCAATCGATCGATCGGAATTTGACGAGAACTTGGCATTTTGCGATCGTTCACGCTTTCTCAAATAGCTAACTGAATTCGCGAAACGAAAGCAGTTGGCCCGCGCGGCATTACAATAAGTCCGAAATCGTTTGGCGGGGAGATTCCCTCCATCCAACTCCAAATTCAACCGTTCCGGCAATAAGCTGACATACATGCACGCTATGCGAACGAGGCCGCCCCTGAGGATCGTGGCGCTTTCCATGTCCTGCTCGTTTTCGGCGCTCCGTTGTCAGGTTTACCGATTAGCGGGTTAATCGCGCGGACTGGCCCTGTCATGGCTCACGCTAGTTCCCCAAGCCCATCGCTAAGCTCGTATCCAATTCCACGAATCGTATGCGTCAGCTTGCGCTCCCCAGGGCGGTCTACCTTATCGCGCACGTACTTCATGTAAACGTCAACAATGTTGGTTGAAGGATCGTGGGGAGCATTCCACACCTCCTCAAAGAGAGTTGCCCGCGAAACCGGGCGTCCGGCGTGGCGCATCAAGTACTCCAGGATTCCAAATTCGCGTGGAGTCAACTCAATTTGCCTGCCGTTCCGATGCACCCGGTGCTCCTCCCGGTGAAGCGTTAAATCGCCCACTCGCGACGTATTCGAGATAAAACCGGAATGGCGGCGCAGAAGTGCTTGAATTCGAGCCTTTAATTCGAGAACCGAAAACGGCTTCGAGAGAAAGTCATCGGCTCCGCTTTGAAATGCCATCACCTTGTCTTCGATACTGCATCGGGCGCTCAAAACCATCATCGCCAAGCGCGGCTTCTCGGGCTTCACCCGCTGCATCAGGGCAAAACCGTCCAATCGTGGAAGATTCAAATCGAGAATGAGAAGGTCGTATCGCCGATCGTTTTCGAGAGCCCGGACAGCTTCTTCTCCGTCATAAGCCAAGTCCACGCCATAGAGTCCAGTTTGAAGCTCCCGGCTAAGGAAGGCGGCCAGGGATGCGTCCTCCTCCGCTATCAGGATGCTCCGCGTTCGGGGGGTTTTGATCTCCGATGGGGGTACGTCGAGACTTGTAGGACAATAGCTCGCCAATTTGGTCTGGCTTTCCGAGAGATTCTCTGAGGTGATTAGCCTTACGTTACTGGATTCCCGAAACCTATGACGGTGATTAGCGTCACATCACAGGACTCTTGAAAAACAAAGGCTGTGACTGGCGTCACGTCGCGGGGTTCGCTGAATACATGAGCGATTAAGCTCACGTTACGAGCTTTGCTAAAGGGGTGTCAACAACGCGAGAGTAACTTAAGAGTAACCTTAGGTAACCTAAAAGTGCCATTTACTACCTTAAGAAGATTTCGGGCAGTGAAAAATTTCCCAATTTGGCAGATAAATCTCAGAAAACATGAAGGTTATGGCAGGAGACATCTCACATGGTGATTCGATGCATCCGTTTTTTTTGCGCAAACCCCCTATCGGTGGAACCCCGTTTTGCCGATACATTAAACTTGGGGTCTTGACGGAGAGTCGGGCAAGTATGAAGAGATTCGAATTTAGACGTCCGCGAATATCCTGCGACCTGCCGGTTGAGCTCACAGTCAGAGACTCTACCTTGTCTGCGCGTTGCACACAGATCAGCACGTCAGGCATGAAGTTGGAGACTGGACAGCCACAGGAGGTTAATACTTTCGGCAAGGTATCCATGAGCCACGAGGGGCGCCGGCTGGAAGTTCCAGTGCGCTTCGTGTACGCCGAAGATACCCATGCCGGCGTCGATTTCATCTACTTGTCTGCCGCCAATCAAAAGTCGATGGCCAGCCTGGTCGAATCCCTGGCTGCGCCTGGAGCCGCAAGAGCCCACACCGTTTGAGTCGGATTCCGGTTCGCTCCTGGCTGTGGCAGCATCGGCTACTTGGGGGGCGCAACAATTGTCGAATGCAATTCCGCGGTTGTGGGCGCCACCTGTTCTCCGCTTTGCGATGCGTACTGGACGATCAGCGAGATTCTGCGATTGGACGGGTCTTCCGGCTTTAGCGGCAGCCGAAGGCGTTGATCGGCAAACCCGCGCACTTGCGATATTTGATCCGCCCGAATCCCTTCATCCTGCATCATGCGCCGGGCCTCATTTGCCCGATCCGATGACAGGTCCCAGTTGTCATAGGTCTTGATCTGCGAGTACGGTTTGGAATCTGTATGCCCTTCAATGGAAATTTTGTTCGGCAATTTGCTCAGTTCGGTCGACAGGACTTGCAGAAGATCCTTCAGGGCCGGGGTTGGCTTTGGGCTCCCCAACTCGTAGAAAGTGCCCTTTGCCGACTCCATCAGCTCGATCCTCAGGCCTTCCTCTGTGATTGTGATCTCGATCTGTCCCTTGAGTTTGTTGTTCGGGTCGAGATGGTGAATCGATTTTTCAAGCTCCTCCTTCAGCTTCTGCAAGTCCTCCTTTTTCATCGCCACGTACACCCCGCCGCCATTCTTGTTGCTTCCCACCATCTTGGAGTTGCCCCGCGGGTCTCTAAAGTAGCCGCCTACCGCCTCTTGAACTTCCTTGCTGGCGTTCATCATCCAAAGCACGATGAACAAAGCCATCATCGCGGTAACAAAGTCCGCATAGGCGACCTTCCAGGCGCCGCCATGACTGCCGCCATGACGCGGCCTTTTCTTCACAATGATGATTTCCGATGTCTCAGCCACAGTATCAAGCCTTTCCAACTGCTAATACCCCTGCTGGCTCCGGTGATTCGTCCTTTTGACGGCAGGCTTTTTCCACCTCTTGAAAGCTCGGACGAACGTGCTCGGGAATTGCGCGGCGGGCCATTTCGACCGCCAGTATCGGGGACATACCCTTGATGAACGAGAGCATGACAATGCGCAGAACATGGTAGTAGGCATTCTCGTCATCAACCAGTTTGGTCAAATTCGACGCCAGCGGACCCACCATTCCGTAGCACAGCAGGATGCCAAGAAACGTCCCCACCAACGCGGATGCCACCTTATGGCCAATCTCTTCCGGCGGTCCCCCGAGCGAACTCATGGTGACGACGACTCCCAGAACCGCGGCAACAATTCCCAGGCCAGGCAATGCGTCGGCTACGGTCGTTAATGCCGACGCCGGGGTGGTGGCGCCCTGATGATGAACCTCCATGTCCAGTTCCATCATCTGGTCGACATCGAAAGGAGTCGCGCCGCCGGTTATTGCCATGCGCATTGTGTCGCAAACAAAGTCTCGAATATGGTGGTTCTTCAGGAAGGCCGGGTACCTTGAGAACAGTGGGCTTTTCAGGGGCTCCTCAATATCGCCCTCGATCCCGACCAACCCCTCTTTCCTTGCCTTGTTGAAGAGGTTGAACATCATCTTCAGCGAGTCGATGTAGCGGCTCTTTGAGAATTTCGATCCGCTTAGAATCCCTGTCAGGCCGCTCGCGATCTTCTTCAGGACGTGCATTGGATTCGCCGCCAGCATTGTCCCAATCGCCGCGCCCCCGATAATTACAAACTCGGATGGTTGCATCAGGACGGCCACCGACCCCTTTTCCATCAGAAAGCCGCAAAGTACCGCGCCGAAAGCGATGAGAATTCCTATGATTGAAAACATGTGCCTCGTTCCCCTGGCATGAGTTTGCCGGAAAGCCGAACCGATCCTTTGCCTTGACTCGAAGGAACGCTCAAGTCAGGTGCTTGGATTGTCAGTTGACTATCGGCATGTGGAGTGGTGATTTCTAGCATCGCAAGCCTCTGAACAAGCGGTTACAGACGAACGCCAATGCCACGAAAGTGGGACTCGGGAGCTGGCCGGACAGGCAACTGTGGAACAACGATTGGGCGCCGTTCGATTAGGGGCCAAGTGGCTTCGGGGCCGCGATTTCGACCACAACAAGATCTACACGGCGATTCATCTGCCGGCCGTCGGATGTGGCGTTGTCTGCGATGGGACGGAACTGGCCGTATCCCGCAACCGAGACTTTCCTGGGATCCACCCCTGAGTCATTCACAAGCAACAACAGCACAGTCATTGCGCGGGCAGTGGACAACTCCCAGTTCGAACGAAATTCGGCGGTATGGATTGGCTGGTCGTCGGAGTGTCCTTCAACGCGAAGGTCCAATCCATGCTGCGACAAAACCTTTGCAATTCGTTCAATCTTATTCGCGGCTCCAGGAAGCAACACAGCCTCTCC
>Ga0302149_1000684_pt1:2500-7500 | contig 10584 bp, 4 predicted proteins | sample I_Bog_N1_1_FD_192435 | JGI IMG/M metagenome (GOLD analysis project Ga0302149, IMG submission 192435) | Peat permafrost microbial communities from Stordalen Mire near Abisko, Sweden - I_Bog_N1_1 | ecosystem: Environmental > Terrestrial > Soil > Wetlands > Peat | place: Sweden: Abisko...
TTGGACAGTATGATCTCTAAACTGCATATATCTACAGTCGCAATTATGTCGCGGTCACTCATAGGGGATGATTTTATATGCGCTAGGTAAAACTGCAACTAGCTCAGAAACATCCAGAATCAAGAAGAGAACCACAGCGATCGGTTCCAGAATGCTACAATTTGCATTTTGTACCTCTGGAGTTTATCTTTTCACTTCCAATATGGCAGAAGATTCATCTGCACGGGAAACTGTAGGATTCTCCTCCTTCGACTATTCCATGAGGAGAAACGCTGATGGACGGTCGATTACGAAATAGCGCTAGTGTTCCAGAACTATGCCTGCGGTTCGTACTAAGAGAAGTTCTTCGCGGGCGGGTTCTCCCGTTCGACTGATCTCTGAACATGTTTTCAAACGAGACGTTCCGCTTGAGATCCGACATGCGCTCATATGTATGCACCTAAGGTTATAAATTGATATTAGTAGCCTCGTACACAGCATCAACGATAGATAGCGATAGCAGCCTCACAGAATCTGACACTTTTCACGTTGAAAACAACGCTGTTCCATCATATTTGATATGGAGTGAGTACATAAAAACTGGATGTACGAATAATGGCGAGGCGCTGCCACTCGATATCGAATGCTCTTCTAAGAACCGATTCACCTTTCCAAGACATCCAAATGTGGAGTTATTGAGCCTCAAGGGGTGAACCGTTCAATCTTTTCCTTGACGGCGTCACGTCTCGGAGTACCTCTTGTGAGAAGGTTTTTCCTGCTTCGGACGGTGTAGCCAAAACTGATTCCATGGGAATCATCTCTAACGTGTCAACTGAAACCGTTGGTGGTGGTTAGCGTCGACTGTGCTCTCCGCAGTGCGCGGCGCAGTTACAACTTCGTTGTTAACGGTGACCCAACCGTCCGCAGTCGGAGCGCGCCAAATCTTTGTTTATGCGCCGTTCGAATTTCAACGCGTTCGAATTCTCGGTGCAGGGACTCCTTGAGCTAGAAACTTTTGTGTCTCCGTATATGTGAGTTAGCTCCAATGAAAACGTGAACTCACAGCGCCGTAGAAGGGTAGAAACTGCTTCTGAGCACATCTGTGCTTTTCTTCTGCTGACAGACAGATCGGTTTCCTTTGCAGCATTAGTTTCAAGAGAAGAGGAGTCCGCTCCTGAATTCTTCCCGCTACTCAGCCGCCATAAACCTGAAGAGACTGCATTCGGCCTGAAATTTCTATTCTACCAGATGTAAGTGAAAAAGTATGTTCGTGTTTTGTTCCGCTGAGTAAGACTTCCGTCAAATCTCGATCATTTCAATTCCCAAGAAGGGAGAGGAGCAAAATACGGTATTTCACTAGATAATTCTTCATTGCTTAGCGAGCAGATAATTCCAGAGATTATATGGTCAACGACACCCAATCATCTGAGAAAATGGATGGTGAATAATTCTGCGCATTTTTCTATCAAAAACTAGCTTGGGGGGAGGGGTAAAATTGAAGTGAGCCACACTGTATCGCTCACAAATAGCTCAACTCAAAAGACAGAAACTTCTGGCGTATGAACATACAGAAGAAGACCGGACATTGATGATGAACGTTTTTGGTGTCGCCTGTCAACAGAAATACGAAAAGGGCTTCCTCTCTCATTTGGTTGGAAAAGAGAGAACTGAGTGAGCGAGTGTGTAATTGGACATCTTCGAAGCGCAGAGCTAGAGTATACCCGAATAGAGCACTCTGCCTGATGGAATTGAAAAGCAACCTTTTTTGCTTGTTGTCAGCCGACAAGGGGAAGGTGTGCGAACTCATTCTCTCTTTCTGCGCTCTGATCCGGGGCGGGCGGTCGGATCCTCACCGGGCGGGCGGATGGGGAACCGGGCGGTATGGTAAAACTTTGAAACTATGGTATGTGGCCTTGCAGGCCACATACCATAGTTTCAAAGTCTGTTCATTCGATAGATCAAATATGGTTGTATACGGAGAAAAGGAAAAAAAAATTGTCGGCATTTACTTCATTTTTCCTTTTAAAAATCTACTGAGAAGAACGTCGTTGAGTGATGTGCATATCAATACTCACGGAGTGGTGCATCGGAGAGACCGACTTAGTCAGAATTACTTCATCCCCAATATGCCAATGGAAAACAACTTTTTATGCTCTTTCCGGCCGACAGGAGGGACAGATACGAATTTACTTTTCCTTTTTTTAAATAGTTTCGGAAGTGAGAAGCGAATCTATGCCTGTTATTGACAATCGCTGAGCGATCAGTTAACCGTAGCGTTCAAAATTGAGTCCTAGTAATGCTCCAAACGAAATCCGCCTCAAAACTGAGTCTGCTGCTGCCTGCGGCCGACAGAAAGCAGGCGATCGCGCGGTGGCTTCGTGCTGCGATCCGCTGCTCTATTCTACCAGCCCGACTCACGATGGTTCATTGTGAGAGAGGCGCAGCCGTGTTACCGGGTGAGCTTTCGCATTGGCCGAAACATGCTCACACTCAAACTCGCTAGATCGGGGTGTACAGTGACTATGCGAACATAGTTGAAAGTACATTTTGGCATAGTGGAAACGTTACACATACGTTGAAACTAATAGGCTTCTTATTGTCTTCGGACGATGATGTAGCTGAATAGAACTAGCACAAGCTATGTGAATAACATGGCTAGCTAAAATGATGATTTCATCATCATGATCACAGAAAAGTAGAGACGCAGCAATGTGTCACTTACTCTTTCTATGTGAAACTGGTTGATCCTGCCAGTAGTCATATGCTTGTCTTAAAGATTAAGCCATGCATGTTTAAGTTCATACCTTTGAATGGTGAAACCGCGAATGGCTCATTAAATCAGTTATAATTTCATGGGATGTGATATGTTAATTGGATAACTGTGGTAATTCTAGAGCTAATACATGCTTATACGCTCGACTTCGGTTGGGTGTGCTTTTATTAGTGCAAACCATGTCTTTCGGGACTGCAGGTGACGACTCTGAATAACTTTGCCGAGCATTTCAGCTTCGTGCTGGTGCTATTCCTTCAAAGTATCTGCTCTATCAACTGTCGATGGTATATTATATGTTTACCATGGTTGTAACGGGTAACGGGGAATTAGGGTTCGATTCCGGAGAGGGAGCCTGAGAAACGGCTACCACATCTAAGGAAGGCAGCAGGCGCGCAAATTACCCAATCCCGGCACGGGGAGGTAGTGACAAAAAATAACGATGCGGGTTCTCTTATGAGGCTTCGTAATCGGAATGAGTACATTCTAAATCCTTTAACGAGGAACTATTGGAGGGCAAGTCTGGTGCCAGCAGCCGCGGTAATTCCAGCTCCAATAGCGTATATTAAAATTGTTGCGTCTAAAAAGCTCGTAGTTTGAAAACTTGCCTTGGCTCGTAACTGGCTCTCTAATGGGCCGCCGCTTGTCGGGGCAAATATCGATGACTGTTTTTGCCGACTTCACTGTTTGGCTTATAAGAGTTATCAAATATCACTTTGATTAAATTAGAGTGCTTAAAGCAAGTGTGTTACTTGGATATAAATGCATGGAATGATGGAATATGTTGTTGTTCTATTTGTTGGTTTTTGAACGATAAAATGATTGAAAGGAACTGTTGGGGGCATTCGTATTGTTGTGAGAGAGGTGAAATTCTTAGACCACAGCAAGACGAACTACTGCGAAAGCATTTGCCAAGAATGTTTTCATTGATCAAGAACGAAAGTTAGAGGTTCGAAGGCGATCAGATACCGCCCTAGTTCTAACCATAAACTATGCCAACTAGCAATTTGCTTACGTTCTATACATGACTAAGTGAGAGGCCACGGGAAACCAAAGTAGGGTTATGGGGGAAGTATGGTTGCAAAGCTGAAACTTAAAGGAATTGACGGAAGGGCACCACCAGGAGTGGAGCCTGCGGCTTAATTTGACTCAACACGGGAAAACTTACCTGGTCCTGACACTAGAAGGATTGACAGATTGATAGCTCTTTCTTGATTTGGTGGATGGTGGTGCATGGCCGTTCTTAGTTGGTGGAGTGATTTGTCTGGTTAATTCCGATAACGAACGAGACTCTAGCCTATTAAATAACACGCGGAATCTTAGCTTACGTGGCGTTTCTTAATGGGATCAAGTGTGTTTAACGCTTTGAAACAGAGCAATAACAGGTCTGTGATGCCCTTAGATGTTCGGGGCCGCACGCGCGCTACATTGAGAGACAAAATGAGTCTCTAGTCTTTAATAAGGCTAGTAATCTTTGAATGTTTTTCTTAATGGGGATAGGGGATTGCAATTGTGCCCCTTGAACGAGGAATTCCCAGTAAGTGCTAGTCATTAGCTAGTACTGATTACGTCCCTGCCCTTTGTACACACCGCCCGTCGCTACTACCGATTGAATGGTTTAGTGAGATCATCTGAGTAGATGTGCGCGTACTTTGTATGCGTAATATTTGCAATGAAGATCAAACTTGATCATTTAGAGGAAGTAAAAGTCGTAACAAGGTTTCCGTAGGTGAACCTGCGGAAGGATCATTACTGATTAAAAATCCATTCTCTATCACACAAGAGAATGGTAATCGTATGGTGCACTATCTTAGACACTCTCGAGTGTGGTCGGTATCCCTGACTACCCGAGTAGTAGTCTCTGAGAGGCATGCAGTAAAATTTGTATTGTAATACGTATTGCGATATCACACCTGTGTGAATCGTGAGTCGGTAACCATTCCGACAATACCTTTACTTCTATTCGAAGTAGTTCATGTGCTATTGAGAAAAAAAAAATCAAGACTCAATATGGGGGATCACTTAGTCCTTAAATCGATGAAAAACATAGTAATTTGTGGAAATTGATGTGAGTTGTGAAATTTTGTGAGCATTGTGTTTTTGAATGAAAATTTCAGCATGGACACATTCGTATCTGTGCTACATTTGTTTCAGTATATAAACCGTATCATACGTATTTACCATTGCTGCAGTCCTAGCCGACAACGCTATGCAATGGTATAAATTCTCTTTGGTCACGAGAGTGATACCA
>Ga0302149_1000685_pt1 | contig 10577 bp, 9 predicted proteins | sample I_Bog_N1_1_FD_192435 | JGI IMG/M metagenome (GOLD analysis project Ga0302149, IMG submission 192435) | Peat permafrost microbial communities from Stordalen Mire near Abisko, Sweden - I_Bog_N1_1 | ecosystem: Environmental > Terrestrial > Soil > Wetlands > Peat | place: Sweden: Abisko, Stordalen...
GATTGTTGCCGGCGTCTGCAATATAGAGATTTCCGGCCGGATCAGGTATGACAGCGGCGGGCGAGTTTACCTCGGCTTTTATGGCGAGCCCTCCATCTCCCGTAAAGCCTTGGGTGCCTGTACCCGCAATGGTCGTGATGATCCCGGCAGTTACTTTGCGCACGCGCTGATTGCCAAGATCCGCAATATAGAGTGAGCCATCCAAACCGATGCTTATATTCGACGGGCCACTTAGTTGGGCAGCCGTTGCGACGTTCGTGCTGTTATATCCAGCGACTCCTGTACCCACCACAGTACTGATGGTGGACGGTGTCGCCGTGTTGACTTCACGAATCACATTGTTGCCGGTGTCGGCTATATATAGATTCCCGGCGGTATCAAAGGCGAGACCTCCGTTTCCATCGGAAAACGATAGCTCGGCAGCGATTGCTGCTCCACCATCCCCGGTGTAACCGGATGTCCCGTTTCCGGCAACCGTCGTAATGATGCCACTCACCGCATCCACCCGGCGAATTACAGAGTTATTGCTATCGACAAAATAGAGGTTGCCCGCGCCATCCAGAGCGATGCCTCCAGGATTGTTGATCATCGCCACAGTCGCTGCGCCACCATCCCCCGAATAGCCGGCCGTTCCGTTCCCGGCGACGGTCGTAATCATCTTGGTACTAGCATCCACGCGCCGTATGCGGTTGTTACTCGCATCGGCGAGGAACAGATTGCCGGCAGCATCGACGGCAACTCCCCTGGGAAGGTAGACGGGTGCGTCGGTCGCAAGAACATTGTCGGACTGATATATCCAATTTGAACCGGTTCCCGCCACGGTATTGATCGTGCCGGGGATCAGAACCGAGAGGGAACCTGTGGCTGTGCCAGTCAGCAACACACTCCCAAGCACGCTTTTTGCTCCGGGGTCTTCGATCACCACCGCTCCACTGCGGGTACCTGGGTACTTAGGCTGAAACACGACACTTACGGTGCAAGTGTCACCTACCTTGTAGGCGGCAGTGGTGCAGGCATTTGGGTCGGAAGAAGGATTAACGGCGAAATCGGCGTTCGCGATACCGAGCGTCACAACTTGCGGCGCTTCAGCGGCTCCGCTGGCGCTGATGGTCACGGTAACCGTGATCGGAGCCGAACTCTGACCTACAGCCGTGCTTCCTGTAAAGGCTTGCGTGGCCTGCAAGGTCTGCGCGGGCGCCATTGCTGTTGCGCAAACCAGAGCTGCGTTGATCAGAAGCGCGAGGCACCGAGCCCGTACTCGAACCGGACGCTGCGATCCGCTGGTGGTGGAAGAGACTTGCCTATTCATCTTTGGGCCCGATTCGTCCTGGGAGAACTACAACTGCGTAAATGAATGGGCGCATTGAAAGAAACTCTGGGTATGCGACCGACTGAGCCACAAGTGACCGCGCCGGATGTTATCTCTAACACTCGGAAGATCGGATACTGGACTATCTTAGAGTTCGTTAATGCTAATTGGAATTAATTTACACACTCAGTATGCAACTTGCAACCTACCAGAGGGGACGAGGAACACACTTTGGAACGCGCTGGAGCACGGTTAGGAGCTCAGTCCCTCGACCAGCATTCTAGTAACTATTTGATTCTATTGATTTTATAATAATAGAGCACCCGATGATGCGCGCCGGATGAGCCCAACCCTTCGACAGGACGGAACCGACCGAGCGAAACCATTCGGCAATCTGTACGTCGACCCGACTAACCAGCGTCCTGAGAATAAGCGATACGGTCCTTGGCAGGTGCCTCTCGGATAGCTCTTGCGCGAAGCAGCGCCTCGTCTCGTCTTGAAAAAGAACCCAAATCATGGCCAATTGATACCATAAGCTGGCCAACACAACTCTTTTTTTTCAATGCCTGCGTTTGGCGAGTGTCGTCCGATTGAGACCATAAGTTGGCCGAAACATCTGGAATGTACGATAACCTGGCCCAGAGTTGCCCGACGCCGTGTTCACCCTCACGTGTTGTCATTAGACAGCAGCCGCACGGAGAATTTACTGCGATGCTAGGCGCAAGGGAAGACACGCAAGAAACCACGGCTAACGACTGAATGCAGGATGGTCCGAAATGTGGATTGCGGCGTGCTTCAATGTGAATCTAGGCTGCTCGCAGTTTCGACAAGGCGGGAATTTCCGGTCTCGAATGTATGTTACTTCGTGCGCCAAACGATGATTGTTATCGTGAAGTACGGAATAAATTCCAGATTCCGGCACAATATCGCCCGGTTTGAAGACTGCCATTTCGGTTTTCCTCGTTTTAGGTTTCCATCTAATGGAAACCTTTCCCGTATACGACGCGAAAGGTCTGGGTCGGAGACGAAGTGGTGTCCAAATGCCACCGCATCTACGGTCCCGGCTAACACGGCACCTTCGGCGCTATCCGGTTCGAATCCGCAAGCGGAGATTAGTTGCCCTTTGAAGATGGGCCTCAGCCATTCGGCCGCGATCGCCCCCCGCTTGGCATCGACGACGTCGCCGCCCGCGATACGAGGCTCGATCAACCTCAGGCACCTGTTCAGCGTTGGGCGTTCCGCCGCCAAACAGCCGGGGAGCGACCAACATTCCGCACAAAAACGCGTGTCAGATGACTCTGATCGGCGAACCCGCAGGAAGCCGCAACCTCGTTGAGTGGTATAGCACTCTCGTAGATGAGGCGCTGCGCCAAGGCAATTCGCCTGTTCAGCACCCAGCGATGGGGCGAAATACCCATGGCGGTCTTGAAGCCACGGGTGAGTGAACTCACTGAGGTGGCGGATGCGTTTGCCACATCGGCAAGGCTGACATTCTGGCTTAGGTTCGCGTCAATGTATTCGAGAGCATGACGAAGTTGACGAGCGGTAAGGCCAAGCCTGTTGCTCGTAGCCCTTTTCGTAAAACCGCCGTGTGCTTCGGCAATGTGGTCACGCACGGCAAGAAATATGGAATCCAGGTATAGGGCACTGACCTCCTGTGGTCGCTCCAGCGCAGGCAGCATCGCTTGCATCAAGTGCAGCATGACTGCGTCGTAACGTGGTTCTTGCAGGTCGTAGCGAAAGTCAAGAAAGCTAATGCGGCGCTCCGCTGCAAAATCCCGAAAGTTATTGATGGGCAGGAAGACTTGCAAGGTGTCGAAAGGGTCTCTGATATCTGCACACCATGACCTGCGCATATCGTACAAAGCCAATGCACCGGGTTCAGAAGCTGGCTTCCGCTTGTGATGCCCATCGCAAAACACGTTGATGGGTCTGAAGGGGCGGAGTTCCACCGACACGATAACTTGATCCGCAAGAGGCGTTTGTTCGAGCAAACCGAGATTCGGCTTGTCGTGCCGATACCGCGCAAAAAAGAGCGGTCGCTCCGAGCGGTTTGAGACCGAGTGAACCTTCTCAAATTCTAGCTTGGTTGTTGGCTCTGTTTTTCGACCGAGAAACTGCTGCACGACCATTGATTTTAGTTTCATGTCTTGCGATTACTTTCCTCGCAATCTTGCGCTTGGCGCGATGTGTTTGGGTTCTGGAGCGAATCGTCGAAGTTCTCACGTCAAAGGTGGATAATGAGCAATAATTCGCGGTTTCCATCATTCCCGTCTCCACGAAGCTACGGCAACGTTCATGATTTAGCACCGAGAACCGCGCTTTAATTGAAGATTTGCACCGCTTCCGGTTTGTCGGCGATGCGGAAGTAATCTCGATTCAGGCCAACTTCCGTGTAGCTTGTTAGCCCGCGGCCGCTTGGTACCTTCAATCCAAGTGCTGATCGATAGCCCCGTGAGTGCAGTGTATTCGTCTATATGCCCGCGTATCGTAGTGATATACCTCCGCTATCAAAGGGCCACCATGCGGATTCTTGTAGACATACCGGAAGAAGACCTCAAGCTACTGAATCTCGTGGTGAAAAGGCTCTCCATCTCCCGCGCCCAATTCGTCCGGCAGGCGGTCGCAACCGCTCTTGTGCCGCACCGCAAGAAAATGAACAACGACGCTTTTGGCTCGTGGTGCGGCCTTGAAGAGAACGGACTCGAGTATCAGGACAGAGTCCGCGCGGAGTGGTAAGCCATCCTGTTCTCAAAGCTTCTTCCTGATTCGGACGCCCTTTACTCCTCCGCTGCGGGGCTTGGCGGCGCCTGGGTCCTGTGGCCCCGAGTGGCGAAGGATGATCTGCTTATAAGCGTCGTCGGCCATCAGGCCGCTGCGGTGCTGATCCTCGGCCATTTCAAGAATGGCCTCTATCGCCCGGTTAGGGCGCTTCTTCCGGAGAGCCTTCTGGGGGCGCTTGGGGGAGGAGAGCATGGCGCGCTCTTGTTGAGGCAGAGCTGAAGACGGAACCAATTTGGATCGCTTCTGAGGTGGGCGTTGGCCGCGGTCAGAGGGAGTGAGAAAGTCACTCGGTACTCCCGCTTTGTCGAGCGCGGCAAAGACCTCCGCTAGACTGTGCGCTTGGGAGAGAATCATCTTGCCGTTCTTAGGGTCACGACGCATACGCGCGCCTTCTGTCGCTCCGAGGATGACCTCGCCACAGGCCGGGCACCGCAGGGCTGGTCGTATTCTCAACGTTATAGGTGTAGGGAATCTCACGGACATCCTGGATCAGTTCCGCCTTCGCACAAATCGGACATTTCATCTTCGTAGCTCCTTCAATGACACAATCAGCACGCCTTCGATGACAACTGAACTTCACGCTTAGACGTTGCAGACCTAGGAGGACGTCACTAGTATCGTCCATTGACTGCTGAGTCTCTAGCTTCGCTCAGTATTTCAGTCAAAATATTCCAATTTGGCATATTGCTCGGCGACAGGAGGCGTTGGATCTGAGACATGGGCGTGATTACTCCCGGCTTGTGAAGCCGTAGAGCGATTTCACGCGCCTCTTGAAAGACCGCTTCATGCCGCCTCTGGATCTTACCTTGAACCCATTCTTTGCGGCGGCGCGTAAGCTTCTCTTGAATCGCTGGGAGATACCTAGTTAGGGACTGATTACTTATGCCGAGAGAGCAGCAGACCTCTGTCGCGCTCGGAGGTGGGTCTTCGGCCAATCTCAGCATTACCTGTTTTTCTATGATCTCGAGACGCTTCATTTGAGTCCTCTTGTGCCGCTCACCGAGCAAATTTCTCAACTCGGGTTCCCTATTCCTCAGGAATTCTGGTGAACAACCGAGACGCCGACTCAAAGCCCAGAGGGATGGAGCAGGATCCTCTGAAAGGGCCTCTTCGAGCTTCTTGTGGATCTCCGTGTGATGCCGCTGCTTATTTTCTCTCGCCTTCGATACAACAGCGGTCCATAAATCAGGAAATATCGATCCTAGTTGAGAACCAGAATAGCCACAGTTCCTCGCAACAGTAAATGGCGAAAACAACTCAGCAGACTCAAGCGCATTCTCTAAAGCCATCTTATATAGAAAGAGATTCTGCCTTATCCTGGAGCAATGTTCGCTTTGATTCTCATGCCGATGTGATTCAGCATGTCGTTTATTGATGACTTGACATAGACGGCGGTCCGTCTTGCGCAGCATATCTGGACTCGTGTAGCCGAGCTGACAAGCAACTTGCTGAAGGCTGGGTCGCTCATGGCCCCTAATGACTCGAACCAAAGTCGCCCTGATTTCAGCCGCGCGGCATGGACGTTGGCAGCCCATCTGCCGCAAAGTAGAAGTAGATTTCATTGCCGTGGCGATATCTTCCGCGGAGAATCTCGTCGGATTGAAAAACCTTGCTAGAGGAATCCCCAACCCATTCGAGATCCGAATCAGTGTGTGGAGCTGCAGCAGTTGCCGACCAGCGAGACCCTCGCGGAGGATAGCCTCATTAATTTCGGGTAGATGTTTAGTGAATGCGGCCAGATTCCCGCCCCCTAGCCGCTGGATGCACGACGAGATATTCCTGACGATCGTGTGCCGAATTCGTTTTGAGTCGACGATGGGAAGCAATTCAAGCATTCCACCTATAGCCTTTGATACGGATAAATCACAGCTATCACCGGGGGACTTCATATCGAGACATTTATCTGGAGTGGCCAGCCAGCAGTGGCAGTATTGGCATACTCCTGGGTATGACAGAGTTGCCAAGGCGACGAACCTCCGCCTGCAATGTGGACAGGTCCTCTCTAGTAGCCTGTTGTGTACGGGACAAACACGCACCAACTTAAAGCTCCAGAGAAGTGGCTCATATACCGTCATCCGCTTCGACCGCCACTCCTCAAGGCAGGAAGAACACCATGCTCGATGTGTTGATAGGACTCCCTGCGAAAATGCGGAATGTAAAGGATGAAGCGTGAGGAACCGCAGCTTGGGGTAGTTTGTCGCTTGTTCGAAGGCACGCACCCACCGTTCCCCGCGCACGGTGGCACCATTGAAAGCAACTGCCCACACTAATGTAGGACGCATAGCTGGACTTGCGTTTCGCTCTGATGTCATTGCTATGGCCGCTATATCAACAACAGAGAGACGATGTGCTCTTGCAAGGCGCATTACATAACTGGTAAAGCTCTCGACGAGCGGGGTTCCAACACCCACTGCTTCTAGTGAGTAAAGCAAGCTCCTAGGCGGGAGCGTTGCAGCGTTATCTGTATATTTGCCGCGGATGTCTTCTATTCCGTCAATGCGGCTTGCCGAAGTCATAGACGGATCTCCTTTCCACAGCTCACGGCAGCCTCTATCATCCGTCCGAACGTATAACTACCTGTATCGCGCGTGTGACCTTGTCCCAACCGGCATAGCGCAAATCAGGACTTGTGAGCAGAACCTTGCTTACAGAAGGAAAGTCGCCCTTCTCTAGAATTCTGGTGACCGCTATCTTTACGTGATCTTGAAATGCTTCTGCTTTTCGGAGCCTCTGCTTTGTCTTTGAGCTGCGGTAGGACTCTTCGTAGCATTTCTTCTGAGCCGGCAGTCTGCGGATCACCAGCGAGACAGGGATTCCTTGATGCGAACAGAACTGCTTCAAGGGCAACATTGTGGCGGCCTCTGTTGCAGTTTCGAGCATCAACTCAACACTTTTCAAATAGTCGTGGCTCCGCTGCTCGCGTCTCTTAAGCAGGCGGTCACAGAGACCAGGTTCAAGAGCACGCAATTGAGTTGAGCTTGACATCTTCAGTTCCCCGGCGACCTTTGCGAGCGTCGGCACCGGCCACGCAGAGAGGGCGCTCTTGAGGTGCCTGCGAATCTCTGTTCGTTTGGCTTTTGATTCCTTGCTACGCAGGGCTTTGAGGGCAAGACACAGATCAGGAAACCTGGTTAGCGCACGATCTGGAGATGAATAGCCCAACTGTTTCGCGATGTGTCGCGGGGACGCGTACTTCATCTCTTCCACAGCGGTTTCAAGAGCGCGTCCTAACTGGCCAAGGCTAGATAAATCCCGGGGTCCGATACTAGGAACTGGGATGCGCCGCTTACCTGGGGGCCTTCCTGTGCGCCGCTTCGGACGTGAAAATGGGCCGCGTCGCTCCTCCTCCGTAGTTGGCTCGGCATGGTAAAGATGCTCCCCTAATCCTCGCTCATAGCGATAGCCCAAGATGCTAAGCGGGGTGATGTTCAATGCATAACAAACCCGAAAGAAACTCTCCAATCGTGGTCGGGTTGTACCTGTCATCCAGGTACCGATCGATCGCCTCGTACATCCCGTGTATTCGGCTATCGAAGAGCGATTTATACCAGGCTCCGGTCCAAAATGATTTTGTAATGCCAGTGCGATGGCATCGCTGGCGAAAATCGTTGGTAAATTACCCAGCGCTGCAACCAAAGCCGCGGTTTGAACGGAGCACCACAACTCGTATGAATCTGAGATTATCGAGTCTTCATCTGCCGGAGATCTGCCCAACCAACTCAGGCACCAGGCGCAATACCCTGGCTGCGACATTCCGGCTAGGGGCGTAGAGGACCGGCCACAGCGAGGGCAGTCGGATTCCAGAAAGACTCGATGAAAAGGGCACACGTAGGCCACTCTGATGGACCAGATAAGTGGTTCATAAATCTCTGAGCAAGTACGTCTCCATCCATCAAGACAATATGAGCACCACGCTCGCTTACGACGTACCCATGAGCCATCGCAGAGTCTGATGTAGGGCAGAAGAGTCAGTGCATGCAGGCCACCCTGCATGGTAGCTGACTCCAAGGCGCGCACCCACGCTTTGGTATATGCTTCGGATCCATCCATTAGGTGACAGCTCGCGCGGAAAAGTCTGCGCCTGCCCCTCCGATCCTCATCGCTAGACTTCCCAAGAGGGAATACATCTAGTTCTATCAAGTCTGAAACACTGACAGAGTGGGCTGTTGCCAGCCGGTTTAGATAGCGTGAGAGACCCTCCACCAGAGGGGTGCCGACCCCGATCGGAGGTAGGCAATAAAGGGTGCTGCGGCGCGGAGTACAGCCCCTATCCTCAAACTGCTGATCACGTCGATATCTATTCATATTGGTCCACTTTGGCTCATGCGCCTACATGCAGGCGACTCCTCTTGCCAATCGGATCGCGCTTCGGCAGCCGCTCCCCAACTCGCCTCTTCGCACGAGGGCTTCGCTGAGGGGGCTCTGTTTCCTCGACTTGGGAGGAAGGTAAAGTCCTGGTCAGGTCCTTTCCGAAGAACTGCCTTTTGGCTTCTAGATATCTCGACCCACCCTTGTCGATCCTCTTCTCTCCCTCAACAATTTCAGTCAACATCTGGGTAAGAGCAGCGTCCGAGTAAGTCTGCTGTTCCATGTGCTCAAGGGTGACGGTCGGCAGCCCTTTCGACAGCGCGTGGTGGAGAGCTTTTGCCATCCACGTCTTTAGGACGCCAACACACCCTGCACTCCTCTCAAAAAGGTAATCTGAATTGTCGTCCAAGGTAGGGCAGTCTGGCAGTGGCATCCTGGCGCATAGACTAGCCACAGCACTGGCAAAATTATTCTGATCTGTGTCTTCCGCCGTATATCGCCGAAGATGGATATCAATACTTCTTCTGGAGATCTGTCCGCTTAGATTCCGCATTGCGAGCAGCTCGTATGTTCCAAACAGAACATGAGGTCGTCCAGAACGACTTGCCAAGGACTTGACGAGGTCGAGCTGACTGAGCAGATCTCCTCCGGACACCTTACTCATATAGTGGGCGTCGTCCAGCAGAACAGCGACCGGCCTACGGTGACGCAATGAGGTCTCGTACGAGTGGCGGTAATCATTCACAGCCGGCTTCCTATTTGCAAGGTGCAGCGCGCTGGGCAATGTGTTCCCGTTTCCGCCATTTAGAGTGAGATCGTCGTCAGTGCGAGGCATGCGTTTTCGATCAATTAGAGGTTCCTGCAGCTCATGCAATAAAAGCCTAAATGTCTCGCGCCAATCAAACTTGCGCGGCCCCGGCGCTGGCATTTCGATGCTGACTACGGGAATCCTTTCCAGATCCGAGTCAAGTTCAGGTAATAGCTCTTTGAGGATTTTATCTGCGGTGCTGTTACATAAAGTGCTCTTACCGACTCCAGCGGGACCAAACACGAAAATCAGTGAATCGGATGTTGCCATCGAAATCGCTGATAATAGTTCTCTCTGTGCATTGTCAATGTTTGGATGGTTGATGATCGCGTTTCTAAAAAACTGCACCTTCTCATCGAGAGAGGCACTAAGGAGAACTCGAGGGAACTTGCTGGCTTCCTTATTAATCATAGATCTCCGAATATCACGATCTTTCGCTTTGTCTTGGCTATATGGGTAGTGGTGGGGACACTTTCATCGTCTCTACCGAGAATCTTGATTTGGTCCTGGCTACTCACTTTCGATGGATCTCGAACCTTGCAATCTCTATCGTGTGCGCACCTGCTTTCAATATCGCGCGCGCGTTGCATCAGGAGAGATTCGTGCTGCTTGGTTTGTTCGACAAACGCAGCTAATTTGTTTGCGGTGATCGAGAGACGTGCCTGTCCGTAGGCACGCATTTGATCCCGCAGAAGATCACTAGCAATCTTGAGTTCCTTTTCAGAACGCCCTTCGAGTGTTCCATGGTGCAGAGAGTGACATACAACCCACTGCCCGTCAGCGTATGCCCAAGCAATTGCCGCATTCCAAGGGTCGTATCGAACCGGAACCTCTCGACCTTCGAGGGTGGGATTTCGAAATACCTCCGACCAATAGAGAAAGTAATTGATCGTCACGCCGCGTCCGGGCCAAACCTTGGCTGTCCCCTTTCTAGTGCTGGGTGCCGTCGCCATCCGGAAGTCTTGATCGTATCTGATGATGCTTTGCAGGCGAGCGCCGCTGTTGCGAACTCCCAGAAGAAAGGCGGCTCTGGGGCTCATCCCCAGAGCCGGGTGTTCAATCGTGTCGTACACCTCATAGAGATAGTCGGTTAGCCGTTCGTACAGGCTCTCGAAATCCCAGACCGCCCGGTTCTGTGGGTTATTGGATTTTGTCACCTGACGAACATTCTTCGTTATTTGTGTATTTCCACGGAGGTTGTAGATGAATTGCGTATTTGTCGTACCGAAAAGACGCTCACAGGCGGCGCCAAATCGTGCCTTCGCTGCTGGACGAGTCTTCTTGGTCTTTTCGAAACGAGCAACTACCTGGTCAAAATACGTACTTCTGAATTCCGGGCCGCCATCTATCACCATGATTTGCGGCAGT
>Ga0302149_1000696_pt1 | contig 10501 bp, 8 predicted proteins | sample I_Bog_N1_1_FD_192435 | JGI IMG/M metagenome (GOLD analysis project Ga0302149, IMG submission 192435) | Peat permafrost microbial communities from Stordalen Mire near Abisko, Sweden - I_Bog_N1_1 | ecosystem: Environmental > Terrestrial > Soil > Wetlands > Peat | place: Sweden: Abisko, Stordalen...
CCGAGCCCTTCGCGCCGCGGGCGATAGACTTCTTCGGACTGAGGAATTTGATCTCGTTTTTTTCAGTAGCACCCAGTTTGGCACCTTTACCCTTGGCCCACGTTGGAAGGCCCTATTCGGCGTCCCCTATATACTCGACTACCAAGATCCATGGACGAACGACTACTATAAAAAAACGGGGGTCCGTCCACCCGGCGGGCGTTTTAAGTTCGGAGTGGCACAATCGCTTGCACGACGTCATGAACCTAAGGTCCTGCAGAAAGCCTCGGGGATTGTAGCCGTTTCCAGCGCTTACGGCGCGATGCTCGCAAAGCGGTATGCCTCATTTGATGCCAGCCGAGTGATATTCTTGCCTTTTGGGGCAGCGGTGGCTGATTTCTCGCTCGCACGCGCCCATATCCCAGCCGAGTCTTTGATAGATTTTGGTGATGGTCTCACGCACATGGTATACACCGGCCGCTGCGGGCCAGACATGTCGACCGCGCTCAAAATTCTGTTTCGCGCATTCAAGGAATTCCTCGGGAAGAGGCCAGACCTGGCTAGACGCCTTCGCTTTCATTTTGTTGGCACCGATTACGCTCCGCGTCCTCTCGGGCGCGATTGGGTAATGCCCACAGCCAGGGATGAAGGGGTCGAAGCCTATGTATCGGAATTTCACTACCGCGTGCCTTATTTCGACGCGCTCTATTATCTTACACATGCGGATGCCCTCGTAGCCATTGGATCCAACGACCCCTCCTATAGCGCATCAAAGTTATTCCCCTATGTCCTTTCGCATCGTCCCCTATTGATCATCTTCCATTCGGACAGCCCAGTCTTGGCGATGGCCGAATCTATGAAGTGCGGTCTTCGATTCTCGTTTGTTGGTCGCGACGACATCGGTTCCGTTGCAAGTGCCGTCGCTGATCAGTGGTTCTTGGGAGACAAGATGACCGAAATTATTGAACCCGACCTCTCGGCATTTCACCCCTATTCGGCCGAAACCATGACCCGAAGGATTGCCGCGTGCTTTGACTCCGCGATAGAAGGTGAGAAAGCGCGAAGGTGAAACAAGCCACAGGTCCAATTCGTCGTCTGGCCGTCGTACTTTCCCACCCGACACAGTACTACAGTCCGTGGTTTCGACATCTGGTGGCTTCGGGAAAGCTAGGTCTAAAGGTTTTCTATCTGTGGGATTTTGGGGTCCGCGCGCAGTTTGATCCGGGATTTCGCACAACAGTAAAATGGGATGTGGATCTCCTCTCTGGATATTCCCATGCATTTGTCCCTAACACGGCCAAACTCCCTGGAACGGATCGCTTTCTTGGACTAAGGAACCCCGCCCTCACGGCGGTTCTTGAGGACTGGAGTCCCGATGCAATCCTGCTGTTTGGCTACAAATCGTATAGCCACCTAAAATTGATCTTGTGGGCTCGAATAAGGGGCATCCCTCTGGTCTTCCGGGGCGACTCACATTTCATTGGGAGGGCTCGGCCGGGCTTTGTCCGAACCCTTCTCTTGCGCCTAATTTACCGGCAATTCTCGGCCATTACCTACGTTGGCTCCGCTAACAGGGATTACTTCAAGGCACTTGGAGTCCCGGACAACCACCTATTCTTCGCCCCGCATTCGGTAGATGACAGCCTCTTCGACGCCACGGACCCTCGGCACCTAGCAGCAGCCGCAATCCTGCGTAAAGAGCTTGGCCTAAACCCATCAACCCGAGTCTTTTTGTTTGCTGGACGCTTGGTCCCCGAAAAGCAGCCGCGTGAACTTCTAGAGGCCTTCCTTTCGTTGGGCCGGGACGATACCGCACTCGTGTTTGTCGGCGAGGGTCCGGAGAAGGCATCGTTACAGGCGACCGCCGCTAGGATATCTGAATCACCAAACGAGCCGAAGGTGCGATTCCTCCCGTTTGCGAACCAGAGCGAAATGCCCTCCAGATATCTACTCGCGAGTGTGTTCGTTCTTCCCTCAAAAGGAATCTATGAGACGTGGGGACTTGCGGTTAACGAGGCCATGCACATGGGCATTCCTTGCGTTGTCAGCGACCGGGTTGGCTGCCAGCGGGACCTTGTGCGAAACGGCAAGACGGGATGGGTGTTTGAATCGACGGATGTTGATGCGTTGGGCAAGGTGCTAAAGGAGGCTCTCGCGGCACTCGAATCCACGGAACGCCACGCCGAAATCCTAGCCAATATAAGGAGCCTTATTTCGGCCTACACTTACGTTCAGGCAACAGACGGCTTAATCGCCGCGCTTGCGAGCCTCCGAGGCTAGCCTTAGAATGCAGAATTCTCCATTGCGTATCACCATTGTGACAGGTTTTTTCCTTCCGGTGCCTCCAGTGCGCGGAGGCGCAATAGAGAAGACGTGGCATAACCTCGCAGTGAGGTTCGCTGCCGAAGGACACGTGGTAACCTTTATTTCACGCCAGTGGCCCTCGATGCCAAAACGAGAGACTTTGTCCGGCGTTACCCATATTCGTGTTCGGGGATTTGACCATACACGGTTCCTGAAGATAAACCTGTTACTCGACCTTATATGGGGAATCAGGGTGGCGATGGCGCTCCCCAAAGGCGATGTCGTCATTTGCAACACGGTTAGCCTTCCGGTTTGGTTGCGATCGCTGAAACCGTCTGCAGGGAAGATTGTCGTGTCGCTTGGGCGCCTTCCTAAGGGCCAGATCCCCTTCTATCGGCATGTTTCACGCATCTATGCGCCGACCCGTGTCGTTGCGAAGCGGATAGCGTCCGAATGGGCCACGGCTGGTGCTCTCACGCGCATAGTGGGATACCCTATAGACTGGGAAATGCTTAGGTCCGCCTCGGCCCAGAACGGCAACCCTGTTGTCATAGGGTTTGTAGGACGATTGAACCCAGAGAAAGGAATCGAGCTGCTGCTAAGGGCCTCGATCGTCCTAGCGCAGAGAGCGGGCCTTCCCGATTGGAGGCTGGTACTTGTCGGGCCGGTATCGGTTAACGATGGCGGGGGGGGCGAGAGCTGGATTACCTCACTTGAGTCCGAATTCGGCCCACGGCTTGGGGGCCAACTGGTTCGCGAAGGGCCCGAATTCGATCCCAAACGCCTCGCCTCAAAATACGGCTCCATGGATATTTTCTGCTACCCCAGCCTGTCGGACACGGGGGAGACCTTTGGGGTCTCTATTGCCGAGGCCATGGCTTCCGGCTGTGCAGCCGTTGTCTCGTCGTTAGAGTGTTTCAATGACCTCGTTACTGACGGCAAGACCGGGCTCGTTTTCGACCACAGGCAGGCCGATTCACCCGAGCGGCTCGCTGACTGCCTAGGTAGCCTGATTGTCGACGCCGGAAGGCGCCGTACCATCGCCGCGGAAGGACAACTCCACGTTCGCCAATTCGATTACCCCCAGGTTGCCCGGATTATATTGGAAGACCTGTCAGATTTGACGGGCGCCGATCGAAAAAACGGGAATAATGCGCCCATGACACGGGAGGATCCCTTTCTTGGCCAGGGTTGTTCGACGCCCTATACCCACGGTGAAAACGCCTCGCGTTTGCTCTGGGCTGTCGTTCAGGCCACCTTGTTCCGGCTAAGTCCCCGTCCGTGGCATGCTTTTCGGGCCCGTCTTTTGAGGGCATTTGGGGCTAACATTCCTGAACCCGGAAAAGTCGTGATATTCCCTACGGCATCTGTCGTTTTTCCGGCCAGGCTATCCTTGGCACCTCGATCAATGATCGGGCCCAATGTCTCGGTATACAATTTGGCGACGATATCGCTTCTTCGCGGGGCCAACGTTAGCCAAAACTGTCACTTGTGCGCGGGAACCCATGATTACTTGCGTTGGTCGATGTCCCTTGTCGCCAAGCCAATCACCATTGGTGAAAATTCCTGGCTTGGCGCCGATGTATTCGTCGGACCGGGAGTTTCCATCGGTGAATTGTGCGTTGTGGGAGCGCGCTCGGTCGTTGTGAAGGACCTACCTTCCCATACGGTATGCGCCGGAAATCCGTGCCGTGTGTTGAAGGAGAGACCTCCTCCCTCCGCGTGAATCTTTGCCATATTGTTCCGAGCCTTGAAACCCGTCATGGCGGCCCTAGCAAGTCGGTCCCTGGGCTCTCTCTGGCACTGACTCAGCTTGGAAATTCGGTTGAGTTGTTAACCACTGACCCAACCGAAGACTGGAAGGTCGAGGAAGCTGGACTCAATATTCGAGCGTTTCGCCGCGGATGGCCCCAATCCTTCTGCACGTCGCCTGGCCTCAGGAGGTATCTTGGGTCAGTCAAAGCGGATATCATACACCACCATTCCATTTGGCTTAGGACGCTGCACTATGCGCACTGCGCGGCCCGCCGAACGTCTGCGCAGCTCGTTATTTCTCCGCGCGGGATGATGGATCCGTGGGCTTGGAAGCACCATTCTACACGGAAGGCATTTGCCAGGAGATTCATACACCCCGGGGCCCTAGAGGACGTAGCTGGTTGGCACGCAACCAGCGGAGCGGAGGCTAGCGCGATCACGGACCTGGGTTTCCACCAGCCCGTGTGCGTGGCCCCTAATGGAGTGTCCGCTCCCACCTACCCCGAGATCGCCAGGGCGAGGGAGCATTGGCGCCGGATTCTTCCGACCTCCGCTGGCCGACCCGTGGCGCTATTCTACTCAAGGTTTCACCAGAAGAAGCGCTTGATTGAGCTCATCGATGCTTGGTTTGAGTTTGGGCCCAAGGATTGGCTCCTCCTGGTCGTGGGGATTCCTGAAGAGTACTCTCCCCGTTCGATCGAAGGATACGTCCAGAGGGCGGGACAAGCCGGGCGAGTGCGAGCATTCGATGGTTCGGGCCACCCGCCGCCATATGCGGTCGCTTCCCTCTTCCTCCTCCCATCCCATGGTGAAAATTTCGGGCTATCCATCGCGGAGGCGCTCGCGTGGGGGGTTCCAGCCGTCGTGACCGACACCACCCCGTGGTCGGGCTTGAACACTACCGGTTCCGGTTGGTGTGTTCCATGGTCCGACTTTGGATCGGCGATTCGCACGGCGACTTCCGAATCAGCCGAGAGCCTCAATTCACGGGGCAAGATAGGGAGCGATTGGGTGTTGCGTGAGTTCTCGTGGAAGAAGGCCGCCCGGACATTGAGCGACTTCTATCGTACCCTTAGGCCATAACTCTGCAGGATCCTACGTGATTAACAATTCACGCGAGAGCCCCAAGGCCTACTTCCAGTGGGTAGTCATTGCGCACGTTGCAACGCTCGTCGTTGGGGTATCGTGGGCCTTCGGCGGCAATGCCGATTGGGTGCGTACGCCCATTTCGATTTGGGCATCGGTCGGCGCGGTCCTGACTGCGGTTGTCCTATTGCGCCCTCAGACCCGAGACCGGGTCCTGGCGGGCACAAGGTCCTGGGCCATTCCAATTGTGGCCCTGAACGCACTGGTGCTAACCTCATGCCTCACACCGGGGTTCAAACCCCTCTCGTTTGCAGGCAATGACGCATTCCTCATTCCGGTACGTATAAGCTGGTGGATTCCAAGTTCGGCCCGACCGGAGACGTCTTTCCGAGCGCTTTGGCTTTTTGACGGAATTTATTTCTCAGCCCTGAATCTCGCCCTCGCCATTGAAAAGCGTCGCCTGATACGCCTCCTGCTCGCCGTCATGGCAGGCAATGCCTTCGCCCTCTCAATATTCGGCACGGTACAGAAACTCGTGGGCTCGACAGGGATCTATTTTGGGGCGGTTAAGTCTCCCCAGGATTACTTCTTCGCGTCGTTCGTCTACGACAATCACTGGGGAGCCTTCGCGATCCTAATGGTCAGCGCGCTCATCGGATTGGTACTCAGGTATGCCTTTGGATCCCGGGGAGAAGGGTTCTTCAGAGGGCCTTCGTTTTTCGGCGTCGCCGGGGCATTCGTCGTGGCGATTTCGGTCCCGTTGAGCGGATCAAGGGCATGCACCCTCTTGCTCGGCATACTGATCCTTGTAGCCCTAGTCCAGGGAGCCAAGAAGGTTGCCCGAGCGCTGCGATTCTCGGGCGCATCACCCGAACTTGCTTTCATCTCCATGTCCATTGCCGCGGGGCTCATGGCATGGGGCTCGTGGGTAATTTCAGGCGACGTCGTGCGCAGTCGCGCCATAAAGGCAAAGGATCAGGTTTCCATGATGTGGTATCAGGGTGGCCTCGGTGCGAGATCTGTCCTTTATCACAACACGCTGCGGATGGCCGAGGCTCGGCCTTTGTATGGCTGGGGCATGGGGTGTTTCCCATCGGTCTTCTCCCTTTACAACACCCAGGAGCCAAGGGGTGACCGCATCCCGGTCGTCTATCACGACGCACACTCAGACTGGCTCCAATCGATGTCGGAAATCGGAGTCATTGGCACCGCATTGATAGGCGTTGCAGTCGCGCTCCCAGCACGCTCCATCCGGGCAAGACGGATTGGTTCTATTCCCTATTTCCTGCTGACTGGATGCGCCTTGGTTGCCGCATATGCATGGATTGAGTTCCCTTTTGGAAATGTCGCCGTTGTCCTTGCGTGGTGGGTCTTTTTCTTCAGCGCAGTCCAATACCTGCGCCTTTCGAACGGGCGGGACGAGCGGCTCTAAGCCGGCAGATTCTGTCCCGGTTAAGCCCTGAATCTTTATTAAGAACTCGTCCCGGACCCACCAAACACCCAAGCATCTCACGCACTCAAACGAGGATAATGGAAAGCTAGGATTGCGCCTTGGCCAGACACCTGCAAGCTGCGGATAGTTAAGCAGATTAAATACTTAAGAGAGGTACAGCTCGTCACGATTGGCCCTTAAAACAAATCGAAGAATTCCGCTTCTCCTTCTTGCCCTCGACGTACTGTCGATCATCGCGATCTTCAATCTTGTCGTGCTCTTAAGGGGGGTAACCGCTGGCCCATTCCTGTGGGCCCTGGCTGCGCCCGCATTGGTATTCCTGGCTACCCTTCACTTGATCGATGGATACGGGGTGCGTTCGGACATGCTAAGTCTCGATTACGCAAGCGCGCACCTGATTGCTGTCTTCTTTTCCTGCCTAACGAGTCTTCTCCTCACATTCGTTTTTATTCCCAGCGGATTCGAGCTCCAATCGAGTCGCTTGGTCGTGCTGCTGAGCTTCGGGCTCCTTGCTCCGGTCTCACTTGCTTATCGCCGATTCCTCTTCTCCTGGGCCGCTGCATCGTGGTCCGAACAATTTCTGGTTTTCGTCGGAGGAAAGGCCGCCTTTGAGAATTTTGAGACTGAATGCGTGAGGATGCATACCAATTCACCGAGACTACATGCAGACACCACTAGTGGTTTTGGCTCCTTTAGATCCGTCTTGGACGACATCGCCACGGGCAGAATTGAAGTTGAGGCGATTGTGCTAAAGGAGGCGGGCCTCGAACTCCCTCCGGAGATACCCCTCAAGCTGGTCCAACTCCATTTTTCCGGCACCCCGACCTATACGCTCGAGCTCTTTCACGAGATTTATTGGCGGAAAATCCCCCTATATAGGATTAATCCGATCTGGCTCTTCCAGGAAGGTTTTCAAATCGCTCGTGAGCCAGTGTTTGAGCGGTTAAAGCGCATTTCAGACATCGTGCTCTCATTGGTGGGCCTCGTTGTTTCCTTGCCGTTCGTTGGTTTGGCCGCGCTCGCGATTAAGCTCGACGATGGAGGCCCTGTCTTCTTTGCACAGACGAGGATCGGAAGGCACCGAGTTCCCTTTAGACTTCTCAAGCTTCGCACCATGCGCGCTGAAGACTCGCCTGGGGACCCCTACACGCGGCTTGGTGATACGAGGATCACTAGGATTGGACGACTACTTCGGTCCGCGCGACTCGATGAGTTTCCGCAGCTTTGGAATGTGCTGCGCGGCCAAATGAGCCTAATAGGCCCTAGAGCGGAATGGGACCGTCTGGTGGCCGAGTACGAGCGCGAAATTCCCAGCTACAATTTTCGGCACCTCGTTAAGCCCGGAATCACAGGTTGGGCGCAGGTCAATTATCGGTATGGAACGGACATCACCGACACACTGAGAAAGTTGGAATACGACCTCTATTATATCCGTAATTTCTCGTTCACGCTTGATGCCTCCATCGTTCTGAAGACCGTCCACGTCATGCTGCTCCAGAAAGGCCGTTGATTGAGAGAGAAAACCTATGACTTTGTGGCCCTAGGGGGCGGATCAGCCGGATTCAATGCCGCGCGGGTCGCTGCGGGGCTTGGAATGAGGGTGGCCGTGATTGACGGCGCACCGACGCTCGGAGGGCTATGCATCCTGAAGGGCTGCATGCCCTCAAAGACTTTGATCTACTCGGCCGAGGTTCTGCATCTCGCCAAGCGCGCGGCGACCTTCGGTTTGCGAGTGCCCAGAGCCGATGTTGACATGCCAGCTCTTCATGAGAGGAAGAGGCGGATCATTGCGGATTTCGCCCAGGACCGCGTCAAGAACCTCAATTCCGGGAAATTTGATCTGATCCGCAGCAACGCCCGGTTCCTCGATCCGCACACTCTTGGACTGGATGACGGAAGGGTGTTGAAAGCCTCCCGCATCCTGATTGGCACAGGATCCAAGGTGAGCGTTCCGCCTATTCCTGGACTGGCCACCGCGCGGTTCTGGACGAGCGACGACGTCCTCGATCTCGATTTCAAGCCACGCAGCGTAATCGTACTGGGCGGCGGGGTAATCGCCTGCGAACTTGCGCAATTCCTGCTCAGGATAGGGACCAAAGTGTGCCTGATCCAGCGGAGTCCCGACCTGCTCCGCGAACACTCAAAGGAGACGGCCGACGTGATAAAGCAGGTGTTCCAAGACGAAGGCATCGAAGTGCATACGAACACCAAGATCCTGGGAATCAAATCCTCAGGGGGTGCGACCAAGGTCACCTTCCACAAGGGTCGAAAAACCCTAGTTCGAAGGGCAGATCACCTCTTTAATGCCCTCGGGAGGGAGCCCGCAACAGAAAGCCTGAACCTCAAAGCCGCAGGCGTCGACACGGCGCAGAATGGCCGGATCTTGGTGAATAAGTGGCAGCAGACAAGCGCGCCGCACATCTACGCTGCGGGAGATTGCTGCGGCCCCCACGAGATCGTTCATGTGGCCATTCAGCAGGCCGAACTCGCGGCCCGTCATGCAGCCAAAGTCAGCGGCCTGAAGGCCGTCGATCGTGCGATGCTTCTTGTGGTTGTCTTCACCGACCCCCAGGTCGCTGCGATCGGATGGGGAGAGAGCGAACTGACCTCAAGGCGCAAGGAATACTTGGTTGCAAGCTACCCGTTCAACGACCACGGCAAATCCATACTGATGAACGCGACCTATGGGTATGTGAAAGTCCTGGCTGAGCCCCGAACCGGTAAAATCCTGGGAGCCGAGATCGTCGGCAAGGATGCGGGCGAGATGATACACTGCTTTTCGACTCCGATTTCGATGGGGGCGACAGTCCACGACATGCTGGGTGCCCCTTGGTACCACCCCACTCTCGCGGAGATCATCACTTATCCGCTGGAGGAGATCGCGGATCGCCTTAGCCGTAGCCGTGCCATTAGGCCCCATCGGCACTGAAGCTGATGCACCGCGTCTTCGGTCTCTCGTCGGCTCGACTGTGGGGCTATTGCCCGTAACCATCCGCCGCGGGGCCGCTCAAGGAGCCCGTTGGACCCTATTCCCTTGGTCCTCGTACTGGCGGGGGACCCACGAGCCGGAGGTGCAGGCGGCAATCATGAGCCTTGGGGGCGGCGATATCAGCGGATGGAACTGCTGGGACTTGGGGGCACATTTTGGACTCTACAGCGTGGCGCTTGCATTGCGCGTCGGTCCCGAGGGACAGGTTGCTGCGTTTGAGCCCAATCCGGTTAGCTTTGCACGGCTTGAGCGCCACCGGCGAATGAACGGCCTCGACAGGCTGAAGACCTACTAGGCCGCGGCATCCAGCCAATCGGGATACTCGGAACTCCTCACCTATGGTGACCTGGGCTCGACAAGCACTCACCTACTCTACCAGGGCGAGACCCAAGGCGCATCGACTGTACCCATCGCGATACGCACGCTCAGGCTCGACGACGAGGTGCACTCTGGAAACCTAAAGGCGCCGCAGTTCATTAAAATCGACGTCGAGGGGCACGCTCACAAGGCCCTCGAGGGCATGCGACAGTCCGTTTCAAGGTCCCGTCCGAGACTCTTCATCGCGTTCCATAGCCCGGATGAGGTTGAGGGGGTATTGGCCCTCCTAAAGCCCCTGGGCTACCGATGGAGCGTGATCGGGACGCCGCCGCCCAATCCGGAGACGCTCATCGGGGGAGACTACTTCTTTACGCCTTCAGAAACGAGCTAGCTCAAGAAGGTCTGCCAAAGCAACCCGGCCCTCATAGAGGGCCTTGCCCACTATCACGCCGTCCAGATTGGGCCACCTGCGCTCCAGTTCAAGAAGCCCGATGACATCCTGGCGCCGGCTCACCCCCCCGCTTGCGATAACGCGGGCATTGACGGCATCAAGCATTGCCTCCTGGGCCCCGAAGTTCGGGCCGGTGAGCATGCCGTCCGTCCCCACGTCGGTGTGG